>Ga0307474_10002622_pt1 | contig 12923 bp, 9 predicted proteins | sample atmos_gasesECM1C_2_FD_203312 | JGI IMG/M metagenome (GOLD analysis project Ga0307474, IMG submission 203312) | Hardwood forest soil microbial communities from Morgan-Monroe State Forest, Indiana, United States - atmos_gasesECM1C_05 | ecosystem: Environmental > Terrestrial > Soil > Temperate... | reverse complement strand
AACGGGATTTTTGGATGCGGAGACACGGCCGCCAAACTCGCCTCCAGAGACAACGGAGTTCTGCGGAGACTAATGGGGGCCAAAACCGATAGCGGAAATCCCGGCAGAAAGAGGGCTATCTGGACCCCGCCTGGAATTACCCGGTTTGGAAGGACTGGATGGTGGGCGCACCAGGGCTCGAACCTGGGACCCGCTGATTAAGAGCCAGCTGCTTTGCCATCAACAGGAGGGCACCGGGTTTTCGGTACCAAGGCTTAACGCCAGGCGATATTCCGAGCTGCTCAGATCGCCGACAGGAATCGAGCCGAACCGGGTCATCCCTTTTCTACGCTAAGGACGCCTAATTTCCGCTGACCGAAAAGATTCTCCCGATGGTCGTTTCTCAGGTTAGATGTGGCCACCAAGTGACCGAGACTTACCTCGCGACCGATTGCCGGGCGAAGTGCGGCGTTGCCCGCATCGACATGAAAAGCAACTTTATGAATACCGCGTTCCTTCTAATGGCACAGTACGGGGGCAAGGCAATTGTTCCGATTGAGGACGTGTGCCGCGACTATTTTTCGCATCTCAATCCAACAAAATTGATCCAGAAGATCAGCGCGGGTGATATTGCGATCCCTCTGGTGCGAACGGAAAGCAGCCAGAAATGCGCAAAAGGCGTCGACCTTCTGGATCTAGCCAAATATCTTGATGCGCGAGTTGATGCTGCCAGAAAAGAGATGCCAGCGCTAACGACCTAGCTCCCGTCTCTCTGGGGTGGTCAAAATACGTTGTGCGCTCAATCGAAGCACACGCTATCACCCGGGGCAATTGTCTTCGCTCTAGGCTGCTTGCATCGGCGAGCGCGTTTGGTGTCAATCTCCACCCGGATGTTGTCAACATATCGCGTCAGCGCATCACAAAAGGCTGTCGCGCACTCGCATGGGCGCGCGCCGTTTACCTTGTTCGAAGCACGCAGTATCAATTTTGCGATTGTGGTGTACGATATCATCTGCACGTCGATGCTCGACTTGCATTGAACCAACTTTTGGGACTGGAGGGTAACGTGGCTAAGAAAGCGAAGAAGGCAAAGAAGGCAAAGAAGGCCGGCAAGAAGAAAAAGAAATAATCTCTAAGGTACTTCTCACTGGAATAAATCAAGTCGCGCGCCCGAATTTGCAAGCGCTGATCGAAATTGCCGCGGCTTGATATGCGTCAGTAACGCCAGCTTTCAAGCCGGACCAGGATGCGCGCTTGCGTTGACCCGGTCCGGCTTTTTCTTTTCCGAGTGGCGGGTCGTGATCGCTCGTAAGAGCGATGGCCGACTGCGCAGAACCGGGAACGAGCACTTCGACTGGTGCTCAGACATGAGGAATAACCTCTTGCACTCCGAACTCTATCCAGCGGCGTTCCGTGGCGAGGGAGACACATTATATTTCGTCAAGTCGACTTCGAAGAATGATCTCGCTTCTCGCCCCAGCGATATTTTAGACCGCCAATGCTATCCGTTTCTTCGCAACTCCTGCCGATTGCCGCAGCAAGAGAAATTCCTCTGTTCAGTCGATATGAATCGATTTCAATTGCTGAGATATGCAGAGGATATCGATAGTGGCTCACCAGGGAACCATGGCCCTAAGACGAACAATCCGACGACATCAACTCCATGAAATGGTCCCACTTGCGGACAGCACCATCTACGAAATGGAGCAACGCGGGGAATTCCCGCGGCGCTTTGCGCTGTCTCCTCGCTGTGTCGTATGGGACCTGAGTGAGGTTGAAGCTTGGCTCTCGCTGCGCCGGAGCGCCCCCCTCACCCGTGCGCCACATCCAGACGTGAAACGGCGACGTAGCCGTCCGGTCAAAGTGTAGGATCCGGCTCAAAGATCGACATCGAGGCCGGAGCAAGAACGGGTATGTACTTCTGCCCAGCAACCCAAGCATCGATGATGTTCGACCACTCCTGCATCATGTGCCGACGCTGCAACTCATACTCCGCCTTGTTATAGACCCCTCGCGATGAACGCCCTTCCTCGTGGGCGAGGCATTTCTCAATCCAATCGCGGTTAAATCCGAGCTCGTTCAGAAGCGTTGAACCCGTTCGTCTTAGATCGTGAACAGTAAAGTGCTCCAGGGGAAGTCTCTCCTTGTTGGCGCGTTCAATGACCAAAGCGGTTACACGATTGAACGTAGCTCGCGACATCGGGCTGTCGGCATCGTAGCGCGAGGGAAGGACGAATCTTGAGTTTCCAGCGCAGGTCCTGAGAGCGATGAAAATGTCGAGCACTTGGCGCGATAGGTACACATTGTGGGATTTTGAACGCTTCATCCTCTCTTTTGGGATCGTCCAAACCGCATTTTCAAAATCGACTTCGTCCCAGGTCGCGTCCTGCAATTCGCTCTTTCGAACCATCGTCAGAAGATAAAGGCGAACTCCCAGCCGAATTGTTGGCAACGTAGCGACGTGCTCCAGCTGCTTAAGCATGATGCGGATCTCTGTTGGAGAAAGTGCGCGGTCGCGGGGCACAAAATGGGCAATCGATGAAGGGCCGACCTCGTCGGCGGGATTGGCGACCTTTTCGCCATGCTGGTTTGCGAAGGAGTAGATCTGCTTGACGATATCGCGAACATGGATCGCGGTAGCGGGCGCCCCCCGCTCCACGATCGTCGCGCAATGTACTCGCAGGTCATCTGGTGCGACCTCGGGCAAAAGTCGTTTGGCCCAGGTGGGTTTCAGGTCACGCTCGAAGATCGAACGGCGCATCGCGCGAGTGCTCTCAGCCATAGGAGCGGATGCGAGCCATCTCTCGCCAAATTCACCGAAACTTTTGGCTTCCATTAATCGGCGTTTCGCGCGCTGCTTTTCGATTGCAGGAGAACGGCCCTCTTTGATGGCGCGCCTGGCATCGATGCAGAGCTCCCGTGCTCGGGCAAGCGACAAGTCGGTAGGACCATATTTTCCGAAGGTTACGGTCTCTCGGCGCCCGTTCATCCGATAGTCGAGCCGAAACGAGATCGAGCCCTTCGTACTAACGAGCGCATACATGCCGTCCCGGTCCGTTACCTTATAGGATTTTTCCTTTGGTCTTAGATGCTTAAGCGCTGCGTCCGTCAGCATTTGCTCGCCCTCCTTGCTCGATACCGTCAGGCCAATTTCGGCCACCGACTTCAAGAAAAGCGACGCTATTTCAGTTGGTTAGACCAAATAAAATACCGTCACTGCTCATTTCGAGCTGACGGTATCGATCAAAACAGGTTGGGAATAAGGATGAAGGTGCCGTCAGCCAGTCCGACACAGGTGAACACGGCGCACCGATAGTCGGCGATAGCTATCGACACAATTTATTTTTAAACTCAGCGAGTTAGAGCGTAGTTCTGAACAAATCCGGATAGCTGCGAGTAGATCCGAATTATTCCCACTCGATGGTCCCCGGCGGCTTTGAGGTCACGTCATAGACCACGCGGTTGACGCCCTTGACCTCGTTGATGATGCGCGTCGCCGTCTCGCCCAGAAATTTCATGTCGAACGGGTAAAAGTCCGCGGTCATGCCGTCGGTCGAGGTCACCGCGCGCAGGCCCACGACATATTCGTAAGTGCGTCCGTCGCCCATCACGCCGACGGTCTTCACCGGCAGCAGCACCGCAAAGGCCTGCCAGATCTTGTCGTAGAGGCCGGCTTTGCGGATCTGGTCGATATAGACCGCATCGGCATTGCGCAGGATGTCGAGCTTTTCGCGGGTGATGTCGCCGGGGCAGCGGATGGCGAGGCCCGGCCCCGGGAACGGATGCCGGCCGACAAAGATTTCCGGCAGGCCCAGTTCTCGCCCGAGCGCGCGCACCTCGTCCTTGAACAGTTCGCGCAACGGCTCGACCAGCTTCATGTTCATGCGCGCAGGCAGTCCCCCGACATTGTGGTGGGACTTGATCGTCACCGACGGGCCGCCGGTGAAGGAGACGCTTTCGATCACGTCGGGATAGAGCGTGCCTTGCGCCAGAAATTCCGCGCCACCGATTTTCTTCGCCTCGGCTTCGAACACGTCGATGAACAACCGTCCAATGGTCTTGCGCTTGATTTCTGGATCAGTGACGCCGGCGAGCTCACCCAAAAAAAGTTTCGACGCGTCAACGTGAACCAGCGGGATGTTGTAGTGATGGCGGAACAGGTCGACCACGGTTTCGGCTTCCTTGAGCCGCAACAGCCCGTGATCGACGAAGACGCAAGTAAGCTGGTCGCCGATCGCTTCATGAATCAGAACGGCGGCCACGGCGGAATCTACCCCGCCGGAGAGGCCGCAGATCACTTTCGCCCGGCCGACCTGGGCGCGAATCTTGCCGATCGCCTCCTCGCGGAAGGCGCGCATGGTCCAGTCGCCGGAAAGGCCGGCGATCTTGCGGACGAAATTGCGGATGAGTTTCGCGCCATCGGGCGTATGCACAACTTCCGGATGGAACATCAGCCCGTAATATTTGCGCTTCTCGTCCTGGATGATGGCGAAGGGCGCGTTAGCGCTGACGCCGGCGACGACGAAGCCCGGCGGCATTTTGGTGATGCGGTCGCCATGGCTCATCCACACCGGGTGCTTTTCGCCCACCGACCAGGTCGCATCGAACAACTGGCTATTGGCTTTGACTTCGACGTCGGCACGGCCGAACTCGCGATGATGCCCGCCTTCGACTTGCCCGCCGAGCTGGGCCGCCATGGTCATCTGGCCGTAGCAGATGCCGAGCACGGGAACCTCCGAATCGAAAATTACCTGCGGCGCGCGCGGCGAACCTTCCTCGTGAACGGATTCAGGCCCGCCCGAGAGGATCACGGCTTTCGGTTTCATCTCAATGAATGCCGCTTCCGCCTTCTGGAACGGCACGATTTCGGAATAGACGCCGCCCTCGCGCACTCTCCGCGCGATCAGTTGCGTCACCTGGCTGCCGAAATCGACGATGAGAATCTTGTCATGACTCGATGCCACCGAGGTGGGCTGCTCGCTGATGGGCTGTGTTGCGGTCATGGGCCAAGGAAGTACGCGACGGGGAGGCTGCTCGCAACCCTCCCCGAGCCGTCATGGCCAGGCTTGTCCCGGCCATCCACGTTTTTCCCGTCATTCCGGGGCGATGCCAATGGGTCCGGCCTTTGGCAGTCATGGCCGGGCATAGCCGTTCGAAGAAAGGCGTCGCTTCTGCTCGCCTATGCCCGGCCATCCACGTCATTTGACAGGCATGCCTGCCCGTGTCCCGGACGCTGCGCAGCGTCCGGGAAACGAGCGCCCCGAGTTCGCTCGTTCAGCAATCGTAGGGTGGGCAAAGCGATAGCGTGCCCACCATTCAAAACCGCTGTGCCGCTAATGGTGGGCACGGCGCAATGGCGCCTTTGCCCACCCTACTTTGTTAGCCCTTTTGCCTTTTCAGCACCGACACGAAAAAGCCATCGGTCCCCGTGCGGCGCGGTGTCATCAAGAGGCCCTCCGCGCTTTGCAAGGTGGCGGCGGCGAAATCGTCGGCCTTGTCCCAGAGCGCGGCTACAACCTGCGAAGGCGGCACAGGTGCAAAGTCCGGATGGCGCGCGACAAAAGCGCGAACCTGGTCGGCATTTTCCGCTCGTAGTACCGAGCAGGTGACATAGGCGATCCGCCCGCCCGGCTTGACCAGGGTTTTCGCGCGATCGAGCACCTCGATCTGGTCTTTCAGGCGGAGTTCGAGCGCGCCGGGTCGCATCCGCCATTTCGCATCGGGATTGCGACGCCAGGTGCCGGTGCCCGTGCAGGGCGCGTCGATCAGGACGAGGTCGGCCGATTCTCTGATACCGCCGAGCGCATCGCCCTCGCCCTTTGGCGCGCGTACCTCGCAATTATGCACTCCGGCGCGGGATAGCCGCTCATAAATCGGGGCGAGTTGCCGCTTGTCGCGATCGGTTGCGATCAGCCGGCCCTTGCCCTGCATGATGGCCGCCAGCGCCAGGGTCTTGCCGCCGGCACCGGCACAGAGGTCGATGACCTGCTCGCCAGGCTGTGCTGCCGACAGCAAGGCCGCGAGTTGCGAACCCTCGTCCTGCACCTCGATCAGGCCCTTGATGAAATCTTGCTCCGAATGAATGCCGGGGTTGCGGGCGTCAGCCGCAAGTTCAATCCGCAAGCCGATCGGCGAGAATGTCGTCGGCATCGTGCCGAGATGCGCGGTCGAGGCCAGCACCTTTTCGCGTTTGGCTTTCAAGGTATTGACGCGCAGGTCGAGCGGCGCGCGGCTCGCCATCGCCACCGCCTCGGCCACGCGGTCCTCGCCGAACATCTCGGCGAGATGGCGATCGAGCCATTCCGGATAGTCGCCTGCAATCGGCGCCGGCGCCCCATCAAGCGAGCGCGAGGTCAGCGCGGCGCGCTCGGAATCGGTGAGCGGCAGAGGTGCAAACCGGCTGCCGTCGCAGAGCTGCGCAATCGCATCCGTCTCAAGGCCGCGCTCGAGGCGGAGCATGCCGAGCACCCGCGCGCGCGGCGCGTCATCGTCCATGATCCAGGCGCTCGAAGAGCGCCGCCGCAACACGTCCCAGATCAGGCCCGAGATGCCGGCACGGTCACCCGAACCGGCATAGCGATGCGCAGTGCCCCATTCCTTCAGCGCCTTCGCCGCGGGAACGCGCTCTTTGTCGATCGTCTGGATGAGCTCGATAGCGGCGGAAAGCCGCGCTGCGGGGGTCATGCAACAATGCTTTCAGTCAAACAAGATGCTCTTCAGATCACAGGAGAATCTTGAGCGCGAAATAAACCCACATGATGAAAACCACCAGCACGCCGGCAAACCACGCCAGCGAGCGCTGATTTAGGTCGTTGTGGGTTACGAAAATCCCGGCATGCACGAAGCGCGTCACCACGAAAACCCACGACAATGCCACGATCACAAGGTCCGCATGGCGCAGCGGCAGCGCCAGCGCAATCAGGATGTAGAATAGGACCGGCATTTCGAACTGGTTCTTGAAGCAATTGCCGATCTGGGTGACGCGCACCGGCCAGTTCTGCTGCCCCAATACGATATCCCTGACCCTGGTCTCTTTGCTTACCAGCGCATTTCGACGCTCGAACGCCATCCAGATCAGAAGGGCGAAAGCGAGCCCGACCAGGACAAAGACGGGAAGCAAGACCATCCGAACCGACATTAAAAATCCTCCAAAAGATTGCGCTACTCGCTATAGCGGCAGCGCACAAATCTGACAATTGACATGCGCAGGACGCGGAAGGATTCCCGCTGGAGCGGCTGGCTGAAGTTAGCTTCTCGGCTGCAATACAACTATGATCGCGGCGATGGAGAGGCGCCGATGAAGTGCGCCTAAAATTTCGCGGGAGGTGAAGATGCGCCTGAAGGATCGTATCGCGATTGTGGTCGGCGCCGGCCAGAGCCCAGGCGAAGGCATGGGCAACGGCCGCGCCACCGCCATCACTTTCGGCCGCGAAGGCGCCCGCGTCCTGTGCGTCGATCGCAATCTTTCTTCCGCGCAAGAGACGGCCGAGATGATCGCTTCGAAGGGCAGTACGGCGGTCGCTTTCGAGGCCGACGTCACCCGCGAGAGCGACATCGAGGCGATGGTCGCCGACGCCAAGGCGCGCTGGGGCCGCGTCGATATCCTGCATAACAATGTCGGCGTGAGTCTGGCCGGCGGCGATGCCGAACTATCTGCCATCACCGAGGAAGCGATCGATCGCTGCGTGGCGATCAATCTCAAGAGCTGCATCTTTGCCGCCAAATGCGTCATCCCGATCATGCGGACACAGATGAGCGGCGCGATCATCAACATTTCCTCGATGGCCGCGATCACGACCTACCCTTACGTCGCCTACAAGGCGACCAAATCGGCAATGATTGCCTTCACCGAACAGCTCGCGTACCAGAACGCGCAATATGGCATCCGCGCCAACGTCATACTGCCGGGACTGATGAACACGCCGATGGCGGTCGACACCCGCGCCCGCGCCTTCAACAAAAGCCGCGCCCAGGTCGAAGCCGAGCGCGATGCCCAGGTGCCGCTGCGCAAGAAGATGGGGACCGCCTGGGATGTCGCCAACGCCGCGCTGTTTCTGGCCTCCGACGAAGCGGGCTTCATCACCGGCGTGACGCTGCCGGTCGACGGCGGCGCCAGCGTGCGGCGCGGTTAAGCTGCTTCAAAAAATGCGCGGCGCTTTTGAGCAGAATGGGGTTGGATGGATGGACCCACCTCGGCGACGGAAGTGCGCTCCCTCTCCCCTTGCGGGAGAGGGTTGGGGTGAGGGGTCACAGCAAATTTCGTGAGAGTAACACCCCTCACCCGGATCGCGCAGGCGCGATCCGACCTCTCCCGCAAGGGGAGAGGTTACTTCGTGCCGTGTGGTTGGACCGTCAGACGCAAAAAGCTCATCACGCTGCCGAGCGCGGCAAATCCGGCGCCGAGCGCCAGCGCAACCGTGGCGCCATCGCGCCCCGCAAGCGCGAAACACAATGCCGCCAGCGCAGCTCCAATTGTTTGGCCCGTCAGGCGCGCTGTCGCCACGATGCCGCTGGCGCCGCCGCTGCGATCGGATGGCGCACTTGCCATGATGGCCCTGATATTTGGTGTCTGAAAGAAGCCAAATCCCACCCCGCAAATCACCATGCGCCAGACGATATCGAGAATGCCTGGCGATACCGGAAGCGTTGCCAGCAAAACCATTCCGACGCAGAGCATCGCCAGCCCGATGCCACCGAGGAGGCCGGCGGAATACCGGTCGCTCAGGCGGCCTCCGATCGGGGCCATGATGGCCACCACCAGCGGCCAGGGCGTCATGAAGAATCCGGTTTCGACCTGGGTTCGATGCAGGATGTCTTCGAAGTAAAAGGGCAGCGAGACGAACGCGAGCCCTTGTACCGCAAACGAACAGACGGCGGTCACAGCCGAGAGCGCAAACATCGGCCGGCGAAACAGGTCGACCGGCAGCATCGGCGCCGGATGATCCGCGTGCCGGCGGATCAAAAACCACGCGAGCACCACCGCCGATCCAAGCTCGATCAATACCAGGCCGGTTGATGCCTTGTGCGCGGCACTTCCGATGCCAAGAATGAAGAGACCCAGACAGATTGCCGCGAGACCCGCACCGGGAAAATCGAAGGCGTACACGGCGCGTGGCGTATGCGGCAACGTCTTCAGGCCAATTGCCATTGCGATCAGGCCGAAGGGAATATTGACCGCGAACAACCACGGCCAGGATGCCAAAGCCAGGATTCCGGAAGCGATCGTCGGCCCCAGGGTGAACGCGGTCGCGACCACGAGCGCGTTGTGACCAAATCCGCGCCCGAGCAACCGGTTCGGATAAACGAAGCTGATGAGCGCCGAATTCACGCTCATGATTCCGCTGGCGCCAAGCCCTTGCAGCGCCCGCGCTGTCAAAAGACTCGGCAACGACCAGGCATAGGCACAGCCCAGCGAAGCGAGTGTAAACAGCAACAGGCCGGCGAGATAAATTCGTTGATGACCGACGATCTCGCCAAGCGCGCCGAGCGGCAACAACGTCGCAACCAACGCAATCTGGTAGACATTGACGACCCAGACGACGTCAGCGGGACTGGCGGCAAGATCGGCGGCGATCGCGGGAAGGGCGATGTTGGCGATCGCGGTATCGAGCGAGGCCATCGCGAGCGCGGTGAAGATCGCAGCCACCGCCCATCGCCGCCGCTCCGGCGGCAAGCCGTCGGTGATGGGCGGCGACAGTGATGTGTCCACTCTTCGATCCAACATCAGGCTGAGTTCCCAACTTGGCTCGAAAGAGCCCACGTCACCATCGGATGTACTATGGTTGACTTACTCAGCGCAGCCGCCGCGTTGCATGGGCTCATGCAATGGCGGGCATGATTGCCAACGCGTGTCCCGGACGCGGCGCGGCGCGTAGCGCCGCTCCGCAGAGCCGGGACCCACCAAAATGGCCCCCGGATCAGCAGCGCACCACACCGCTAGCGCGGTGTATTGCGCTGCGTCCGGGGACGAGATCTTCGGTTACCCACCGCCCGGATAGTTCGGGCTTTCGCGCGTGATCGTCACGTCATGGACGTGGCTTTCGCGCAAGCCGGCGCCGGTGATGCGCACGAACTGCGCCTTGTCGTGGAATTCGGCGAGATTGCGCGCGCCCACATAACCCATCGCCGCGCGCAAGCCGCCTGCAAGCTGATGCATGACGTTGGCGACCGGACCCTTGTAGGGCACCTGGCCCTCGATGCCTTCGGGCACCAGCTTGAGCGTGTCCTTGATGTCCTGCTGGAAGTAGCGGTCGGCGGAGCCGCGTGCCATGGCACCGACCGAACCCATTCCGCGATAGGCCTTGTACGAGCGGCCCTGCCAGAGAAACACTTCGCCGGGCGTCTCGTCGGTGCCGGCAAGAAGCGAACCGACCATGGCGATATCGGCACCCGCGGCGAGCGCCTTGGCAAGATCGCCGGAAAATTTGATGCCACCGTCCGCGATCACGGGCACGCCGGCTTTCTTCGCTGCTTCCACCGCATCCATGATCGCGGTGAGCTGGGGAACGCCGACGCCGGCCACTATCCTTGTGGTGCAGATCGAACCCGGGCCGATACCGACCTTGATCGCGTCGGCGCCGGCGTCGATCAGCGCCTGGGCACCCTCCTGCGTGGCGATGTTGCCGGCGATAACCTGGACCGCATTTGACAGGCGCTTGATGCGGTTGACGGCCTCCAGCACCCGCGACGAATGGCCGTGCGCGGTGTCGACTACGATCAGATCGACGCCGGCGTCGATCAACCGCTCGGTGCGTTCGAACCCGCCCTCGCCCACGGTGGTCGCAGCCGCAACCCGCAGCCGCCCCTGCGCATCCTTACAGGCGAGCGGATGCGCCACCGCCTTCTCCATGTCCTTGACGGTGATCAGACCGACGCAGCGATATTGATCGTCGACGACCAGCAGTTTCTCGATCCGGTGCCGGTGCAGGATACGCTTGGCTTCATCCTGGCTCACGCCCTCGCGCACGGTCACGAGATTTTCATGCGTCATCAGCTCGGAGACTTTTTGCCGGGGATCGGTGGCAAAGCGCACATCGCGGTTGGTGAGAATGCCGACCAGCTTTCCCGGCCTGCCCTCGCCGCCGCCCGTCACCACGGGAATCCCCGAAAAGCCGTGATCCTTCATCAAGGCCAATGCGTCGGACAGCGTCGCGTCCGGACCGATGGTCAGCGGATTGACCACCATGCCGGACTCATACTTCTTCACTTGCCGCACCTGGGCAGCTTGGCCGTCGGGATCGAAATTGCGGTGAATGACGCCGACGCCGCCCGCCTGCGCCATGGCGATCGCCATGCGCGCTTCGGTCACCGTATCCATTGCTGACGCGATGATGGGAATGTTGAGCGCAATGTCGCGGGTGACGCGCGAGCTTATATCGACCTCCGAGGGCAGGATGTCCGAAAGACCCGGTTTGAGAAGCACGTCGTCGAACGTATAGGCTTCGCGTAAGGCCAAAAGTCCCTGCACCTGCGCCATTACCAACTCCCATTCGGCGGCCCTAGTGGAGTGGATTTGACATTCGCTACCCGTCTGGCCGCGCACCGGCAAGCCGAATGTCAAATCCTAAGCTCCACTAGGTTCCTTATATTTGCTAGTGGTCCTTTGATTCTAACACTCGCAAAGGTGCGCGTTGCGAAGGGATGCGAATGTTAGAATCGGACCACTAGCCGCATCAGATTGAGGATGAGCGAATGCGCCGGCAAAGCTGGCTTCACCGTCGAATCGGAGCCCATCGATAGGGTTGGCGGTGGTCGATAGCACGCCACAGAGGCGATTCAAAGGGGTCCGGAGTTCCGGGCTTGGTACGGACAAAAAAGAGCGGCCCGGCAAAATGGCCGGGCCGCCGTTCCAGAGCAGGTGATCGCAGTTAAGTCCGCCCGCGGCGGCTCTTAATTCCAGTCCTGAGCGGTGCGGATGGTCCGGCTCGGAGCCGCATTCAGGCAGCGGCGCGCAGCCTCGATTTCGGCCTCGGTAGCGCCCTTGCTCCGCGCCCAGGCCTCTGCCATCGGGGCGCTGTACTTTGCGACATAATATCGAACGACGGAGCACGAGGCACGATGCAGGATGCCCTCACTGGCAGATGCCTGGGAAGACAACCCGAGGAAGATGGTCAAAACAAACAGCAAACGAAGACCCATCCGGGGGTGTTCCTTCTTCAAATTGACAGGGGGGAAAAGAGCCTGACGGCTCGGCGCGGGCTAAGTCCCACAATGCAGCCTGACAGGCAAGACTCTGTCAAGCATATCAAGCCAGGAAGCTATGCGGGTTGCCGACTGTTAAGGTTTCTGAACGACGGGCAGAAATAGCCCCAACCTCTGGATAAGGCACTTCTCTTAAACAATTGAAAATGCTTGTAAACTTCTCTTCGAGTGCTTTGCCGGTTCTGCAATGGATCGCATGCCGGCCAGGTGATACAGCCACTTTCCCGCCACGCCTTCGCCCATTTGCCGCCGCGCCCCAATCCCGATGAACAGCAAAGAACGTCTGATACCGCTCATCGTCGCTACCGCGCTGTTCATGGAAAACATGGATTCGACGGTGATTGCCACGTCGCTTCCGGCGATCGCTACGGATATCGGCACGAGCCCGCTGACGCTGAAGCTCGCGATCACCTCGTATCTGCTCTCGCTCGCCGTGTTCATTCCGGCCAGCGGCTGGACCGCCGATCGCTTCGGGGCGCGCCTGGTTTTCTCAGCTGCGGTGGCCGTCTTCATGGTGGGCTCGATTCTCTGCGCGCTGTCGGAATCGGTGACCGGTTTTGTGATCGCGCGCATCGTGCAAGGCATGGGCGGCGCGATGATGACGCCGGTTGGCCGACTGGTGCTGCTGCGCTCGATCGACAAAAGCGCGCTGGTCAACGCCATGGCCTGGGTCACGGTGCCGGCGCTGATGGGGCCGGTGATCGGCCCGCCGCTCGGGGGATTCATCACCACCTATTTTTCCT
>Ga0307474_10002620_pt1 | contig 12930 bp, 5 predicted proteins | sample atmos_gasesECM1C_2_FD_203312 | JGI IMG/M metagenome (GOLD analysis project Ga0307474, IMG submission 203312) | Hardwood forest soil microbial communities from Morgan-Monroe State Forest, Indiana, United States - atmos_gasesECM1C_05 | ecosystem: Environmental > Terrestrial > Soil > Temperate... | reverse complement strand
TGAAAAAACTGTTCGTTGCTGTTGAAGATTACTTTCTGACGTCCGCTGGCAACATCAATCGCCACCAGGCTCTCCCAGACACCCGTCGAATGTAGTTGGCCGCACACAATCGTTTTTCCGTCCGGTGACCATGCCGGGGAATAGAGAGACTGGCTATTGGGGCCGCTCGCCAATGTGCTTTCGTCGCCGCCACCTTCCCCCCGCTGGATAATTAACCGGAACTTACCGGGCTCGGGATTGTCGTAGCGAACGAAGGCGAACTTTTTCCCGTCGGGAGACAGAGTGATATTCGAGTCAACGTCAGAGGCAAGCTTCTGCGGCGTGCCTCCGAGCAGCGGAGCGCGATACAAAAACTTCAGTTCCGGATTTCCCGGATCGCTGCGCACAAAATAGAAATAGTTTCCGTCGGGCGAGAAGCGCAGGCCGTCGTAGTAAACGTCGGCCGGGGGCTGCACCTGCGTGTTGCTGTTGGTGGGGACATTTCGCAGCCACAGGCTGGCCAGGCCGTTGCTTCTCATTAAACTCAGGAGGTACTTGCCGTCCGGCGAAATCGCAGCAGATGCGGCGTCGCCGGAGTCGGTGACCTTGGTGACTGAAAAATTCTGGAACGGCGCCGTGTGAGCGCGATGCAGGAAAACGTAAACGCCATACGCGGCCGCGGCCAGGACTGCGATCGTGACCAGAGTTGCGACGCCGGCGCCGATCTTATGTTCCCGCGCCACGGCCACTGCCGAACCGCCGGAACTGGAAGTTTGCGGCGCGGCCGGCGCCGCGGCAATGGCTTCTGGGGAGGAAGAGGGCGGCGCGGGATGGCGTCCTGACTCGACGTCGCGCTTCAAACGCCTTAGATCACCGCGCAAATCCGCGGCGGACTGATAGCGCAGGTCGCGATCTTTTTCCAAAAGCTTCTGGATAATTTCCTGCAGCTTGGGCGGCAACGTCGCGTTCAACTGCAGCGGAGAAACCGGTTCGAGTTCGAGAATGGCGTGAAATACCACCGCCGAGGTCGCCCCCGAAAACGGCAGCTTTCCTGTAGCCATCTGGTAGATCACTGTGCCCAGCGAAAACAAGTCGGACCTCGTATCGAGTTCTTCGCCGCGCGCCTGCTCCGGGGACATATATGAGATCGTGCCTACGGTTGCGCCGGGGCTGGTCAAGTGCGCCGGCCGCGGGGAGTCTTGAGTGGCGCTGATTGCGCCCGCCAGCAAATCCGGCTGCATGAGCTTGGCCAAGCCGAAGTCCAGCACCTTCACCTGCCCGCGCGGAGAGAGAAAGATATTCGCGGGCTTGATGTCGCGATGGATGATTCCCTTGGCATGCGCGGCGTCGAGCGCGTCCGCGAGTTGCATGGCAATGTCGAGGAGACGGTCGGATTGCAGCGGCCCGGTAACAAGTTTGGCATCCAGGCTCTGTCCTTCGAGCCGTTCCATCGCGATAAAGGACTGCGCGTTTTCACCGTCTGTTTCGACCGCGTAGATGGTGCAGATGTTGGGATGATTCAGCGCCGACGCAGTGCGTGCCTCCAGCAAAAAGCGGTCGAGCGCGTTCTGATCGCTCGACAACTGCTGCGGCAAAAACTTCAGGGCAACTTTGCGGCCCAGGCTCAGGTCTTCCGCCTCGTAAACCACACCCATGCCGCCGCTACCCAAGCGCCCGGTGATGCGGTAGTGCGAGATGGTCTTGTTAATCATCGTCGGATAAATATGTGAGCAAAAAGCGGAGTTCCATCTTAGGTGGGATGGCGGAGGGCGTCAACGCGGCCGAGAGAGCTGATGTTCCTGCAGGAACACTGTGGAAAAGGACGAAATTGGGTTCGGCAAATGTTTGATTCTGCTTGGAGGAAAGTATGCGACCGTGTGAATGCACTGAGTTACGCTGTGGAATAAATGCCTACTTTGGAGGACTGCCACCTATAGTGGAATTGACAAGAGCTTTTCTGATGCGAGTCTGAACGGGTGTTCGCGGTTGTAGTAGAAATATCACGTCCACATTTCCTTATATTCTTAGCATGCTTGACGAAAGGGAATCATGTTACGCCAACTGGTGATCGCTGTATTCTTTGTGTTTCTGGCAGCAATTTCCATCTCATCAGCCCAGGCAAACACTTCAGAACATTCAATGCCTGGATTCGTCAATACGCTGATGCCGCAACCGTCGCAGCTTGCCACGCAGGAAGGCCGCCTGGTCATCACGCAATCTTTTAGCGCTGCCACGGATCACTTCCGCGACGCTCGCCTCGATGCCGCCATAGCACGCAGCCTTGGCCGAATCGAAAATTGGATTGGCGCTCCCATTCCCAAGTCTGCGGCAACCGACGCGACTTCGGCGGCGCTGGGCGTCAGCGTCGACGGCGCCGGAGAAACGGTCCAGTCCGTCGATGAAGATGAATCCTATTCTCTTGAAGTCACTCCGTCGAGCGCTCATCTTCGAGCCGCGACCGTAGTCGGAGCGATGCACGGCCTGGCGACGCTGGAACAGCTCATCCAGTCAGACGCGAACGGATTTTTCATTCCGGCGGTGACGATTCACGATACGCCGCGGTTTCGCTGGCGCGGCCTGATGATCGATTGCGGCCGGCACTTCATTCCCGTCGACGTTCTCAAGCGCACGCTCGACGGCATGGCATCGATGAAGCTCAACGTCTTCCACTGGCACCTGAGCGAGGACCAGGGCTTCCGCATGGAGAGCAAAGCTTTTCCCAAGCTGACCGAATTCGGCTCGGACGGACTGTTTTACACGCAGGAGGATGCGAAAGAGATCGTCGCTTACGCACGCGAGCGCGGCATTCGCGTCATTCCCGAGTTCGACATGCCAGGGCACACCACTGCCTGGTTCGTGGGCTATCCCGATCTGGCGAGCGCGCCAGGGCCGTTCCAAATCGAACGGAAATTCGGCGTCTTCGATCCGGTGATGGATCCCACGCGGGATAGTACTTACAAGTTTCTCGATACGTTCGTGGGCGAGATGGCTGCCATCTTCCCTGACCATTTCATGCACATCGGCGGCGACGAAAACAACGGCGTCGAGTGGAAGGCGAATCCACGCGTCCAGAGTTTCATGCGCGAACACAATCTCAAAGATACGGCCGCGCTGCAAAGCTACTTCAATCAACACTTGCTGAAAATTCTTGAGAAACACGGCAAGCACATAATCGGATGGGACGAAATTCTCACTCCCGACCTGCCCAAAGACATCATGGTGCAGAGCTGGCGTGGCTTCGACTCACTCGCCGCTGGAGCCAGAAATGGATACAACGGAATCCTTTCCGCCGGCTATTACTTAAATCTGATGAGCCCGGCCGCGGCGCACTATGCCGTCGATCCGTTGCCTGAAAACACTGATCTCAGCCCGGAGCAACAGGCGCGCATTCTCGGCGGCGAAGCCTGCATGTGGGAGGAGCAGACAAGCGGGCTGGACATCGATTCGCGGATATGGCCGCGTGCTGCGGCCATCGCGGAGCGGCTTTGGTCGCCGCGGAACGTAAATGACGTGGGTGACATGTACCGGCGGCTTGAGGTCGAATCGCTGCGACTGGAAGGCTTCGGTCTCACCCACATTTCTCAGGAGGGTGTGAGCTTGCGCCAGTTGAGTGGAACGCGGGAGATTCGGCCTTTGCAGGTTCTTGCTTCGGTTCTCGAGCCGGTGACTTTTGACCAGCGCGCGCACCAGCAGCATGCCAATCAACTGACGCCGCTCGATCTGCTGGTGGACGCGTTGCCGCCCGATCCGCCGTCCCGCCATAGCTTTGAGTTGATCGTGCGTGCTTATCTTCAGAATCCAAAGGCCGGCTCGCAAGAGGAACGGGAGCTAACTTCCCAGTTCAATGCGTGGGTGACCGCAGAACCGGGAATCCTGCGATTGCTGGGAGGCTCGCCGCGGCTCGCCCAAGCAGAACCTCGGGCTCAGCAACTCGGCGAACTGGGGACCGTCGGGCTCGAAGCGGTTTCTTATCTTTCGTCGGGATTGCCGGCGGCCGCGCGATGGAAGGCTCAGAAATTTGCGGTTCTGGATGACGCGGACAAGCCGCAGGCGTTTGTCCGGTTCACGGTCATCAAGCCGCTGCATGATCTCGTGAATGCGGTTCCGGAAGCGGCGAACGGCAAATAACGGCTCAGGTCGTAGGCAGGCGTCCCTCAGGGGCTAAAGCCCCGATTCATCGGCGACTTCGAGTGGCACGGCTGAAGCCGTGCCCTTCCCAAGACATTTGTGAGATGAGTTCTCTGCGTTTCACTTCGTTACGGGCAAAGGTTGGTTCTGCTCTTGTTCCAGCTTCTCCACCATTGGCTTGGGGAGTGCGCGCGAAAGTTCTAGAAATGCGGCGTTGGTCCACCCGAAGCCGACCACGTTCATTTCGTAGCCAAGTTCCACGTGGGATTCTGACGAGCGCGTCACTACGTTGTACTTCTCGCGGATGTTGCCATCGCGGCGAAAATTTTCCGCGACCATCGACAGGAACTCGTAAGAAACGCGGTCCGCGTCTGCGTTGTATCCGTAGTGACGCAAGCCCTCGATCGCCAGCATTTCAATATTTCCCCATCCATAGGGCAGATCCCATTGCGTGCCCGTGTCATAGGTGCTCATGGGAAGGCCGCCGGGCTGGTCAAAGGTTTTGACGTTAGCCGCCACGGCCTTGGCCTGCTCCGGCGTCGCCAGCCCTGCCCACAGCGGATAAAACGTGGAGGCGTAGCGATAATTGGACATCTGGCTGGTTTGAACGTTGTGATCGAAAAATAATCCCTGCTCCTGATTCCACAGGTAGCGGGAGATGAGTTGCTTGCGCACCTCGGCCCGCTGGTTCCACTGCTTCGCGTCGTCGGCGTGGCCGAGCCAGAGGCTGATCTGCTCCAGATCTTTTTCCGTCTTGTAAAGCAGGCTATTCAAACATACGGGCGCATAGTGATGGGTGGCCGCGCCGAAGGGTCCGAAGCGAAAGCTCACGTCGAAGCCGGATTCGCGCATCGACCGGTCGCCTTTGTAATAATCCGCACTGAGCTTGAACTGCTTCGCCTTCTCGCATTCCGCGCGCGCCATTGTCATGGAGACATCGCATACCTGCAGTGAATACGGCGAGCCCGCGATGGGCTGTGTTGTCGCCGGGTTCATCTCAACTACATAGTCGTCGGCCTGGGTCGGATGCAAAAAGAAATATTGCGCGACCTTACGGTAGAAGCCGCTTTCATCCTGCACCGCTTCCGCAGGCGGCCCTTCGCCAAAATCGTAATAACGCGACAGGCCGGTCTGGCCCGCCAGATGCGGCTCGCGCGTCCACATCCCGTAATCTTTGTCGAGATCGGCATAAGCGCGCTCCAACCAGGCCTTGTCTACGTGACCATCCTTTTGCGTGGCCCGGTAGACATCTACAAACATCGAGCTCACAAATGGAGGCTGAGAACGCGTCAGATAGTAGGTGCGGTTCGCGTTAAGCATCGCGCCATAGTGCTCGATCTCAAAGAAAAAGTTGTCGACCATGCCGCGCGCCAGATCGAGGCGCCCCGCCTGCAGCAGTCCGCGAATGATGAAGTAGCTATCCCATCCGTACATCTCGTTGAAGCGGCCGCCGGGCACCACATATTTGTTCGGGAGGTAGAGGAGACCGTGAGGCTGAATCTTGCTGGTGTCGATTTCTCCCAGGCGATGAATTTCCATTGGCAGATGTTCGATGCGTACATTGCAATCCGCCGCCAGTTTGTGAACGGCGGGCGGTTCGGCGACTTCTGCCGGCAAATACAGCACCGGCGGGACTTTGATTTTGGGATCAACCACGCTCACGCATTCGGTCATCGAGCGAGTTAGCGTGTCCCAGGCGGAGTTGATGTAATTGAGAATCGGCTTCAGTCCCTGACCTGACGAGGCGCTCGCTGGGGCGGCGGCCTGCGCGCTCGCAACGGCGCAGATCATCGCGAGAAAAAGAGCCACGAGGCCAAGAGAGCGGCGAAATTGATCAGAACGCTGAGTGCGCATGGTGTGTGAAAGCTTCGACATCATAAACGCGGCGCGAGTGGGCGGCCAAACTTATTTGGCCAACGGCCGCGTGGGAGTCCCCAGGCTCTGCTGCGGGTCCGCGCAAGATCCCCCTCCGCCTGAAAAACGGCTCTGGCCGGGATGGCGCCCTTGACAAAGGAAAGCTCGACCACAGCCCTTGGAGGAGACTAAGTCCGGTCACTGCGGTTTTGGTTTATTCTTGTTGGTTTGCGGTTTCGTATCTGAGGGGGCTCTGGTGAACCGATCGACCGTGGTCACGCGTTTCTTGCTGTCCTTCGTAGCTCTTCTGGCCGGAACTGCAGGCTGGACGCAAGTTCCCGAAAACACTTACCAGGATTTGCACTGGCGCATGATTGGGCCATTTCGTGGCGGCCGCACTCGCGCCGCAGCGGGTGTGCCTAGCCAGCCGAATGTGTTTTACATCGGCGCGGTGAACGGCGGGGTCTGGAAATCCGACGACTACGGGCGCACGTGGAATCCCATCTTCGATCACGAGTCGACGCAGTCGATTGGCGCGATCGCAGTCGCCGCTTCCGACCCCAACATCGTTTACGTCAGCAGCGGCGAGGGTCTGCATCGTCCCGACCTGTCGGTGGGTAATGGCATCTACAAATCAACGGATGCCGGGAAGACCTGGACGCATCTCCCCGGCCTGACCGACGGACAGCAAATTCCAGCGCTCGCCGTCGATCCTCGGGATCCCAACCGAGTATTCGCCGCCGTGCTCGGCCATCCTTACGGACCCAGCGAAGAGCGTGGCATCTATCGCTCGACCGACGGCGGGCGCACTTGGCAGAAGGTAATCTCCAAAGACGAAAATACTGGCGGCTCGTACGTCGAGATCGACCCTTCAAACCCCGACGTCGTTTACGCCTCGATGTGGGAAGCGCGCGAGGGCCCGTGGGAGGATGGCAACTTATTCAACGGCGCCGGCGGCGGACTCTTCAAATCTACCGATGGCGGGAGCACCTGGCATCTTCTGACCAATGGTTTGCCGAAAGATCTTTCGCAAATCTATGTTGCCATCGCCCCCAGCGAACCGAGCCGGCTATACGCATCTCTCTCTACAGCTTCGGGGAAACTCGGTGTCTACCGCTCCGACGATGCCGGTGAGAACTGGACCCAGGTCACGACTGATCCGCGACCGGCAGGCCGCATCGGCGGCGGCGATCTCTCCATTCCCAAAGTCGATCCGAAAAATCCCGATCTGCTTTATGTAGTCAGCACAGTCACGATGCGTTCGACGGACGGCGGTAAGAGCTGGTCTGGATTTCGCGGCGCGCCCGGCGGCGACGACTACCAGAATCTTTGGATCAATCCCAACAACGGCAACATTATTCTGATCGTCAGCGACCAAGGCGCAATCGTCACGGTGAACGCGGGCGCGAGTTGGAGTTCGTGGTACAACCAGCCGACAGCGCAGTTTTATCACGCGATTACCACGAACACATTTCCCTACCGCGTGTGCGGAGGACAGCAAGAGAGCGGCTCCGCCTGCACTTTGAGCCGTGGCAATGACGGCGCCATCACCTTCCGCGACTGGCATCCCGTGGGCGTTATCGAATATGGCTACGTCGCGCCCGACCCGCTTGATCCGGATGTGATTTACGGAGGCGGCAGGACTGAGGTCTCTAAATTTCACTGGTCGACAGGCCAGGTGCAAATCGTCACCCCGATTCCGGTGCGCGACGCGAAGTATCGGACGGACCGCACCGAGCCGCTGATGTTCTCTCCCGTGGACCCGCACGTGCTTTATTTCGCCAGCAATGTGCTCTTCAAGACCACCGATGGCGGCAACTCGTGGCAGACGATCAGCCCGGACTTGACCCGGGAGACCCCGGGCGTGCCCTCTAGCGTCGGCACGATGGTTCCCAAAGGCGCGGAGAAGAAACGCGGCGTCATTTATGCGCTCGCGCCATCGTTTAAGGCCGTGAACACACTGTGGGCCGGCACCGACGACGGCAGGCTTTGGATCACCCATGATGGCGGAAAGAATTGGGCCGACATTACGCCCAAAGAACTCACCGAATGGAGTAAGGTCACGCAAATCTCAGCCTCGCACTTCGACGAGGAAACGGCGTACGCCTCGGTGAGCCGGTTCCGCATCAACGATCTTCATCCTTACGTCTATCGGACACACGACGGTGGAAAGACGTGGCAGGCGATCACCGACGGCCTGCCTGACTTCGGCTCGGTGGATACGGTGCGCGAAGATCCTGTGCGCAAAGGATTGTTATTTGCCGGAACGGAGAACGCCGTCTATGTTTCGTTCGATGATGGCGACCACTGGCAGTCGCTGCAACTGAATCTGCCGCACACTTCGATGCGCGATCTGTGGATCCATGAAAACGATCTGATCGTGGCGACGCATGGGCGCTCCTTCTGGATTCTCGACGACATGGCGCCTCTACGGGAGGCCTCGGCAGCGCTCGCTAGTTCAGTGCATTTGTTCGCTCCCGCGGCCGCTTACCGAATTCAACGCGATACGAACACCGACACGCCGCTTCCGCCCGATGAACCGGCCGCGGCCAATCCGCCCGACGGCGCGATTGCGGATTACTATTTGCCTTCGTCGGCTTCAACCGTAACGCTCGAAATTCTGGATGGGCAGGGACATTTGGTGCGACGCTTTTCTAATAGCGACAAGCCGGATGTGACTGAGGAGGAATTACAGAAGCAGTTGATTCCGCTCTACTGGCTGCGCGCCCCCCGCAAACTTTCCACTGACGCTGGAATGCACCGCTGGGTTTGGGATCTGCATTATCCCGCGCCGGATTCGATTCGACATGACTACCCGATTGCAGCAATTCCGCACGACACACCCCGTTTCCCGCTGGGCCCGACCGCGCTGCCTGGCACTTATTCCGTGCGGCTCACGGTCGACGGAAAAGCCTCCGCCTCACCGTTGACCATCAGGATGGATCCACGCGTTAAAACTTCGGCGGTGGGGTTGCAGAAAAAATTCCAAGCGGAGACGCGGTTGGCTTCCATCATGACCGAAACCGCGCAAGTGCTACGGCAGGGCGGCTCGATTCGCGCTCAACTCGAAAAACTGAGCTCCTCGTCAACAAAGGAATCCATCGAAGCCTTTCAGAAGAAGCTGACGGATTTGCTTGGCGCACCTGGCGGATTCCTCGCTCCGCCTTCGCAGGAAGTCACGCTCAGCCGTGTCAACGGTCAGGCTGACACGCTCTACGCGCAGGTATGGCAGGCCGATGCCGAACCAACTGCCGCTCAAATGGCCGTTGGCGTGGCGACCGAACGCGACAGTTCCGATGTGTTGAAGCGCTGGAATGACTTCAAAAATACGGATTTGCCCGCGCTCAATCGCGTGTTGCGAGAATCCAAGGTTCCTGAAGTCAAGTTGGAGGCAGACCTGCACCAGGAAGAATCTCAAGTCGACGAAGAGTAGCCCCGGCATCCCGCCGGCTGTGGCGAGCGTTTCTTGCGCTCGATGGCGTCTCGGGTGCGCGGGCGAGACGCTTCTTCGACAAGCTCAGGTCAGGCTCCCGCTACGGCCGCCGGGGCGGCGACGCTACTTTGGAGTGGCGCTACTCAGAGAGCTTCTACGGCTTTTTGTAATTCTGCGGCAATCTTTTGCGGGTCTGTTCCCGGAACAAATTTCACGGGCTCGCCGATGCGCACGCGGATCGTCCGCGGCTTCGCGAATTTTTTGCCGGCCTGCTTTACTTCGAACAGGCCGTCAATCCGCATGGGCAGGACTGGGATGCCGAGATTCCCGGCCAGCAAAGCGATTCCGGCGCGAAACGGATTCATCTTTCCGTCCGTCGTGTGACGGCCTTCGGGGAAGACCAGCACGCTGTAGCCGCGATCCACGGCCTCGCCGGCATACGCAAAGCTGCGGCGAAAACCGGCCGCGCGCGGCAGCGGAAATAAATTCAACAGCGAGACTCCAAGAGTCCAGCGCACGCGGTCATAGATGCGGCCAAAAAAGTTGCGGTTCGGGGGAGGGGTGCGCAGCGCTTCCAACGCCTCTCCGCCGGTAGCCGTAGCCAACCGATGGCGAAAGCGTGCGGGCAGCGCGGTCAAAATAAATCCCGGATCAACGTCTCCCACATGATTCGAGATCACCAGCAGCGGTCCGTTCACTTGGTGCAAGTGTTCGCGGCCTTCGATGCGCGGCCAGCCCAATAACAGAATTGCGGGCCGCATCAGCAGGTAATGCGCCAGAAAACGCAGCCAAGTGACCGGCCAGCGCAGTACCCAGTCCGGATAGTGATATCCGGCGCTCGGAGCTGCGTCGCGACGCAGCATTTTTTCCAGGTCTCCTACTGTTTGCACCGCGCTGAAACGGGTTTCGCTCAGGTCCACCTGGTAGCGGTCCTCGAGCGCGCTGAGCAATTCCACGCGATCAAGCGAACTGAGTCCCAGATCGGAGTCTAGACTTGCATCCTCTCGCAGGCCGCCGACGGACCGCCCGGTCACGCGCGCGATCAACTCCGCCAGCGGACGGCTCGAACCATCGCCCCGGGCTTGCTCCAGCAGCTGCGCCTGCGCCTCGACGCGTATGACGTTTCGCCGCGGCTTCTGCGTGTTTGTCCGGGGAAAATCCTCCTGCGGCCATTCAATCCACATGCGCATCTGTTGATACTCCGCCAGCGATTGGTTCGTCCGGTGCACGACTTCGGCAAGCGTAGCATCGCCGTGAAGAATCACGACTGCACACGGCTCGGCATTCCCGCCGCGCTCAATTCCGACCACTACACAATCTTTCACTTCCGGTTGCTGGCGCAGCGCCGCTTCCAGATCCTCGGGATAAATGTTCGTGCCACCCGACGTGACGATCACTTCCTTCTTGCGCCCCTTGAAATAGAGGTTGCCCGCCTCATCGAGCGCGCCAATGTCGCCGGTGCGATACCAGCCTTGCGAGTCAGAAACTTTCTGCGCGCCGTGCTCATCCCAATACCCGGACGCTACTCCGCCCCCACGTACCAGAATTTCGCCGTCTTCGGCTAGCTTCACCTCGCGTCCCGGCAGCACTTTTCCGATCGATCCCTTGCCAAGGCGAAACGGATGATTAAGGCTGATCAGCGATGTCGTCTCCGTCAGCCCGTATCCTTGAATCACGGCGTAGCCGAGTCTTCCCCAGAACTCTTCGGTTTCGCTGTCGAGCGCGGCGCCACCCGAAATGAATGCCCAGAACTTCCAGTCGAACTGCCGGTGAATGGCGCGAAAGGTCCACCACCGTCGCAGAAAGTGTTGGCCCTGAGAAGACCGAAATCGGCGGCGGAACGATTCGGTTTCTCCGCGGTCTTCGAGATCTCGCTCAATTTTCTGCTTGAGCGATTGCAGCACTCGCGGGACACTCACCAGCACCGAGACGCGCTCGCGCCGGATCGTGTTCAGTACCTCCGAAGGCTTCAGTTCTTCCTGGAAAATGACCGTCCCGCCAAGCAATGGAGGCAGGAACATCCCAAGGAATTGGCCAAATACGTGACTGAGCGGCAGCAGGTTCAGGAAGCGAATCGGATGCACGAGGCGCTCGTATTTGAGGTAACCCTGCATCTCCCGTTGAAGAGGATCAATGTTGGCAAGAACGTTCCCGTGGGTAATCACAACGCCCTTGGGCTCGGCGGTGGTGCCCGAAGTGAAAACAATTTGCAGGACATCGTCGCGCCCGAGTGCTCGGTTCGACGGCGTCGATGTCGGCCGAGCGACGTTGTGCGCGAGATCTTCCAGGTTCAGAATAGCGACCGCGGGCTCCGCATCCGCGCACTCCTCCAGATGACGGCGCGACGCAATCAGCAGTTTTGCCGAAACTTTCTGATACACGCGCGTCGCAAAATCGGCTGCGGAGCCGTCATCCATGGGCACAACGACCACGCCGCGAAGGGCGCAGCCGAAGAAGGCGGCGACCCACTCTGCGGAGTTCTCGCCCCACAGCATCACCCGGTCGCCTCTTGCGATGCATCGGGTCTCCAGTTCTCCCGTCAAGCCAAAAGCGAGCTCGAAAACCTGGCGGTAGGTGAACGATTCGGTCCGATAACCGCGGCGCTGGCGGTAAGCACACTCGTCCCAATGTGCCCAAAAGTTTTCTTGGAAAAATTCTGCAATTGATTCGGCCATCGCAATCGACGCTGGTGTCGCAAACTCTTATTCCGCGCCTGCCAGCAACTCAAGTCTAGTGTAAGGATTCGTTCGAAGAACGCGAAGCATTACACTATTCAGACCGCTGCATCTGAGCCGCCCTACGCCCGATAAGGGTCGGGGCCATAGAAGGAACTTGCCATAGCCACCCGATTGTGCGAAATAGAAATATGCTCCCCCACAGAAACTCTGCTCTGATCCTTTGTCTGCTGGTTGTGTCCGTCGGTCTGGCCGCGCAGGAGAAATCAGACGCCGCCACGATTCGTGCTCTGGAAATGAAGTGGACCGAATCCTACAAAGAGCACAGCATCGACATGCTGTCGTCGCTGTTAGCCGAGGACTTCGTCATCACTGTCGAAGATGGCAGTACGTTCAGCAAGGCCGGCTACATCAGCCACACAGCCGACTCCTCGGTGAAGGTAGAGGTGGCTGAACAATCCGACTTAAAGGTTCGAATCCACGGCGACACCGCGATTGTGACGGGTGCGTACTACGAACGAGGAGAGTCCAATGGCAAGCGCTACGAATACCACGATCGTCTCACCGATGTCTGGATGAAGATCGGCGGCAAATGGAAAGTGGTGGCATCGCACTACAGCGTCCCGCTCAAATCGTGAATCGTGCAATCGTGGTGAAGCGCCGGGTTACTCGCGCCCCACACCCAGCGCGTCGGCCACGCGGTTGATGTAGTTGAACCAGGAGGCAATCAGCGTGATCTGCAGAATCCCGCGATCATCGAATCCCGCCGCCCGCAGTGCTTCGATGTCGCCTTTCTGAACCTTCGTAGCATCCTTGGTGAGTTTGACCACGTAGTCGAGCATCACGCGATCCTGGGCCGAA
>Ga0307474_10002619_pt1 | contig 12939 bp, 12 predicted proteins | sample atmos_gasesECM1C_2_FD_203312 | JGI IMG/M metagenome (GOLD analysis project Ga0307474, IMG submission 203312) | Hardwood forest soil microbial communities from Morgan-Monroe State Forest, Indiana, United States - atmos_gasesECM1C_05 | ecosystem: Environmental > Terrestrial > Soil > Temperate... | reverse complement strand
GGTGCGCTGGCAGTACGCCGTCGCGAATCTGGTCGCCCCGAACAGCAACGGCGTTCCCGAGCTGAACGCCTGCCCGACGCCGGTGGGCTTTTCGGGCGCCGGCATCGACGGCCCGTACGTCATCGTTTCGTCTTCCATCACGGGCCGCGTCGCCGTGCTCGACGCCCGCACGGGCCAGGAGCGCTGGACGGCGCCGCTGTCGAGCGCCGGCCGCTCGTCGCCGGTGTTCTCCAACGGCCAGCTCCTTATCGCGACCGACGACGGCGTCCTTCACGCCTTCTCGTCGATGACGAACCACGCGCCTACGGCGCCCACGCAGATCGGCCCCTCGGGCGACCAGGCCTTCTCGTCGGCCGGCGTGATGCTCGACTGGCAGGGCGCCACGGATGATGACGGCGGAGCTCTGTCGTACATCGTTCGCATCGAGGAGGAGGGGGCGGTCGGCTCGCTCGTCGAGTCCGAGATGGGCCCCGGGCAGGCGCAGATGAACGTCTCGGTCAAAGCCAACACGAGCTACCTCTTCGCGGTGCGCAGCCGCGACGCGCAGGGCGCGCTGTCGGCCTGGTCCGCGCCCCAGCACCTCAACGTGGGCGCCGAGCCGCCCGCGCCGGTCGTCGTCCCCGTCGAGACCGTGCCCCCGGCCGTCATGGCCGACCCCATGGTCGCCCCGGCGGCTCCCGCCGCGGACGCGCCCCCCTCGGCCGGCGACATGACGGCGACTCTGCCCGCCGCCGCTGACCCGATGCCGACGCCCGCGGCGACGCCGACGCCGGCGCCCGCGACGCCGGCCCCGGTCGTCGCCGCTCCCGCTACGGTCGCCATGGCGAAGGACGCGCAGGCCGAGGCCGCGACGCCCGCCACCGCGGACGCCAACGACACCGCCGGCTGCTCCGTCGCCAGTGGCCGCGGCGCGAACCTCGCGTCGCTGCTCGCCCTGGGGATGCTGACGCTGGCCGCCCGCGGGCGCGCGCGGCGCGCCACCGCCGCGGCGAGCACGCGGAAGGGCGTCTGATTCTCCGGGCCGGGTCGGTCAGCGACGCTTGAGCTTGTCGATGAGCGTCGTCCGACTGAGCCCGAGCAGCTCGGCCGCTCGAGTCTTGTTTCCTTCAGCCTGACGCAGAGCCTGTTCGATGAGGGTGCCTTCGATGGCCGCCAAGGTCGCGGTCAAGTCGATGGCTCCGCGGGCGAGGGCCGCGGACGCCGCGGCGACCTCCTCCGACGACGGGCTCTGCGTCTGCATGCGTTTCGGCAGGTCGTCGGTCGTGATGGTCCCCGTGCGGTTCAGGATGACGAGCCGCTCGAAGAGGTTCTCCATCTCCCTGACGTTCCCGGGCCAGCTGTAGAGCTTGAGCACCGCCAGCGCATCCTCGGCGATGACCGCGTTGGCCCCGAGGCGGCGGTTGGCGGCATCGAGAAAGTGCCGCGCGAGCGGCAGGATGTCGGCGAAGCGCTCGCGCAACGCGGGCAGGTGGATAGGCAGGACCTCAAGCCGGTAGTAGAGATCCTGGCGAAAGCGTCCGACGCGCACCATCGATTCGAGGTCGACGTTGGTCGCCGCGATGATGCGCACGTCGACGGCCTTCGGACGACCGTCGCCTACGGGCGTGACCTCCCGCTCCTGCAGGACGCGGAGCAGCTTGACCTGCATGGCGAGGGGCAGCTCCCCGATCTCGTCGAGGAAGAGGGTGCCGCCGTGCGCCTGCACGAATTTGCCGGCGCGCGTCTCGTGGGCGCCCGTGAACGCGCCCTTGGCGTGGCCGAAGAGGTCGCTCTCGATGAGGTTCTCGGGGATCGCGCCGCAGTTGACCGCGATGAACGGTCCTTGCGACCGGCCCGACGAGCCATGGAGCAGGCGTGCGACGACCTCTTTGCCCGTGCCGCTCTCGCCCGTGATGAGCACTGTCGCGTTCGTGTGGGCGACGCGCTCGACCATGTCGATGACGCCGCGAATGCCGTCGGAGTCCCCGATGAGGGCCACTTGAGGGCGGCCCTCGTCGCTGGCCGGCGACACGGCGCCCTTGCCCTCGGGAGCTCTCGTGCGCACGGCGCGCCCGACGATTTCCTGCAAATCGCGGTGGTGGAACGGCTTGGTGAGGAAGTTGAAAGCGCCGGCCCGCATGGCCTCGACGCAGTCCCTGATCGAGCCTTCGGCGGTGAGCATGATGACCGGACACTTGGGCTGAAGCTCGCGCGCGCGGCGCAGGACCTCGAAGCCGTCCGCGCGCGGCATCATGAGGTCCGTGATGACGACGTCGAACGGGCGCGCGGCGAGCTGTTCGATCGCGACCTTTCCGTCCTCAGCCTCGGTGACGGGGTAGCCAGCGCGCGTCAGGAGGGTTCGTAGGAGCGTTCGGACGGAGGCGTCGTCGTCCGCGACGAGGATGGACACGGCGGCACTCTACACCAACGGCCCCTGAAAACTGACGACGCGGTCCGCGTTGCCAACACAAACGAGCGGTTAGGGTGGCGCCGAAAGGCTCGGTGGCATTGGAATGAATAGTTTCAGTTTCGAAGCTCGTCTCGCGGTCGTTACCAAGATGACCCTTTGCTGTGAAATGACCATCGGGCGTGTTTGGTACGTTGGTCAACGAACACGTGAAATCATCGTTTGGCCCGGCAATTTGCCCCAAAGCGAGATGAGAAACGGATACTGTACGGGGCGGTGCCGGAGCGTTCTGAAATACACGGAGAGGCCCTACGGGTGCTATTGGTGGACGACTCCGCCGATGACGGCGAGATCGTCACGAGGGAGCTCCGTCGCGGCGGGCGTCAGGTCGCCGTCGAGCGCGTTTGCGACGCGGACGCCATGCGCGCCTCTCTCGCTCGGCAGTCTTGGGATCTCGTGCTCAGCGACTGGAGCATGCCAACGTTCAGTGGCGCGGCGGCCCTCGAGGTCTTGAAGGAGGCCGGTCTCGACGTGCCTTTCATCATCTTGTCCGGGACCGTGACCGAGGAGCTCGCCATCCGCGCCATGCGCGCGGGCGCGCGCGATTGGGTGCTCAAGGGCAAGCTCGCGCGGTTGTTGCCCGCGATCGATCGCGAGCTCAAGGACAACGCCGAACGAAAGCGTGCCGCCGACGTCTTGCACCGCAGCGAAGAGCGCTTGCGACAGTCGCAGAAGATGGACGCCATCGGCGGCTTGGCCGCCGGCGTCGCGCACGATTTCAACAACGTTCTCTCGGTGATCATTGGTTACTCAGATCTGCTCCTCCTGGAGCTGGACCCCTCGGACTCCAAGCGCGAGAGCGTCGACGAGATCCGGAGCGCGGCGGCCCGAGCGGCCGATTTGACGCGCCAGCTCCTCGCCTTCAGCCGACAGCAAATCCTACAACCACGAAAAACCGACCTGACGCGCGTCGTTGCCGGCACGGCGAAGATGCTGCGACGCCTCATTGGAGCGGATGTCGAGCTGTCAATCAAAGGGCCCGCCGAGCTGGGCGCCGTGCTCGTCGATCCGGGGCAAATGGAGCAGGTCATCATGAACCTAGCCGTCAACGCCCGCGACGCCATGCCGCGCGGCGGGAAGCTGACGATCGAGACGGCGGACGTCCTCGTCACCGACGAAGACGCCTTGGGGCACGGCGGCGCTCGGTCCGGCCCGCACGTCGCACTCATCGTGAGCGACACGGGCGTCGGGATGGACGCTGCGACCCAGGCGCGCATGTTCGAGCCGTTCTACACGACGAAGGAGCCCGGCAGGGGGACGGGCCTCGGGCTCGCGACCGTGCTTGGTATCGTGCAACAGAGCGGCGGGTGGATCGCGTTCACGAGCGAACCGGGGCGGGGCACGACATTCAAGATCTATCTGCCTCTGACCGTCGGGGACGAGCCGAGCGACGCCCGGCCCGCCGCCGTCCGGCGCCGCTCGACGTCGTCAGTGCGGGGAAACGAGACCCTCCTCTTGGTGGAGGACGACGACGCCCTGCGCGTGATGCTGCGCACCGTGCTGCAGAAGCACGGCTACCGCGTGCTCGAAGCGTCGAACGGACGCGAAGCTCTCGGGCTCTGCGAGACCGCCCGCCATCCGATCGATCTCGTTCTGACGGACGTTGTCATGCCGCAGATGGGCGGGTGGGAGTTCGCCTCGAAGCTCGAGGAGGTGCGGCCGGGCCTCAAGGTGCTGTTCATGTCGGGTTACACCGACGGCGCGATCGTCCACCACGGCGTGCTCGATCCCGGGGTCGCCTTCGTTCAAAAGCCCGTCGCGCCGAACATCCTCGTGGAGAAAGTTCGCGAGCTCCTGAGCGCGGAACAGCGGCCGCGCTGACCCGCGTCTTTCGCTTGCCCGGCGAGGCCGCGCGCCCCACATTTCTGGTGTGACCATGGAACCACCGGACCGAATCTGGATCATCGGCTCCGATTGGTGGCCACGGGCCTATCTCCGCGCCGAGCTCATCGAGCGCGGCCATGACGCGGTGGGCTTCATCACCATACGCGACGCCGTCATCAGCCTCACGCTCGGCCGCGCTCGACAGCCGGCCCTCATCGTGTGCGATCTGCATGGGCAGGAGCTGGATCGCGGGCTCGCGAGAGGGCTCTTCCAGTCGGGGGCTCCCATCATCGCGATCGCCGGCAACGTCGAGGCGGATGACGGATGGATTCGGGGCCTGCCCTGGGCGGCATTTCTCCGGCGGCCGATCACGATTGGCTCGGTGGCCGACATGGTCGGCCGCCTGACGCTGCCCCCGGTGTCAGCCCCCGGGGAGGCGGCGAGACAAGCTTAGCGCGCAGCGGCGTCTTCGCGCCTGTCTTCGTGCCCGAAGAGCAAGATCGAGAGGCAGTGATACCTGCGATCGGACGTGAGGCGAACGTCGGTTTGCAGGATCGTGACTCCCGGGTGCTCGCGGAGCCAGGCCGTCACGCGTTCACCGAGCCCCTCCCTGTCTTTGGGTTTCGTTGTCGAGAACACCTTCACGAAATTAACGGCTTCGGCGTCCATCCCACCTTCCATCCCAAACCGGTCAGCGCGCCACATGGCGGCCCCCGTCGAAAACATGGGGCCGGGCCCGAACGGCAACAAGGCCGCGGACGTCGACCTTTTTTAGTGGCCGGGTCCTAAGGCTTCTTCGAGGAGGCCGAGGGGCCGAGCCGCCGGAGCAGCGCCCGATTCTCGCGCTCGAGCTTGTCGATGCGCTTTTGCTGCTCGGCCACCATGTGGTCGAGCGCCTGGATCGCGGCCAGGGCAACGCCCTGCGCGTCGACGGCATAGTACGTTCGGTCGTCGTCGCCGAGGCCGAACCCCGCCTTGAAGTCCTGCGCCATCGGGCCGAGATGACGGATTCCGTCGGGCTCGCTGCGGTAGCTCCAGGTGGAGATCGGGAGACGGCTCACCTTCTCGAGCACGGCCTTCGCGTCGACCGGAGCGATGTTCTTTTTCTGGTTCCTGTCGCTCACGCAAAGAGGCGCGCACCCCTGCGGGCAGGTCGGCTGATCCTTCGTCGGCGTCACGCAGCTCGGCGCTCCGCCCGCGATGGGACCTTCTTGCTCGCAGCACAGGTCGCCCGTGTGGCAACAGGAGGTGCCGCAACAAAACGAGCCGGTCGCGCAGGTCGCGACGTTCGCCGCGCAGGCGGCAACACACAGCCCGCCGCTGCAGAGATTGTTCGCGCCGGTGCAACGAGTGCCGCACGCGCCGCAGTTCATAGGGTCGTTGTTCAGGTTGACGCAACCGCCGCCGCAGCACGCGCGCCCGGTCGTACAGGCGAGGGAGCACGGGCCGCCCCCACCGCCCCCGCCGGAGCCAGCGGTGGCACCTCCCGTACCCGCGGCGGCGTCACTGCCGCCACCGCCGCCGCTGCCCGCCGAACCGCCGTCCGCGCTCGAGGTCACCGAGCCACAGCCCGGAAGGACGAGCAAGACGACGAACGCCTGAATCAGGGTGGCGCTACGCACACGTTCTGTCCTCGGGCGGCTTCTCATGGCCACGATCACAGCACGATTCGGGCCAGATTGCGCGCGTCGCGATGGGCCTTCCTCGACCGATCCCTCAGAAATTCGGTGATCGCGCGACGTTCGCGGCCGATCGACCGAGGCCGACGTCCTCGACAGCCGTCAGGAGCGGCGGGGCGGACGCGCTTCGGCGCGATTGACCTTGAGCGGACGACCGTCGAGCTGGGCGCCGTTCATTTCCTTGATCGCCGTCTCGGCGGCCGCCGAGCTCTGATACGTGACGAAGCCGAAGCCGCGCGACTGGCTCGTGGCGCGATCGGCGATGACGGCGACGTCGACGATCTCCCCGAACTTCGAGAAGGAGCTCCGCAGGTCCTCCGTCGTCGTCTCGGAGCTCAAGCCGCCCACGAACAGCTTCGTGGGTCCGAAATCGCCGCGGCGCGTGCTCCTGGCCACGCCGATGACGACGTCCTCGAGCCGGACCTCGGGAAGGGGGGCGGTCACGCCGTCCGTGTCCGGCAACTCGTCCGCGCCTGGATCGATGCCGCGGGCGCGCAGCTCTCGGTTTCGGCGAAGGCGATCCTCCTTCTCTTTCTTCTTGAGATCGCGGCTGGCCTCTCGGTTGCGTTTTCCGCCCGAATATCCGCGGTTCATTGCTCCTCGGGGGCTTTGGGCGGGCGTCCGCGCGCGGGACGACCCGGCGCCGTCGCCGCCCAGTTTGCCCGTCGTTTGCGAGCCATGGCGCCCTTGACGACCGGCGGCGCGAGCAGCTCGCGGGCCGCTTGTTGCGCGATGATCGCCGCTCGCTTATCTTCCGCTTTACCCAAGATATTTCTCCTCCTCTCCCCCGAGCCTGCCTTCGACCAGTATGCCCTGAACCCGGATCTGCGATCCGTTTTCGTATCCCGACGCCCACTCGAACTTGTACGAGACGCCCGCGATATCGGTGCACTGAACGCGAAGGCTGCTCCTGTCGAGCGCCGTCAGAAAGCTCGCGAGGGGGGCCTCGGTCGTGACGATGTCGAGGATCGTGAGCCTACCGACCCCTTTGGCCCTCTTCGTCACTTTCTTGGCCCATCCCCGGTCCTGGTTCTTCTCGTCGAAGAACCGGGCGCTACTCGAGCCGTCTGACGTGCTTTCCATTCAGCTGGTTACCAGCGCCCGCGTCCGCCGCCACCACCGCCGCCGCCGCCACGACCACCGCCGCCGCCACCGGACCGGCCACCGGTTCGCTCCTGCGCCTCGTTGACATTGATTGCGCGACCGTCGACGTCGCGGCCGTTGAGCTGCTCGATGGCCTTCTGGGCCTCCTGGTCGGAGCTCATCTCGACGAACGCGAAGCCGCGCGGCCTTCCGGTCTCGCGGTCCATCACGACCTTGGCGTCGGCGACGGTGCCCATCTGGCCGAACAGCTCGCGCAGGCCCATCTCGGTCGTGTCGTACGAAAGATTTCCAACATAAAGACGTCTACCCATTTCGTTCTCTCCTGTTTCGTGTCCGACGGAACTGCCGTCTTCCAGTAGCCTCCAGCGTGCCGATCGTCGACCCCGAACGAACGACAGCGAAGCTGCGACGCAGAGACGAAAATGAGACGAGAAAGGACTCGAACGGGCTTATACCACAGCTGCCGGCGGCTGGCACAGATTCTAGGGGCGTGTCGCCGGTAGGTACCCGTCACACCTGAAGAATGACGAGGTCATGACGGAAACATGACCGGGCGCTGACACCCGGGCGGGCATAAAAAGAGGGTGCTCGCCAACAATGCCGTTTCGCTTCCCTCCCCGCTGACGCCCGTGCCCACTGAGGTCTCCTCCGACGAGGCGCCCTCCTCCTGGCGGGACTACGTGCGGTTGACCACCGTGCTGCTCACCGCGGTCCACCTCACGGCCATTGCGGGCGCCGTCTACTACTGGTCCTGGGGCGGCGTCGGGCTCGCGCTCGCGAGCTACTTCATTCGCATGGTCGTCGTCACGGCCGGCTATCACCGCTATTTCGCGCACCGCGCTTTCAAGACCTCGCGGGTGTTCCAGCTCCTCCTGGCCATCGGCGCTCAGAGCGCCGGTCAGAAGGGCGTCATCTGGTGGTCGAGCCACCACCGCTGGCACCACAAGCACTCGGACACGCCGCGCGACGTCCACTCGGCTCGGCTGCGCGGGTTCTGGTATTCCCACGTCGGCTGGGTCCTGGGGAATAAGTGGAACGGGACGGACGAGGCGCTCGTCAAGGATCTCTCTCGCTATCCGGAGCTTCGCTTCCTCAATCGAGCCGGCATGGAGATCATCCCCATGGCGTTGCTCGGCCTGATCTTCCTCCTCGTGGGCGGCATGCACGCTTTCGTGTGGGGCTTCCTCGTCTCCTCGGTCCTCGTGTGGCACGGCTCGTTCTCGATCAACTCGCTGGCTCACCTCTTCGGGCGCCGGCGCTACGCCACCACTGACGACTCGCGCAACAGCATGGTGCTGGCCATCGCGACGACGGGCGAGGGGTGGCACAACAACCACCACCACTACCCGAGCTCGGTGCGCCAGGGCTTTCGCTGGTGGGAGCTCGACATCACTTACTACATCTTGTGGCTGATGGAGCGCGTCGGGCTCGTGTGGGATCTGCGACGTCCGCCGGCGGACGTCGTGGCCGGCTCGCCGGTCAACTAACACTACTGCGTCGGTTGGGCCCTGCCGCGCTCTTTGACCGAAAGCTAACGCACGCGACGGGGAATGCACTCGGCAAACCTTCCCCTTCCCCCTTTCGCCGGGGGCAGTCGGTTTCGCTCGTTCTCTGCTCGCCGTCAAGAAAGGTCCACCTGACGCAGTAAAGCCAGAGCTCGCGGCCGGCCGAGCTTCGACGTTTCGTCGTTCCGTCTGCCGGAGTCGACACCCCGCGCGGGCGTCTGGCACACTAGACGGGGCGTGATACACCGCTCGCCCACGACGATCTTTCTGCACCGCGCGCGCCTCATCTTCATGCTGGCGTCGCTCGTCCCGACCGTGCTCATGACGGCGATCGGGATCATCCTCGTCGCCTCGGGCGAATCGAGATCGCTGACGATCGTCACGGGGATCCTCGTGCTGGCGTTCTGCGGGACGGCGCTCACGGGCTACATGTACGGGACGTACTTCGTCACGCGCGGCGCGAACCTCGTGGCCGTGCAGAACGAGTTCTTGTCGTCCGTCTCGCACGAGCTGCGCACGCCGCTCACGTCGATCCTCATGTTCATCGACACGCTGCGGGAGGATCGGGTGCAATCGCCCGACGAGCGGCAGCGCTGCCTCGCGATCGTGCACCAAGAGCTTACGCGGCTCGACGGCCTCGTGAGCAACCTCATCCAGCTGTCGAAGATCGAGTCGCGGCGCGCGGCCCTCGAGCGCGGTCCCGTGCAGGTGACCGACGTCATCGGCGACGCCATGGCGGCGTTCGACGCCATGAAGCTCGGGGGCGACGCCGAGGTTCGCTCGGAGATCGAGCCCGGGCTCGTCGTCTACGGGAACCGCGCCGCCCTCGCGCAGGCCGTGAGCAACCTCCTCAGCAACGCCTGGAAGTACACGCCGCCCGCCGACAAGAAGATCGGCATCCGCGCCAACGCCGACAACACGACCGTCTCGATCGTCGTGAGCGACAACGGCCCCGGCGTTCCCCGCCCGGAGCGCGAGGCCATCTTCGAGAAGTTCGAGCGCGGCTCGGCGGCGGTCGAAGGCGGCAGCCCCGGCTCGGGGCTCGGCCTCGCCATCGTGCGCGCCGTCATCGAGGCCCATCGCGGGAAGGTCGAGGTGCGCTCGCAAGTCGATCGCGGCGCCACCTTCCGCATCGTCCTTCCCCGCTATCGGGCCGCATGAGCGAGGCGACCTCGGGAGCGTTGGTCGCCATCGTCGAGGACGACACGGCGATCGCCGAAGGGCTGGCGCTCAACCTCAAGCTGCGCGGCTACCGCTCCGAGGTGATCGGCGACGGCGAGACAGCGCTCCAGCGCGTCCAGGGCGGCAAGCCCGACCTCGTGCTGCTCGACATCACGCTGCCCAAGCGCAGCGGTCTGTGGGTCCTCGAGCAGCTGCGCCAGAGCGAGAACCACGTACCCATCATCGTCCTGTCGGCGCGGCAGGACGAGTCGGACAAGGTCGCCGCGCTCAGCCTCGGCGCGGACGACTACATCACGAAGCCGTTCGCGCTCGCCGAGCTGCTCGCGCGCGTCGCGGCCGTGCTGAGGCGCGCGCGCCTGGGCCGCTCCGCGTCCGTCGCCGGCGGCGAGCCCGCGACCGGCGAGCTCGAGCGCGTCCTGCGCTTCGGAGAGGTCGCCGTCGATCTCGAGGCCCGCACGGTGCTGCGCCGGGGACGTCCCGTGAAGCTCACGCACCTCGAGTTCGAGCTGCTGAGCTTCTTCTGCCGCAACGGCGGGCGCGTCTATTCGCGAGAGGAGCTCCTGCGCCACGTCTGGGGCTTTCAGCAGGGCCAGCCCCGCACGGTCGACAACTTCGTGGCGCAGCTGCGCGCCAAGCTGGAGGAAGATCCCGATCGGCCCAGTCACCTCCTCACGGTGAGGGGCAGCGGTTATCGCTTCGCGCCCTGAGCGCGCCAGCGCTATTCGTCGGATTCTGGCGTCGCGCGCCGGTGATGGCGCTCGCGGCCCTTGAGGGCGGCGCCCGTTCCGGGGGGCGCGACGGTCGGCTTGTCCTTGGCGGCGGGCGCCGCGGCGGCGGGCGCCGCCGTCCGGGGCAGCAGAGAAAGCCCGTCGTCGCGGATGAGAAGAGCCGCGCCCGCGATGACCGCGGCGCCGAGGAGCGCGAGCACCATCCAGGCGCCCGTCCTCCGGGGCGCGCGCGCGGCGCGGGTCTCCCGTGGCGGCGGCGGGAGGGCGGCTTCGAGCGGCCGCGCGGACGCGAGGTGCGCCGCGGCCGCTCCCTCGAGCGTGCGCGCGAAGGCCGTGATAGTGGGGAAGCGGTCCTGCTGGCGCTTCGAGAGCGCGCGCCGCAAGACGAGCTCGATATCGCGCGGCAGCAGGTGGGCGGCCCCCGCGCCGAGCGCCGGCGGCTCGCCGTTCATGACCTGATGGAGGACCGCGTTGACGTCGGCGCCGACGAAGGGCTGCTGTCCGACGAGTATCCGCCAAACGATGCAGGCGAACGACCACTGATCGCTGCGGTGATCGATCTCGTCGACCTTGCCGGCGGCTTGCTCGGGCGCCATGTACTCGGGCGTTCCCACCACCATTTGAGCCCGCGTAAGCTTGGTCGTCGACGCCTTGAGGACCTTCGAGACGCCGAAGTCCACCAGCTTGACGAACTCGGGATCGCCCGGGACGCGGACGAGGAACACGTTCGCGGGCTTGAGGTCACGATGGACGATCCCAGCGGCGTGCGTGACGGCCAGCGCCGAGGCCATCTGCCTCGTGATGTGGAGCGCTCGATCGAGGGGCAGCCGCGTCACGCGCGCGAGGCGCTGCTCGAGGTCCTCGCCCTCGAGGAATTCCATGACGAGGTACGGCTCCCCCGTGGGCACCTTCCCGAAATCCGAGACCTGGACGATGTTCGGATGGGCGAGCTTCGCCGTGACCTGAATCTCGCGCTGAAAGCGCGCGAGCGCCTCGGGGTTGTCGGCCAGGTCGCGGGCCAGCACCTTGACGGCGACGCGCTTGTCCAACCGCGTTTGCACCGCCTCGTAGACTGTTCCCATGGCGCCTTCGCCGATGATGCGCGTGACCTGATACGCGCCTTGGAGAAGGCTCCCCACCAAGGTGGCGCTCCGCTGTTCGGCTTCGCTCATGGCATGAGGCGCGGTCACGCCGCGCCGACGTCGAGGGCCGAGTCTACGGCGAGCAGCCCACGCGCTCCGTATTTAGCACGATGTCGTCGCAGTAAAGATCGAACGCGGGACGGCCCGCCAGAGGTGCAGAAACACTCAATATCGAGGCGACGGAAATCCACGGCCCGGACGTGCGAACAGGTACCCCTGGTACAGGTCGCCGCCTAGCGCGTTGAGGCAGTCTCGCTCCTCGGCGAGCTCGACGCCCTCTGCGATGAGCTCCGTGTTGAGCTCCTGACACAGGCTCGCGAACGAGCGAAACAGCTTCTGCTTCGTGGGCGATTGGTGGATCCCGCGCACGAGAGACATGTCCACCTTGACGACCTCGGGCTCGAGCAGCGCGAAGCTCGAGAGGCCCGCGTAGCCGGCGCCAAGATCGTCGAGCGCGATCCGGAAGCCCAGGTCGCGCAGCTGACGGATCTTGGCGGGCAGGCCGTGGATGCCGTCCAGCGTGGCCCGCTCGGTCACCTCGAGGACGACGCCGTGGGCGTAAGGCGTGAGCGCGCCGTCGCGCGACGACAGCTCTTCGTCGACGAGGTCCGTGGGATGAAGATTGACGAAGACCATCGCGGACGGGGGCAGGTGAATGAGCTGGTCCGCGATGTGCTTTCGAACGCGACGCCCGAGCTCCGAGGTTCTTCCGAGGCGCTCGGCGGCCTCGACGAAGTCGAGCGGGCTCTTCAAGGTCGGCTCGTCGGTGCGCAGGAGCGCTTCGAACGCGTAGACGCTGCGGGTCCGCCACGACAGGATCGGCTGCATGGCGATCCAGATCTTCTCGAGGCCCGAGGCAAACCGCGCTTCGAGCCCCGCTCGGTCTCCGAGCTCCTTGCCCTGCAGCTGGTCGACGGCGGCGCGACGGGTCAGCGCCATGCGCCGGACCTTCGCGGCGCGGGCGACGACGGCCGCGAGCTCCGCGGCATCCACCGGCTTCGTGAGGTAGCGAAAGGCGCCGTACTCGATGGCTTCGACGGCCGTCTCGAAGGTGGGGCTGCCGGTCAGGAACACGACGGGCACGTCGAGGTCGGTGGCCCGAATGGCCCGCAGCAGCGACAACCCGTCCATGCCGGGCATGCGGATGTCGCTGACGATGACGTCGAAGGCGGACGACTGCATGAGCGTAATCGCTTGTCGGCCCTCCGAGGCGGTCACGACGAAGTTTCCGGCCAGCTCGAGGACCTTGGCTAGGGCCCGCAACAAGCTTCGCTCGTCGTCGACGAGGAGGACGCGGGCGACCGGTGCCGTGCTCGCCGCCTCTGCGCC
>Ga0307474_10002618_pt1 | contig 12940 bp, 10 predicted proteins | sample atmos_gasesECM1C_2_FD_203312 | JGI IMG/M metagenome (GOLD analysis project Ga0307474, IMG submission 203312) | Hardwood forest soil microbial communities from Morgan-Monroe State Forest, Indiana, United States - atmos_gasesECM1C_05 | ecosystem: Environmental > Terrestrial > Soil > Temperate... | reverse complement strand
ACGGGCCGGCGGCCACGCCAACCGTCTTGACTCCCTGCTTGCCGGCGTGGAAGGAGGCGAAAGTGAGCGTATCTACGTCTTTCTCAGGATCCAGGCCAATGGCCTTTAGAGCGGCCTCGAACTGTTTGATGTTATCGGGCAATAGTTGCTGCTTCAGGGCCATCGCGGTCGGTGAATCTTTGAGGGCCCGATAGTCCACAGAAATCAGCTGCAGCAGATCTGCGGGAACGCACGAGCGGGCCGACGAGTTCAACGGCATGGCGTAGGCCATGCTCACCAGAAGAAGAGAAGCCAAACAAATTTTAAAGAGTTTCATAACGCCCTCGAAATTGGGAAACAATTAAGGTTTCGCGCACCCTTAGTTGGATGCACGATTGGACCTTATCGTTAATAGATCGCTTTATTCTATTTTACTTGCAGAAGGGGTGAATAGAACAAAGGTACATGACCATTAACCGCGCGGAGTCGTCGCAGTCTTGTCAGGCTTTTGTACTCGTCAGAAAGGACGTTGCGAGCAACGTCTCTACATCAGAGCTGCGGTGCGGCGGCGAACTTCCGCTGCGAAGCCCTGATCTTTCAACGACGCCAAATTGATTTCCACATTAGCTAAGGCGCCTGTGATCGCTGCGCTCGCCAGCGCCAGAGCCGTGGTCAAATCCGATTTCATATTCGGATTCGTGATCGGTTCGAGTGACTTCACGATCTGTGCAACTTCGTGAGCTTTTTCGGCGACGCTCAAAGGCACCGCGGTCGCTTGTTTGAGCGCGGCTTCGATCATTGCATCTGCCTCTGCGGATTTTTCATCCGCGGTGGTTTTGGCTTGTTTGTAGGCCTTCATGACGGAGTTGTAGGATTCCGCGTCGGCGTCGACCGCGGCCTTAAGTTCCTCGCGCAACGGTGTCAAGTGGGCAATGGCCGTGCTCAGTTGCGATTCATATTGCAGATAAGCTTTCTTCCCTCGCGACATGGACGCGACCATGGCGGCCAGACCAGCGGCCATGGCGGCCGCTGCCGCAGACGCGCTGCCGCCGCCGGGAGTTGCCGTGGGCGCCGCGAGTTGCTCGACGAACGGTTCCACTTCTGCGCGCAGGCCGCCGACGGCCATCTTTCCGCCCATAACGGCCATGAGGCGGTTTTCGAGAATCAAAGACGAATCGAAATTCTCGACCTGCAGGAACCATTCGGCGGCTTGCTCCAAAGCTTTCTTGGGAACCAAGCCGACGATCTCGCTCGATAGCGGCATCACGCCGTAGCGGGCGGCCTCGCGCTTTACGATCTCAAAAACGCGGTGGATGGGCGTCTGTTCGAAGTCGGTCAGGTTCATCGAGACCTGAGCCAGGCCGCGCACCAGGAATCCGGCGCCTTTCACGAACCGCATTCCACCGTTTGAAAAGCGGACCGCCTTGGCGACTCTCTTGGCGATTTCAACGTCGGGCGTGTTGAGGAACACGTTATAGGCGATCAGAAATTTACGCGCGCCGACGACTGTGGCGCCTGCTGTTGGATGCACGCAGGGCTCGCCAATGTCGGGAGAGCGCGCGGGATTGGTGGCCATCTCGGCCCGAATGCCTTCGAACTGTCCGCGGCGAATATTTTCCAGGCCCTGGCGTTCGGGAATTCTCGCGGCGGATTCGTAGAGATAAACGGGGATGCGGTAACGCTTCCAGATTTCCTCGCCGACGTGGCAGGCCATGGCCACGCAGTCCTCAATGGTGACGCCGTCGATCGGGATGAACGGAACTACGTCGGTCGCGCCCATGCGCGGATGCGCGCCAGTATGGGCATTGAGGTCGATGAGTTCAGCGGCCTTGCCCACGCCGCGAATCGCGGCTTCCTGAATGGCTTCACGTTCGCCGGCCAGGGTGATGACGCTGCGGTTGTGGTCGGAGTCCATCTCGCGATCCAGCAGATAGACACCGGGCATCTTCATGGCGTCGACGATCGCGTCAACTTTGGATTTGTCGCGGCCTTCAGAAAAATTCGGAACACATTCGACGAGCGTGGACATAAGGGAGAAGAATAGCTGTGTGCGCGACAAAGCCGCAACTCTTGAGCCTGCCAATGAGGAATAAAATAGTGATCATGAGGGTGGCGTTGAAATATCTGGCGATTCTTTGTTTGCTGCTGCCCGTATCGGCCTCAGAACGGCGCAGTCGTGTCAACCTGACGGAAATGTTGCAGAATCCAGCCGTCCTCCGGCGAATGAGTCTGATGTGGGATTACCCTCCGACGGCGCTCTATCTTTATGGAGACGGACGATTGATACTGCAGGCGTATCAGGTAATCCCTGACGACCCAGATGATCCTTATCTGATCGAAAATCGCGGCGGCCTTGTTCCAACCTGCCAAACAAAGATAGGCGTGGACGATATCCGGGCCATTATCGGACTGATGGTCGACAAGCGCTTCTTCGACCTACCGGAAAAAAACTTCGAATATGTCACTGCCGCATACCCGCAACGAAAACTTGAATTGCATACGATCGCAGTCGACAACGGAAAGGAAATGGCCAATCGGACTTTCGGCGTCGGAGAATTCTTTGGTAAGACCGAGTCCCTTCCGCCTGACTTCGCAATCATCGAGAACGCGTTAGAGAAAATGCGAGATTCAGCTTTTCCACCCCATCATCGGCCTTGCGGTGTTGCCGCCGCAGTCAGGTTTGGAAAATAGTCTCCCTTAAGAACGATTAGTGACCATGCTTGTTGAAGAATCTTCCGACACCCAGCCGCACCTGCACCGTGTTGATTCCTGGATTCGGCGTCGCCAGGCCTGCGTTCGAAATGTGCAGGTACCGCAGTTCCAAGCTGACGTTGTATTTTGCGCCGAGGATGTGCGTACCGAAAGCGGCTTGGGGAGTGAAGTTGACGGTGTTTGTGCCCGTGGGGACATTGTGGTCGGTGAAGAGCGCGCCCCCGCAGAGTTCGAGATACGGGGAGAGGCGGCCGTGACGTTCGAAGTTCCACTTGAGCCCGAGCGGATCGAAACTTACACCGTAGGCGGTGTTGGCGGGCTGGAAGACTAAAAAGAGTGGGACTCCGTCGACGGCATATTCGAAACGTCCGCGAAGAACGCCGGGTAGATGCGGTCCGGTCAGAATCCATCCGTAGCGCAAACCTGCGTTGAAGACGCCCGTGCTGGTTCGTCCTCCGCTAACGGAGTGGCCGCCTGCTGCCCAGATCTGGACTTCGTGGCCGCTTTGTTCCGGACCCGTCTGCGCGAAACACAGGGAAGATACGATGAGTAGTGTGCAAGAAATGAACAGGAAATATTTCAGCATTCGATTGAGTTCGCAGGCGCTCGCCATGGGATCGAAATTTCACAATACAGGAAGGATATCGAGACCGCCAAGCCGAACGCGGACGACAGCGTTCGTGGTCGAGATAAACTTAGCGAGCTTTGCTCGACCGGACAGCCGAGGCGGTTGTCCCTACATGTGTTTAGGTTCGGTCGATCTTTGGGCGTTGCGCCATCAACTGCATCAGGTCACGAGCCACGCGGGAGGTGTTGTGGCGCGCCACCCCGTCCTCTTCCAAGTAGTCGCCGAGAATTGGAATCACGCCCAGGGCTTCGACCGGCTCCAGATCGTTCACTATCTGGCAGGCGCCTTCGCTCGCATACTTTTCTTTCAGTTGTTCGGAAGCGGGAGTTCGGTTGATCAGGGCAAAGTCGAAAATTTGTTTTTGCGCGTGACTGTTCAGGGCACGAATGTGGTCTGCGGCGGTTAGCCCGAGGCTCTCGTTGGCCTGAGTCATCAGGTTGCAGATGTATACCTTGGTGGCGGGTGATTCAACAATCGCTTTAGCAATGCCCCGCACCAGCAGGTTAGGAATCAAACTGGTGAAGAGAGACCCGGGGCCGAGAGTGATCATGTCGGCGTTGGCGATTGCCTCCAGAGTCTGCGGCATGGGACCCACGTCCGGGGGGACGAGAAACAGTTCGCGGATGCGTCCCTTGCTGGCGGTAATATGGGTTTCACCGCGAACCCGCGTGCCGTCTTCCATGAGAGCTTCCAGTTCAATGTTCGACGTCGTCGCGGGATAAATGTGGCCGCGGGTGAGAAGAATCTCGGACGAGAGCCGCACCGCTTCTGAGAAATCTGAAGTCAGCGAAGTGAGTGCCGCGAGAAATAAATTTCCGAAACTGTGGCCTTCGAGTCCCGAGCCTTTTTCGAATCTGTGGCGAAAGAGCCTGGATAACAGGGCCTCGTCTTCACTGAGGGCGACGATGCAGTTGCGGATATCGCCCGGGGGAAGCATATTGAGTTCTTTGCGGAGGCGGCCGCTGGAGCCGCCATCGTCGCTGACGGTGACGATCGCGCTCAGGTCGCGAATGGAAGGGGAATCCGATTGCGCCGTGATCTCGGATGGCCAGAGAACGAAGCGCTTGAGGCCCTTCAGTAGGGTAGAGAGCCCGGTGCCGCCGCCGATCGCGACGACGCGGAGACCGGGTTCGCGCGCGACATTCTCCAAGTGCTGAGACTCGGCCGTTTTAGTTTGCATCGAGTATGCCCAGCGGGTTAGACCGGCTCTTCTTCGCCGAGACCATCTGAGGAGCCCGGTTCGGCGCCGGGATCCGGGTAGAGCAGTTCCGTGAAGCGCGGATCCTCCGCCAGATTCTGGAAGTCGGAATCGTTGCGCGCCTGGAAGCGCAGTTGAGCGTTCAAGCGAAGCGCCTCGTCCAGATGCCTCAACGAATCCTCAACGTGACCGGTTAGGCAATCGAGCGCCGCCAGCCCGTAAACCACGTAGTCGGCCTTGGCATTCTGCTTGAGCAGCTTTTCCAGATGCTCACGGGCGGTCACGTAGTCGCCAACGTTCATGAGCGAAACCGCGTAGTCGAAATGCTCCTCGGCCGTCTTGAACTGCGTGGACGCAGCGTGTTCCAGGTGTTGGTTGCAGATGTTGAGATGAACATTGGCCCGGTCGATAAGTTCTTTGCTTGGGCCCGCAACCACCTTTTGAAAATGCGGCTTCGCCTTGTCGAATTTGTGTTCCTGCATGGCCCGCAGCCCTAACTCGTAGCTCTGCAGCGCCTGTGTATAACGCGGGTCTTCTGCCACGTTCTTTTTCGCGGTAGGTTTCTGAGCCATGTGCAAAACTCTTCCTGTGCTCTTGGTAATAGGGAACTCCTTGAAATCCTGCATTCTAGCAGCGCAGTAAAGTATCACTCAAAGAGTGGGTTGAGGTCTAGTTGGTCAGTAGTAGCAGGCGCGAACTTTTTTCCAGTTTCGGGACTTGCAGATCGGTACTAGTTCATCGTGGAGGCCTGCAGCAGATCGATCTGCTTCCATTCTCCTTTAATGATTCCGGCACGGATTTGGGGGGCGGTCTTGCCTTTTTTGTGCTCCTGGTAGGAGTAGTAGAGTTCCTTCAGGCAGGTCGCGCACTGCGCCCCATGCGTGCTTTCAAAGCAGCTATGCAGGCTGTTGTGACCCATGCGGTCGCAATAGCAGTAGCACGGCTGCTGGTGCAGCACGTTCGGGATCTTCGCTGCCAACTCATAGGCGTGCCGCTGGTAGGGGTTCTGGGCGTCCGCGCCCCACAGGTCAGACTGGGCCAGGATGGGAGGCAACTTCGTGCCTTTCGGCGGCGGTCCAGCGTTGTAAGCGGGGATGCCTCCTTCGTCCGCGAGAGAGCCCCATTCGGCTGACATGCTGATCGTAGTTACGAGGAAAAGGAAAGCCAGGGTCAAGCTGCGGTAAGCGATCTTGTTCTGGAGTAAATGACGTGCCATGAAGCTCCTTGTGTTTGGTTATTGTAACCTGCCGCTAAGGACAGCTGGAAGCGGCCACACGAAGCAATTTCCTAATGACGCGTGCGTTCAATACAACCCGCTCCAGCCGGGACCGGTTCTGTATACAATAGGAGCGCATGCCAGGAACGATTCCAGAATCATCTTCAGCTTCTGCCGGAGAGGCAGCCGCATCGGCGCCGCTTCCTAACGCCGCCGGGGCGGACTTGCCAGCTCCGGTTCGGTTTGGGGCCGGGGTCGGCGTGTGGGTGCGCGATCTGATCATTTCTTTGGCGATCTCCGCCTTCATCATCATCTTTCTCTACCAGCCGGTGAAGGTGGAAGGCACCAGCATGATGCCCTCGCTCGACGATCAGGAACGGATCTTCGTGAACAAGTTTGTGTATCGGCTGGAACCGATTGAGCGCGGCGATATTGTGGTGTTTCGCTACCCGCGTGATCCCTCCAAGAGCTACATCAAGCGCGTGATCGGGATGGCGGGCGACCGCATTCGCATCGACGGCGGGCAGGTATACGTGAACGAGCAAGCGCTGGACGAGGACTACGTTCCCCCGGCGTACTCCGATTCGCGTTCTTATCCGGAAACCATCGTGCCTGCGAACTCGTTTTTCGTGCTCGGCGATCATCGCTCCATGTCGAACGACAGCCGCGATTTCGGCCCAGTCAACCAGAGCTTCATCTACGGCAAGGCCGTGTTCGGCTACTGGCCAATGGATAAATTGGGACGAGTGCGGTGAGCCGCATAATCCGCCAGATCCTCGGCGAATTGTTTGGGCACTGGCCGCGTTTAACAGCCTCCACCACCAAGAACACGAAGTCACACGAAGGAAGGCTCTCCCAATTATTTCCTTGGTGAACCTTCGTGTCCTTCGTGTTGCCCGGTTTTTCTGTCCTGCGTAGGAAAATATTTCTTATTCGATTGCGCGTTCCGTTCTTGGCCGGTGCGTAATTCATGATAAGATTCTTAAAATCCACTCCCCGGAGCGAGAATGCAGGCTATCCTTGCGCTGGAAGACGGGCGAGTCTTCCGAGGCAAAGGCTACGGCGCCAAAGGCGAATGCTACGGCGAAGTCGTTTTTAATACTTCCATCACTGGCTACCAGGAAATTTTCACCGACCCTTCCTACTCCGGACAGATCGTTGTCCTGACCAATCCCGAAATCGGCAACTACGGCACCAACCAGGAAGACAGCGAAGCCACGCGACCGTGGATCGAAGGGCTGATCGTGCGCGAGTTCTCGCGGGTGAGCTCGAACTGGCGCTCGTCGCAGGTGGCCGAGGAATACCTGGAGCAGTTCAAGGTGCCCGTGCTCTCCGATATCGACACGCGGGCGCTGGTGCGGCATCTGCGCGATCATGGCGTGATGCGCGGCGTGGTCTCGACCATCGGGAGCGATGCCGAAAAGCTGATCGCCAAGGCGCGATCGATTCCTAAGATGGACGGGATGGATCTGGCAAAAGAGGTGAGCACAAAGCGGCCGTACGTGTGGGAAGTGGGTGAGCGCTCGCACGAACCGATCGCCGTAGTCGGAGTGAAAGACGAGCCGCCGCGATTTCACGTGGTGGCCTACGACTTCGGCATCAAACAAAACATTCTGCGAAAGCTCCGCGGCGAGGGTTGCAAAGTAACCGTGGTTCCGGCGCAGACGCCGGCGGAGGATGTGTTGGCCTTGAAGCCGGACGGAGTCTTCTTGTCGAACGGACCCGGTGATCCGGAGCCGTGCACCTATGCGGTGGATTCGATCCGCAGGCTGATGGGACGGCAGCCGATTTTTGGCATCTGCCTGGGGCATCAGCTTACGGGAATTGCGCTCGGTGGCAAGACCTTCAAGCTGAAGTTCGGCCACCACGGCGGGAATCATCCGGTAAAGCAGTTGAAGACCGGGAAGATTGAGATTACCGCGCACAACCATAACTTCGCGGTCGATCCCGATTCGCTGGCCGACAGCGAAGTAGAACTGACACACGTCGACTTGAACGACCAGACGCTGGAAGGGCTCCGGCATCGAAATTTGCCGCTATTCAGCGTGCAGTATCACCCGGAAGCTGCGCCCGGTCCGCACGATTCACATTATCTGTTCAAGGAATTCACGAAGATGATGGAGGAGTGGAAGGGGTGAGGCGTTGCACGAATTTTGTCATCCCGAGCGAAGTCGAGGGACCTTGAGTTTGGCTCGCAGCGTAGGCGGCACTCGAAACACACGGCCCCCCCACGCGCGAGTTGCTTGCTTCGCAATCAACTCGCTTGGTCGGGATGACACAGGTAGGAAAATCGGAATGACTGAGTAAGGTATTAAAGTACAACATAGATGCCTAAACGCACTGACATTCAAAAAATTCTGATCCTCGGCTCCGGGCCCATCATCATCGGGCAGTCGGCGGAGTTTGATTACTCCGGCACGCAGGCTTGCAAGGCGCTCAAGTCTGAGGGCTACGAAGTGGTGCTGGCGAATTCGAATCCTGCCACCATCATGACCGACCCGGAGTCGGCCGACCGCACTTATATTGAGCCGCTTACGCTGGAGTATCTGGAAGAGATCATCCGCATCGAGCGGGAAATGTCGCCCGGCGCGGGCTTTGCCGTGTTGCCGACCGTGGGCGGACAGACCGCCCTCAATCTCGCCATCGAGCTTTCTGACGGAGGCGTGCTGGAAAAATACAACGCCACTCTTATCGGCGCCAACGTTGCCGCCATCAAGAAAGCCGAAGACCGCCTCTTCTTCAAAGACGCCATGCAGCGCATTGGGCTCGACGTACCCAAGTCGGCGCTGGTCAACAATACGAAAGACGGCATCGAGTTCGCCGGGAAGATCGGCTTTCCGGTGATCATCCGGCCTTCGTTCACGCTGGGCGGATCGGGCGGCGGCATCGCATACAACCGCGAAGAGATGCTGGAGGTGCTGAGCCGCGGCCTTGATTTCTCTCCCGTACACGAGGCGCTTATTGAAGAGTCGGTGCTGGGTTGGAAGGAATTCGAACTCGAGGTGATGCGCGACACCAAAGACAACGTCATCATCATCTGCTCGATCGAGAATTTCGATCCCATGGGCGTCCACACCGGCGATTCCATCACCGTCGCTCCGGCGCAGACACTCACCGATCGGGAGTACCAGGCGATGCGCGATGCGTCCATCGCGGTGATCCGTGAAATCGGCGTGGATACGGGCGGATCGAATATTCAGTTCGGAGTGAATCCCGAGACCGGGCGGATGGTGGTCATCGAGATGAACCCGCGGGTCTCGCGGTCTTCAGCATTAGCCTCGAAAGCCACGGGATTTCCGATTGCCAAAATTGCGGCGAAACTTGCCGTCGGCTATACGCTCGACGAGATTCCCAACGACATCACGCGCAAGACTCCGGCATGTTTCGAACCGACACTCGACTACGTGGTAGTGAAGATTCCGAAGTGGCAATTCGAGAAATTTCCCGGCGCGGACGACACGCTGGGCCCACAGATGAAATCCGTGGGCGAAGTGATGGCCATCGGCCGCACTTTCAAGGAAGCGTTGATGAAGGGCATCCGCTCGCTCGATACCGGCAAGCGCGTGGGCGGAGCAAAGATCGAACCGAAGATTCTGACGCAACGCCTGGTGACGCCGCATCCCGAGCGGCTCGCCTACGTGCAATACGCGCTGCGCCAGGGCCACACGGTGAAGCAAGTCGCGAAGATGACCTCTATGGATCCGTGGTTCCTGTATCAACTCAAGGAAATCAACGACCAGCAACTGGAACTCGAAAAGCATCCCATGGAATCGATCCCGACCGAGGTGCTGCGCGAATCGAAGCGCATGGGGTTCTCCGATGGGCGGCTGGCACAAGTCTGGCGACTGGAAGGGCAGGAGAAAGTCCGCCACCTGCGCAAGAAGCACGGCGTAATGCCCGTCTATAAACGCGTCGACACTTGCGCTGCCGAGTTCGAAAGCTTCACACCCTACCTTTACTCGACCTACGAAGACGAAGACGAGGCGGCGCCGACCGAGAAGAAGAAAGTCATCATTCTCGGCAGCGGACCCAACCGCATCGGGCAGGGAATTGAATTCGATTACTGCTGCTGCCACGCGTCATTCGCGCTGCGCGACGACGGATACGAGACGATCATGATCAACTGCAATCCTGAAACCGTCTCGACCGACTACGACACCAGCGACCGCCTCTACTTCGAGCCGCTAACCTTTGAAGATGTGTGGGCGATCTATCAGCATGAGACTTCGAAGGGAGCGGATGTCGGCGTCATCGTGCAGTTTGGCGGGCAGACTCCGCTCAATCTGGCGCTGCCCTTGAAGGCCGCGCGCGTGAAGATCATTGGTACGTCGCCGGAATCGATCGACCTGGCCGAAGACCGCAAGCACTTCAACAAACTACTGGAAGAGCTACAGATTCCGCAGGCGCCCGGCGTAATGGCCACTTCGATTGACGAGGCCATTGAGGGTGCGCGGCGCATTGGATATCCCGTGCTGGTGCGGCCCTCGTATGTGCTCGGTGGCCGCGCGATGGTGATTGCCTACGACGAAGAATCGATCATTCGCTACATGAAAGAGGCGGTGGAATATTCGCACGACCGCCCAGTGTTGATCGATCACTTTCTGGAGGATGCGATTGAAGTCGACGTGGACGCGTTGTCCGACGGAGAGGACGTGGTGATTGGCGGGATCATGCAGCACATCGAAGAGGCCGGCATTCACTCCGGCGATTCGTCCTGCGTGCTGCCCGCGGTCGATATCCCAGAGCCGCTGCTGGAGCGCATGCGCGACTACACTTTCAAGCTGGCGCGCGCGCTGAAAGTTGTCGGATTGATGAACATTCAGTTCGCCATACCGCGAGGAAGTGTCGCGGACGGCGGAAAGGTTTACGTGCTGGAAGTGAATCCGCGAGCTTCGCGCACTGTGCCTTTCGTTTCCAAGGCGACGGGCGTTCCGTTAGCAAAGATTGCGGCGCGACTCATGACAGGCCGCAAGCTGCGGGAATTCCTGCCGGAGTTCATTGAGCGAGGCGCCGATCTCGATACGGGCAGCTACTACTACGTGAAGTCTCCCGTGTTTCCCTGGAATAAGTTTCCCGGAGTCGATACTGTGCTGAGCCCGGAGATGAAATCGACCGGCGAAGTGATGGGCGTGGCCGACAACTTTGGTGAAGCGTTCGCCAAGGCACAGCTCGCAGCGGGGCAGAAGTTGCCCACGCAGGGCGCAATTTTTATCAGCGTGACCGATCATGACAAGCGGCATGTCGCGCAAGTTGCCCGTAAGTTTGTGGACATGGGATTCAAACTTGTGGCCACGGCCGGCACCGCCGACGTTATCGAGGCCGCCGGCATGAACGTGGAGCGGGTTTACAAGGTGAAAGAAGGACGGCCCAACGTTGTCGACTTCATCAAAGGCCAGCGCATTCAGCTCATCGTTAACACGCCCACCGGCCTTGAACCATGGTTCGACGAGAAGGCGATTCGGCGCGCGGCCGTGACCGCACGCATCCCTACGATCACGACGCTGGCCGCGGCGCAGGCTGCTGCCGAAGGAATTGCTGCTTTGCAGCGTGGGGAAGTGAATGTCAAAGCGTTGCAGCATTTGCACGCCGAGCGCCGCGTGCGCATGCGCCCGTTGGTATGATGATTTCCTCTGACCGCCCAGTTTCCGGTTAGAATTACGTATGCTGCTACACGGAATTCTTCCTCCCATCACCACGCCGTTCTATCCCGACGGCAATGTGTATTTCAAAAAGCTCGAATCGAACGTGGAGCGCTATTCGCGCACGCCCGTGGCCGGCATCGTCGTGCTGGGCTCGACCGGAGAGGCGATCATGCTCTCCGATCAGGAGCGGCGCGATGTGTTCAAGGCCGCGCGCGAGGCTACCGCGCCGGATAAGGTCCTGGTCGCCGGTACGGGAATTGAATCGGCGATCGAGACGCTGCGCCTTACAGAGTACGCCGCCGAGCTCGGCTACGACGTCGCCATGGTGCGCACGCCGCATTACTACAAGAAACAGATGCAGCCCGCAAACATGCTGGCTTTCTACCGAACCGTGGCCGACCGCTCGCCTCTGCCGGTCATCATTTACAACTTTCCGCAGGCGACCGGATACGACATGCCCGCCGAAGTGGCGATCGAACTGGCCGAGCATCCTAATCTGATCGGCATCAAGGAATCGAGCGGCGACGTGGAAAAAGTGCGCAAGATGGTCGAAGACACGCGCCACATCAAGCGCAATGCCACCGTCACCGAGACGTTTGACGCGGTCACGCCGCGGATGCTGGCAGCCGCAAGTACCGCTGCCAACGGCGAGGGCGGAGAACTGGTGCCCGTGGGAGTGTTGTCGGGCGCCAAAGAGACGAAGCCATCGTCAGGGGCCGTGACCGTCGTCGGCAAAATGAAGACGCGTCAGAAAGAAGTCGGATTCCAGGTGCTGGTGGGCGCGGCGCATAAATTACAGCCATCGCTCGATGCGGGCGCGGTCGGCGCGATCCTCGCCTTCGCCGGCGCCGCCCCAACCGCTTGCTACGAGATTTATGCTGCGTGGAAAGAAGGCGACGCCGAGCTGGCACGTCTGAAACAGGAACGAATCGCCAAAGCGGCCCTCCGCGTAGGCGGCGATCTCGGCGTCCCGGGCATAAAGCACGGTATGGACTTCAACGGCTACTACGGCGGGCCTTCGCGGCTGCCATTTCTGCCGCTGACGGCGGATTTGAAGGCGGAGATCGAACAATCGCTCACGGATATAAGGAACTGAAAGTGGGCAAGAGGACGCGTTGCTCAATCGCCTTGATCTATGTCGAAAACTCCGGGTCTAATGAAAAAAGTCTTCACGACCGCTCTGCTGACAGTACTCGCAACATGTGCTGTAGTTTTCGCCAAGAGCGATCCCGCGATCGTGATGCTCTGGCCGCCTGAGAACCCTGTCGTGAAGCTGACGTTCGACAAATTTCACCAGCAAAGCAGCTATGCTGGGCAGAATTACTACGTCTCCGATGTCACAGTCGAGAACGTGACGAACAAACAAATTCCCCGAGCATCGTTCACGGTCTATTTCTTCGACAAGGCTAAGGTTCGAATTGGAGAAGGGCTTCTTCAGGTTTCCGATCTTGAAGCCGCGCAGTCAGCCAAGATCCAATTTCAGTTCAACTCGGTCGGAATTCCGTCTAGTTTGGCCCTGTCTCCGCGAAAGGAGATGTTGGCAAAAACGATTCCTCTAAAAATCG
>Ga0307474_10002617_pt1 | contig 12941 bp, 12 predicted proteins | sample atmos_gasesECM1C_2_FD_203312 | JGI IMG/M metagenome (GOLD analysis project Ga0307474, IMG submission 203312) | Hardwood forest soil microbial communities from Morgan-Monroe State Forest, Indiana, United States - atmos_gasesECM1C_05 | ecosystem: Environmental > Terrestrial > Soil > Temperate... | reverse complement strand
ATTACTATGAATTGATAAATGGATGCTCCCGAAAGGATAAAAGTGAACAGAACTATCAACCAGTCAGTAATACTGGGACGTTTGATCAATTCGCGCAATCCCATGACACCCTTCTTTTCATCGTTTCGCTCCTGTTCTGCATTGTTGGCGGCGTTCCACTTTTCCTCGCCACCTATGGTTTGGCCGTTGGAGAGGTCAAGATGCGCGCGTTTCTGCTGTGCCTTCTCTGGGGCGCGGCGCTGTTTGCGTTGGTGTTTGCCTTTGCTCATGCCAGTTATGGCGAAAATGTATCACAAAGACCTCTCGACTCCACATCGTGCCTAAATTGGATCCGCAGCACGTTAAGCGCCGCAATCGGAGTTTGATCCTGTGGATTTCAAACTAGGACACTGCCCCGGCGTCATCGCCGGATACCTCTCGGGGAAATAAGAGCCGATGGCAAAAGCAGTCACAGAAGTCGCGATCGGTGCTACCGCGCTCAGCGCGACGCTCCTGATCCCTGGCGGCGGTATCATGATCGCCGGCATGCAACTCCTCTCGCACGCGGCGGCCGTAGGTGCGCTTGCGAGCCTGGGGGCGTCGGAGATCACGGCCGGCATCGCCTCGGCGCTCGCTGCCAACCAGGGCGGCCTGGCAGTGGGCGTGGCCACGCCGATCGGGCCCTGGATGTATATCTATGGGACGCAGAAGGTGGGCGGCATCGAGATCTTTCGCGAGTCGAATAACAACACCGGCGTGAGCGGCGGGACCTCGAATAACAAGCAGCTGCACAGGGTCTATGCTCTCGCCTGCCATCGCTCCGCGCTTGGCAGCTGGCAGCTGCGGATCGATGGCAAGCAGGTCCTTGTGCAGCGGGACTTCTCGACAGCGAACGATTGGGTAAGTTACTCGCCGACGCAGATCACCTGTAACATCTCCTCGATCAGCCGCAGCTCCAATGTTGTCACTATGGTGCTCTCGAGCCCCATGCCTTCCGGCACGGACGGGACGACGCTGCAGATGCGCAGCATAGCCGACAACACCTTCAACGGGACATACACGGTGACGCAGCCGAACCCGACGGACTTTACCACTTGGACTTACGTGTGCGGCGGATCGAACGGGTCGAGCTCCGGAGGCAACGCGCGGACGACTTACTCGAACTACAAAGACAAGATCCGCATCTGCTTTCTGGATGGCACGCACACCGCGACCTTCCCGACGCTGCTCGCCGCCGGCACGACCTGGTCTGCTTCTGATTTGTGTCTCGGCCGGACGCTGGTCTATGTGCAGATGGGCTATGACGACCAGGTCTTTCCGTCATCAATTCCAAATGTCAGCTTCGTGATCGAAGGCAAGAATGATGTGTATGATCCGAGGACCTCGACGAGTGGCTTCACCAATAACGCCGCGCTCTGCATTGCGGACTTCCTGAGCCTGCCGGCATCGAAGGGCGGCTTCGGCCTCACGATCGGGACCGATATCCCGACGGCGCAATTGATTGCAGCGGCCAACGTCTGCGATGAGGCCGTCTCGCTCGCCGGCGGTGGCACCATTGCGCGGTATACCTGCGACACCGCCTTCGGATTGAACCAGTCACGCGGGACCATCCTCCGCGACATGCTGTCGAGCTGCGCGGGCCGCATCAGCTACCAGGGCGGGCAGTACTCCATCTTCCCTGGCGCGTGGGTGACACCGACGCTGCAGCTCACGGATGCTGATCTGGCTGGCCCTATCTCGCTTAAGCCGCGGCTGCCCATCCGCGACACCTGCAACGCGGTCAAGGGCACTTACATTTCGCCCGAGAACGCCTACCAGCAGGCCGACGTGCCGGCGTACATGCAGGACGCCGATCACGGCTACGTGAGCGACCCCTGGCTCGCTGAAGACAACGGCGAGCGCATCTTCAAGGAAGCCAACTTCCCCTGCACCAACTCTTCGGCCACGGCGCAGAGGCTAGCCAAGATCGCCTTGCTGCGCGACCGCTACCAGATGCGACTGACGATTCGCGCGAGCCTCAAGGCCTACCAGGCCGTCGCGCTCGATGTTATTCAGCTGACGCACGCGCGCTATGGCTGGAGCCTCAAGGACTTCGAGGTCCTCGCGTCCCGCTTTGTGCTCGACAAGTCCGGCAAGGCGCCGCGGCCTTACGTCGAGCTTGACCTGGCCGAGACCGACTCTTCGATCTTCAACTGGGTGACGACCGAGCAGCTCACTCCCAACGGCTACAAGCAGCCCAACAACGTCGGCGTCAGGGTCTGCGCGCCTCCCGAGAATGTGATCGCGTATTCGGGCGCGACGGGCGGCGTGGTCAATGGCGTCACCGTTCCGCCGACGATCTACGTGGCCTCGGACGGCCGCGTCATCAATGCGATCTACGTGACGTGGACGACGCCCAACGATGCCAACGTTGTTCAGGGCGGCCACCTCGAGATGCAGTTCCAAAAGGTCGGCGACTCGACCTGGGCCTCGGGCGGCAAGGTGGATCCGTCGACAAACTACGTGTGGATCTACGGTGTTCAGGATGGGGTGAGCTACAACGTCCAGGTGCGCGCGGTGAACATGGCCGGCGTACCGAGTGACTGGACCGAGGCCTCGCCCTACCCGTTGACGGTCAACCCCACGCACGCGCTCTACAACATCTACACCGTCACGCCACTCTGGCAGATTGCGAACCCGACGCCGACGACCATCACTATGCCGGCGGTGACGGTGGTCTTCAATAAAAACACGGTTGGTTACATAGCGAGGACCTTTACCATCCCCACGCCGACGGCGCCCACCTGGTACTACATAACAATTGCGGACGCGACGCAGATCGGCGACACGCCGACAACGCTCGGGGCCACGTGTCAGACATCGGATGCGCTGGTCGGCGTAGCAGGGAACACCTTCATTGGAGCCATTCAAGCATTGGCGGGCGCCGGCGGCGTGAACCAGATCGCGGGCGGGTGGCCGACACCGCGGACCTTCACGACGATCTCTCCCGGGGGCACATGGCCGGTCGCGCGCGGCATACCGGTGCATGGCGGCGGCCCACATTACTAAAAGCACTGCAGAGGAAACATGCCAATCCAGATCGTCAATATCGGCTTCAACTTCGATACGCCAGCGCCGCCGACGGGCCATTCGAACATCGTCTTCCAGGACGACGGCGGCACGCCGCAGGTCAAGGTCTCGGCCTTCGATCCGCTGATGGTCGGGGACGCGGGCTCCGGAGGCCTCTCTGGCAACGTTCCGGCGCCAGGCACGGGAGACGCTGCCGCTGGCAAGTACCTCGATGCTTCGGGCGCCTGGTCGGCGCCGCCGGTGCCGTCGCCTGCTGCCTCGGGCTGGCAGAGCGGCTCCAACGCCAACGGCTACTGGGTGAAGGATCCGCTCGGCCACTACCACATGTGGGGTACGGTCTCGGGGCTGCCGGACACGACGGCTGTGACCGGCAACCCGTTCCCGACGTCGTTCACGAGCTTCGCGAGCATCCGGATGACCTCGATCGACGTCGGGAATCTGGGCGGAAATATCCGGCCCACCTGCGCCATTCCCACCTCGATATCGCAGTTCAGCTGCTCGGCTACAGGATCCGGAGCGACGCTGAGCTGGATGGCCGATGGCTATTGAGGCCGGATGGCTATCGACCTAAACATCGCCAGGCTTTCGCCGCGGGCCCGCGCCGTGACGCGCTACCTGCTGAGCGGATGGAATCCGGAGTCGATTGCGACGGCGCTCTCGATCAGCAGGATCCAGGTCAAGCAATGCGTGGGGCAGCTGCGGCGCTGTGTGAGGAAGCCCAGCACGTTTGAGGCGGTGCTCCATGTGCTGCGCACGCCGGCAGCGCTCGAGACGGTGATGGCTTTGGAGTTCAATTCGCAACACGAAAGGAGAGGAGAGTGCACAATCTGACCCACTACAATCAGGCAACTTTTTCGGGGACCGTGTTACTACAATGCGGTCCCGGGAAAGTGTCCTTGGTAACCCCTAATGCGAGAATGCGATGAATCTTTTCGCGTTCCTAGTGATCTACCGCATTGTGTTGGGTTCACGCGTGTGAGATAAACGCGCGCATGAACGTTGTGGAAAACTTGCACTCTTTACGACCGCGGCGGTCCATAGCTGCCGGTTATGCCTTCACTCTCCGCCAGCTTCGTCAGAGCCAGGCGGATCACGTTAGTCCGGTCGAGGCCCGTCTTCGCCGAGAGCTTCGCCAGGAGGTTAATCATCTTGGGGCTGAGCCGGATCTGGACGGTCTTCATTGCTGCCATAGTTGTATCGTATTGGCCCAATTAGACATACAGACAACGGACAGCGTAGCTACAAATTCATACCCGAAGGTAACTCGACGCTGGGGGTCACCCCGCGTATGATGATCGCCTCTGGTTTAGATCAGATATTCCCATTTCCAAAAGAAGAGCACACACCGGACCACGTTCGTTGCCCCGCGTGTGAGGCGATTCGCCGGGCCCAAATGTTTCCCATATTGCCGCAGATGTGTTTTGAAGAAGCCGCCGAGAATTTAATCCAGTCACTCACCGCACCAGTCCCGTATGCAAGGGCACGTTACCGGTCGCGCAACACGCTGCTCGGATACAAGAGGATGAAGAAGGCGCTCGATGCCTTCTTCGCGAAGCACGTCTTGATGGAGATTCATCTGGGGCACTTCCGCCAGTACCAGGCGGAGCGCTCCATGAACCCGGAGACGCCCTACGGGCAGATCCGGTTGAAGAAGGGCAAGCGGGCGCACGGGCCGTTTGCCGACGAGGCCGCGGCCGAGAAGTGGAACCGGGAGCACGGCGGCGGGTATGTCCAGTTCCGGGCGCGCTGGGCGATGCAGGCGGGCGCGACCAAGGTGAACGGGGAGCTGGGGTTCCTCGAGCGCCTCTTGAAGCTGGCCGGCTGTTGGACCCCGGATCTTGAACGGTATTACGAGCGCTTCGTCGTCGACGAGGCGGAGATCCCGCGAGCGCTCAGCCCGGAAGAACAGGAGCGATTCCTGGGCGTGGCGGCCTCGCGGCCAGAATGGGCGGTGGTACACCATTACGCGCTGGTCGCGCTGCACACAGGATTCAGCTCTGACGAACTGCGGGCGATCCGCCAGGGCGACATCAACCTGACCTACGGGATCCTGGCCGTGAATCGCAGGGTGGGCAAGAACAAGTACCGGAGGCGGGAGATCGCGCTGACGGATCCAGCCTGCATCTGGGCCTTGGAGAGGCTGCTCGAGCGCGCCTGGGGCCTCGGCGGCCGCGGGCCCGAGCATTACCTTTTCCCGTCGCGCTTGCTGAGGAATCACTTCGACGGGACGAGGGGGATGTCGGAGGTCGGGATCCGCAAGCAGTTCGAGGCGGTGCGCTATGCCGCGAACCTGGAGTGGTTTCAGTTGAACGGCTTCCGGCACACGGCGGCGACCAGGTGGGCGGAGGCTGGCGTGCCGCAGGCGATCCGGACATTGCGGATGGGGCATACGAGCGCGAAGATGACGGCGCACTACGAGCACATCGCGATGAGCGCGGAGCGGGCCATCATGATGAACGTGCACCAGAAGAAGCCCGTGGCGTCGGTCGAGGGGGCAAGGCTGAGGAGGCAGCTGGCGGGGTATTGAAGATGGGCGGCGATGCGGGCGTTGTTCCTCACACGGCCGGGCACGTAGATTGCCCTGCCTGCGAGCTCAATCGGCTGGAGGCGCAGACGGAAAGCGTTGCCGTCCTCGATGACACGGCGCGTTATGGTTTGCATCTCAAAGTCTGCGATCGGTGCTGGCGCGCCAAGTTCAGCTGGCTGATGTGTGAGACCGGAAGGGCGCTTCAGCGCAAGGCGCGGCTCTGAACGAGTTTTGACGACTGAAAAGAGGTAAAAGATGCCGAACGAAGCAGGCTGGATGGGCGAACGTCCGTAAGGGGGATGGAACGATCTACGTGAGCCCGAAAGGCTGGCACTTGCTTGAAAAAATCTAACGCCGCGCGGCGCGCGCGGGGAGTTGGCGGAGTTAGCCCACCGGCACGAGTGCAGTCTTGAACTTTAGGGTGAGTGTGTAGTCGACATGGCCGGTTGGAATTATTTTCCTGCCTGGCAGGTCTTCAACCGTGGTCGCGTCCACTGTTTTCGGCGCGGCCATCGAGCTGTGCTCGGTCCAGCCGGAAATCCGCAGGGATTTCTAGAAATAGGGCTAGATGATTGGGATGGAAATCATTTCGTACGTTGGCTGTAATCTTCGCATTGGCCGTCGTAGCAAAAATGTACGGAACACGGGGGCCAAGATGCGTTGAGCATGTTTCTGGGGTCAGTTGGGTCCTCTGGGATGCTGAATTCAAAAGAGGTGACGTCATTACAGAATTCAGTAAGCCTTCTGGGAGAACCTTTAATCCCGTCGTCATAAGTAACCCAACCCCAAAAGAACAGGTGCTTTTTGCCTTCCGCAACTTCTTTCAGAGCATCAAGGGGGATGAGCATGTCTTGCGGATTAAGTCCACCGTTCGGTCCTATCACCGCTTGAACGGTTGGCCCTTGGGAAAGAGAATCAAAGTCCAGTTCCTTTGTGGGGCGGGAGTCTCCAAAGGAATAAGTCACTTGGCTTATTACTCTCCTAGCCGGGGATCGTCCGCTGTTGGTCCAAGAGTACCCAAATCGCCATCCGACAATCTTCTTGCCATCCTGAGAGAATTGAGCGCGCCAAGCGGGGCCGCCAACATTAACCATGGCTCTCTGGCTCGCGGCATTCAATTCGTTAGCCGTCCTATTGAACAGTACTTGCGCAATAGTGCATACAGTCAGAACACCAGTGAAAATTGCTGTCCATACTGCGGCAGAAGGCCAGCGAGAGTTTGGCGAGTTGTTCAATTTATATTCTTCTCCGTTCTTGAGGGTGGGGCGTTTATCTCCATTATTTTTTGGACCTACAATCTCAGATGGATGCGCAATCGCAAGAAGCTCATCATTGCGGGACTTCTTGGATTGCTTTCCGCGTTGGTGTGGTGGCTGTCGGTTGTACAGCTAATTACCCTCATTGAACAAGGAGTTTATGAAGGAATATCACGAAGGGCCGAAGGCTGGCGAGAATTTCGAGAAATTGGCGCGGGCTGTTCTTCAAGTACCGAAGGGCATGATCCCGAAGAAGCTACCGAAACCTACACCCCGCAAGGCTGATTCGTTCCTTGTTACCAAAGTAGGTACACATTTCCACAAGCAACCTTCTTTTCCACGTCTCAACAGGTTGCTTTGTGTCATGAAACGGCGTAACAATGGGGTTCATCTTAGAAGCAGGGTATTCCCCATCTGGCAACTGTTTTTCGCTGGGGGAGGGGAAGGGCGGGCAGGGATTGGAGAACTTGGGGCAGGCGCTTATGAGTGCTCTGCTCTAACCGATTGAGCTATAGGCCCCGATTGTCACTAATCATCGTACCTTGCTAATCTTACGCCCGTAACAAAGCCACCTTCCTGATCGCCTCGTTGGGGCTGGCGTCACTTCTGGTGTCACTTCGTCTTTCGTTTCCTTCGCCAGTCTTACACAACTTCTCGACAGCCGCCAGTTCACGCGATTGCACTCGGTGAGTTTTGGCTCCTTGGCCGTAGGCGTGCCCCCCGGGAATTGCTTCAAGAACCGATCGCGCTCGGCTCCTGACCAGTGTCGCGGCTGAATTACTGCTTGTCCTCCGCAGAAGTGCAAGGCGGTGGATGTGAACCCGGCGGCGGGGTTCCTGCTGAATATCGCGGTGCCGAATACGCACCCGGCCAGCAGGATCATTGGGGTTGTCACTCTGCCGGACAAGATGCGTGAGGGATTGGAAGCGCGGCAGCGCGGACTCGCATCGCAAAGCAGGCCCATGCGGCAGACGATCGACACAGCGCAAGTGAAAGTTGAGTATACGATCCGCGGACAGATGATGGAAGAGCAGATGAGCGTGGTGCTGACTTGCCTGGAATCGCACTTGCCCGCATATCCCTTAATGCACAGGCCGGCGCGGACAGTACGCCACTGCATGACGCACGGAACTTATTTCAAACGCGCCGCAAAGGGCCACTTGGATCACTTGCTGGCAAATGCGATCAAGCCGGCGCAAATCGACCATGAATGGGACGCTGCTATCTCGCGAAAAATGCAGGCAGCGCTTGCCGATTACAAAGAGAAGAGCGACAAGCAGTTTGCGGACATCCAGGAGCACTTCAAGCAGCAGACTGCAGCCATGCTGACGCGAGAGCAAGTGCAGCAGTTGGTTCCACCACCTATTGCCTTGTCCAGTGTGGCACCCTGTCCCGATCTTGCTGTGCATCCTAAAGCCCGAGCGACCGACCTCGCCATCACGACGAAAGAGTCGAGCCGCAAAACGGTCCATCTCAGTCAGGAATTGCCGTCTCGAATGAATGCTTTCAGTTTCGGACAATGATTTCTGCTACCGGACAAGCATCGCATTGGACCAATTCGCCGATATGCGTATCACCGGCATAAGAGCTACGAAGGGCACGAAGCCCCGATCTTCCCGGGCAACAATCCCTCTGGTTGGCCGCCTAGGGAACGGCCCGGAGGGAACTTTCACGCGTCTGAAATGTTAGTTCAATCGGAGGGGGAGACTTTGAGTCCTGTGCTTTAACCTCGAACCACTCGCCCGAACCCAACACTTCAAACCGGGAACCATCGAATTTGCCGAAGGCAGTTACCGTCGCTTCCATCGAGCGGAACCCGTTGTCCTGAATCCGTTTCCTCAGGCTGCTCATCTTGAAGTTGTTGTCCGGCTTCAGTGCGATGTCCAGAAGGCCCTGCTTCAAGTTGACCGCGACGGATTTCACCCCGCCCAGCCTCATGATCGATGCGGCCACGCCGCGCGCGCAGAGCTCGCAGTCCAGGCCGTAAACCCGCATCTGGATCCTCTCATATTGGGCGTGGAGACAATTGGAAGCGCAGATGAGCGCGGCAAAGGCGACCAAACGCAAAATGCTCTTCGCCGCGAGCGTCACTTCTTTCCTCCCAGGAAGAAATAGCTCACGCCAATCACCACTCTGTACCGCTCCGCAGGCTGTGTACCGTTCCTCTGATCTCTTAGTGCAAATTGCATCCCGCCTTGAAACCCCATGTTTTTGTAGGTGAACAGGCCAGATGGTCCCGAAAAGATTCCGCTCCCACCGGAGTTGGGCAACACAACGGCTCCGCCGCCACTCTGAGCCGCCGCCGGACGATAGCCATGATTGTGAGGCGGAGGCGGCGGGCCGCCTGTATTTTGTGCCGGATCACGCGATGCCTGGCCTACCCAGTCGCCGGTGGTCTCCAGGAAAAACCGGACGTCCGGCTTGGGATAATCGCGATCAAACGCCGGAGGCCTCCAACCCACTACGAAACTCGAGAGAAACGTGCTGCTTTGCCGATCCAGATCCCCACTGTTCCACGTTCCGAAGTATTCGTACCCGGCTCCGGCGGAGACATAATACCTTCGCGTAATGCGCGCCACTGCCCCTGCCCCGTAGAAACCCGGCGCCTGTTGCAGGGGACGGCCATCCGTTCTCGGAAGGTCCTGAGTGGTCGCAGAGAAGCCTCCGAAGAGCGTGCCCTCGTTACGGGTAGCTACTCCCGACAACTTGTGGTAAACGCGCCAGGCGGCCATGCCTTCCACCGCCGGAACTCCGGGCATCAGCGGATCGAAGCGTCCCACGGGGTGTTCTCCGTGGTTGACGTGAAAGGGCGCTGACACTGACAACTGAAGATTCTGTCTCAGCCCGTACGACACCTCCGGGCCCAGCATCGTGGTGCCAAGGCGCCGCATGATCGCTAGCTCAATGCTGATATCTCCCACGCCCAGGACGGTGGTTGAATAGCCGAAAGCGGGTCCATGTGCATCTCCCCAGGCAGGACCGGTGAGGGAAAGAAGCCCAAGAAGGGCGAGCCCGAATCTGTGCCGTGATCTGCTCCAATCTCTCTTCCCAGTCACCGAGAGCCTCCTTTCCCCCGCCCTCCAAAATGGGTCTCTTATTTCGACCACGACAGACCGACGAGCGGCACCACATTCGCGCGAAGCCCGCCGTCGTCCACACGGATCGTCGCATTTGCGGTGAGAACGAGCTGGCCCTTCAGCCGAACCTTTCCGCCGACCGCGATGGCATCGGAACTATAGCTTTGGGTCCTTGCTTGGATCGATGCAACCGATTGCAGAGATTCGGATGTGATTGGAGTGTGTCCATCTGTCTCTGGGAGTCGAAGGAAGGAGCCGGAGTACACCCGTCTGGCGTCTAAGACGCGCTCACCAATCAGATCGGCACCGAGCGTCAAGCGCTTCATAGCGCGGTAATCAACTCCTCCCGAATAAAGCCAGGCTGGAGGAAGGCTGGCAGTCGCAGGCGTAGCTCCCGTGGGATCTCCAGCCAGGACAGAATGACTGTTCCACTCGTATCCGACCCGCACATGAGGAGAAAACTTGCTTCGATAGGTCAATGCCCCAAACGGCGTCACGCCATAGGCCCCTGTGCCAAGGAAGTTCTTTGCATCACCGCTCGGGAAGCGAATCCCGAGCCCAACAGAGCCGACGAATTTCTCACCCGGAATCACCTGATACTTGCCCCGGATGGTTATGTCGCCAATGCCGGTGGCATCTGTCATGGGAGGTGCGGATCGAGGCTGTACCGTTGAAAACGAACCATCCTTGTTCTGGATCAGCCCTGGGGCACCCGGGGTTGGGAACGTCGCGTCGACCGTGTTGAAAGCTGTCTGACAATTACTTGGGCTGCCAAAAAAATGGAGTAACCCGCATACGGTAAGATCGTTACCTTTGCTGTCCTTGTCCGTACAAGTGCCGCCCAGATAATTCGGCAAGGCTGGATTCAACTGCTGCGTCCGCTCGCAGGGTTGAGTTCGGACGATATTTGCCACCGAACTGACCCGCAAGTGTGCGGATTGAATGGGCACCTCTATCGAGGCGTCCATGCGCTTCGCGATGCCGAAAACGCCATAAATGACTGTTTGATTCAAATTGAGGTGAAGCTCGTTACTGGTGACGATGTAGTCGTTCTTGTATGAGAAGCTAGCAAAATTCTGCGCATTCAAACCATCTGAGCCGTCGTGGATCAGGACTGCGGGAAAACCGTGCAGATTAATTCCATCGATCTTGTCGAAGCTGAAGTACTGGTACGCAATACCCAGGGTGAACGCCTTCTTGCCGATAACGTTGGCCCTCTCGGTGAGGATGGGCCCGAGGCTATCCTCGGTTGGGACCGCATGCCCTTCGCTGTCCACACGGAATGTGGTGCCAGAACCCGCGGATCCCAGAGGCAAAATGGAGAGCTCTTGCCCGATTCCCTGGTTCAGGGGTCGGAATTGGGATTCAGAATTGTCTGCGAAGTGCGCGTAATGATTCGGATTCAACAACGTTAAACCGCCAGGCTCAAACAACTGAGGCAGCGTGCAGATCAACGTGTTTGTGTACTGGGAATTGGAACACGTCTGCGCCATCAGCGGCATCGACGCGACGAGGGCGAGAGCGAGAACAACCAAGGCGCGAACTTTCATGGCTTGCCTCCGGGAATTGTTAATTGTCTTTCAAGATCACCCAACGGCCCTGAATCCGTTTCAACGTGAACAGTCGTGGTCGTGACTCATGCCATGCCGACTTTCCGTCCTTTATTAAATCCAGCGTCTGCGTGCATGGAACGGTGGCGGTGTCGCCGCTGATTGCGGGTTCACCCTTCTCAAGCGTCACGCGAATCTTGTCACTGGCGTCAAATTGCTGCTTAAAGACGTGGGGAGGATTGGGCCAGACGGATGTGAGGTCATTCAGGTTCTTCCTCTGGTATGCCGAAGCGTAGGCATCAAGCGTTGCCAGGATCTGCTGCTGATCCTGCTGCTGGGCGCGCTTTTTTGCCTCTTCTTCTCCGGCCTTTCGCTGGTTCTCCTGCTCAGCCTGCGCCTTGGCCTGCTCGGCACGCCGCTGTTCTTCCAACTGAGCGGCCTGCGCCTTGGCTTGTTCGGCGCGCTTGTTTTCCTCTTCGACACGCTTCTGTTCTGCCAGCTGAGCCTGGGCCTTGGCTTCTGCGGCGCGCCGCTCTGAGTCCGCCTGGTCCCGGCGTTCGATGGCGGCAATCATATTTTTCGCTTCGACGACGTGCGGGCTGCCTTTGTGTGTGTCCATATATGTTTGCAAATCCACCCTGTTCGATGAATTGCGAATGATTTCCCATGCCAAATCATCGGCTCTCTGGTATGCAGTCCTTGCAAATTGGCTTTTCGGGAATCTCACGATGAAACTGACAAAATCTCGCGGATCATGCGAGTTCTCGATACGTTTCCACTCGACGACATCTGCCGTAGGCTGCGACTCATGGTCGGTTACATGTTCCGAACTCGCCACAAAGATCGTTCCGAAATGCGGATCGGTCCCCAGCGACCCGACATCCTGCGCTTTCCCGTCGCGTAGCAACGTCACGTCGTGCGCCTTCAACTCTCCGCCCGAAACGAAGTATCGGTCGCGCCCGGCGCCCCTCACCTTCTTTCCGTCAACCCGGACCTCGGCATGATCGCAGCGGCAGTAGATATCCTGGCGATCCGAACTCTGCGTCATCGCAACCACAGGGATATGGTCCAACCCGCCGACACCGTCCACGCGCACCACCCCTTCGTGCGACACCTGAACTGAAAGATCGAGCGTGCTGCCATTCTCGGCAATCTGGACGTGGTGAGTGCCTTGGCTGATTTTCTGCAAGGCAAGAGCGCTCGTCGATAGAGTACCCACTTGCGATCCATCGAGAGAAACTGAAGCAGCCATTGCCGCATCTGAGACGATCGAGAGCGATCCAAATGTAGGCGGTGGGGGCGGCGGCTGAATCGGGTCGAGCCGCACCAGGAACTGATTCGCAGTATGCGGTCCAGCATCGGCAAAATACGGCGAGTACCCAGGCTTCTCGACAGTCACCTTGTGATCCCCCGACGACAGCGGCAGCGTGCACGAGCCTGCGCACGGGACCGTGCTTCCGTCGATCGTCAACCTGGCATCTGC
>Ga0307474_10002616_pt1 | contig 12943 bp, 10 predicted proteins | sample atmos_gasesECM1C_2_FD_203312 | JGI IMG/M metagenome (GOLD analysis project Ga0307474, IMG submission 203312) | Hardwood forest soil microbial communities from Morgan-Monroe State Forest, Indiana, United States - atmos_gasesECM1C_05 | ecosystem: Environmental > Terrestrial > Soil > Temperate... | reverse complement strand
TGATATTTCACCCCTTTAAATCGTAAAAAGCATGTCTGCTCGGACCGAAGCGCCATCAATGCTTCTGGCCGCGGCGGATCGTTGCAAATAAGACCGGCGACGCCGGGTTCTAGTTCAACGTTTGACCACCGGTTCCGATGACAGACCTGACGCCCGATTCCTGATCAATCGCCGGCCTAAGTGCCCGGCTATACTCTGCCATCCGCATAAGAGCCTAGCGCATAAGAGCTGCCAATTAGGGGGCCCATGAAAATTTACCGTATATCCGCACTTCTGACCTGCATCGCCCTGCTGTCGGCGTCGGCTCATGCCGCAGCGCGCGTCGACATCACCGAAATAACGATCGCCGAAACGCAACGCGCGATCGCTGAGCACCGAATCAGCTGTCACGAAGTGATCGAGCAATACCTGCAGCGCATTCGGGCCTACGATCAAAGCACGCGCTTAAACGCCCTGGTCGTGGTCAATCCCAATGCGTTGGCGGAGGCGGATCGGTTCGATGCCGAGTTCAAGCTCTCGCAACGGATTCACGGCCTTCAATGTATCGGCATTGTCGTCAAGGACAATTACGACACCAAGGATCTGCAGACGACCGGCGGTTCGCTTGCGATGAAATGGTTTGTCCCCGGCACCGATGCTTTTATGGTGCAGCGGATACGCGCCGCCGGCGCCATTATCTTGGGAAAATCGAATATGGCGGAGTGGGCCTTTAGTCCCTATGAGACAGTGAGCTCGATCGCGGGCATCACGCGCAATCCGTACGACCTGGATTACGTGCCCGCTGGTTCAAGCGGCGGAACGGCTGCCGCGGTGGCCGCCAATTTTGGCGCCGTGGGCCTTGGCACGGATACGGGCAATTCGATCCGCGGGCCTTCATCGCATAACGCTCTGGTGGGAATTCGACCGAGCATCGGACTCACGAGCCGCGACGGCATCATTCCGTTATTCCTCGGTGCCGATGTCGGCGGACCCATTGCGCGCAGCGTGGAAGACGCGGCTGCGCTGCTCGAGGTGGTTGCCGGATACGACCCTAACGATCCTGTCACCCAGAATTCCGAGGGTCATCTTCCTGGATCTTACAGGGCCTTTCTCGATCGGCACGGGCTGCGCGGCGCGCGCATCGGGGTGTTTCGCGCGTACCTGGATGCACCGACCGGCGATCCTCAGATCAAAGAACTCGCTGAGAAGGCCATTCGGGACTTGAAGGCGCAAGGCGCGGTGATCGTGGATCCGTTCGAAATTCCCGATTTCGAGGCGTTGACCAAGAATATTTTTTGCGGGGACTTCCAGTCGGATTTAAACAGCTATCTCGAGAAACACGGCCAAGGCGCACCCTACAAGACTCTCTCGGCAATTATCGATTCAGGACTCTACCTTCCCTACATCGAGACCCGCCTAAAAAGCACCGAGGCCGCAAAACCCGGAAGCGAAGCCGACCATACCGTGTGTCCCGATGTGTATCACAACGAGAGGAAAATCGCGTTTCGCGCGGCGATCCGCGCCGCGATGGCAGGCCATAAGGTGCAGGCCGTCATCTATCCGACCTGGAGCAATGCGCCTCGCAAGGTGGGCGATGAAAAGAGTCCCGCGGGCGACAACAGTCAGGTGCTATCGCCACAGAGCGGGTTCCCGGCGATCACCGTGCCGATGGGCTACACGCACGGAGAACTCCCGGCCGGGTTGACGTTTCTCGGCGATGCCTTCGACGAAGGCACGTTGATTAAATTCGCCTATGCCTATGAACAGGCGACCAAGCATCGGCACGCGCCGCCGAAATTTCCGCCCCTGAACTAGCGACCACTACGTTGCGCGCCGCCATTCCGTATTTTTTCAGCGCTGCCTTGCTTGGCGCGACTTGCGTCAAGTCGGCGCAAATCGCAGGATTTCCTGACTGGGCCTATCCGTCCTGCGTTAGAGCAGCCACTGAAGCCGACAACGGCCGAATCTTGAGTGTCGCGGGATCAAAGGTGCACTTTACCGAAGCGGATTTGGCGCGCGCGTCGACTACCTCCGACTGGTTTCCGCAGGAACATGCAAAATTGCCGCCAGCCGTGGCTGCGAGCCGTTCCGAGAAAAAATTCGCCTGCGGCTATTGTCATCTGCCGGACGGTAGCGGCCGCCCGGAAAATGCCAAGATTGCCGGTCTGCCCTATGACTACATCATGGCTCAGGTGAGGAGTATTCACACCCAGGAGAGGCAGCCGGCGAAGCCAGGCTGGGTTCCGAGCGCGCTCATGAAGGATGCAATCGCGGATCTTTCGGACCCAGAGATTGCCGAGGTGGCGGACTACTTTTCGCGCCAAGCGGCCAAATCCTATGAAAAGGTAATGGAGCGCGAATACGTGCCGCCGCATGGTGTCGCGTGCGGCATATTCATTCCTGCTTCAGGGCGGCTCGCGCCGCTTCGTCAGGCGATCCTGGAGATGCCGATCGATGTCGAACGATTCGAGCGGCGTGATCCCCACACGGCTTACATTGCCTATGTTCCGAAGGGCAGCGTCGAGCGCGGGCGGCAACTGGCAAGCGCCGGGGACAATGGCCGGACTCAACCTTGCGCGGGCTGTCATGGCGCGGACCTGCGCAGCGGCCCGGAGTTCGAGGGGCCGCCCTTGGCGGGGCGCTTCGCAAGCTATTTGTTCCGACAGCTCTACGGCTTTCAGTCCGGTGCGCGAGCCGGCGATTCCGCGCAACCCATGCAGTTTGTGGTTGCAAAGTTGACGCAAGCGGACATGATCGACCTGGCGGCGTACGCCGCCTCTCTCAAGCCATGAATATCATCCTGGAGAAATTGAAATGTCCCGGCGAAACTCGGTTGTTGCACTTGCCGCGAAGCGACACGGCATGAGTTGGATCGCAACGCTCTCGCTCGGTGCGGCGTTCGCACTGTCCGCGTACTCGCAGCCGGCCCTGCAACAGAGCGCCGCGCATCCGATCGTTCTGCACGCGGCCCGCCTGCTCGAGATCGATACAGGCCGAGTGCTTTCGCCGGGCGAGATTCTGGTCGAAGGCGACCGCATTATCGCCGTGGGTTCGGCCGTTACTCATCCAACGGGCTCGCAGCTCATCGACCTCGGAGACAGCATGCTGCTGCCGGGTCTCATCGATGCTCATGTGCATCTGTTTCTGCATCCGGGCGCCGAGGATTTACAGACGGTCGAAGAGTCCGTGCCGCAGCGGACCATCCTCGCAATTCTGGCCGCCAAAGATGACTTGATGGCGGGTTTTACCGCCGAACGGGACATGGGTACCGAGGGCGCGGGTTCCGCCGACAGCGCGGTGCGCGACGCGATCAACAAAGGTCTGGTGCAGGGTCCCAGGTTGCGCATCTCGGGAAACGCGATCGATATCCTCGGCGGCCATGAAGACGCCAATCACTTCAATCCCGCACAACAGGTCCTGTCCAACGCAACCTATGCCAACAACGCGGATGAAATTGTTGCCGCGATCAGGCAACAGCATAAGGAGGGATCTGACTTCGTCAAAATGTATGAAACCGGGCCGGACTCCATGCAGGATGGCGTGCTGCATACGCCTTATCAATATACGGCCGCGCAGCTCAAGGTGGCGATTGATGAGGCTGCGCGATTCGGCGGTGTTGTGGCGGTCCATGCAATGGGCGAACCCGGCACCTTGTACGCCGCCCAGGCGGGTGTGGCCTCGATCGATCACGCCTCCCAGCTGAGCGATGAAACCATGCGAATCATGAAGGCGAAGGGCATACCGGCGGTGCCGACCTTCACCATCTTCGAGTACTTCATGAACCAGTCTGAAGCAGGAGCAAGGCGCGAGCGCCCAATGCTCGAGTACAAGGTCAAGGAATTCAAAAAACAGATTGCGGCGGGTATTCCTTTTGCGGTCGGCTCGGATGTGGGTCCGTTCCCCCACGGTACCCAAGCCCGGGAGCTCGAGCTGATGGTGAAGTATGGAATGAAACCGCTGGCGGTGCTGCAGGCCGACATGATCAATGGGGCAAAGCTGCTCGGCTGGGGCGGACAAATCGGTGAACTGAAGCCGGGTTACTTCGCCGACATTGTGGCTGTGCCGGGTTCGCCGCTCGAGGACATCACCGTGGTGGAACATGTTTCCTTCGTGATGAAAGGCGGCGCCATTGTGAGAGTACCCGCGGCGGCGCGGTAGCCGATGCATGCGCGCGGATGACGTAAAGGCCCTGTTCTTCGATGTCTTCGGGACACTGGTCGATTGGAGATCGGGTGTCGCCGCCGCGACGGAAACCGTCCTAAGGCCCCAGGGGATCGTGCTGGACTGGATGGCCTTTGCCGACGCTTGGCGCGATCAGTATCAACCCGCAATGGAAGCAGTGCGATCGGGCGCTATCGCCTACACGAAGCTCGATGTGCTGCATCGGCGCACGCTGCAAAAGATCCTGCCGCAATTTGGTATTGAGGATCTCAAGGATATTGAATTGGACCGCCTCACGCTGGCCTGGCACCAGCTCGACGCATGGCCGGACGTGCAGGCCGGTCTTTCAAGGCTGCGCCAGCGATACTTGATCGCTCCTCTCTCCAATGGCAACACCGCTTTGATGTGTGATCTCGCCAGGCGCAATGACCTGCGTTGGGATGCAATTCTGGGGGCGGATTATGCGCGAGCCTTTAAACCAATGGATGAGGTCTATCTGGCGGCCGCAGAGGCTTTCAATTTAGTGCCGGCGCAGTGCCTGATGTGCGCGGCGCACGCCAGTGATTTGCAAGCCGCCACGGCAAATGGTTTGCGCACGGCCTATATCGAACGGCCGCAGGAGCGGCCCGGTTCTCGGGAAAGCGCACCGGCATTCGCAGTCGATGTGTCTGCCGCTTCTGTCTTGGAGCTAGCGCTCCAATTGGGCGCCTAGTGAGTGTTGCGCGCGACAGCCGCGGCGGCGGGATTTGTGCAATTGGCGATGAATTGGCGTTTTGCCGGAGCTTAGCACGACAGAATTGTGCTGCCAAAACTTCGCGGCAGCGCTAGGCTACCGTCACCATGGACGCACCAGGCAATTTGCAGACCGCCGCGCCGCCGACATTGGCTGCGAGACTTCTCAAAGCGGCCGGCCAGATCGAACTCGCGAGTAAAATTGCAATCGTTTGTGTTTTTTTCGGTTGGTTTCTGGTGGACGCGCTGGTCGTAACGTTGGGCTCGCTGCAACATGGCGTGCGCTTCTTTGACATATCGGCCGTGATCGCCGATCCCTCGCGGATGTTCTTTGGATTGCAGGGGTCCGTGCACAGGCTGTTCTTCATTCCGCTGTGCATCGTGTGCCTCTTCGCGCCGCTGCTGCCGCATGTTGGCCGTACCAAAGTGCTATGGCTGAGCTATATCGCTCCTCTGGCGCTCATGTTGATTTGCGGCGTTCTGCTGTTCTGGCGGACATCGGGGGAATTCATCGCTGCCCCCAGCAATGCCAGCCGAGCAGCCGGAAACATAATTCAGTTTGCCAACGGCTTGGTGCATCACGGCGGCGATCTGTTGGCGAGACATGTCTCGATCGGCATCGGCGGTTACTTGGCGCTGATCGCCGGTATTGTGCTGGCGCTGCGGGGCGTTCGGCGGTATCGCTCGGCACCGTGACTTTGAGCGGCCGGCCCATTGATGCAGGACGCTCAATGTCACGCTGCCTGACAGGCGCTGGCCGGTCAAAATCACAGCTCCGCCGTACTATGCGACCTGCACCTTTCTCTCAATCCTGCGCGCCGTGAGTATGCCCTCGGTGTAGCCGTTGGGCTGCTCGCGCCCTTTGAAAATCAAATCACACGCCGCCTGGAATGCGATATTGCGATCGGGATCATCCCCAAGGCGTTGGTAGCCGGGGTCGCCCGCGTTTTGTTGATCGACCACGCGAGCCATATTTTGCAACGCCGTCATGACCTGTGCGGTGGAACACACGCCGTGCAGCAGCCAATTCGCCACATGCTGGCTCGAGATGCGTAGGGTCGCGCGATCCTCCATGAGAGCGACATCGTAGTAGTCCGGGACCTTGGAGCAGCCGACACCCGAGTCGATCCAGCGAACGACATACCCTAGGATGCTCTGCACATTGTTGTTTATCTCCTCCTCGACATCCGACTTGCTCCAGGACGGTTTCGGCACCAGCGGCGGCGTCAGTATTTCATCCAGAGAGGCGCGCGGGCGGTGCGCCAGGCGCGTTTGTACCTCGGCAACATTCACCGCGTGATAGTGCAGGGCATGCAAGGTCGCCGCCGTCGGAGAGGGCACCCACGCAGTGTTCGCACCGGCCAGCGGGTGAGCTATCTTGGTCTTGAGCATGTCGGCCATGAGATCCGGCATGGCCCACATGCCCTTGCCGATTTGCGCATGTCCCCGAAGACCGCAGGCTAAGCCGATGTCAACGTTTTGCCGCTCGTAGGCATCGAGCCACACCGCTTTTTTGAGTTCGCCCTTGCGGGGTACGACGCCTGCCTCCATCGAAGTGTGAATTTCATCGCCCGTCCGATCCAGGAAACCGGTATTGATAAATGCCACCCGCTGACGAGCGGCACGAATGCATTCGGCGAGGTTTACGCTGGTTCTGCGCTCTTCATCCATGATGCCGATCTTCACGGTGTATCTCGGGAGCCCCAACAGGTCTTCAAACGCGCCGAAGAGTTGGTCCGCGAAGATGACCTCGTCGGGTCCATGCATCTTGGGTTTGACGACATACACCGAGCCGGTGCGCGAATTGCGGCGCGCGTTTTGCCCGCGCAGGTCATGCATCGCGATGAGCACGGTTATCGCGGCATCGACAAAGGTTTCCGGGGTCGGTGCATCGCTCAAGGTCACCATGTTGCTGAGCATGTGATGCCCCACATTGCGAATCAGCATGAGGCTACGCCCTGACAGCACGAGCTCTTTGCCCGCGGGGGTGAGATAGCGGCGATCCGCATTGAGGCGGCGAATGATGGGGTTGTTGCCCTTCTCGACGCGCGCCTGCAAATCGCCCTTCATCAATCCCAGCCAGTTGCGATAGACGTGAATTTTATCCTCGGCGTCCACCGCCGCGACCGAGTCTTCGCAATCCTGAATCGTCGTGATCGCAGATTCCAGCACGACATCGCTGATTCCCGCCGGATCATCGCGGCCGATGTGGTGGGTGCGATCGACGTGTAGTTCCACGTGCAAGCCGTGATGCTGCAGCAGCAACACGCTCGGGGAACTGCGCTCGCCCTGAAACCCCGCGAATGCCGCGGATTGTTTGAGGTCGGTAGTCTCGCCATCCTTGAGAACGACCTGAAGACCGTCGCCCGCTACTTGGTAGTTGACCGAGTCGCGGTGCGAGCCTTTTGCGAGCGCGAAGTTTTGATCCAAAAAATCTCGCGCAAAAGCGATGACTCGTGCACCGCGTTGCGGGTTGTACTTGCCGCCACGCGGCGCTCCTACCTCCGGAATCGCATCAGTGCCGTAGAGCGCGTCGTACAAGCTGCCCCAGCGGGCGTTGGCCGCATTGAGAGCGTAGCGGGCATTGCTGACCGGCACCACCAATTGCGGACCGGCTATCTGAGCGATTTCCGCATCGACGTTTGCCGTGCTGACAACAAAGGGCTCTCCCTCTGTCACCAGATAGCCTATCTCGCTCAAAAACGCCTTGTATTTTGCGTGATCGAAGCCAGGACCGGGATTCTGTCGATGCCAGGCGTCGATCTTTTCCTGGAGCTCGTCCCTCTTGCGCAGCAGTGCGGCGTTGCGCGGTGCCAGGATACGAACCAACGAGGCAAAGCCTTGCCAAAACGCCTGAGCTTGAATGCCGGTGTCTGGAATGGCCTCGCTATTGACGAAGTCGTATAGGCCTTTATCGACTTTGAGTTCATCTACGCTGACTGTGGCTCGCATCGCGCAAATCCTTGGGCTACGGTAATGCCCAATGCTGCGGGCTTTACGGGACCAAATCAATCCCAATATGGCGCGTACCTGGACTGCGGTATCCTTGAGCTGATGAACATTGAGAAAAAGGAATCATCAATGAGGCATGGGATCGTTCTCGCGGCCTGCGCGCTGGCGCAGCTGGCATCGTTGACGGCGCGCGCCGACAACTGGGTGATCGAACACGTTACGCTGATCGACGGCATCCACGAACCGCAATCAGACATGACGGTGGCGATTGAGGGCGATCGGATTATCGCGGTGACGCCAAGTGCGATTGCGCGCGGACTCAAGGGGCGCCGCATTGCCGGCAATGGCAAATACTTGATCCCCGGACTAATTGACGTGCACATTCATCTGCGCGGCGGCTTCGATGTCGGCGGCAAAGTCGATGCGCCGCTAGGGCCGGCCAATCGCGAGGAAGGGCTGGCGGCGCTGGCAAGTTTCCTCTATTCGGGCGTCACAACCGTCTTCGACGCCGGCAACCGCGCGGACCACATTTTACCGCTGCGGGCAGATGAGCGTGCCGGCAAGATTCTCTCGCCCCGCATCTTTGCGACAGGAAATCTGATCACTTATCCGGGCAGTCATGGCGACAGAATTGCCGTGCGGATCAGCGACTTCGAGAAGGACAAAGCGTTGCTGGACAAGCACATCGAAGAACAGCAACCGGACATACTGAAACTTACATTGGAAGAGGAAGGCTGGGGCTCGAGGCCGATGATTCCATTGATGCCCGTGCAGCTGCTGGAGCAGATTACCCGCTATTACAATCAACACGGAATTCGCACTACCGTGCACGTTTCGAGCGAACTGCGTTCGCTCGAGGCCATCTATGCGGGCGTCGACACGCTTGCCCATCCCGTCATTCAAGGTCCCGTGAGCGACTCATTTGTAAAATTGATGGGCGCCAAGAAAATACCCTTCGCCAGCACTCTGACCATCGGCGAGAATTACAGCCGATTGGCCGAGCATCCAGAATATCTCGATCAGCCGCTTTATGCGGCCTCTCTGACTGCCGCAGAGCGCGAGCAGCTCAAGACCAAGGTCAGAGCGGAGTGGCAAGCACGGCCCTGGACTTGGTGGATGAAAATCATGACGCCGATCGCCGAGGAGAACGTGCGGAAGATTCACGCCGCCGGCGGAGTCGTGGCCTGCGGCACGGACCAAAGCGGCGGACCGGCCACGCAGCGCGAACTGGAGCTATTGGTTGCAGCAGGCATTTCGCCGCTCGATACCCTGCGAATTGCGACTTATAACGGCGCGGTGTTTCTCGGCAAGGCAGACCAGCTTGGCTCAGTGGATCAAGGCAAGCTCGCCGATCTTGTGTTGTTGAGCAAGGATCCTGCGGCGGATATCAATAACGCGAAATCCATCGTGTTCGTCATGAAGGGCGGCCAGATCATCGACGAAAGCCAGCTCCCCTTGGCGGGCGGCAAACAAAAACGACGCTTCGCGGGAACTTGAGGCCGGTTACATGAAGAGGTGCCGGAGATGGATATGAGCGATTCAAAGCCGTTCGATCCTGCGGACATTGATGAAACCCTGACGCGCGTTGTCACGCACGCGGGCAAGACGCATTTGCTGTTTCCGTACCTCGATGGCATCGCGAGCGAACCGAAATACAGGTCGATCGGCACGGTGATCGGCGGATCTGCCGCGACAGTTCAGGATTTTCATACATTGACGTCGATGGTAAGAAAAGCGGGCGAGGGCGCCGCATGGCGCATCGTCTTCAACACGCCCTGGCTGGTCCGGCCGACCGAGGATGGTGCCGGTTCGGAGCGCAAGCGGCGGAGCTGAGAAGGGAGTCGTCGGCGTCCTAAAGGAGTAGTCCCTTAACTCGGCTCGCGAGCGCCTCCATGGCAAAGGGCTTGGTCAGTACCGACATGCCGGCCTCGATGTGCCCGTGGCTGAGAACCGCGTTTTCCGCGAATCCGGTAATGAAGAGTATCTTGACCGCAGGGCGCAATTTGCGCGCCGCTTCGGCAACCTGCCCCCCGTCCATGCCACCGGGCAGCCCGATATCCGTGATCAGCAGGTCGATGCGTACGGCGGAACGAAGTATTTTCATGCCTTGCGAGCCGTCGACCGCTTCGATCGCCGCGTAACCGAGTTCCCGCAGCACGTCGGTGACCAACATTCGCACCAGCGGTTCGTCGTCGATGACCAATACCGTTTCGCCGTGCGTCGCATGGGCCATATCCGATAAATCAGGCGGTACTTCGGCGATCTCCGCTACGCCGATATGTCGCGGCAGATACAGGCACACGGTCGCGCCTCGACCGACCTCCGAATAGATGCGCACTTGGCCGCCCGATTGACGCGCGAAACCATAGGTCATCGAGAGCCCGAGGCCGGTTCCCGCACCCAAGGGCTTGGTAGTGAAAAAAGGATCAAAGGCGCGCGCGATCACCGCAGGCGTCATGCCTATACCTGTGTCCGTGACGGACAGCGTGACGTATTGTCCCGCCGGGACGTCGCGGTCGCGAGCAGCGCGCTCGTCGAGCCACTGGTTGTTCGTCTCGATCATCAGCGACCCACCCTCGGGCATTGCATCGCGAGCGTTGATGCACAGGTTCAGGAGCGCGTTTTCCAGTTGATTCGGATCGACTTCCGAAGTCCACAGATCCGCGGCGCCGACTACTTCCATTTTTATCGACGGACCGACCGTACGGCGAATCAGCTCTCCCATGTCGGCGACCAGGCGGTTGATGTTGGTCGGTTTCGGCTCCAACGACTGGCGCCGGGCAAAGGCCAACAACCGGTGAGTGAGTGCGGCAGCTCGTTTGGTGGCACTCTGAGCGGTGACAATGTACCGCTCAGCCTCTTTGTAGCGTCCTTGTATGAGGCGATTGCTCAGCAGCTCGAGACTACCCGAGATCGCCATCAGCAGATTATTGAAATCATGGGCAATCCCGCCGGTGAGTTGCCCGACGGCTTCCATTTTTTGAGACTGACGCAGATCGTCGAGCGCCGCCGACAACTCGGTTTGCACTTCCCGTTCTTGCGTAATGTCGCGCCCGCTGCAATAAAATTTCCCCGCTTCCGGCACCGCAGCCCATGACAGCCAGCGATATTCGCCGTCGGCTCGGCGGTACCGATTCTCGAAACGCAGCACCGATCTGCTTCCCGCCACTTCTTGAAGGCTGATGCGGGTCTTGTCCACATCATCCGGATGGATCAAATCGAAGATCGAGGTATTGAGAACCGCCTCAGCAGTCCAGCCAAGCGCGATCTCCCAAGCCGGGTTGGTCACCTCGAAGTAGCCCTCTGCGTTGAGAATGCCGAGTAGGTCACTACTCACTTCCCACAGCCGACCGCGATCTATGGATTGATTGCGCATCAATGAATAAGAGGCGATATTGGATCTTGGCACGCGCTGCCTCCCTTCAATGAGTAGCCGCGATTTGATCGGGTTGGCACCGAAAGTCGTGCCAAGGTGTTTTTAGAAGGCATTGTTATGTGCGATGGACGGCCTATGGTAGATCTTACGGCGCAAATGTCTGTGCGCTACCGTACGCAGAGGAAGCCCGTCCACGACGAATTGGCCCCTGCAGGGCGTGAACCCTTGGACTCCCGCTGGTTTCCCCGCGGCTAGGGCATGAAGCGCGCATAGGTCTTTAGCGCGGTTTCATAGCAGCTGCAGGTTTCCAATTCGAGCGCTTTGCGATCGACGATGGTCAACACGCCGCGTGCATAGCTGATCATGCCTTTGCGCTGAAATGCTCCGGCCGCCTTTGCGATTCCAACGCGGCGCACCCCCATCAAGTGAGCGATGAGCGCCTGAGTCACGTTGAAGGAATCGGCGTGCGTACGATCGTGGGTCATCAGAAGCCAGCGCGCCAATCGTCGGCTTATTTGATGAAAACGCACGCATCGCGCCTCCGAACTGAGCTGCAAAAGCGTCACCTGCAAATAACAATTGAGGTTTTGTTGAAGCGCGCGGCTGCCAGCCAGTTCTCGATTAAATGGCTCGGCGGCGACCCGCCAAGCCGTGCCGGCGCCTCGTACGCTGGCTTGCAGAGGCACGCTGCCTACGGCCAGAACTACCTGCAAGCCCAACATGCCTTCGCTTCCCACCATGCCAACCTCGAGGACGGGAGCATCTTTGCTGGAAGTCATCAGCGATAGGATGCTGCCGGTTGGAAAGTAGACGTGGCGGGTGAGCGAGTCGCTTCCCGACACGAGGTGCCCGGAGATCAGATCGACCGGTTCGCAAATCGAAAGCAGACGGTTTCTGGCGCTACGCGGAAGCGTATCGATCAAGTTGTTCGTAACTGAGGGCAAGGCGACTCTCCCCCAATTGGGTAGCGAGAGCCTAGAGCAAAGAGCGGTGTGTCCACCGTCTGCCAGCGCACATAGGTGCTAAGCCGCGATCCCCGGCGGGAGCAACCGATCGTACTCGCGCTTGACAACCGCGTAACACTCGCAAGTTCGCTTTTCGAGTCCGGGGCGATCCAATACCGTGATACGGCCGCGCGCATACTTGATCAAGCCCAACTTCTGCAAGCCAAGGGCGCCCTCCGTGACGCCTTCGCGCCTCACTCCCAGCATGTTGGCGATCAGTTCCTGCGTCATCACCAGTTCGTCGCCTTCCAGGCGATCCAGACTCAGCAACAACCATCGGCACAGCTGTTGATCGAGGGAGTGATGTCGATTGCACACCGCGGTCTGCGACATTTGCGTAATCAAGGCTTGGGTATATCGCAACAGCAAATGCAGTACCGGTCCGGCCTTGTTGAATTCATCCTTCATCACCTGTGCTTTCAGCCGACATCCCGAACCGGCGCTTTGCACCACCGCGCGGCTTGGTGTCGACTCGCCTCCCATAAACAGAGAAACTCCCACGATCCCTTCATTGCCGACCACGGCAATTTCGGCCGACGCCCCGTTTTCCATTACGTACAGGAGCGACACGATCGAAGTGAGGGGGAAATACACGTAGTTGAGTGCAACGCCAGGCTCGTAGAGTACCTGTCCGAGCGGCATCTCAACCGGTTCGAGGGAGGCGGACCAACGCTTCCATTCCGTTGTCGGCAGGGAGGCAAGGAGTCGGTTTTTTTTGAAGTGAGTGTTGGGCGGCATG
>Ga0307474_10002615_pt1 | contig 12944 bp, 13 predicted proteins | sample atmos_gasesECM1C_2_FD_203312 | JGI IMG/M metagenome (GOLD analysis project Ga0307474, IMG submission 203312) | Hardwood forest soil microbial communities from Morgan-Monroe State Forest, Indiana, United States - atmos_gasesECM1C_05 | ecosystem: Environmental > Terrestrial > Soil > Temperate... | reverse complement strand
CCCGTTGACGCTGGTCGCCGTTTGCACCGCGATGAGGCGGGAGCCGGGGCGTTCAAAATCAACGGTTTTGCCGATGTCGGTGATCGTGCCCGAGCCGATCGTGACCACGCAGCCGGCTCCCTCGGCAGCCGCGGCCGCGGCCGCGAGCGTGCCGGCGTCCGCGTGCACGGCCCCGTCTTCCGGCCCGAGCACGACCCACCGGGCGCCGCGGAGCGCCGCCTCGGCCGCGGCGCGCACGTCCCGGCCGCCCGCCGTCATCGGCGTGGCCGCGGCGAGCACGACGACGTCCCCCGGGCCGCGCAGCTCGTTGACCAGGCCGGGCAGCGCGTCCAGGGCGCCGTCGCCCGCCACCACCTGGCCCAGGCCGAGCGGGCGCAGCCCGCCCCCGGCCAGCTCGCGGCGCAGCGCGTCCAGGTCGGTCCAGTCCGGCCCGCCGTTCGTCACGCGAGCGCCCGCTCGACGCCGTCGTACAGGGCCCGGTACTGCGCGTAGCGTTCCTCGTACACCGGACGCGTCCGCTCGTCGGGCTCGTAACGGCGGGTGGACGGGGGCACCGTCCTGGCCACCGCGTCGGCCGCGTCCGTGAACGTTCCCGCGGCCAGCCCGGCCAGGATCGCCGCGCCCAGGGCGGTCGGCTCGCTCGCCCGCACCGGCCGCACGACCCGCCCGGTCACGTCGGCCTTGACCTGCAGCCACAACTCGCTGCGGGTCCCGCCGCCGACGACCGCGATCTGCGGGCCGGCCAGGCCGAGCGCGTCGAGCCGCCCGACCACGTCGCGCAGCGCGAACGAGCAGCCCTCGACCACGGCGCGGGCCAGGTGGCTGCGGCCATGGTTCATGGACAGGCCCGCGAAGGTGCCGCGCATCCGGTCGTTCCACCGGGGCACGGTCGCGCCGGACAGCGCGGGGACGAACAGCACGCCGTCGGCGCCGGCCGGGGCGCGGGCGGCCAGCTCGAACAGCGCGGCCTGGTCGATGCCGAGCACGGACGCGGCGCACCACAGCGTGCTGCCGCCGGACACGAAGCCCGGGTTCTCGACCAGCAGCAGCCCGGTGATCGCGTGCGCGTGCGTCTCCACCACGTGCTCGGCGTCGAAGACCGGGCTCGGCGCGGTCACCGCGACCGGCTCGGCGGTGCCGGTCACGTCCGCGACCAGGCCGGGCACGATCGCCCCGGCCCCGACGCACGCGGCATGCTCGTCCCCCGTCCCGACCACCACCGTCGCGTTCCGGCTCAGCCCGAGATCGGCCGCGGCCTCCGCGGTCAGCGTGCCAACGGCCTGCGCCGACGGGCGGATCTCGGCCAGTATCGCGGGGTCCAGGTCGGCCGCGGCCAGCATCTCGTCATCCCAGGCCCCGGTGCGCACGTCGTAGAGCAGCGTGGACGAGGCGTTCGCGTGGTCCTGGGCCAGCGTGCCGGTCAGCCAGCCGAGCATGTAGCCGCCGACCGGCGGGAAGCACCGGGCCTGCCGGAACGTGGCCGGCTCGTGCTCGCGCAGCCACATGAGCTTGGGCGCGATGTGGGAGGCGTCGGCGTTCAGGCCGGTGGTCGCGAAGATCCGTTCCGGGCCGAGCTCCTGCGCCAGCGCGGCCGCCTGCCTGGCCGCCCTGCGGTCCAGCCAGATCAGGCCGGGCCGCAGCGGCTGCAGCCGGTCGTCGACCGGGACCACCCCGTCCACCTGCGAGGCCAGGCCGAGGTGGGTTACCTGCGACGGCGCGACGCCGGACCGGGTGAGCAGCTGCCGGACCGCGATGGTCAGGCCGGTCTGCCAGTCAGCGGGATCCTGCTCGGCCCACCCGCTGTTGGGGTGCTGCATCACGCAGGCCTGCCCGGCCTCGGCGACCGTCCGGCCGTCGGGGTCGAGCAGGACCGCCTTTACACTCTGGGAGCCGATGTCGGCGCCGATAAGGTAGCCCATCGGCTCCCCGTGGTGGTGGTCACCCGATGCCGAGGATGATGCTGGACAGGCGCACGTCAAAGTAGGTCAGCACCGGGCCGAACCCGGTGCCGATGCCGATCTCCCGGCCCAGCCCGTGGCCGATGTAGGAGTAGAAGCCGCCCGCGGTGGTCTTCTTGCGCGCCATGGCCACGTACCCGACCGAGAAGATCGGCGCGGGGCTGCCATTGCCGGGCCTGCAGCGGGCGCGGGCGATCGCGGTTCTGGTCTGACCCATGGCGCCCGCCATGTCCCCTCCTAGGCATGCCATCGTTCGGCATGGGCCGTTGGGGGACTCGTGTATATAGAGGTCGCCGGGTGCTTACGGCGCCATCAACATGCACTTCGTCGCCCGCCGGAACCCGACCGTAACATACCGAATTCTGGGCCGACAAGACCCTTGATGGTCACTTAGCGGTTAAGAAACGAACCTTGACTATTAGGTCCGACCGATAGATGATTCGGTATGTTATGGGTTGCGCGCGAGGCGCGGACCGATGGCGCGGACGAGGCAGGGTGACGGCGGGGAGATGCACGATTACGACGTCTTCAGCGTCGGGTCCAAGGCCGAGGTGCTGGAGAAGTCGCGCGATTTCTGGAACCCGGGCAAGACCGATTTCTGGTCGGAGTCCGGCGTCGACCTCGTCATCGACCGCCGGGAGAGCTACTTCATCTGGGACATGTCCGGGATCCGGCTGATCGACGTTCACTTGAACGGCGGGACCTACAACCTCGGGCACCGCAACCCGGAACTGGTCGAGGCGATCACCGTCGGCATGCGGTCCTTCGACATCGGCAACCATCACTTCCCGTCCAGCGCCCGCGCCGCCCTGGCCGAGGCGCTGGTCGCAGCCGCGCCGCCCAACCTGACCAAGGTGGTCTACGGCAGCGGCGGCGGCGAAGCCATCGACATCGCGCTCAAGACCGCCCGGCACGCGACCAAGCGGCGCAAGATCGTCTCGATCGTCAAGGCCTACCACGGCCACACCGGGCTCGCCGTGGCCACCGGCGACGACCGCTTCTCCCGGCTGTTCCTGGCCGACCGGCCGGACGAGTTCACGCACGTGCCGTTCAACGACCTGGCCGCGATGGAGGCCGCGCTGGCCGGCGGCGATGTGGCCGCGGTGATCATGGAGACGATCCCGGCCACCTACGGCTTCCCGCTGCCGCAGCCCGGCTACCTGGAGGCGATCAAGGCGCTGTGCGAGCGGCACGGCACGCTCTACATCGCCGACGAGGTGCAGACCGGGCTGATGCGCACCGGCGAGATGTGGGCCATCACCAAGCACGGCATCGAGCCGGACATCCTGGTCACCGGCAAGGGGCTGTCCGGCGGGATGTACCCGATCGCCGCCGTACTGGTCAGTGAGCGGTGCGCGGGCTGGCTCACCGAGGACGGCTTCGCGCACATCTCCAGCTTCGGCGGGGCCGAGCTCGGCTGCGTCGCCGCGCTGAAGACGCTTGAGATCTGCGGGCGGCCGGAGACCCGGTCGATGGTGCACTACATCGCCGACCTCATGGGCCGCGGGCTGCGCGCGATACAGGACCGTTACCCCGACTGGTTCATCGGGATCCGGCAGAACGGCGTGGTCATGGGCCTGGAGTTCGATCATCCCGAGGGAGCCAAGGTGGTCATGCGGCACCTGTACCGCCGCGGGGTGTGGGCGATCTTCTCGACCCTGGACCCGCGGGTGCTGCAGTACAAGCCGGGCCTGCTGATGACGCCGGAGCTGTGCGAGGAACTGCTGGAACGGACCGAGGCCGGGATCGGTGCCGCCGCGGCCGAGATGCGGGGCGGTGGCGGGGCGGCTCGCGGTGGCGGGGCGGCTCGCGGGGGCCGGCGGTGAGCGCCGAGCCGGTCCCTCCCACGCCCGGTCCGGCGCCTGGCCCGGCGCCTGGCTCGGCCGCGGCGACCTGGCGCGCCCGGCAGATGCTGACCCGCGCGCACTGGGCGGCGGGCGCGTTCGCGGCCTACGACCGCGCCTCGGTGCTGCGCATCGCCGAGGCGGTCGCGAAGGCCGCGCACGAGCAATCGCGGCGGTACGCCGAGTGGGCGGTGCGGGAGACCGGGTTCGGCGTGGTCGAGCACAAGGTGGTGAAGAACGAGGCGTGCTCGCTCGGGATCCTGGAGCGGTACCGGGACGAGGACTACGTCAGCCCGCGGATCGACGCGGCGGCCAAGATCCTCTCGCTGCCCCGGCCGGCCGGCGTCATCCTCGCCCTGACGCCGTCCACCAACCCGGTGTGCAGCGTGTTTTTCAAGGTCATCCTGGCCCTGCTGACCCGCAACGCGATCGTGCTGAGCCCCCATCCGATGGCCCAGGACTGCTGCGCCGACGCGGCCCGGCTGCTGGCCTCGGTGGCGTCCGAGGCGGGCGCCCCGGACGGCACGATCCAGGTCGTGCCCGACGCCACCGTGCCGTTGATCGAGGCGCTGATGGCCGACCCGGTCACCGACGTGATCGTGGCCACCGGCGGCACCGCCGTGGTCCGGGCGGCGCACCGGTCGGGCAACCCGGCGCTCGGCGTCGGCCCGGGCAACGTGCCGGTGCTGGTCGACGCGACCGCCGACCTCGCCGCCGCGGCCCAGCGGATCGCCGACAGCAAAGCGTTCGACAACTCGATCCTGTGCACCAACGAGTCGGTGCTGGTGGTGCAGGACGAGGTGGCCGACCGGCTGCTGCGTGAGCTGCAGCGGCAGCAGGCCGCGCTGCTGGACGAGGCGGCCACCGGTCGGCTGCGCGCCTACCTGTTCCCCGACGGCCGGCTCAACGGCGAGGCGATCGGCAAGGACGCCGCGTGGATCGCGGCCCGGGCGGGCATCAGGGTGCCGCCCCGGACCCGGGTGTTGCTCGCCCCGTTCGACCTGGTGGTGGACGAGGAGCCGCTCGCCCACGAGAAGCTCTGCCCGGTGCTGGGCGTGGTGCGGACCGAGTCCGCGGATCGCGGGGTCGAGGCCGCGCGGGCGGTCGTCCGGCTGGGCGGCGCCGGGCACTCGGCCGCCGTGCACAGCACCGACCCGCGGATCGTCATGCGGTACGGCGTCCGGGTGCCGGTGCTGCGGATCACGGTCAACGCCGGGAACAGCACCGGCAGCTCCGGCCTGGACACCAACCTCGCCCCGTCGATGACCCTCGGCACCGGTTTCGTCGGCCGCAGCTCGATCGGCGAGAACCTCGAGCCCAGGCACCTGGTCAACTGGACCAGAGTGGCTTACAACGCCGATACCGGCGTCCCGTTCGACGACTTCACGGGCATCGCCGCCTGGTCGCCGCCCGACGGCCCGGTGCCCGCCTATCCGCACGCGTCCAACCTGCCCGGCGCCGCCGCGGCCGCTCCCGCGCTGTCCGCGCCCGCGCCGGCCGACGGCGCTGCGGTCGGCCCGGAGGTCACCGCCGCGGTCAGGGAGCAACTGCGGGCGCTGATCATCGAAGAGCTCGAACAGCTCATCAAGAGGTGACCGTGGCCGAGCTGCGTTCGTTCATCTTCCTCGATCAGCTGCAGCCGCAGACCATGTGCTATCTGGGCACCTGGGTGCGGGGCCGGCTGCCCCGCTCGGGCGTCGCGGCGCAGGTGATCGAGATCGCGCCGGGCCTCGACATCGAGCCGCTGACCGACGTAGCGCTCAAGGAGGCCGACGTTCAGGCCGGCATCCTGGTCGTCGAGCGGCAGTTCGGCTACCTGGAACTGCACGGCACCACAGACGCCGTACGCTCGGCGGCCAGCGCCGTCCTGGAGGCGCTCGGGGTGAGCGCCGCCTCGGCCACCCGGCCGCAGGTCCTGGCCTCGCGGATCATCACCGGCCTGGATGCCCAGCACGCGTTCCTGGTCAACCGGAACAAGCTCGGCTCGATGGTGCTGCCCGGGGAGTCGCTGTTCGTGCTGGAGCTGCAGCCCGCCTCGTACGCGATTCTGGCCGCCAACGAGGCCGAGAAGGAGGCGCGCATCAAGATCGTCGACTACCGGATGATCGGCGCGACCGGCCGGGTCTACCTCTCCGGTCTCGAGGACGATGTGCGCCAGGCCGCGGACACGGTCACGAGCCTGCTCGGCGAGCCGCGATGACACCCCAGGACGGCATGCCCCCCGACGCCCTGCGCGAACTGGTGCGCGAGGTGCTGCGCGACGTCCTCCCGTCCCTGGCTAACGGCGCCGTCCCGCCGCCCGGCGTCGCGCCCGCGCCGCCGGCCGGGCTCCCGGCCGGGTTCGCTACCGCCCCCGCCGCGCCGCCGACCGGTATTCCGCCCGCCGTGCCTCCGCCGGCATACCCCGCGCCGGCCACCGAGTCCGGAGGGCCGGGCGGGGCCGCATCGCGGGACGGCGCGGTGCTGCAGCCGGTCCGGCTGGCCACCGACGAGGACCTGCACGCGTTCGTGCTGCGCGTCGTCGCCCTGGCCGACAACCCCAAGCGCCGCCGGGACCTGCTGGCGGGGCGCCTCCGGTTTACGCTCGCGCCGGCCGGCCCCGCCGCGCGGCCGGCCACCGCAACCCGCGCCGGGCACCGGCCGGCGACCGCAACTGCCGCCGGGCACCGGCCGGCGACCGCAACTGCCGCCGGGCACCGGCCGGCGACCGCAACTGCCGCCGGGCACCGGCTGGCGACCGCAACCCCCGCCGGGCACCGACCGGCCATCCCCAACCCCGGCGGTCACGCACCGGCCACCCCGAGCGCCGCCGATCACCGGATCGAGAAGGGCGCGGTGACCGAGCGGGCCGTGCAGGCGGCGGCCAGCGCGGGCGCGCGGCTGGTGCTCGGCCCCCGCGCCGTGATGACCCCGCTGGCGCGCGACCGGGCCCGCGCGCTGGGGGTCCCGATCGAGAAGGAGCGGTGATGCTGCAAGCAATCGTCGTCGGGAACATCTGGTCCACCAAGCGAATCGACGGCATGCCCGCCGGCGCGCTGCTCGAGGTCGAGGTGACCGGCTCGGGAGAGCGGCTGGTCGCCTTCGACGTGCTCGGCACCGGCCAGGGCGAGCGGGTGCTGGTCGCGCAGGGCTCGGTGGCGGCCGGCTGGCTGCCTGGGCGCCCGCCGGTCGACGCGCTGATCATCGGCTCCATCGACGAGCCCGCCGAGTCGGCTGCCACCGTCGCCGCGCCCCCGTCCGCCACACCGGCCAGGAAGCCCGCGAAGAAGCGGCCAGACTCATGATCACCAGGACCATGAAGCAGTCCAAAGTAAATCGGGCAAATCCGGCACGACCGGCCTCCCGCAAGGGGTGAAAATCGCGGCGGGGAGGGCTCGGGGAGGCGGGGAGGGTCCGGGAAATTGGCGGGAAACGCTGGGGGAAGCGGCGGGAAGGCCCAGGGAAAGCGGCCGGAAGGGCTGCGGAAATCGTTTAGGAAGGACGGGTAGATGGCTCAGAACGCGCTCGGGATGATCGAGACGAAGGGCTACGTGGCGGCACTGGCCGCCGCCGACGCCATGGTGAAGGCGGCCAACGTGGTGATCGTCGGCCGCCAGGAGGTCGGCGACGGGCTGGTGGCCGTCATCATCAACGGCGACGTCGGCGCGGTCAAGGCCGCGACCGAGGCGGGGGCCGAGACCGCGTCGAGCGTGGGCGAGCTCGTCTCCGTGCACGTGATCCCGCGTCCGCACGGCGAGCTCGGCAAGCACTTCGTTGTCTCGGAGTGAGGCGGCCAGCCGCCGGGCCAAGGCCGGGGCTGGTTCCGGCCGTGCGGCCGCCCCCGCGACCGCCGGCGGGATGACCGCCGCCGCGGGCACCGAGCTGCGGGTCTACCTGCCCATCGCCGGCCTGCAGCGGCAGTTCGCCGCCTACCTGGCCACGCCGACCCGGGCCCGCGGGTACCCGCCGACCGAGGGCGACCACGCGCTGATCGTGGAGGTCGCGCCCGGGCTGGCCATCGAGCGGGTCACCGACCTGGCGCTGCGGGCCGAGCCCGAGGTCGAGCCCGGGATCCTGTTCGTGGAGCGCCAGTTCGGGGTGCTCGAGGTCCACTCCCGTGGCGCGGCCGAGGTCGAGCGGGCCGGCCGGGCCATCCTGGACGGCATCGGCCGCGGCCCGGGCGACCAGCTGCGGCCGAGGCTGCTGTACTCGGATGTCATCGAGGACGTCACCGACCAGCAGGCGGTCATCATCAACCGGTCCCGGCAGGCGTCCATGCTCCTCCCGGGCCAGTCGCTGCTGGTGTGCGAGACGGCCCCGGCCCTGTTCGCGGCGGTGGCGGCCAACGAGGCCGAGCGGGCGGCGCCGGAGAACACGCTGGTCGACGTGGCCATGATCGGCGCGTCCGGCCGCCTGTACATTGCCGGGACCAGCGCGGGCGTCGGGCGGGCCCGGGATGCGATCGAGCGCCTGCTGGCCGGCATCGAGGGGCGGGACCAGTGACCGAGCCGGAAGACGCGGCGATCGGGGACCCGGCCGATCAGGCGACGATCCTGCGCGACTACGACCCGTACGCCCGGGCCGCGCTGGAGCCGTTCGGGTTCTCGGCGGGCGCGCGGCTGACGTTGCTGAGCCTGTCGGAGAACGCGACCTACCGGGTCGACGACCCCGGCGACGGGCGTACCGCCGTGCTCCGGGTCCACCGCACCGGCTACCACCCGCCCGGCGCGGTCGCCTCCGAGCTGGCCTGGCTCCAGGCGCTGCGGCGGGACGAGGGGCTGCGCACCCCGGCGGTGTTCACCGCCACCGACGGCCGCGAGGTGGTCGACGTCACGATCGGCCCGCTGACCCGGCAGACGGTCCTGTTCGAGTTCCTGCCGGGCACCGAGCCGCCCGAGGATGATCTGGCCGAGAAGTTCGAGTTGCTCGGCGAAATCTGCGGTCGCATGCATCGCCATTCGCGGGCTTGGTCCCGGCCGGGCAAGTTCGTAAGATTCTCCTGGGATTTTGACAGTTGCGTAGGCCAGGCCGGCCGCTGGGGACGATGGCAGGACGGCGTGGGCGTGGGCCGGGAGGAACTGGCCACGCTCGGCCGCGCGGCCGCGCTGATGCGGGACCGGCTGCTGCGGTTCGGCACCGGGCCGGGGCGGTACGGGCTGATCCACGCGGACATGCGGCTGGCCAACCTGCTCGTCAGCGGACCCGACATCCAGGTCATCGACTTCGACGACTGCGGGTTCGGCTGGTTCCTGTTCGACCTCGGCGCGTCCCTGAGCTTCATCGAGCATGACCCCCGGGTTCCCGCGCTGTGCGACGCCTGGCAGCGCGGCTACCGGCGGGTGCTGCCGCTCAGCGCGCAGGACGCCGCCGAGATCCCCACCTTCATCCTGCTGCGCCGGCTGCAGCTGGTCGCGTGGGTCGGCTCGCACCGGTTCGCCGACTCGGCTCTCGATCTCGGGGCCGAGTTCACCGCCGGGGCCTGTGAACTGGCCGAGCGCTACCTGCTCGCGAGATCGTGATCGCCCGGCCCCGGGCCGGGCCAGACAAGGAGTTGCGGATGTTCACCTCGATCAGCGGCCGGTCGGTGCTCGTCACCGGCGGCACGAAGGGAATCGGCAAGGGCATCGCGGCCGGGTTCGCGGCCGAGGGCGCGAACGTCGTGATCGTCGGCCGCGACGCCGGCGCGGGCGAGAAGGCGGCGGCTGAGCTGGGTGCGGGAGGCACCCGCACGGTGTCGTTCGTCCGGGGCGACGTGAGCGATCCCGCCAGCTGCGCCGCTGTGGTGGCCGACGCCGGGGAACGCAACGGCGGTCTCGACATCGTGTGCTGCAACGCCGGGATCTTCCCGGCCGCGCGACTGGCGGAGATGACGCCCGGGCAACTGGAGGAGGTCCTGGCGGTCAACCTCAAGGGCACGTTCTTCACCGTGCAGGCCGCCATCCCCGCGCTGGAGCGTTCCGGCCGCGGACGGGTCATCCTGACGTCCTCGATCACCGGCCCGATCACCGGGTACAGCGGGTGGGCGCATTACGGGGCGAGCAAGGCCGGCCAGCTCGGCTTCATGCGCTCGGCCGCGCTGGAGCTGGCCCGGGCCGGCATCACGATCAACGCGGTCATGCCGGGCAACATCATCACCGAGGGCCTGGCCGACCTGGGACCGGAGTACCTGCGGACGATGGAGGCGTCGATCCCGCTCGGGCGCCTGGGTAGCATCGAGGACATCGCCAGCGCTGCCCTGTTCCTCGCTACCGAGGAAGCCGGCTACATCACCGGCCAGACGCTCGTGATCGACGGCGGCCAGACGGTTCCTGAGTCGCTGGAAGCTATGGGGTGAGAGGCCGTATGGCGGCGGAAGACGCCCGCGAGCCCGCGGGCGGGGCGGCGTTCGAAGCCCGGCTGCAGCCGCGGGCCGTGCCCGACCGCCGGCTCGTCGAGGAAGCGCGGCACCGCCTGCTCGACCTGATCTCGTCCGGCACGCTGCGCCCGGGTGACCGGCTCGGCACCGAGCGGGAGCTCGCGGCCCGGCTGTCGGTCAGCCGGTCGACGCTGCGCCAGGTGCTGGCCGTCCTGGCCGAGGGCGGCATCATCCGGCGCGTGCCCGGCCGGGCCGGGGGCACCTTTGTCGCCCACGCCAAGGTGGACCGCGACCTGTCGGTGGTCGTGGGCCTGCCCGAATACCTGCGCCGCCAGGGGTTCGTGGCCGGGACCCAGGTGCTGTCCGCCACGATGTCCGGCGCCGACGACATCGCGGCCAACAACCTGGCCGTGCCCGCCGGCAGCCTGCTGATCGATATCGTCCGGATCAGGCTGGCGGACGGAATCCCGATTTCGCTGGAGCGGGTCCAATTGCCCGCCGAGATCTTTCCCGGGTTGCTCGAACTGCCGCTCGGCGGATCCATTTATGCGCTGCTCGACACCCATTACGGGATCACGCCGGACGAGGTGATCGAGCATCTCGAGGTGGCCGAGGCGAGCCCCGACGAGGCCGCGCTGCTCGGCGTGCAGGTCCGCGCGCCACTGCTGGCGATCACGCGCACGTCGTCGACCTCGGGCGGCGCGGCGTTCGAGTTCTCGCACGACCTGTTCCGTGCCGACCGGACCCGCGTGACGTTCCGGACCAGGGCCGACCGCGCGGAAATCGTCCGGCGCGGGACGGATAGCGCGGCAATGACCTCATGAGCGCACTGCCTCGGGGCCTGGCCCGGGCATCCATTGCCCCCGGGCCGACGCGACCCGCCGTGTTCGCTCACAGCTAATTCCGGCCATTCTTGACGCCGTTTCCGCAGGTCATTAGGGCAGTCTAGGCGCACGACATCACCTAGCGTGCGTGATGGTTACCTGCGGTAATCGCGACGCCCTGAGCCTGCGTCACATCCGCGCGCCGCTGCCCTCCCGCCGGGCATGTGCCATGGGTGGAAGCCGAGCACGCGACGCGTGCCCGACGGGGAGGGTTCGCCATGTCCTTGATCAGAGCTGCTCGCCCGAAGTCCGTGACGTTCATTACCACCGTGATCGCGCGCATGGCCCTGGCCGGAGCCGTCGTCGCGACCTCACTGGCGCCGGTCCGGGTCCAGGCCGCGGCGGCGCCGGATCGCCCGGCAGCACATGCCGGGCTGGCCAGCTCGCTGAGGTCGGACCGTGCCACGGCCGCCAGCGCGGCCCGCGCGCGGCGCATCGCCCGGGGCATGCTGCGTTCCTTCGACTGGACGCGGCGGCAGTTCAAGTACCTCGACGACCTCTGGGACCGAGAAAGCGGCTGGAACGTCTCCGCGCAGAACCCGTACTCGGGGGCGTACGGCATCCCGCAGGCCCTCCCGCCAGGAAAGATGGCCGTCGCCGGCCGGAACTGGCGCACCAGCGCGCGGACCCAGATCCGCTGGGGCCTCGGCTATATCAAGGGGACCTATCGCAGCCCCCGCCGGGCCTGGAGCCACGAGCTCGCCACGGGCTGGTACTAGCGAAGCCCCGCCGTGCGGCCCGGTCACGGGGCGAGTGACCGGGCTCGTCGGCCGTCGCGGCCGAACGTGGCCGTGACGTCTCGGAGCCGCAGATTTGCTGTCACGATCGCCGCTTGTCGCAACTCGCGTCCGATATGCATACGATGTCCATGCGCGATGCCTACGATGTGCATACGATGTGCGGCTCAGCGACCGGTGAGCTGCAGATTATTCACCCGGCGGCTGCGGCGACAGGAGGACTTCCCGTGGAATCGAGCATTATCGCCCCGCCTCAGGGCGGGACCCTGACCGAGTCGGCCTCGGCCGCCGCCCTGTCCCCGGACCGAGTGCACGAGGTGCTGGGCCGGCACATTCTCACCGACGGGTTCCGGCTGGTCTACGACACCGCGGCCAGCCATGGATCCTGGCTGGTGGATGCCCAGACCGGCGAGGAGTACCTGGACCTGTACACGTTCTTCGCGTCCGCGCCGCTCGGGTCAAACCCGGCCGGGCTGGCCGACGACCCGGCGTTCCTGGCCGAGCTCGGCCAGGCGGCGGTGAACAAACCGGCCAACCCGGACATGTACACCACGCACTACGCGAGGTTCGTCGAGACCTTCGCCCGGGTGCTCGGCGACCCGGCGCTGCCCCACCTGTTCTTCGTCGAGGGTGGCGCGCTCGCGGTCGAGAACGCGCTGAAGACCGCGTTCGACTGGAAGAGCCAGCGCAACGAGGCGGCGGGGCGGTCGCCCGGGCTCGGCACCAAGGTGATGCACCTCAGCCAGGCGTTCCACGGGCGGTCCGGGTACACGCTGTCGCTGACCAACACCGAGCCGGGCAAGACGGCGCGATTCCCCAAGTTCGACTGGCCCCGGATCGACGTGCCCGCGGTGCGGTTCCCGCTGTCGGCGCACCTGGCCGAGACCGAGCAGGCCGAGGCCCTTGCCCTGGCCCAGGCCCGGGCGGCCTTCGAGGCCAACCCGCACGACATCGCCTGCTTTATCGCCGAGCCGATCCAGGGCGAGGGCGGGGACAATCACCTGCGGCCGGAGTTCCTGCGGGCCATGCAGGACCTGTGCCACGCCTATGACGCGCTGTTCGTGCTCGACGAGGTGCAGACCGGGGTCGGGATCACCGGCACGGCCTGGGCGTACCAGCAGCTCGGCCTCGAGCCCGACATCGTGGCGTTCGCCAAGAAGGTGCAGCTCGGCGGCATCATGGCCGGC
>Ga0307474_10002614_pt1 | contig 12946 bp, 12 predicted proteins | sample atmos_gasesECM1C_2_FD_203312 | JGI IMG/M metagenome (GOLD analysis project Ga0307474, IMG submission 203312) | Hardwood forest soil microbial communities from Morgan-Monroe State Forest, Indiana, United States - atmos_gasesECM1C_05 | ecosystem: Environmental > Terrestrial > Soil > Temperate... | reverse complement strand
GATCAGGACCGGTCGAGCAGCTCTCCAGTGAGGCGCGGCTGCGCATGATGGATTGCGTCGAGAAGGTAGCCTATGACTTCGCCGCCGTGCTTGCGGAAAAGAACGTCACGTCTGCCGCGGCCGCGATCGGGGTGCCGACAATGCTGCTTTCGGGGGGCATGTCGCCATACTTGACCCAGCGCATCGCTAGCCGGCTCGCCTCACTCATCGAGGGAGCGGAAGCGTATCATGTCCCCGCAGCCGGCCACATGTTGCCATTAACTCATGCCAAGCTCGTGAACTCACTGATTTCAGCGCATATTTCGCGCGCCAATGACCTTGCGATTGTGCCGCTGGCCTCGGGAAGCGAGGCCGGCAACCATTGCGACCCAGAGCTTGCATCTGCGCCGAAATAGCGCAGACCCAAAATTAACAGACGTTCGATTCTTCTCATTTCAAATGTTCAGCCACGCGGAGAAATCATGTCGACCGAAAGCGACAACGCAGAGACCATCGTCTTGCACGCTGGAAGCTATCGCGCCGATCCAACCACGCATGCGGTGGCGGTACCGATCTATCAAACGACATCCTACCAGTTCGATTCAGCGGAGCATGCGAGCAACTTGTTCGCGCTCAAGGAACTGGGGAACATATACACGCGCATCATGAATCCGACGCAGGCGGTGCTCGAAGAACGCGTCGCCGCGCTGGAGGGAGGAGTCGCCGCATTGGCACTGGCGTCAGGGCAGGCCGCCTCGCTGTTTGCGGTCCAGAACATCTGTCATGCCGGCGATAATTTCGTCTGCTCGACCGACATCTATGGTGGCACCTGGAACCTTTTCCAGAACACCATGAGCACGATGGGTATCGAGTGCCGCTTTGTCGACCCTGCTGATCCGGAGAATTTCCGTCGCGCCACCGATGCGAAAACCCGATGCTACTATGGTGAGACGCTACCGAACCCGAAACTCGCCGTGTTCCCGATCGCCGAGGTCGCAAAAATCGGCGACCAGCTCGGCGTGCCCTTGATCATGGACAACACCGCCTGCCCGGTATTGTGCCGGCCGATCCAGCATGGCGCGACGATCACGATGCATTCCACCACCAAATATATCGGCGGCCACGGCACCTCGATCGGCGGCATCATCGTCGACAGCGGCAAGTTCGACTGGGAAAAGCACGCTGGCCGCTTCCCGATGCTGAACACGCCCGACCCGAGCTACCACGGCGCGGTGTGGACGCAGGCGGTGAAGCCGCTCGGCCCGATCGCCTATATTCTGAAAGCGCGGGTGACGCTGTTGCGCGACGTGGGAGCGGCGATGTCGCCGTTCAACGCCTTCATGTTCATTCAAGGCCTGGAGACGTTGGCGCTGCGCATGCGCCAGCATTGCACCAATGCGATCGCGGTGGCGAACTATCTTTCCGAACATCCCAAGGTCGCGAAGGTGATCTTCCCGTCCAGGATGGGCGGCGAAGCCGGGCGCCGTGCCGACGCCTATCTAAAGGGCGGCTATGGCGGCCTGCTCGGGTTCGAATTGAAGGGCGGCCGCGACGCGGGCCCCAAATTCATCGACGCGCTAAAAATGTTCTACCACGTCGCCAATATCGGCGATGCGCGCTCCCTGGCGATCCATCCGGCTACAACCACTCACTCGCAACTGACGGCGGAGGAACAGCTCCGGACCGGCGTCACGGAAGGCTATGTGCGGCTCTCAATCGGCATCGAACACATCGACGACATCATCGGCGATCTGGAACAGGCCTTGGCCAAGGCATAAAATGCGGACCAGCTGATAAACACAGTCAGCTCGGGGCGATCCGTTTACTCTGAAAAACGGCAGTGGCGCCGTACAGTCCTCGGGCGAAAAATATTTCGCGTCGCGCGGCTCACGCGTCGCTGCCCGGCCAGAACAGAAGAATTCCGGTCATCACGAGATTGACGATCGAGCCCACGATTGTGCCGTAATGGCCGTGAGCCAGCGCCAGGTCCGGCATCTTCGCCGCGACGATGGCGTCAATGAACATGATCGCAAGCCACGCCGCTATCACGACGACCGGATCCCATCCGATGTCGCGAAAACGCATCGCTTGAAGGGCCAGCGATGCCAGGACGAAGAGAGCAACCGCGCCAAGAGCCGGCCAGCCCAGCATCTGCCAGGTCAGCTGCGATCCGCGGGGAATATGGATGCTGCCGGAAGCGACGATCGCAAAGCAGATCGCGACCATCACGACACCGAGGGCGAAGCAGGCCAGCAGATATTGCAGGCGTCCGAGCCGGGCATTGAACCCGAAGAGATGATCGAGCATCGCAGCAAACTCCGTTTGCGCAGGATTGGCTCGCAATATTTGCTGAAGGGTGAACGTCCGTGGGACAGAGCGAACCTATGGTTTCCGATCTCCTGCCGCGCGTGGCGCAATTCTTCGAATGATCTTCAGCAAGACCTTGGACTAAAAAAATCACTTGCGCCGTCGGGCAAATCAAAGGCACTGATTCCCGCCGTCCCGCCCCACAAGAGGGGCGCTACGCGATCGTCACGAGTGTCGGGTGCGGGATGCGATGGACGCCTTGGCGCGCAAGACGAGCGCGTGCGAGGCGGACGGCGAAGTCGTGTGGTCCTGGCGCCTCGATGCTGGCGTCAAGTCGGTGAGGATGCTTGCGCTATCCGCGCCGACGACAGTGGCAAAAAAGCCGATCACTGGGGAGAGCACGAAGGAAACCGTTAAAACCAATCGCGCAGGGAAGGCCGGATGTTTCGGGCGTACCTGTGGTGACTTGCTCGTATGCTTGTTACTTTCGCATACGAGGCTGCGGGCGCGCTTGCGCACCCGGCTTTCCCTGCGCCCTCTGTCTTTGAGGGCCGTCGGCTACATGACAACTCGGGCGTTGCGCGCCGCGAGGCCAATAAACCGTGGACTGCAGGTGCGCGAATCATTGAACGAACCGTTACCTGGCCTATCTTCGAAAGCATCATGACGCTTCCCGCATCCGCTCTGCCTGTCGAGGCCCCACCGGCATTTCTGGGCGTCGCGCATTCCCTCACCGGAAAGCTGTGGCGCGATCGGCTGGATGCGCGTGGTGCGGCGAAGGCGCTTGCGATCACGCAACGCTATCAATTGCCGGAAATGCTGGCGCGTGTGCTCGCCGGGCGCGACGTGGAGATCGACGCGGTTGCGGATTTTCTCGATCCGACCATCCGCAAGCTGATGCCCGATCCCTTCACCGTGACGCAGATGGAGGCGGCCGCCAAACGCATTGCGGACGCGGCCCAGCGCGGTGAAAAGGTCGCGATCTTCGGCGACTACGACGTCGATGGCGCGACCTCCGCGGCGCTGCTCGCCTGGCACTTGCGCCATTGCGGGCTCGATCCGCTGATCCATATCCCCGACCGCATTTTTGAAGGTTATGGGCCGAACGTCGAGGCGGTGCGGGCGCTGGCGGAGAAGGGCGCCACATTGCTGGTGACGGTCGATTGCGGCACCACGAGCCTGGAGCCGCTGGCGCTAGCGCGCCGGCTTGGGATGTCGACCGTGGTGATCGATCATCACCAGTGCGGCGATGAATTGCCTGACGTCGATGCGCTGGTGAATCCGAACCGGCCGGACGATCTTTCTGGCCTCGGCCATCTCGCCGCCGTTGGTCTTGTCCTGGTGACGCTGGTTGCGGTCAACCGCGAGCTGCGCGCCCGCGGCTTCTGGAGCGCGGAGATGCCTGAGCCGGATCTGCTCGGCATGCTGCATCACGTCGCGCTCGGCACCGTCGCCGACGTCGCGCCGCTGATCGGGCTCAATCGCGCCTTCGTCGCCAAGGGCCTGATTGCAATGCGACGGCGCGACCATGTCGGCCATACGGCGCTGATGGACGTGGCGCGGCTGAACGGGCCGCCGGAAGCCTGGCATCTCGGATTCATGCTGGGGCCGCGCATCAATGCGGGGGGGCGGATCGGCCGCGCCGATCTCGGCGTGCGGCTGCTGCTGGAAGGCGATATTTCGGAAGCAGCAAAGATTGCGGCGGAGCTTGACCGGCTGAACAACGAGCGACGCGTGATCGAGCAGGCGGCGGAAGCACAGGCCGAAGCCGAGGCGCTGGCCGCGCTCGGGCTCGAAGACAAGGGCGCCGTCATCGTCACGGCCTCTGAAGGCTGGCATCCCGGCGTCGTCGGCCTTGTCGCCTCGCGGCTCAAGGACAAATTCTTGCGGCCCGCTTTTGTGGTTGCGCTCGAGCCGGGCGGCATCGGCACCGGATCGGGCCGCTCGATTGGCGGCGTCGATCTCGGCAAGGCGGTACGGCAGGCTGTTCACGACGGGCTTTTGATCAAGGGCGGCGGCCACGCCATGGCCGCGGGCGTGACGCTGCGGAAAGAAAGGCTCGCCGAATTCCGTGCCTACATGGAAAATGCGCTCGCCGCTGACGTGGCGCAGTCGCGCCATGTCAACGAAGTCTTCGTCGATGGTGCGGTCAGCGCCCGCGGCGTGACGGCGGAACTCGCGGCCACGCTCAATCGGGCCGGTCCCTTCGGGAGCGGGAATCCGGAGCCGGTTCTCGCCTTGCCGGCCCATCAACTGGTCTATGCCGACGAAGTCGGACAAGCGCATTTAAGGGTGCGTTTCAAGTCGGGCGACGGCGCCATCGTCAACGGCATCGCGTTTCGCGCGATCGGGCAGAAACTGGGCAATGCGCTGGCCGCCCATCGCGGCCAGATGCTGCATGTGGCAGGATCGCTTGCGGTCGATCGCTGGCAAGGTACCGAGCGTGTGCAATTTCGTGTGCTCGACGTCGCGGTGCCGGATCAGGGACCTCTGGTGATCAGGTGATGCAGTGTATCCTTTGCTGCGTCACCGGTTGCTCTTTCTCCTCGTCCTGAGGAGCCGCGCAAGCGGCGTCTCGAAGGATGAGGCCGATATCGATGCCTCATGGTTCGAGACGCGCCAAAAGGCGCTCCTCACCATGAGGGTTTTGAAGCATGAAGCATAGGAAGCGAGAGCGGACATGGAGGGACAGGTCGCAGGCAAGGTTGCGTTGGTGACGGGCGGCGCGTCAGGCATCGGTCAGGCGACCGCTGAATTATTGGCGGAAGAAGGTGCAACAGTCGTCGTCACCGATGTCGACGAACTAAGGGGCCCGGAAGTTGTGGCCGGCATTAGAAACGCAGGTGGTGAAGCGCTGTTCTTCTATCAGGACGTCACCAGTGAAGAGCGCTGGGCCGGGATCAGCGCAGAAATCGAACGGGGTTTCGGCAGGCTGGACGTGCTGGTCTCGAACACCGGAATCGGGATTGGCGCGCCTTCGATCGTGGAGATGTCGCTGGCCGATTGGCGCCGGCAGACCGCCATCAATCTCGATGGCGTGTTTCTGTCGGTGAAATATTGCCTGCCGCTGATGCGCAGGAGCGGCGGCGGTTCGATCATCATGATGTCCTCGCTCGCAGGTTTGCGCGGGGCGCCGACCTTGGCCGGCTATTCCGCGACCAAGGGCGGCGTGCGCCTGTTCGCCAAGTCGGTTGCGCTGGAATGTGCCTCGGCACAGGATGGCGTTCGCGTCAACTCGGTGCATCCCGGCATCATCGACACGCCGATCTGGGGCAAGATTCCCACAGGCGGCGCATCGGATGGACAGAATGCACCGATCGACTGCGAGGCGGTTGCCAAGCTCGCGACGCCGCTCGGGCGCGCCGGGCAGGCGCGCGAGATCGCGCAGGGTGTGCTGTATCTCGCCTCCGACGCCTCGAGCTATGTAACCGGCAGTGAACTCGTCATCGACGGCGGCATGTTCGCAGGCATAGCGCCACGCCGGCCATCGTGAAACGCACCTAGCTTTCGCGGGGGATCGAGTTCAGAACGCGGTCAACCATTTGCGGCGCAAGGCCCAGATAGTTCTTTGGCGCCGTCAGCCGTTCGATCGTCGCCTGATCGATCCGCGATGTGACGCGTGCGTCCGCCATCAAGGCCTCTCGGAGCGATATCTGTGTTTCACTGGCGCGGCGGCAGGCGTCGTAGACGACATCGTGGGCCTCCTGCCGGCCGAGTTGTGGCGCAAGTCCCATCATGACGGCCTCCGCGACAATGAGGCCGCGACTGATATCGAGGTTTTTGGCCATCTGCGCGTCGTCCACGATCAGGCCGCCAAGCGCGAACGTGGCCTGATGCAGCGCGCCCGCGGTCAGCACAAAACTTTCGGGGATCGCGATCCATTCGGCATGCCAGGGACCGGTGGCGCGCTCGAAGTCGTGGATGGTCGCATCAAGCATCAGCCCCGCATGCTGGCGCACGGCTTTCGCCGCGGCGAGCATGAGCTCGCTCGAGATCGGATTGCGCTTCTGCGGCATGGTCGAGGATGCGCCGCGCCCCTTCACGAAGGGCTCGTAGACTTCGGCAAACTCGGTCGACGCCATGATCATGATATCGAGTGCGATTTTGCCGAGCGAGCCGGTCACCAGCGCGAGATAATTGACCGTCTCGGCGAACGCGTCGCGCGCGACATGCCAGGTCGCCACCGGCACGCCGAGACCGAGTTCGTCGCACAGGGCTTGCTGAACTTCAAAGCCCTTTGTCCCGAGCGAGGCGAGGGTGCCGGCGGCGCCCGCAAACTGGCCGACGAGAACGCGCGGCTTCAATTGTTGCAAACGTTCCGCATGGCGGTCGAACATCGCAAGCCAGTTCGCCGCCTTGTAGCCGAAGGTGATCGGCAGCGCCTGTTGCAGGTGCGTGCGGCCGGCCATCGGTGTGTCGCGGTAACGCCGCGAGAGGTCGGCGAGAATGCGGCGTACAGCCGCGATATCCTCGTCGATGATCGTCAAGCCCTCGCGCAATTGCAGCACGACGGCCGTATCCATGATGTCCTGCGTCGTCGCGCCCCAATGCACGTAGCGGCCGGCATCGCCGCATTGCTTTGCGATCTGGTGGACGAGCGGCAGGATCGGATAGCCGACATTGTCGGTCTCCTGGCGCAGCAGATCGAGGTCGAGTTTGGACGCGTCGGAGTATTTTGCGATCGCTTCGGCGGCTTCATTGGGGATGACGCCGCATCTCGCCTCGGCCTTGGCGAGCGCAATCTCGACCTCGACATAGCGGCCAATCAGCGCGCGATCGGAAAAGACCTCGCGCATGCGCGGCGTTCCAAAGGCATCGCGGAACAGAATGGAGTCGAGGACGGTGGTTGCCGGGACGGCGGGAGGCATGGGTATCTCCGGATGAGCCGATGGATCCGTCGAGGTGCAATCAAATGCGTGCCAGCGATCTCACGAACCCTGCCTCAATCGCGCCAGCACTTTCAAGCCGCCGTAGCCGTCAGCGGGCAGAAGCCCAATTTTGGTCTGGTAATCGCGAACGGCCTGCATGGTGTCGTTGCCGACGCGGCCATCGGTACCGCCGGTATCGAAGCCCGCTTTGGTCAGCCGGGTCTGCATCTCCTGCACTTCGGCGAGCGTCAGCGCGCGCTCCGAACCGGGGAATGGCTGAATGAACGGCGGCCCACCCAGAATGCGATCGCCGAGATGGCAGATCGCGAGCGCGTAGCTCATGGCCGGGTTGTAGCTTCGCACCGAATAGAAATTGGGTCCGAGCAGGAAACTCGGTCCGTCCGGCACCGGCGTCCAAAGCTGCGCGCTCGCATTTGGCTGTGGGAAAGCCGCGCCATCGGCGCGCGCCACGCCCGCACTCGCCCACGCCGCATAGCTGCGACTGCCGCGGGCGGTCGCGCCGTTGGCGCGCACTTCATAGCCCCAGTGTTCGCCGGCGCGATATTTGCCGCGGTTGACGAGATAGCTGGCGGTGGATCCGAGTGCGTCGTCGGGCTTTCCGAACGGCGACACTTTGCCGTCGTGATCGTAGTCGATGCCGACGTTGAGCCAGACCTCCGGCATCCATTGGGTGTGGCCCATCGCGCCGGCCCAGGAGCCTCGCATTTGCTCCGGGGTGCTCCAGCCGCGATCAACAATCCGAAGCGCGTTGATCAATTCGCTCTGCCAATAGGCGCGGCGGCGGGGCTCGTTCCAGGCCAGCGCGGCGAGGGCCGGGAAGACCGGCCGCATGTGGTTCTGCTGCACGAGCGGATCGCCATAGGCGGATTCGACGCCCCACAGCGCCAGCAAGGTGCCGCGCTCGACCCCAAAATCCTGCTCGATCCGCGCGAACAGCGCCTCGTTCTTCCGCAGCGCTTCGCGGCCGTGGATAATGCGCCAGTCGGAGACGCGGCGGTTGATGTATTGCCAGATCTCCTCGCTGAATTCCGGCTGGTCCCGCAATTCCTTGAACACGGACATGTCGGGCTCGATCCGTCCCATCACGCGCGTCCAGGTCGCCTCCGATACTCCCTTTGCGAGGGCCTTCGCACGGAAGCCGTCGCGCCATTTTTCGAAGCCGGGCGGCGGCGCCGCAAACAGAGCCACGGGGTTGGCGATCAGGGCGCTGGCGCTCAATCCCGTCAACAAAAGCGCACGGCGCGTCGGCGTTGTCAGGGAATCGGCCTGTGTCATCCCGGTAGTCTAGCCGCGACAGGCCTGGTGCGGCAGTGGAACCTCGCGGCGTGGATTGGTCCGCTAGCTATCCTCTTTCAAGTCCAGCGCAATTCTGGACAACCAGCGCCGGATGGCAACTTCCACCTTTGCGCCCAGCCCCGCGATCAGGCGCCGCTCGACCGCGTTCACGCGTCGGCGGCACTGATCGAGCAAGTCAGAACCGCGGCGCGTCAGGGTCCATTGCAGGATTCTGCCGTGCACAGGATGCGGCGTCTTCCGGATCGCGCCGTCGCGTTCGAGGTTGCCGATGATGACGCCGATGGTTTGCGGCGTCAGCAGCGCGACGCGTGCCACGTCCGCGCCGGACAGGCCGGGATAGGCGTTCAGCATGGTCAGTACGGCAAATTGGGGCGGCGTCACGCCGAGATCGGCCAACGTGCGCTCCATCGTCAATCGGGTCGCGGCCTGGGCCTGCCGCAGGAGATAGGCGATGTGGCCGTCCTCTCCGCGTTTGCCAGAGCCCGGGGGCGGCGGCCGGATGCCGTGCGGGGGCGAAAGCTCCGCGACGGTCGTTTCGCGCGAACCAGATTTTCGCGTGCGCAATTTTCCGGCCGCGCGCGGGTTCCGCCGTGCTTTCGGTTTCTTCGGCGATGCCGATTTCGTACGACGGGAAGTCTTGCGCAAGATATCAGTACTCTTATAAGTTATCAAAACACTGATAACATCAGAGATCGAAAATGTCACATGCCAGGAAGGAATATGTTGATTTTCAGACGCTGGCGCCCGATGCCTATGAGGCCGTCCGCGCGCTCGGAAATTTTGCCGCAAAGGCCGGCATCGAAAAGCCGCTGCTGGAATTGATCAAGCTGCGCGCCTCGCAGATCAACGGCTGCGCCTTCTGTGTGCAGTTTCATATCCTCCAGGCCGAACGGTTAGGCGTCCCCGTCGACAAGCTCAACCTCGTGACCGTATGGCGTGAGGCGCCGCAATTTTCGTGGCGCGAGCGCGCTGCACTGGCCTGGACCGAAGCCCTGACGTTGCTCGCTGGCGGCGTCATCGATGACGTCTACGCGCAGGCGCGCAGCGAATTTTCGGACAAGGAGCTGACTTACCTGACGTCGGCTATTGCATCGATCAATGTGTGGAACAGGTTTGGCGTCGCCTATCGCTGGACGCCGCCCACGCGCCAGACCGAAGTTGGCGTGGCGGCATCATGAGCGTTCAAAATAGCAACGATCGGGAGGGAAGGCCATGACATCAATTGCAACGACGATGGGCGCGCCAATGTTGCCTCAGAAGCGATCGGTCTCGCTTGCCATTGCGGCCGGCCTTGCTTGCGCGCTCGCTGTCGTGAAGACGTTGCCGCTCGCGATGGACGGGATTGCAAGTGTTTTAGCGCCGCTTTGCGTCACGAGCGCGGCTGCCGCGGGTTCGCCGCCTAACAAGGTCGAAGTGATTACCTCGCACGCCTTTCCAAACGTCCCCGGCAAACGCGTGACGGTCGTGCGGGTGTTCTATGGCCCCGGCGGCTTTACGCCGGCGCATCGTCATGCGGGTTCGGTGACCGCCTATATCACCAAAGGCGAGATCCGATCGCAGCTCGGTGGCAGCCCGCTCGAAACATTTGGCGTGGGGCAAACGTTCTTCGAGCCGCCGGGCTCGACGCATGTGGTTTCGGCCAATGCGAGCAATACGGAGCCGGCGGAATTGATTGCGGTGTTCGTAGCGGACGAGGGCGCTCAACTCACGACCATGCTGGAATGAGGCCACCGGAGCGAGCGGCGTACTAGTTTTCGCTGCCTTCTTCCATGTCCCGGCGACTCATCTCTTCGGGAAGAGCATGGGCCACATCGGCGGCCGGCACGCTGTGCGGTCCGACTTCGCGCCCGCGTCCATGGATCAGCCGCTCATAGGCGGACACCAGCGTGACATAGGGATTGACCCACAGCCATCCGTCGCGCGTGAACACCTGAACGTCGAAGTGAAGATGACGGGTCGTGCCATTGGGGCGGTCGAGATAGTTGGAGACGACGCCGATTTTTTCACCTTCCTCGACATGACGGCCGTTCAGGATGCCGTCGGCATCCATGACTGACGGGTCCATGTGCATGTAGCGGAAGCGAATGTGTTCGTTGCGGGTGTTGACCTGAAGCGTTGCGGCCTGCTGCTTCGGCTCGCGGATCAGCACGGCATCGCGGACAGCGACGACCGCTCGTTGTTTCGGATCGCAATGCTCAGCCCCGTCGTCGTGAGCGGGACAGGGCGCGGGCCGCATGTCCTGGCCCTGATGGCCGAAGCCATTCGTGCACTGGCCGACGCCGAAGCTGCGCGCTTCGCAAAAATTGTCCTGCCAGGGATAGCTGGTCGGACCAACTGCAAATTCGTCGAGCTTGTCGTTCCTGCGCGGCCGGAACGACTGGGAATGGGCGAAGGCCGGCGCTTTCTCCAGCGGAAAACGGATTTGCGAATAGGCGGTATAGTCGACGCGGCCGTTCAGCTTGCGCGACGCACTATGAGCGACGATGTCCCCTGGCGGACGATAGGTGAAATCTGCAGATGCAACGAATGGACGCTCGACAGCTTCTGACGCGACGTCCGCGCGTGGCCGTGACGGCAGGCCGCCCGCAACATGCAGCGCTCTCAGGAAGCGCTCGGCAACCGGATAGGCCTCGCGGCAGGCCAGGCGCTTCGCCTTAGCAACGCTGTCAAGGCACTGGATCGATACGACATAAGGAACGCCGAAGCGCGTAAACGCGTAGCGCACATAGCCTTCGCGAATGAAGCGGCGAAGGTCGGGATATTGCGCGGCGAGCGACTTGACCGGCTCGCCCTTGCCGCCAAGCGGATCGTTGAGATCGTAGGTCAGAAGGGATCCCGTGATCTGAACTTCCACGGGCTTCGCGAACGTTCGCTGGGACAGGCCTTCGCCGGCACCCGGTTCGAGCGAAAACACCGCGTCGTAGCCGGCTGGACCGGCCTCAAACATGTCGGCCGGGCGAAAATCCGCCTGAAAATGCGACAGCGAGGAGTTTTCGAGCGCGCCAGCCCAGCGGGCCTCGAGATAGGCCGCGGGATCGAAGGGCAGCAATACTGGAATCGGGCTGCGGCCGATGCCCGTGAAGATCTGGGACGTGGTGGCGCTGAGCTGGACAAGCGCCGGCATCGCGCGCGGATCGGAAGCGGCGAGCCGATGCCGGCCCACGAAAGTGAATGCAGGAACGACCGATGGCTGGGTACCGACCTCAACGCGCAGTTGATCAAGTGCGGCGCGCCAGTCCACGCGCGCCACCGAGATAGCCGGACTTCTGAATTCGTCGGCGGCAAGCGGAACAGCGCCGGCCCCCAGCAACAGGAGGGCTAGTTGCAGACGTACCAGAAAATTGCCAGCCCCCGGTCGCACCCTCACGCCCCCCGGCGTTCAATCCGCGCTCTTATATTAATCCTTCGCGCGTTCGACGTAAGAGCCATCTTCGGTCATCACCACAATACGGGTGCCGGCGGTAATGTGTGGCGGCACGGCGGTGCGCACGCCGTTGGACAGGACCGCCGGCTTGTAGGAAGACGACGCGGTTTGCCCCTTGGTGACCGGCTCGGTATCCACCACCTCCAGAGTCGCACGCTGCGGCAATTGGATCGCGACCGGATTACCTTCGTGAATCGACAGCTTCACGGTCATGTTCTCTTGCAAATATGGTGCCCCGGAACCGACGATCTCCTTGGAGACCTGAACCTGATCGTAATTCTCGGCGTTCATGAAGTGGAAGCCGTCAGCGTCCTCATAGAGGTAGTTGTAATTGTGGTCCTCGACCGTCGCCTTTTCCACTTGATCGGTGGTCTTGTAGCGCTCGGAAATCTTCACGCCGTCGCCGATCCGGCGCATTTCGATCTGGCTGACCGGGGTTCCCTTGCCCGGATGGATATTTTCGGCCGTGAGGACCACGTAGAGCTTGCCGTCTTGCTCGATGATGTTGCCCTTGCGAATGGAGCTGGCGATGACTTTCAAAGCTGTTTTTCCTGATATTGTGGCCCAAGACCTTGCCGGATCAGTGCATTCCGGGGCCAATAGGGGCGGTTTCGGGCTGCAACATACTGATTTTGCGCGTGATAGCTAGTGGTCTAGTGGTAAGGCGACGATTGATGGCTGCGGACAATAGTATTTCGCCCTGGTGGTCCGCCGCCCGGCATACCGATATCAGGCCTTTTTTGTTGGCGAGGCGTGCCGTCACGCAGGCGATCCGGGCCTGGTTCGACGAACAAGGCTTCGTGGAGGTGGAAACAGCAATCCTGCAGGTCTCGCCCGGCAACGAGATTCATTTGCACGCGCCGCGCACGGAGCTTGTGGCGGCCGACGGCAGTCGCACGCCCCGCTTCTTGCGGACGTCGCCGGAATTTGCCTGCAAGAAGCTGCTGGCGGCCGGTGAAAGGAAAATCTTCGAATTTGCGCGGGTATTTCGTGATCGCGAGCGTGGCCGATTGCATTTGCCCGAATTTACCATGCTCGAATGGTATCGGGC
>Ga0307474_10002613_pt1 | contig 12947 bp, 16 predicted proteins | sample atmos_gasesECM1C_2_FD_203312 | JGI IMG/M metagenome (GOLD analysis project Ga0307474, IMG submission 203312) | Hardwood forest soil microbial communities from Morgan-Monroe State Forest, Indiana, United States - atmos_gasesECM1C_05 | ecosystem: Environmental > Terrestrial > Soil > Temperate... | reverse complement strand
CCTCCCGCCTCGCAAAAGCGGAAAGTGTCACCCATGTGTCCGGTACAAAATGTCACCTATGTCTCAGGTCGCTCACTTTAAATCGACCTCACTATACTGACAACACGACGAGGCCGGCGCGATCCGTGTTGGGGCAATCCGCGCCGGATCGAAAGACAATCCCGCTCGGCCGAACTTACAAGCGCCGTGCGCAGCAAGTGTCCTAATTCGCGCCTTTGAGCTTGCAGGATGTCGAGCAGGTTACGGTATTGCCGTGATCGCATTTGAGACAGGCTGCGACGCACTGATTGAGCACGCGCGCATTGTACGACGGAAAAAGCTCCATCACGCATTTGCTGCTGGTGGACCCAGTGGTTTCGGCGTCCTGGTTACATCCGGCCAGTACCATCAATGACACGAGAAGCGTCATTCTCCGCATGCGGAGCACCCCCTCTAATTGGCCCTCCCCAATCGTAAATGATTCACGCCGCGCGGCGTGCATCGCATGGCGCGGCAAGCGCGCTTCGTGTGGCGACGTCAGCTTCGTGACGTTGCTCGATGCCGAAGGCATTTCAGGCGGCACGCCGGACCGGAAACTGAATCTCGATCAGCGCGCCGCCGAGCCCGCCCGCGCCCGCGACTGGCTCCAGAAACACCTCGCGGCAGGGTCCTGCGATTTCGTACGCGTTCGCCTCGATCCACGTTCCGATCGCTGTGAATGGTGCGTGGCTCGCGCCCTGGCGAACGATAGTCGCCATGGTTTCCACGGCCGGCAATTCACCCGCACGAAGCACCAGGTCGCCGCCGAGTCGAAATGTCGCATTCGACGGCCGCGTCAGCGAAAAGCCGATATCGAGATCGAGCGTGTCGGTTTCGGATGTGGCACGCGAGATCACGATCAGCTTGTCGCGCAGAGCGGGCCGGATCTGGCGGCTGCCGTCTTCCGCGACCAGGCCGACCATGCGCACCGCTTCGTCCATGTTCTGGCAAGAGCAGCTTAAAGAGACGAACGGCATCGACTCGACCGATTTGGTCACGACGTCGTAGCCGTCGATGCCTCCCTCATTGTCGATCTGGGCGATGCGCGATTCGATGTGGCGCAGCCGCGCCGCTTCTTCATGCAACGCCTGCTCGATCTGCGCGCGCTTCATGGTCAGCATGCCGCGCAGTTCTGCGCTGGAGATCGCATCCTTCAAGAGCGGACCGATCTGCTCCAGCGACAGGCCGAGTTCCTTCAGCGCCAGAATGCTGTTCAGCCGCGGCAACTGGCGGATGCTGTAATAGCGATAGCCGGTCTGTGCGTCGGCACGCACCGGCTGCAACAGCCCGAGCTGGTCGTAAAACCGCAACTGCCGGGTCGACACCTGTGCGATCTGGGCGAATTCACCGATCCGGAACATTTCGAGCTCCATTGCGCGTTTGACGTGCTCCAGATGCGGCCGGCGTCGTTTTCAGGGTTCGCCGCATCAGCAATGCCGCGATCGTGACGTTTGACGCAACGGCAAGGTCAAGCAGAAAACAGCAGGCTTGCTGCGGACGCCGGCTTTGCAAAGGGCCGGCGCCCGGCTTGTCTGCGTCATTCAGGCGTCAGCCCAGACCTGCGCCTTGAAGCGGTCTTCGACCGGCGTTCCCGCAAGATTGCCCAGCGCCGTCTCGATCGTATGGATCTGAAATCGTTTCATTTTTTGACTCCTGATGGGGGTTGAGGCCGGCTTGCCCGGCCTGCGCCGCCGCGACCGGATTCGAACGCTGACGTCACGCCCGAACGCTCTGCGGCTTTGACGCGGCGTCAAAGTCAAGGCGAAATCGCTTGGGGAGCGCCTTCAAGCCTCACCACGCCAGGCCGTGTCCGGCCTCAAACGAAAGGCGCGGCGGCAGCGATAGCTGACCTAGTCGGCGTTGCGGTCTTCCTGGTGCCCGCAGCGCAGGCATTCGAACTTCTGTTTTTTGTTTGCGACCGGCTCAATCGCAATCATGTTCATGCCGCACTTTGGACATCGCGGCCGCGGCGCCGGCATTTTCTCTCCGGTTCCGTCGTCCGAACCGTGCGTTTCATTCGATGGCATTCGCAGTCAGCTCAACCGGGTTGCGGCATTCCGCAGCGCGGATGCGCAGTGATTTGCGCATGCCCGCCGCTATCCCGGTACTCGTAAGATTTCGAAATTTCCGTGCAGTGCTTACGTTTTCGGCGGCGACGACATGGACGTATCCTTCGCCGAAGACACCTGGCCGAAGAAAATGCGATCAACGCGGGCGCAATCGCCGCGACAGCCGACGAGAAAGCCGGCGCTCGGCGACGGCGACACGTAGCCTTCAGGCCGCGACGAGTTGCAGTTCCCTGAGATCGGCGATCAAGCCGCGTTCTTTCGGTTGCCAGTCGAGTTGTTGTCGCGTGAGCGCGCTTGCAGCCGGCGCATCAAGACCGGCAAACGGTGCGAGCCAGCCGAAATGCGCCTTGGCCTGTTCCGCGTCGATCGACTTCACCGGCAACTTCAGGCGTTGGCCAAGAACTTCGCTGATGTCGCGAAGCGAGATACCCTTGCGCTGCCGTCAGACGATCAGTGCGTCCGCATCCAGTCGCGGGCTTCGCGCTGCGCGGTTGCGATTTCCGTTTCCGACATCAGCTCGGCAACCTCGCGGCGCATCTCGATGGCATCTGCACGGCCCTTCACGGCGGCGAGATTGAACCATTTATGCGCGGCCACCAGATTGACGACGCCGGAACGGCCGCTCGCCCAATAAAGCCCGCGCTCGAACAGCACATCCGGAATGGCGGTCGCCGTCACCGGAATTGCCGAATCCAGATCGAAAGTCCCCTGAAACATCTTAGTCTCCCCATTTCTTGTTGAACCGCGCTGTTGTCCGCGCGCGGCCCCTGTCCAGTTTGTAAAACGCCCGTTTCCCCATTGCGCTTGAAGCGCGGAGCCGTTGACCGGCTGCTGGGAGGATCATGACCGCTCAAATTTGAAGGACAGTTTAAAGGTCGGGATGAACGGTGCGTAAACGCTTCCGCCGGCCGATCGGCAGCCATATGGGAGAAATGCCCGTTTTATGGGGGTTTCCCGAGGATCTGGGAAATCGGTTTACCCTGGCGTTTCGCCAGCCGATAACCATGACCGAAAGCGGGCCGGACTGTACGAGAACTCACGCTTTCGAAAGAGCGCGCGCGCCAGTCCCAAGAGTTGATGATTTTCGAAAGGGAATGCCGGGCTTGACCGCTCCGGCTGGAACGAGGGCGTCGGCGAACACGTCAGGACCAGATTTCACTGAAGGCCTTCCGGCATTGCCGCCGTCGGACCGGTGAAATTGCGAACCACTGAAGGATTCGCACCGAACGAAGAAAACTTGTTTCTTCTGCCGGACCGGCTTTCGACGGAAGCAAGCTTCCCCAAAATGACGATCCAGCCGTTTGACCTGATGTCTCGCCGACACCCTCTTTCGTCGACATGAGCCCGAAGGCTCGTGTGACGTGCCGGCATCAAGCTGCCGGCATCTTCTTAAAGGCGAGACTTACTTCTTCTTGGAGACCTTGCGGGTCTTCTTCGCAGTCTTCTTCACTGCGCTCTTCGCCTTCTTCGCCTTCTTCGCTTTCTTAGCCATGTTGCCCTCCTAATGTAGTGAGATGGCTTAATCGCTGCGTGCACTCGGGAATCGAGATGCACTACATCCCGAATACACCAACACAGTGAAAAAAACAGCTTCTCGCTTAAGGAAGTATTGACGTCTGGAAGCGGGAGCGCGCGACGCGCGACGATGGAAGAGCCGAGAAAACTTTCGCGCACCAACGCAGAAAATCCGGTGACGACGCCGCAGTCAGATTTTCTGAATCGCAGGAAACACTATTGCTGTAGCGGTTTTTGTTATTCGCGCTGCCGATGATCGTCACGCGATCGACGTTGCACGACATCGACACGAGTGCCTGAAGAGGCGCTTTGCGGACTCTGAGTCGCAATTTTTGGCAATAAAAAAATTTTCGGTGAAATCGCCTTCGCGTCTCATCGGCGCTCGCCAAGCCCGGATTTTCGCTCGAATCGATTGCGGCTGATTCGGGGCAGCACGACGCGTTGAGCGCCGCGCATCTCCAAACATCGTGAATGAACGATGACTGAAGATGTCGCCGCGACATTCGCGCGCGACGTCTCTCTCCCCTCATCCCGAGGAGCCGCGCAAGCGGCATCTCGAAGAGTGAGGCCTATGGTAGGACCTCATGGTTCTCCTGGCGATGCGACGCATCGTCCAGCGACGGCGTGCCGTTCGCTAACGGCCTCGCCTGCACTCGGGCCTGCTCGAGCACGCGCCTCCTCACCATGAGGGTTTGGCGCGCGATAAGGTTTGGGCGGATTCAGATGCCGAGCTTCGACTTCAACAGATCGTTGACGGCTTGCGGGTTGGCCTTGCCGCCGGACGACTTCATCACCTGGCCGACGAACCAGCCGAGCGCCTGCGGTTTCGCTTTGGCCTGCGCAACCTTGTCCGGATTGGCGGCAATGATCTCGTCGACGACCTTTTCGATCGCCGACAAGTCCGTGACCTGCTTCATGCCGCGTGTTTCGACGATCTCGCGCGGGTCGCCGCCCTCCTGCCAGACGATCTCGAACAGGTCTTTGGCGATCTTGCCGGAGATCGTGCCCTCGCCGATCAGGCCGACGATTGCCGCAAGCTGAGCGGCGGAGACCGGAGAGGCGCCGATGGCGATGCCTTCCTTGTTGAGCCGGCCGAACAGTTCGTTGATCACCCAGTTGGCGGCAAGCTTGCCGTCCCTCACCTTGTCCGCGAGCCCTCCAAGCACCGTTTCGAAGAAATCTGCGCTCTCGCGTTCGGCTACCAGCACGCTTGCGTCATAGGACGACAGCGAGAGCTCGCCGGTGAAACGCGCCCTTTTCTGGTCCGGCAGCTCTGGCAGGTCCGCTTTCAGTTCCGCGACATAGGCATTGGTGAATTCAAGCGGCAACAGGTCGGGATCCGGGAAGTAACGATAGTCGTGCGCCTCTTCCTTGGAGCGCATCGAGCGCGTTTCGCCCTTGTTGGGGTCGAACAGCCTGGTTTCCTGATCGATCGCGCCACCGTCCTCGATGACCTCGATCTGACGGCGCGCTTCATACTCGATCGCCTGCCCGATGAAGGCGATCGAGTTCATGTTCTTGATCTCGCAGCGGGTGCCGAGCGGCCCGCCGGGCTTGCGCACGGACACGTTGACGTCGGCGCGCAGGTTTCCCTTCTCCATGTCGCCGTCGCAGGTGCCGAGATAGCGCAGGATCGAGCGCAGCTTGGTCACATAGGCCTTGGCCTGCTCGGCATCACGGATGTCCGGTTTCGAGACAATCTCCATCAGCGCCACGCCGCAACGGTTGAGGTCGACAAAGGACATGGTCGGCGACTGGTCGTGCAGCAACTTGCCGGCATCCTGCTCCAGATGCAGCCGCTCGATGCCGATGGTGGCGGTCTTGCCGCCGTCCAGTTCGACCGTCACTTCGCCTTCGCCCACGATCGGCGACTTGTACTGGCTGATCTGATAGCCCTGCGGCGAATCCGCATAGAAATAGTTCTTCCGGTCGAACACCGAGCGCAGGTTGATCTGCGCGTTCAATCCAAGACCCGTGCGGATCGCCTGCTTGACGCATTGCTCATTGATGACAGGCAGCATGCCCGGCATCGCCGCATCGACCAGCGAGACATGGGAGTTGGGTTCACCGCCGAATTCCGTCGACGCCCCGGAAAACAGTTTTGCATTCGAGGTGACCTGGGCATGGACTTCCAAGCCGATCACGACTTCCCAGTCGCCGGTCGAACCCTTGATCAATTTGCCGCTGATCCCTGTCATGCTTTGGTACCTTCGAGCGTGGAGGCGATCCGCTCCCACTCGTTTTCCAGTGAATCCTTCGCCACGGGCTGGCCAGCCTGACGATACCAGTAGCCGGCATTCGACAGATCGCCCTCGACGCGGTGCAGGTAAGCGTGCACCCAGGCGGAACTGGCGTCGCTCTCGTCCTGCACGATCTTGTGCGCGGCGTCCCAATCGCCTTTGGCGGCCCACCACAGAGCAGCAAGCGGCGGTGCGAGGTCGGTCTGTGGAGCCGCATCGACGAGTGTTGACTTTAGATCGGCCATGATCACCACCATTTCGGAGGCGTGAAGCGGCCGGCCGCCTGCTCGACCACTTCGCCGAGCGAGAACAGCGTCTCTTCGTCGAAAGGCCGGCCAATCAGTTGCAGGCCGAGCGGCAAACCCTGAGCATCCTTGCCCGCAGGGACCGCGATGCCCGGCAGGCCCGCCATGTTCACGGTCACCGTGAAGATGTCATTGAGATACATCTCGACCGGATCGGCGCCGCCCTTTTCGCCGACGCCGAAGGCGGCCGACGGCGTCGCCGGGGTGAGGATCGCGTTCACGCCGCGCGCAAAGCAGTCCTCAAAGTCCTTCTTGATCAGCGTGCGCACCTTCTGCGCCCGCAAATAATACGCGTCGTAGTAACCGGCCGAGAGCACATAGGTGCCGATCATGACGCGGCGGCGCACCTCGGCGCCAAAACCTTCGGCGCGGGTGTTTTCGTACATGTCGGAGATGGCCCGGCCCGGCACGCGCAGGCCGTAACGCACGCCGTCATAGCGCGCCAGATTGGAGGAGGCTTCTGCCGGCGCGACGATGTAATAGGCCGGCAGCGCGTACTTTGTATGCGGCAGCGACACCTCGACGAGCTCCGCGCCGGCCGCTTTCAGCCACGCCGCGCCCTCGCTCCAGAGCTTTTCGATTTCCGCCGGCATGCCGTCGAGGCGATATTCCTTCGGGATGCCGATCTTCATGCCCTTCACCGACTTTCCGATCGCCTTCTCGTAGTCAGGCACGGGAACATCGACCGACGTCGTGTCCTTGGGGTCATGGCCCGCCATCGAGCGCATCAGGATCGCGGTATCGCGTACCGTGCGGCCGATCGGACCTGCCTGATCGAGCGAGGATGCAAAGGCGACGATGCCCCAGCGCGAGCAGCGTCCGTAGGTCGGCTTGATGCCGACGGTTGCGGTGAACGCCGCCGGCTGGCGGATCGAGCCGCCGGTGTCGGTTGCAGTCGCGCCCATGCACAGAAGTGCCGCGACCGCCGAAGCCGATCCGCCGGACGAGCCGCCGGGCACCAGCGTCGTGTTCGCACCTTCACGCCGCCAGGGATTGGCGACCGGGCCGAAGCACGAGGTTTCGTTGGACGAGCCCATCGCGAATTCGTCGTTGTTGAGCTTGCCGAGCAGCACCGCGCCATCGCGCCAAAGCTGTGAAGTGATCGTCGACTCATAGGTCGGCACGAAGTTGCCGAGGATTTTCGAGCACGCGGTCGTGCGGATATCCTGGGTCGCGAAGAGATCCTTGATGCCGAGCGGAATGCCGGCGAGCGGACCAGCTTCGCCTTTGGCGATATTTGCGTCTGCCGCGTTCGCCATTTCACGCGCGCGGTCCGGCGTCTCCAGCACGAAGGCATTGAGCGCGCGACCAGCTTCCATCGCCTTCAGATGGGCGTCGGTCAGTTCAAGCGACGTGAAAGACTTCTTCGCGAGGCCATCGCGGGCCTCTGCGAGCGTCAGCGATGTCAGATCGGTCATCTACTTGTTAACCGGGGAACAGAAAAACGGAGAGAGCGTCTTGTCGTTGGCGGGATCGTCGCGCTTCACCTCGCCGCGCGCCTGGCTTGCGGCTTCCAGCGCATCGAGCACCGCATCCATCGCCTTGTCGGGATCGGCGGCCTTGCCCTGCCGCTCCATGGCATCGAGATACTCCATGTAGGCGCGGTAGGCTTTTTCGTCGTCGCAAAGCATGCACATCGGATGTCTCGCTAAAAAATTCTACTCGACGACTTTCGGCACCAGGAAGAAGTGATCCTGCGTTTCCGGCGCATTCTTGACGATATCGTCGGCGATCTCGCCGTCGTTGACCACGTCAGCCCGCTTCTTCATGGCCATCGGGGTCACCGAGGTCATCGGATCGACGCCCTCGATATTGACCTCCGAAAGCTGTTCGACAAAGGCCAGCATGGCGTTCAGTTCGCCCTGAAGATGCGGAACTTCGTCGTCCCTGACCGCAATCCGCGCCAAATGCGCTATGCGACGGACCGTGGCGGCATCGACCGACATTATATAGGGCCTCAAACGGGGGTTTCAGCTTCAGCCTGCCGTATAGCAGAGGCCCGTTTTGCGCCGCAACCGTGTCTTCCTGCACCTCTCCCATTGGGAGAGGTAAGAGGCGGCAATCAGCGTGCCAAATTTATTTAGCCGGCCATTTTGCTCAATCGCGACAGGGCTGAGCCGGCCAAAGCCCGGGTCAACTCGGCCGCCGGCATATCCCGCCCCAGCCGCACCGCCTGACCGGCCCACAGGTTTGTGAAATCGACCTTGCCCTGCTTTTCGGCAGCCGCCTTCAGCGGCGCCAGAGCAGTCGCCGCGTGAGGAAATTCCGGCGCGAGCGGCGACATCGGCCCGACTTCGTCCATGAGACGATTGACCAGCCCCCGTGCCGGGCGCCCGGTCATGACATTGGTGATCACGGTGGAATCGTCCCAGGCTTGCGCGAGCATCGCTCGGGCGGGAGCGGAGACCCTGGATTCCGGACAGCGCAAGTATGCCGTCCCGATCTGGACACCTGCGGCTCCGAGCGCGAAAGCCGCTGCGATCCCGCGGCCATCGGCGATACCGCCCGCCGCAACCACCGGCACTTTCACCGCATCGACCACCTGCGGCACCAGCGCGAAGATGCCGGGCTGCTCGGCGATGTTGTCGGTCAGGAACATGCCGCGGTGGCCGCCGGCTTCCGCGCCTTGCGCAATGATGACATCGGCGCCGTTCGCCTCGAGCCAGATCGCCTCCCGCACAGTCGTTGCCGACGACATCACCGTGCAGCCTGCGCGCTTGACCCGCACCAGCAGGCTTTGCTCCGGCAGGCCGAAATGAAAGCTGACGACTTCGGGCTTGAGTTCCTCGACGACCTCGCACATCGCAACGTCGAATGGCGCGCGGTTGGCGGCATTGATCGGCGCGGCCGGATCGAGATTGTGCTCCTTGTAATAGGACGCAAGCCGCACCTTCCACGCCGCCTCGCGTGCGGGATCGGCCGGGACGCTCTTGTGGCAGAAGAAGTTCATGTTCACGGGAGCCGTGACCCGCTGCCGGATGATCTGGATCTGCTCACGCGCCTTTTCGGCCGACAGCATCGCACACGGCAGCGAACCGAGCGCCCCGCCCTCCGCAGCTGCGACCACGAGATCGGCATCCATCACGCCCGCCATAGGCGCCAGCACGATCGGAAATTCAGTTTTGAAAAGGTCGATCAAACGGCGATCCGGCCACATGGTCTTTTCTCTCACTTGGACGATGAAACTGCTGCCTTTGGCACGGTCTGAAAGTTGCGACGGCCGCTCAGGATCTGATCGGCTTCGCTTGCAATCCGCTCGACGATTTCGGCCGCAGGCGGAATGTCATTGATCAGGCCGACAGCCTCGCCTGCGATGACCGCGACAATATCAAAATTTCCGGCGGCCTGCGCCGCGGCATAGTCGGCCGCGACGGAAGCGACATTCTGCATCAACTCGACCTCACGGCCGAGCCAGCGCCGCGCGTGATCATTCACGAGGCAGCGTCCGTTAAATGGCGCCGGCCAGACGTTATTGCGGGAGAGGTCGAAGATAATACCGCGGACGGTACTGCCGCTTGCGGCAGCGCAGATTCGCTTTTTGGCTTCTTCAGCGCCGTCGCATTCAACGCTGGCGTAAAAGCGCGTGCCGAGCAGAACGCCGCTGGCGCCAAGCATCATCATGGCTGCCAACCCTCGCCCATCGGCAATGCCGCCGGCCGCTACAACAGGCACGCGGCCTGCCGCAAGATCAATCACGGCAGGGACAATATCCAGCGTCGTGCGCGACGCGCCGTGGCCGCCCGCCTCAGTGCCCTGCGCGATCAAGATATCGGTGCCGGCATCGAGCGCCTGCTTCGCCATATCCTCGTTCTGGACCTGGCATATCAGGAGACTGCCGGCCTCCTTGATACGGGGAGCAAAAGGCTTTGGGTCGCCGAACGAGAGCATGATCGCGCGTGGTTTTGCATCCAGCGCGATGTCTAATAACTCCGGCTGCCTCGCCATGCTCCAGGTGATGAAGCCGATGCCGAAGGGAGACGTGCATTCCTTCAGCCTTGTAGCTTCAGCACTGAGCCAATCCTTTTCGCCATAGCCGCCGCCTAAGATGCCGAAGCCGCCCGCGTCACTGACAGCGGCGACCAAACGTGCGCCCGCAATGATGTCCATAGGTGCAGAAAGGATCGGATGTTGAACGCCCAAGAGAGAAGTCAGCGGGGTTTGAAGCGGCATCGCGGATCACCTCTGGACAGGGATCGTAGCCCGGCCTACCATTCTTCAAAAGTGAATATTAGAGAACTCAGCCATCTCTATTTGAAAACGGTGGGTTCGCCCATGGAATTGACGGATCTCCTGACCTTTTCGGCCGTAGCCCGCAATGGCGGCATCACCCGCGCTGCGGAAGAGCTCAACACCGTACAGTCCAATGTCACCCAGCGGGTGAAGGCGCTCGAGGCCGAAATGGGTGTCGCCTTGTTCGAGCGACATAGCCGCGGCATGACGTTGACCGGCGCCGGCCGGCGCCTGCTCCCCTATGTGCAACGGATGGCCGCCCTGTCGCGCGAGGCGATGCTCGCCGCGCGCGACGACGGCGAACCGAAGGGACCGCTCGCGATCGGCTCGATGGAAACGACCGCCGCTGTCCGCCTGCCGGCACTGCTTGCCGAATTTCACCGCCGCTTTCCGAAAGTCACGCTGACACTCAGGACGGCCACGACCGCGGATCTGGTGGCAGGCGTCCTGGACGGCGCGCTCGATGGCGCATTCGTCGCCGGTCCGATCGATCATGCCGACCTGATCTCGGCGATCGCTTTTCGCGAGGAGCTGGTACTGGTGACCGCACGACGCTTTACGAGCCTCGCTGCGTTACGTGCGGGCACGGCGGAATCGGGACCGACGGCGCTGGTGTTTCGAACCGGCTGCACCTATCGCCAGCGGCTTGAACAGATGTTTTCGGATTTCGGCTGGCCCTCGGCCACACGCTTCGAGCTCGGCACGCTCGATGGCATGATCGGCTGCGTCGCTGCCGGCATGGGCGTTTCGCTGCTGCCGCGCGCCGTGGTCGAGCGCAGCGACCAGCGCAAGAATGTCAGCGTGCACGCGCTTGACGCCTCGTGGTCGCACGTCGACACGCTGTTCATTCAGCGCAAGAGCGCGCATCAATACAGCGCGCTGACAGGCTTCGCCGCCTGTCTGACCGATGCCGACTGCACGATTGCGGCCTGAGGAAACATGCCTGCTCTGATACTGCCATTGATCGATGCAGCCACGCACTGGCCTGCGCGCGGCGCGCTGATCGGGCTCGATCTCGGCACCAAGACCGTTGGCGTTGCGGTTTCCGATCCCGACCGGCGTCTTGCGACAGGGGTCACAACGATCCAGCGCAAGGCCTTCAAGGCCGATGCCGCGCGCCTGATCGAGATCGCGACCGAGCGCAATGCCTCAGGCTTTGTACTGGGACTGCCGATCAACATGGACGGCAGCGAGGGCCCCCGCGCGCAGTCGACGCGGGCCTTTGCGCGTAATTTTTCACAACTTACCGAGCTGGCCATTGCGCTATGGGACGAGCGGCTGTCGACGGCTGCCGTCGAACGTGAGTTGATCGGGATGGACATGAGCCGCGCCCGCCGCGCCGAGGTGATCGACGAGCATGCGGCGATCTTTATTCTGCAAGGAGCGCTGGACCGGCTTTCGAAAACGCTATGAACTCGTCAGCACGATGGTCTGCACGACCGCCGCGAGATTGTTGAGGCCATGCAGGATGATCGTCAGCCAGGTCGAGTTGCTGCGATAACGGACGTAACCCAGCAGGAGCCCGATCGAGAACACTTCGCCGAGAAAATACCAATTGTACTGCAGATGCAGCCCGGTCCAGACCAGTGACGACAGGATGATCGCGCCGGGCACGCCGAGAAACGACACCGACCATCCGCGATAGAGAAAGCCGCGCGCGAAAAACTCTTCCGTGATCGGCGCGGCCACGCAGAAGGCGAAAATCAGGAGCCCCAGCGCACCGTCATCCTGCGCCGTTTTCAGCACGTCGCCCATGAAGCCGGGTTCGACCTCGCGTCCCGTCGCGCGCGAGAGCGCATCCCACCCCATCACCAGAACCAACAGCGCAGCCACGCCAATCGCGAGGTTGGCCCAGGAGAAACCACGCAGTGCGAGATACTCGGCGAACCGACCCCCCTTGATCCGGATCGCGATCCACAAAGCTGCGGCCACGGCGGGTAGCCCCGTGATAACAGACATTGAGATTGTCACGCCGTGGCTGACGACGACCCGGACGGCTTCGGAGAAACTTTCCTGATCGATCGGCTCGCTTTGCCGCAACAGAAACCAGCCCACGACCGCGAGCTGGCCTGCGAACATCGCCGCGAAGGCGACGAAGCCCCAGATCGCGGTGCCCCAGAATTTCCAGACGTTGGCGACCGGCTGCCCGTCGGCGGCAAGCGTGAGCGCGGCAGAGCTTTCGGGATCAAGCGAATCCATCAACTGACCTTATTGCTATTGGGGTAAGGCGCGGTCGAGCAGGCGCGCGCTATCGTCCGCCGCCATGTCCACCGCGCCGTACATACCGCCGTGATTCCCGGCAAGGCGGGTGATGGCGAATAATTCAGCCTGCCGCGGCGATACGGCGTTCAGCGCTGCCGCAGCGGCGAGCAGCGCGAGCTTCTCCACCGCCAGCCGCGCCACCTGCTCGGCGTCCGGCCGGCGAAACGCCTTGCCGATCGAGGCTGCCGCCTCGCCCGCCCCCGGCAAGCCCTTGGTCTCCTGCGCCAGCGTTTGCAGGATTTTGGCCGCGGCCTCGCCTTCGCGCGACAGCGCCCGCAGCACATCGAGGCACATCACGTTGCCGGACC
>Ga0307474_10002611_pt1 | contig 12948 bp, 12 predicted proteins | sample atmos_gasesECM1C_2_FD_203312 | JGI IMG/M metagenome (GOLD analysis project Ga0307474, IMG submission 203312) | Hardwood forest soil microbial communities from Morgan-Monroe State Forest, Indiana, United States - atmos_gasesECM1C_05 | ecosystem: Environmental > Terrestrial > Soil > Temperate... | reverse complement strand
ACACAACATTATCCTTTCGATGCCGTCCAATACCCCGCCAAATCGGCTCTTGGCAGCGAGTCGGGACTTTGCGCGGGAGGAATTTGCTCTCAAGCACCGTTACGCGATGGTGCTACACACTGATCAGGCGCATCCGCACGTGCACCTGGTGATCAGCGCTCATAACGGTGACGGGGGGCGGCTGAACATACAAAAAGCCGATCTGCGGCGCTGGCGGGAACAGTTTGCGCGCCACCTGCGAAACCACGGCATCGAAGCCAACGCGACGCCGGCACGGCTCCGTGGAGAGTTGTCGAATCACCAAAAGGATGGCATCTACCGGGCCGCACGGCGGGGCGAGTCACGAGTGGAATGGGAGCGAGAGCGGCGAGCAATCCGGGCTGCGGAAGGCCGCTCGAGGCACCAGATGCCAGGTCTTGGGCGCATTCTGCAGACCGCTGAGGCCGTGCAGCGCGATTGGCTCATGACTAGAGCCGAGCTGGAAGCACACGGTCTCGGTCGCCTTGCTGCCGATGTGGAGCGATTCAGGCAGTCCCTGACCATACAACTAACAGCCCAAGAACGGACCGTCGCCCATCTCGGCCGCATGGAAAGGCCGCAGATGCGACTTGAATTTGAAAGATAGGGGGACCTCAAATGGGCGCCGCCCGCATCTGTTTTTCCCGGTCGTTTAAATTCGGTCAGTCCCCGCATGCGTGAAGCGCCCTTAGGCTCATTTCCTGATGGTGAACCGACGTTAACCCGCTACAATTCGACCTCGTGTTAACGGGAGGGTTCGGAAGCCGTGGCGAAACTTGATCCCCGCCTTGCCGCCGCTTACTCCATCGCACAGGCGGCCCACTACCTGAAGATTCCCTCGCCCACCGTGCGATCGTGGGTGTTAGGTCGCGACTATCCACGGCAGTCAGGCAAGGCTCGCTTTAAACCGGTGGTTGTCACACCGGTTGATCCTGATCACCGACTCTCGTTTCGTAATTTGATCGAGATGGCGGCCCTTCGTGCGTTGCGCACCGAGCATGAGTTCAAGCTGTCGGCCGTTAGGACTGCCTTAGACTATGCGGGGCAAGAGCTGGGTGTAACCGATCTCCTCGCAAGCAAGGATCTGTACGCCCGCCCGGGCGAGCTATTTATCGAGCGCTACGGGCAACTCATTAATCTCAACCGCGCCGGGCAGCTCGGTATTCAGGCCGTGCTGCAGGGCTTGCTTCGCAGAATCCAATGGGACAAGGGTCTGGCAGTGCGCTTTTTTCCCCCGTTGCCCAGCAGGCCGGAGGCCAAATCGGTGATGCTCGATCCGCGCGTATCTTTCGGTAGGCCAGTGTTGGCGCGGCTCGGCGTTTCCACGGAAGTCATCGTCGACCGAATAAATGCGGGGGAGGGCGCGGCCGATCTCGTGAAGGACTACGGGGCTACGAGCGAGGAGATCATGGACGCGCTCGCATATGAACGAGCCGCGTGAGCCGACATTTTTCACTGATCGAGACTTGGGCAGACAGTTTCCGGCGCTTCTCCGTGCTGGGGGCGTGCGACTTGAACGGCACGACGATCACTTCGGGCCGGACACTCCCGACGAGGAATGGATAGGCGACATTGGCCGGCGAGGATGGATCGCCGTCAGTCGGGATGCCCGTATCCGTTATTCGCCCCTCGCGCTTAGCGTGTTGATGGAATCCGGCACGCAACTCTTTGTTCTCGTCGGCAAACTCACGACCGTCGAGGCGGCAGAGGCGTTCCTGAAATGGCGCGATAAAATTGTGGAGACGGCAGCCAGCGAGTCGGGGCCCTTCATTGCCAAGATTCGGCGTGACGGGGTCCACATTTGGCTTCGGCGGAGAGATTGGCGCAGTGGACGAACTTGAGCTCGTCGTGCCTGGCAACGTAGCGAACCGTCGGGCTTCCAACCAGTGCCAGTCGACACCCGGTGCACGCAGCGCGTGACTTTTGCGTGACTAGTGCCGCTTTGTCGTGCTTCGTGGTGCTAGTTGCAACGGGCGCCACGCGGTAAGTTGTTGAATTTACTCAGATGGACTTTTTGCTGGCTGGTCTCATAATGCCGAGGTCGAGGGTTCGAGTCCCTCTCTCACCACCAAAATCAATGACTTGGCTCTCTGCTCGCGCGCGCACGATGGTCAGCGCGTGACTTTAGGATTACAACTCAACTACGCGCAAGAACCCGAGCTTTCCATACTCGATGATGTGTTCATCGCGTGTCGCTAGTGCCACGCCCTCTGTCCGAGCGGTCGCGATTAGGAAGCGGTCCGCAGGATCGCCGTGAGGCTCGCCAGGGAGCAAAGTACTTTCTGCCGCCGCGGCTGCATTCAGGGGCACAAAATGGATACCGGGAACGCTGAGTGCTCTCTCGGTCCAATCGCGTAACGGAATAGATAGTTGGATTCTGCCTTTGGCGCTCTGTGCTCCAATCTCCCACACAGAAATTGCCGACACCAAAAGACCATCGCCAATGCGAGCCGCATCCAGCTTCTTAACGCTCGCCGGCCGCAGTCGATTTGATATGCCTTCTGCGTACCAAAGCCAGATGTGAGTATCGAGAAGCAGTGCACTCATTTTTTGCGGCCGCCACGACGTGCTCGCAACTTCTTCGGTGCCGCGCCAAATAAATGATTCTCGTCGCCGGACAATGCGCTCCATTCTTCATCGATAGGGGCGACGACATCACCTTTGATCCGCACCGTATTCTTCATATAGCCGAATATGGAGCGAGGTTGCGCCGGAATCGGCACCAACTGTGCAACCGGTTTGCCGTGTTTTGTAATCACCACGGGTTGCCCGGTTCGAGCTACCTCATCCATCAATTTGAGGCACTCGGCCTTGAAAACTGCTGCGGGGATATCCATTGGTTCTCGCAAATGACCACAATTTGTGGTCATTATATACGTAGTAAGAACCGGCGCAACAACAGCTGGACGACTGAGAGCGATCTGTGCGTTAGAGGCAAGTTATTGAATTATTTGCGAGCCGGGCTCCGCTCGGAACGAAATACCCGACCCCACAAGGCCAAGCCGGCAAGCGCCAAGATACCAAGCAAGCTCAACGATCCTCCGCCTCCTTTACCTGGCGGCGGTGCCGTCACGTTCACGGATACCGTAACGACGTTTGAGGTGGTGCCGAGATTGTCCTGTATCGTGTATTGAAAGGTATCCAGCCCCGTGTATCCCATCGCCGGGGTGTAGGTGACTTGGCCACCCGATACAGCGGCCGTACCGTGTATGGGCGCGACGACGATTTTGATAGACGTCGGATCGAGCGTGCCGCCGGAACTGGTGTCGTTGGCAAGAACCGCGATCATGACGCTCGAGTTAGCCTGAACCGTCGCGGTGTCGTTCGTTGCAACTGGAGCAGGTTGGACGGTAACGCTGACGGTTGCGGCGTTCGACAGGGCACCAAAGTTATCGCGAACCGTATACTGAAAGCTGTCTGCGCCCGAATAATCGCTCGTCGGCTGATAACTGATCGCCTCAGTCGTCGAGTCGACCGTGGCCGTACCGTGCGCGGGCGCAGTCGTGATGGCGACTGAAGTTACGTCCAAAGTATCGCCCGGAGCAGCCGTGTCGTTGGCAAGTACATTTATTTGGATCGACTTGTTAATGGCCACGACGGACGTATCATTCTGCGCGACCGGGTTCTGATCCAGGTTGGTCGATACGTAGGCCGCGGCACCTGATTGTCCACCAACGATGATTCCCGCATCGACGATAAGCACATTTGGCGCATGGTCCTTGACGAGCACGCCAGCTTCCACGCCTCTGGCGTAATTGCTTTGTGGCGTCGCGGCGATATCAACAGGCGCGACGCCGGCGAAGGGGCTCGCCGTACCATTGTTGAGATAGATTGCGCCGACCGCGGGGTTCGCGGGCGCTGGTGTGGCGTTGGGTGACGGAGGAGTACACCCAAAAGGAAGATCCGGGAGGCTCTATGCTCGCGCACGATGGTTAATGCGTGACCGCCGGCCGACATCATTGCCGCGGAGCTGCCAAACCTGTTTGCAGCAGGTTAAGAACCGCGTCGGCGAGCTTGTCGGCTTGCAGCGGTGCGGATCCCTTGGGCGCTATCTGTCCTGAGGCGATCAGCAACGCTAGGCCATGCACTTGCGACCAAGCGGCCAATGAGACTAGGCGCTCTTCTGATTCGCGGACGAGTCCTGCCTCTTGCCCGGCGCGCACGCAGGACGCAAGGATTTCGAACGCAGCACTGCTCGCCTCCTGCAAACTCGGATATGCGGCGTGACTGGTGATGAGATCGCCAAACATGATCTGCAGATGATGAGGGTGAGCTACGCCGAAGGCGACATAAGCCAAGCCGACGCGATGCAGGCTTTCCAGCGGATCGCTGGGAGACTGCAGCGCGGCGTCGTGCATGCGTTGTGTCAATTCACGAAAACCTTGTTCGGCGATGGTGGCCAGTACGCTCTCTTTGTTCGGAAAGTGGCGATATGTCGAGGCGTGGCTCACGCCAGTCGCGCGCGCCACTTCACGTAAGCTCAAAGCCCGGGCACCCTTAGTCGCGATCAGTTCTAGCGCGGCGACTACCAAAGCATTTTTAAGGTCGCCATGATGATAAGCGCGCCTCTTCACCACCGCTGCTTTGCGTGTCATTTTGACTCCATGCCCTATGTTGACAGTGGTCACATCTTTCGTCTAGTATGTTTCCACTGGTCACATTGGAGTAACCTATGGCTAAACAGCTCCTCTTAGCCTTGGCCGCTGGCATCCTGGCAACGAGCATCGCGCTGACGGGGTGTTCCTACATTGCGGAACACACGGCCCCGAAAAAGCAGGCGGCAACCTCGCGATCGCCCCAGGCCTTGAGCGCCGATGAGCTGTTTTGGACTACCTTGCACGGCGCCGATTACGAGCACATCGCGCCGGCGCTCGAGGCCGAAACGGCCGCTTACTTGAGCGCCACCAACGATGCCGTCGCGACCGCGCACGTAGGTTGGCTGCATATCTGGCGTTTGGCCGAAAGACACCGACTAACCGCGGTGCCTGCCACCATCACCGACGATGCCACGCTGTCACGCAAGTATTTCGAGGAAGCCGTGGCGTTGAATCCCGACGACGCGCGCTATCTTGGCTTTCTCGCAAGCGCGACCCTCTCGGAAGGCAATATCCGTCATGACGAGGCCGAGACCCGGCGTGGCTATTACCTCATGTTGGACGCGATCAAAGCCTACCCGGAATTCAATTTATTTACCGCGGGCTACACCACGAGCGGCCAGCCAGCCGACTCGGATCGCTACAAACAGGCGCTTGAATGGCAGTGGCAAAATCTGGACGTATGCGTCGGCGAAAAAGTAGACCGCAAGAGCGCCGCCTACGCCAAGTATATGCCGCAGGCGACCGACAAAGGCATCAAGCGCGTGTGCTGGAATACGTGGATCGCCCCGCACAACTTCGAAGGGTTCTTTCTCAACATGGGAGACATGCAGGTGAAGTCCGGCGATTGGCAAACCGGCCGCAAACTGTATGAAAACGCCAAGCTGTCGTCGACATACGAGCAGTGGAAATTCCGTGAAGTACTCGAGCAGCGCATCCGGGACGCGCAACAAAATGTCGCGGCATTCAATGCGAAGCCCGACGCCGCAAACCACAAACCGCTGATGGGGGCGTCTTCGTTCAGCTGTGTCGCCTGCCACCAGCAGTAATTTAGTTGTTCGTCTGCGACCTTCGGGTTATGAGATAGCGGTCAGGAGGCATGAGCGCAATACGTGCGCGTTGTGCGAAAAACACTAGACCGAGCGCAGCATCGAACAGCTGCCGAAGTATCCGATCACATAGCACCCGTAACACACGGTGCCGTAAGATTCGCTCATGAAAATCGGCGCTCTAATGGGTGGCTGTGCTATTGCGTTGACCGCGTCGGTTTGCGGTCTCACGCGTCCGACGCAACAGCCTTTGACGGTCAAAATCGTCGCCTTTAATGATTTCCACGGCAACCTTCAGGCGGGTAGCTCTGCGCCAGTCGCCGGACAGTCGGCCGTCACGGCCGGCGGAATCGACTATTTGGCCGCGTACGTGGCCGAGTTGAAGAGCGAAAACCGCAATCATGTGGTCGTGAGCGCCGGCGATTTGGTGGGCGCCAGCCCGTTGATCTCCGCGTTCTATCATGACGAAGCGACCATCGAAGCGATGAACTTGCTCGGACTGGATTTCGGCGCTGTCGGCAACCACGAATTCGACCGGGGGCCGGCCGAACTGCTAAGGAAACAGAACGGCGGATGTTTTCCCGGCGGGCTTCAAACATGCTTGGAGAAGCATGCATTTCCCGGCGCCGCGTTCAAGTATCTGGCGGCGAATGTGGTGTACACGGCAACCGGCAAAACCCTCTTCCCGCCTTACGCCATCAAGACATTCGAAGGAGTTCGCGTCGCGTTTATCGGCGTTGGGTTGAAGGCGACGCCGAGCATTGTGACACCGCAAGGTGTCGCGGGGCTCACGTTTAAAGACGAGGCCGAAACGGTCAACGCCTTGATTCCGGAACTGCATGCCCAGGGGATCCATGCAATTGTTGTGCTGATTCACCAAGGCGGAACTCAGGGCTCGGCGACAGTTCCCGCGACCGGTGGGATCAATGATTGCGCGGACGGCCTCGGAGGCCCGACGCATTCGCCGATTGCGGACGTGGTGTCACGCCTCAGCGACTCTGTCGATCTGGTTATTTCCGGCCATACACACAAAGCCTACAACTGCCGATTGCCGAACAGTACCGGGCGGCTGATCCCGGTCACGCAGGCCGGCTATTATGGGCGATTTCTTAGCGACATCGATCTCAGTGTGGACAGTTCGACGGGACGGGTGACGCACATCGCGGCATCCAATCTCGTGGTCAGCCACCCGGCGGCGGATAACTCGACGTCGCCGGTACATCCCTTTTTGTCGTCCCCGCCGATCGAGCGAATTCGCGCGCTGGTCGCAGATTACGCCGTCGCCGTCGCGCCATTGGCCAACCAAGTGATTGGTGCGATCGCAGCGCCGCTGACGAACGCGCCAGGACCGAGTGGTGAAGTGCCGGCAGGGGACCTGATTGCGGACTCGGAATTCGCGGCAACCTCGCCTGCGCAGATGGGCGGCGCCGTCATTGCATTCGTGAACGCAGGGGGCGTGCGTCCTCCCGGGTTCGATGTGGCCCAAGCGACCTATCCACACAACGTCACGTATCAGGAAGCGTTTGCGGTGCGCCCGTTCGGCAACTCTCTTGTGACCATGACGCTCAGTGCCGGCGAAATCAAGGATCTCTTGGAGCAACAATTTCCCGGCTGCAATGGTCAAACTACCAACCGGATACTCCAAGTTTCAAGTGGCCTGCATGTTGATTGGAGCGCGTCAGCGGCGCCATGTCATAAGATCGTCAACGTGACATTGCTTACGCCCGCCAATGACGGTCCGATCGACCGGATCGTGGATCACGGTGAGGTCCAGCATCCGACGAGACTTTACCGAGTAACTGTCGACAACTATTTGGCTTCGGGCGGGGATGACTTTGGCATCTTGCCGCAGGGAACCAATCGCATTGGGGGCCCGCAGGATATTGATGCGCTCGTTGCCTACCTATCAGCAACCCACAAGTCGCCAAAATCACCCTACGACCCGAACGATCCCGCACTGAACCTCCCTCGAGTTGTACGGCTGCCATGAGGCAAACAGCTACGGCTTGATGAAGCCGAGTTGCTTTGCGACCACGGCGTCGAGCAGTCTCGCAGGAAGAAGCCTGGGTAAAGTCCAGTTCTTGAAACGTTGCTTGATGACTGCGTAGCGTGCCTTCGGTTTTGCCGTGCTGAGCGCCAGATGGACGGTTTCGCCCAGACGCTCGGGGGAGAAGCCCTTGCGTCCTTCGGCGACGACGAACTTCTGAAAGTTCTGCACCGCGTTCCAATACTCGGTCGGCTTAAACTCACCGAGATCTTCTTTTTCGCCTTTGTCGTACATCGTCGTGTTCACGAAGCCCGGTTCGATCATGACGAGGTCGATGCCAAATAACATGAGTTCCAACCGCAGCACGTCCGACATTCCTTCAAGGCCGGATTTGGAGGCGCTATACGCGCCGAGAAGCGGGATAGGAACTTTTGCACCGCTGGAGGTGATGTTCACGATGCGCCCAGCGGGACCCTGTCGCTTCCTATCCGTTCCCAAGAGCGGGGCGAAGGCTTGGATTACGACAAGCGGGGAGACCATGTTGACATCCAATTGCCGCCGGTACTCGCTGGGCCTCAGATGAAGCAATGGGCCGCTCACCACAATTCCTGCATTGTTTACCAGGCCCATCAGATTCCTGTCGCCTATCATGGAGCCGACTTTCTCGGCAGCTCGATGTACGGCATCTGCGTCCGTTATGTCCATTATGAGAGGCACGAAGCCCTCACCGAACTCTCTTTGCAAACGATCGGCATCAGACTGTTTGCGTACAGAACCGAACACGCGAAATCCCTTTGAAACCAGCACCTTTGTGGTTCCCCAGCCAATTCCGGTGGAGACCCCGGTGACCACGACATCTTTGCTGTTCGCCATAGCATTTCTCCTAAGATGATCAATGTACATCTTCAATATGTACACCGTACATCTTCGCCGTCCTATGTGTCAAGGTGTACAGTATTCGCATGCCTTATCCGTCGAAAACAGACCGCCAGACCATTCTTTCGGCCGCGGTGAAGCAGCTGGCGCACGCGGGTATCCGCGACTTGTCGTTACGCAATCTCGCGGCCTCCCTCGATCTTGCGCCCAATGCAATCTACCGTTATTTTTCCGATCGCTCGGCGCTCGAAGCTGCGCTGGCAGGCGAAGCGGCCCGGCAAATGGAATTGGCGCTGACGAGGGCAGCGGCCGGACGCGAACCGGTGACCGCAATCCGCGAGATGGCCTCTGCCTACATAAAGTTCGCCAAGGACAACCGTCACCTCTACGACATGATGACGAGTCCCCACGTGCCGAAGCACGATGCGACACAACACGAAAGCCTTTGGACGTTCACCGTCGAACAGGTAAAAAGAATTGCCGGGTCGGACCGGGCTGCACCGGCTTCTGTCGCGCTGTGGGCGTTCCTGCATGGAGCCGTGGCGTTGGAGGCCGCTGATGTGTTCGGCGAGAGCAAACCTGTAAGCGGCCTTGGATTCGGGCTCGACGCATGGTTCATGGCCGTCTCAACGGGCGGAGGGCCAATAGAGGCGCTCCAAACCAAGCCCACAAAGATGACGGTCAATAAGAAAGTATCTGCGCGTGAACGTTCGAGCGTGCGGAGAGTGATATGAGGGCGCACGTTCGCTAAACGCAGGGGTGTGGCGGGAGACCTCGATCACGGCGAAATGCAATCTGCTACCCTAGACCTAGAAATCGAGTCCGTCGATCAGGACTTGTCGCAAGTGGGGGTGTCGATCCATGAACTTAAGCCGCCGTGACCTCTTGACCGCATCGGCGATCATGCTGATGCGTCCGATGAGCAGCATTTCGGCTCCACTGGGTGCGCGCCTCGCCGCGGCTCCGTTAGCCGACGGCACCGAGCCCATGTTGTTGTGTTGGAATGAGAACCCTTACGGTCCGTCGCCCGCTGCCCGCGCTGCGATCGCTCAGTCGATAGCGGAAGGCTGTCGTTATCCGGACGATGAGAATCCAAGGCTCGTCGACTTACTCGCCGAAAAAGAAGGATTCGGACCGGATCACATCGTGACCGGCACCGGCTCCGGGGAGTTGCTGCGCGCTCTCGGGATGCTCGCCGCGCGTGAGCACGGCGAGATCGTGGCCGCCGAGCCGACCTATGCCGAATTGACCGAGTACGCGGAGCACACAGGGGCGAGCCTGAAGTGGGTGCCGGTCGACAAACAACTGCGCCACGATTTGAGCGCCATGCACGCGGCGGTTTCCGCCAAGACGCGCATCGTGTACATCTGCAATCCCAACAACCCGACGGGCACGATGGTCGATTCCGCGACGATCGCAGCATTCGTCGCCGCGCTTCCGGATCATGTGACGACCGTCATCGATGAGGCCTACATGGAATTCGTCGAGGGCACCCCCTCGTCGGTCAGCCTGGTCACGGGGCCAAAGCGTGTCGTCGTCTTGCGGACATTCTCCAAGCTCCACGGCATGGCCGGAGTTCGGTACGGCTACGGGATTGCCCGACCCGAGCTCATCGCGGAAATCTCCGCTGCGCGCATGACGACGCCCAACATATTCGCGGTGCGCGGCGCCCTTGCGAGCCTCGGTGACAAGGAGTTCCTGGCGGACTGCCGACGGAGGATCGTCGCCAGCCGCGCTCGCCTGACCGCCGAGCTGGCGCGACTGAACTTTCCGTATGCGGAGCCTCATGGCAATTTCGTATTCTTTGACACGGGCGTGCCGATCAAGCAGTTCAGCGAGTTCATGCGGCATCGGAATATCGCTGTCGGTCGGCGTTTTCCACCTTACGAGAACTGGTGCCGCGTCACCATCGGGACCGATCCGCAGATCGACGCCTTCATCGAAGGAGTGCGGGCCTTCCGAGCGAGTCCTGCCAAGGCAGCCTGATTTGGACGCTGACGGTACCCAAAGCAGTCACTGGTCGGCGTCCCGCCGTACGTCAAAAGGACCAATGGGTTCCGTTTGTTATCAAGTGAGGGAGGCGGGCGTAGGAGTAATTATGTTTGCAATCCAAAAAAAACGCCGCGAGCTATTGCGGACACTGATCCCGTCAGCAGCCCTTCTCGCCGTGATATTGACGTGTTCGCCGGCGGCGGCAGCGGGGGATGTGAAAACTTCACATGAAGTGCGCGCGTTGAAAATCACTGTGCTGGTTTCCAATGTCGCCGGTGATCCTCATCTGGGTAACGGCGAGTGGGGCTACTCGGCGTTGGTCGAGGCGGATGGGCACAAGATTCTCTACGATACGGGCGCGTCATCCGATATGGTCCTGAACAATGCCAAGGCCCTGCATATCGACTTATCGGATGTGGAAGACGTCGTGTTGTCGCACAATCACTGGGACCACGTTGGCGGCCTAATGACCCTTCGCCGCCAGCTGGCCAAAACCAATCCCCGCGCCATGAGCCGGGTTCATGTGGGGGCGCGCATCTTCGAGCCGCGGTTAACCGACGCGGGCGATGATCACAACGGATTGCACCTAATCAAGGCGGAATACCTCGCCACGGGCGGCGTGTTCATCATTCACGACAAGCCCACCGAACTCTATCCCGGAGTCTGGCTGACAGGTCCGGTGCCCCGGCCGAACGTGGAGAAGAACTGGTCTCCAGGGCTGTCGTTGGTGAGCGCGCAGGGGCGCGTGGAAGATAATGTCCCGGAGGATTCCGCCTTGGTGTTCGACACGAAGGAGGGGATCGTGATTCTGACCGGTTGTGGCCACGCCGGCATCATCAATATTGCGGAGTACGCGCGAACTATTGTTGGCGACAAGCCCCTGTTGGCGGTGGTCGGCGGGCTGCACCTGTTCGACGCAACGGATCAGGTGCTCGCGTGGACGGGAGCGAAGCTCAAGTCTTATCGACTCGAGAATCTTCTCGCCGGTCACTGTACCGGCATCGAAGCGACTTATCGCCTACGAGAGTCAACCGGTCTGAGCCGCAAGACGGCCGTCGTGAGCGCAGTGGGATCCTCATTTACGCTTGGCCACGGCATTGACGCGCGCATGCTTGCACAATGACGCGATTCTGATCTCCGAGCGCGGCCGTTACCACACGATGACAATGGAATTGCGTGATTCCAGGCTAAGAGGGGATGCCCTGCTGGACAGTCTGGAAGGCAGCCGCTAGCCTGACCGCTGAAAAACGGGAGATCGAATGTCTGCATCACGCCTCTGGATTATCATTCTTGCCGTACTCTCGGCTTCTGTTTCCGTTGCGGCGGATCCATCGTCGACTCCCGTGAAGTCGACCGACTCGGCTTCGAAATCGCCGCTCGACGGACTCAAATATCGACTGGTCGGACCCTTTCGCGGCGGTCGCGCCACGGGCGTTGCGGGCGTTGTCAGCGAGCCCAACACTTATTACTTCGGCGCCGCCACCGGCGGATTATGGAAGAGCATCGATGGAGGCACCAGCTGGAAGCCGTTATGGGACGATTTCCCGGAGGCCGCGGCCGCCGTCGGTGCCGTCGCCGTGGCGCCATCTGATCCCAAAATCGTCTATGCAGGCACCGGCGAGATCAACATTCGCGGCAACGTTGCCACCGGCAATGGTCTCTATAAATCGACTGATGCCGGAAAAACCTGGCGTTTTTCCGGGCTGCGCGACAGTCAGGTAATTGGCCGCATCATCGTCGATCCATCCGACTCCAACATCGTTCTCGTCGCGGCGCTCGGGCATACGTTCGGCGACAATCCGGAGCGCGGCGTGTTCCGCTCAACCGACGGCGGCGCCAATTGGAAGAAGGTGCTTTATGTCGATGCCAAGACCGGCGCTTCGGACGTCGCCTTCGACCCCAATAATTCCAAGATCCTCTATGCCGGCATGTGGCAGGCCTATCGCAAGCCGTGGATCATGGAGAGCGGCGGACCTGGCAGCGGCCTCTACAAGTCCTTCGACGGCGGCGAGCATTGGCGGCGTTTGAGCGGCGGCGGATTGCCGGAGGGCATCTTGGGCCGCATCAATGTCGCTCCGACTGCTGACTCCAAAGTGGTCTATGCGATGATCGAGGCCAGGAAAGGCGGCCTCTTCCGCACGAATGACGGCGGCGAGACCTGGACGCTCGTCAGCGACAAGAACAGCATCAAGCAGCGGGCCTGGTATTTCAATACGGTCTTCGCCGATCCCAAGGATGCGAATAGCGTCTATGTACTCAACACCTCGCTCTACCGTTCGACCGATGGCGGCAAGAGTTTCAAGACGCTGAAGACCCAGCATGGTGACAATCACGAATTGTGGATCGATCCGACCAATCCCAAGCGCATGATCGAAGGCAATGACGGCGGCGCCAATGTCTCTGTCGATGGCGGCGAGACTTGGACCTCGGA
>Ga0307474_10002607_pt1 | contig 12952 bp, 9 predicted proteins | sample atmos_gasesECM1C_2_FD_203312 | JGI IMG/M metagenome (GOLD analysis project Ga0307474, IMG submission 203312) | Hardwood forest soil microbial communities from Morgan-Monroe State Forest, Indiana, United States - atmos_gasesECM1C_05 | ecosystem: Environmental > Terrestrial > Soil > Temperate... | reverse complement strand
TTATTCTGGTCGATCTCACGCCAGAACAACTGCGCGCGCGCCTGGCCGAAGGAAAGGTTTATCTCGGTGAACGGGCGGAATGGGCGGCGAAGAATTTCTTCAAGGAAAGCAATCTCACGGCGTTGCGGGAAATGGCATTGCGTCTTGTTGCCGAGCATGTCGATCGCGACTTGCGCGACATTATGTCGGAGCAAAAAATCGTCGGCCCGTGGAAAAGTGGCGATCGATTACTCGTTGCGGTCAGCGCAAGTCCGTATTCGGAACGATTGATTCGTTACACGCGCCGTCTGGCGGCGTCGATGGAAGCATCGTGGATTGTCACCAACATCGAACGTCCGCGCCCACTTTCACAAGAGGAACAAACGCGCTTGACCCGCTACCTGGCCCTTGCCCGGCAACTTGGTGCCGAAGTTGTCTCAACGCCGGGAGTCAACATTGCCGAGACCCTGTTGCGCGTTGCGCGCGAGCACAATGTCACTCAAATCGTCATCGGCAAACCGCTCGGCACGCGTTGGACAAGCCTTTTGAGACGCGATCCGTTGCGTTGGCTCATGCGTCATAGCGGCAACATCGACATCCACATGATTCCGGCCGATGAATCGGCCACATCGGCGCGCAACGAATCGATCGAGGAGCGGCTGGCGCGCGCGCCTTGGGGCGATTTTGGCGTTGCCCTTGTGATCGCGGCAATCGTTACCGGAGTCTCGTTGTCGATCTTCGACTTCACCGGCTATTGGGCCGTGGCGCTTTTTTATTTGCTAGCGGTCGTGCTGGCGGCGACGCGATTACGCCGTTGGCCAACACTCTTTCTGGCCGCGCTCAGCGCCGTGCTCTGGGATTTTTTGTTCATCCCGCCGCGGTTCACATTTTACATCAGTCACCTTCAGGACTTCCTGATGTTTGGCGCGTATTTTGTGATCGCGATTGTGATTGGCCATCTGGCCACCCAATTGCGCGAGCGTGAACAATCCGAACGTCGACGTGAAGAAAGAGCGACCGCCTTGTATCGATTGACGCGCGCGCTGGCCGCAAGTCGCGATTTGAACGAAGCACTGCCCAAAGTGCTGGGGTTATTCAAAAGCTCTTTTGAAGCTGAAGCGGCCGTTTGGTTGCGGGATGAGTCCGGTCTGTCGCTTCATAAGGCGAGCTTGTTTATTCCATCTAATAAAGATGAAAGCGTCGCTACTTGGGCGTTTCAGAAAAAACAAAGTGCCGGACGGTCGACCGATACATTGCCCGACGCCGAATCACTCAATGTGCCGTTGGTTACGGGCGACCGCGCCGAAGGCGTGCTTACAGTTAAGCTGATTAACTTGCCGACGCTGGAGCAGCGCGAACTCATTGACGCCTTTGCCGCGCAGCTTGCCCTGTTTGTCAACAAGGAGCGCACTTTGGAAGAGAGCCGCGAAACGCAGGTCGCTCGGCAATCGCAAAAACTCCAAAAGACACTTTTCGATTCCGTTTCACACGAACTGAAAACGCCGCTGGCGGCAATGACCGCGGCATTGCAGCAGCCGGAACCGGACTGCTCTGAGTTGCAACAAGCTGCGCGGCGTCTCACCCGCACCGTCGATCATTTACTCGATGCGACGCGTTTGGAGTCCGGTCTTCTCCAGCCAGTGCGAGAATGGTGCGATCCGGCCGAACTCGTGCGCGAATCCATCGCCGCATCGGGATTAAAGGACGGCGACGTGCGAATCAATATTGCCAAAGACTTGCCGGTAATCTCGGTGGATTCACGTTTGATCCAACAAGCTCTCGGTTCGCTGATTTCGAATGCCGTTGCGCACGGCAAGAGCGATCGACCTATCGAAGTGAGCGCCGCGCGCGACGATTCCATGCTCGTCATCTCGGTGGCTGATCACGGCCCCGGTCTTGCGCCCGGCGAAGAAAATAAAGTCTTCGAAAAGTTTTATCGCGGTCGACGGACTCGTCCCGGCGGTCTCGGCCTCGGACTCTCCATCGCGCGTCAATTGGTAGAAGCCCATGGCGGGACGATCGTGGCCCACAATCGCGAAGATGGCGGTGCGCGTTTTTCCATTCATCTTCCCATCGGCGAAGCGATGCGATTGCCGAACGAAGCGACTGCGTGAATAAACCGATCGCGCTGATCATTGATGACGAAGTCCAAATTCGACGCCTTCTTCGCGTCGCGCTTGAAGGAGAGAATTATCAGGTGCACGAAGCTGAATCCGGCGAGCAAGGTCTGATTGAAATCGCGAATCGTCGTCCTGGAATCATTTTACTCGACCTTGGTCTGCCCGACATGGAAGGGCTCGAGGTCTTGAAACGGCTGCGAGAATGGAGCGAAGCGCCGGTGCTGGTTCTTTCGGTTCGCGACGATGAGGCCGGCAAAGTGGCTGCGTTGGATGCCGGCGCGGAAGATTACGTCACCAAGCCATTCGGCACGCCGGAGCTTTTGGCGCGTCTTCGCTCGGCGCAGCGCAAGACTCGCCCGCAGGAAGAAGTCTCCGTTTTCAAAGACGGAGACCTGATTGTCGATCTTAGCGCCCGCCTGGTGACGCGCGCCGGCCACGAAGTGAAGCTGACCGCCACTGAATACGCATTGCTTCGATTGTTTGTTCGACATCCGGGGCGTGTTCTAACCCATCGCTACATCTTGCGCGAGATCTGGGGGCCGAAATCCGAGGAACATCGACAATACTTGCGCGTCTATGTCACGCATTTGAGGCAAAAGATTGAGCCCGAGCCGGCGAATCCGCGTCTAATTAAGACTGAGTCGGGAATCGGTTACCGATTTGTCGCTTAGATTTAAGCTTCGTCATTTTTTGCGTCAACATCCGCGTCTTCCACCGACAGAACGCCAAGCCCATAGCTGTAGCGACGACCCCAGGCGTGCATCGCGTCCTTCGTCGGTTGGAAAAATTTCTGGGCAATTAGCGTCGGCACGAACGCGCTCAGAATGACGACTGTGACAAGAATCGTGTATTGGCGTTGATCTATGATGTGGTTCTGAAATCCGAACAGCGCGGAAATCGTTCCGAAGGTCAGGCCCGTCGCCATCAGCAATGTCGTGTAGGAAGCTTCCCTTCGGTTCATGAAGTGAGTCCGCGCGAGCGGCCACACTCCGACAGTTTTTGTTAACATCTTTAGTAGAAGCAAACCGATGATGACCGCGAAGGCCGGCCATAGCGCGGGCAGAGACACGTAAAGACCTGCTTTGATGAAATAGAATGGCGTGAATACCGCAAAGGCAATGCTCCGCATCCGATGGACCAGGGTTTTGTCACGAACAAAAACGCCCGCGACGACAAGACCAACCAGATAAGCTGGCAAGACCGCTTCGCTTTTTGCAGTTGTGGCGAGGCCACCTAGAAAGAACAAGATGAAAAAAATGAATTTTACTTCCGGTTCACTGACGCGAGTGGCTCCGAACTTGTTGATAATCGCGTTGGTCCAGCGCGGCATGAACCAGAGTGTGATAAGCATCACGATCACGAATACCAGGAGCCAGAGATTGTAATTGGCAAAGAGCCCGCCGAGGGCGAGGACCGTTCCGAAGTCGGTGATAAAACACGCGGCCAAAATCATTTTGCCCATCGCGGTGTCACTGAAACCGCCTTCGATCATTACCGCGTAAACGACGGCAACCGATGTGGTGGAAAGCGCAATGCCGGCGATTTGCGCCTGATGGAGCGGCCAGCCGAGAACGAATTGGGCAAACAACCAAATGACACCGAAGGGGACGGCGAAGGACAGTACGCCGATAAGAAGACTTGCGCGCAGATTTGCCTTCAACGAACGCGGGTCAATCTCGGCTCCAGCGAGGAACGTTAGGACGCCGCTTCCAAGTAAGGCGAGGAAATTGATCCACTCGTTACTCGCGGTGAGATGAAGAAAATTGCCGGCAATTACGCCAATGAAGATTTCAATCAGCGCGACGGAAATTCCGGTGCGGATCGACACCAAACTCGCGACCAGCGCGAGTGCCATCCAAATTGCAGCGACGAACCAAACGTTTTGGAAAATAACATTCGTGGCGCTGAAACTGAGCCAAATGTAATTAAGCATAATAAAACTCCTGTCTGCGCATTTCCGCGCACGCAGGAGTCATTAGCTCTGAAAACCGTCAGCGCAGTTCTCCCGAAATTGGAAAGGCAAACTCCATTGCCTGAGTCAATTTTAGCAGCGCGGGTTGACGCCGCAAGCGGCGATCTTCAGGAACCGTATTTCCCGTAAACGGCGACCAACGGATAGGAGCAATGGTACTTGCTGTGATAATCGCTGACGAATCCGTCTTTGGTGCGGATCTCGACGTGGCCGTGAGTCCGATTTCCGTAGACGAGAACCGCGCCAACCGGCGCCTGGTAGGGATCGCGAATCGGTAATCGTTTAAATCCGTAACTGCGCATCAATTCGTCGCCCGCATCGGCCGCGTAGGCAGTCGTTGGGTAGGAACTTATAATGCCGGCCGAGAACAAAGCGTGTTTAACGTAGTGCCAGCACTCTCCTTGGGAATGAGCATTTGCTCGTTCTTGCGCCAGCGTCGCCGCGCGCGCGAGTTTTGGATCAAGGCGCGGGTCGATCTTCGCGAAAGGATGAACGATCGGCTTGGTCCAATAATGCCGGATAATCTTGACCGAAGTGATCTGGCCAGACGCGTCGCGATAAACAAACTTCTGCGTCGATTGTTCGAGGCCGTCCGCGTCAATAACGGGGAGGCCAAGAGTGAGTGTGCCCCCAATGAAAACAGCCAAGGCGAGGGATCGTCGCACGGCAACGTTTAATCGCAGGGAATATACCATTTCGCAAGGCGAAATTCAGTTTTTTCCGACAAGATCGTAATAATTAAAAAAATTTGCGCCGGAAAGGAAACCACTTTACAGGTCAATCCCGATTCTTAGTTAAAAAAACCCGCTCACTCCGCTGGGTTTCTGTCGAATGCTCGTTGGGGCGAATTCGTCGAAATATGTGTATTAAGTTTTTAACAACAACGCTGGCCTTTCTTTTTTTGAGCGCGTCTTCGCTTTTTGCGCGTGAGGAGTCGATTCTCGCGCGAATTACCGTGTACTGGCCGGGCGAAGGTCAAATCCGTGCCTGTTCCAATGGCGCGCGACTGCGGGCCGGCCATGTTGCCGTCGATCCGAAACGCATTCCCTATGGCAGCCACGTCATTTTTTCCGATGCCGAATGTGTGGCAGTGGATAGTGGGCCAGGCGTGGTGAAGCGCACCGCCGCGCGGGCGTGCGGAAGAACCGAGGCCCAGCGCAATGCCCTTGTGATTGATCGTTTCTTTGAATCGAAACAAGCGGCACTGGCCTGGTCCAACGCTCATCCGCAATTCATGACTGTTCGGGTGCAATCGGCTGAATCTGCGCGGCGGCCGGCCGAGACCATGACTGCCGACGGAACGTCGAACGCGCGGCCAAATGAAAAAATCTCTGTGGCTGCCGCCGTGAAGCCGGGAGCGAAACAACACGCAAGCGAAGCAGCGTTGCCGGAGTTCGATTCAAAAAAAGTAGAGCTTCATCTGCCGCTCGATTCGTTTCTGCGATCGGTCCGCCGAACCTGAGATGAAACGATCGACCCTGATTTTCTTGCTCGGAGTGACTGCGTTGCCTAACGGTTTTGCGCGCGATGTTTCACAGCCCAACTCGCTGCTCGCACGGGTGACAGTCTATTGGGCCCGCGGTGGGCGTGGATCGGACCGATACACGCGACAGCACAAATCGGCGACGGGTCAGCGTTTGCAGCAAGGGCATTGCGCAGTGGATCCGCGAAAGATTCCATTTGGCAGCAAGGTCGTTCTTCCCGACGGAACGGCGCTCAGTGCGGTCGATACGGGAACGGCCGTTCAAAATCGCAAGGCCGCTCGAAAGGCAGGCCGTACGCTTAATGAGCGCAACGCAGTCGTGATCGATAAGTTTTTCGAGACCAAACGCCAGGCGCTAATGTGGGCGAACTCGAACCCGCCGTTTGTAAGTGTGAAAGTCATTCCGCCGAATGCTCCGCCAGTCGCGAAGCCGAACATTACCAACGCGCAGCCGATCACCTTGGGTGCGGCAACAACACCGAACCGGGTTTTCTCAAACCCGCCGGTGCCTCAAAATAGAGTCGCTTCCAATGCTCCGAGTGGAACAGCGATCAGGAATCCGCTCGGCCGGCTCGGCCGTTAATTGTAACCGCATCGGAGCTACTCGCAGGGCAGCCCCTACAAGTTTACATCTTGGAGTAAACGCCGATCAGCGGACGAGGAGAAGGAATCTTTGAGCGGAAATCACTCGCAAAACCGGTTCGCGTTCGGATCTCGACGTGACCAGCGCCGTTCTTGTTGTTGTAAACAAGCACGGATCCGACCGGAGCCTTGTAGGGGTCGCGCACAGGCAACTTCTTGAAACCGTAATTACTCACCAACTCTTTGGCCGCGTCCTTTGCGTTGACCGTTTTCGGATAGGAACTGACTGCGCCGGACGCCACCAAAGCTTCCTTCACGTAGTGCCAGCATTGCTCGCGCGAATGAGCATTGGCCCGTTCCTCCGCAATCGTTGCCGCCCGGCGCAATTTAGGATCAATCGAGGCATCCAGTTTCGCGAACGGACGAACAATTTTCTTTGGGACGTATTTGGTGACGATGTCCGCTGAATCAGTTTTCCCGTCGGCATCTCTAAAAACGAATTTCTGTTTGCCAGACGCGACCAATTGGCCTTGAGCAACGCTCGCGGCGAGCAAAATCGATCCGACCATCAGGGTAAGATGAGGGGGACGGAAGCTCGTTTTCGGCATAAGAAGCGCCCCATATCGAGCAGGATCGTTGCCTACGCAACCGGTTTTTTGGAAAAAAAGCTTGTATTTCCCGGGGGCGCTGATGGCTGTCAAAAAGAATAAAATTCCTATAACGAGGCCACGAATTCCACGATTCGTTGTCGTGTTTTTGTATCAGGTAATCGGCCGATCCCGCCCTGTAGGTCATCTTCGAGATGGCTCGGATTATTCGTCGCCGGAATAGCGCAAGTGACCGCCGGGTGAGCCACGATCCACTTCAAGAAAAACTGCGCCCAGGACTTGCAATCGAATTCCGCCACCCAATCCGGAAGCGGCTTTGAACGTACTCGGCTGAACAGATCGCCACCTCCAAATGGCCGATTAATGACTACGGCAACTTGTCGATCTTGCGCCAGCGGCAGAATGCGGTCTTCCGCTCCGCGTTCCATGACCGAGTAGTTGATTTGTAGGAAATCGAGCTTTTCAGCGCGCAGGACCTTTTCCACCTGGCCAAAGGCGCTCGCGTTGTAATGCGTGATACCGATGTAGCGAAATCGACCCTGCGCTTTCCAGTCCCGCATCGTCGCAAGCTGCGTTTCGACATCGACGAGATTATGCACCTGCATCAAATCGATCCGTTTGGTTTGTAATCGTGACATCGAGCGTTCCATCGATTCGATGCCAGCCTGCTTGCCGCGCGTCCAGACTTTGGTGGCGAGAAAGAGTCCGCCAGAGGAGGGATTCGCCGTGGCGAATTTGTCGCGCAGTCCAAGTTTGCTCGTGAGCGCGCCAACGACCTCTTCGGCCCGTCCGTACATCGGCGATGAATCGATCACGCGGCCACCGAGTTTCACAAACAGCGACAGCACTTCACCGAGCTCCTTCTCGTTGGCCGGCGTCAGATCGACGTCGAACACGTTCCAGGTTCCCAGCCCGATCACCGGCAGCTTTTCGCCGGAAGATGGAATCGCGCGCGTCAGCATCACTGATGATTCTGCGTGGCTACGCCCGGCCGGCAAAAGAAAACCGGCGGAAGCGCCCCCAATCAATTTGGTCGCGTGGCGTCGCGTCATGTTGTTCATTGCTTGAAACGATAAACCTGCGTTCATAATCGCCAACCATGAACAGAACGACTCGCCGTCATTTTATTAAAACCTCGGCTGCGACTGGAATCGCGCTCAGCGCGGGGGCGTCATCTCTGTTTGCCGAGAAAAGCTCGAAACCATTGCGCATTTTGATTCTTGGCGGGACCGGATTCACTGGTCCGTATCAGGTTCGTTATGCTCTGAGTCGCGGCCATAAAGTCACAACCTTTAATCGCGGCAAAACGCATCCGGGTGAACTGCCCGCGGAAGTGGAGCAACTGGTTGGCGATCGGAACGGCAAACTCGACGCGCTAAAAAATCGGCAATGGGATGTCGTGATCGATAACCCGACGACGTTGCCGGCCTGGGTGCGCGATGCGGCCCAGGTACTGAAAGGGAACGTCGACTGCTATGTGTTTACCTCTACGATTTCGGTTTACCCGGATCCGTTGCCGGCCGACGGGGTCGATGAAAATTCGCCCCTGCAAAAATACGAAGGACCCGATCCGTACAAAGAGACGATCGAAGCGGTGAGAGCATCCGGTTACAAAACCTATGGACCGCTCAAAGCACTCTCCGAAAAGGAGGCCGAAAAATGGTTCCCCGGGAAAACATTGATCATTCGTCCGGGATTAATCGTCGGTCCGCGGGACGAGACCGATCGTTTCACTTACTGGCCGGTGCGAATCGATCGCGGCGGCGAAGTGCTCGCTCCGGGAACCAAAGAGGATCCCGTTCAATTCATCGACGGTCGCGACTTGGCCGAATGGACAATTCGAATGGTGGAAAATCGCGAGACCGGAATTTATAACGCGACTGGTCCAGCCAAGCCACTTGGAGTTGGCGGAATGCTCGATGGCATTAAAGAGGCTGAGAAATCGAACGCGACGTTCACCTTCGTGCCCTACGAGTTCCTCAAACAAAACAAGGTGGAAGCCTGGTCCGACATGCCGGTTTGGGCCGGCGACGAACTCGGTCTCTCCCGAACAAAAATTGATCGCGCGCTCAGCAAAGGCTTAACGTTCCGACCGCTCGCCGACACCGCGCGCGACACGCTGGCCTGGTTCAAATCATTGCCGCAAGATCGACAATCGAAAATGCGTGCAGGGCTGACACCCGAACGCGAGAACGAAGTGCTCGGTGCGTGGCACAAGGCTGCGAAATGATGCCGTCTCGCGGAATGTGAGCGCAAAACACGACGACGACCCGAATGACACGCAGAACGGTGGGTTCGTGCGTGCTCTTCAGCGTGTCGTCGTGATCGAACCGCGCGAGCTGCGTTCAATTGGGTGGTCGTTACTCTACTTTTTCAGCCTCCTAGCGAGCGCGTTTGTCTTGCGGCCGTTACGCGACTCCATGGGTTTGAACGGCGGGCCCGATAAATACCCGATGCTTTTCACGGGAACGCTCGTTGCGATGATCGCGGTGAGCCCCCTGTTCGCACTGCTCGTGACGAAAATGCCGCGCAGACGCTTCATCCCGATCGTCTACCGGGTCTCGATCGGCTGTCTGTTCGCGTTCTGGCTGTGGCTCAAGTTCTCTCCGGGGAGCCTGAAGCTGACAGCGGCCTACACGTTCTTCATTTGGTTCAGCGTCTTCAACTTGTTTGTCGTGTCCGTCTTCCGCGGGTTCATGGCCGACATCTGGCGGCTCGACCAGGCCAAGCGGCTCTTCGGGTTCATCGGCGTCGGTGGTACGCTCGGCGCGCTCGCCGGATCGATGATCGCTACCATCCTCGCCAAACCGATGGGCAGCACTAATCTGATTTTCATCTCGATCGTACTGCTTGAGATCGCGGTCTTCAGCGTGCGCCGCCTTGTAGCCATTCACGGCATTGACGCGATTGAGCCAAACCAAGCCTCGGTGCCGTCGGGCGCCCTTAAAGCCTCAGACCTCTGGCGCGGTCTCAAGCTGATAGTCAGTCAGAGCTATTTGCGTTGGATCGCGACGTATACCTTCCTTTACGGGCTGATCGGAACATTCCTGTATTATCAACAGGGCAAGCTCGTCGATCTCACCATCCACGATCGTGACTTGCGCACTCAGTACTTCGGTAAAATTGAGTTCTCGGTACAGCTCGGCACGGTGCTCATCCAACTTCTGCTCACAGCTCGCCTGATTCGTTGGTTCGGAATCACGTTCGCTCTGATCTCGCAGCCGGCGATAGCCGTGGTCGGATGGATCGTACTCTCGTTCGCAATGCTCTACGGGTCGTGGCTCGGGGCGCACGGCTTCACGGTAGGTCAGCTCGCGCCGGAGCTTGCCGTCCTCGCCGGCGTGCAAATTCTTCTGCGCATCAGTAACTTTGCTACCGCACAACCAGCGCGCGAGGCCCTTTACACTGTCGTCGAACGCGAGGTGAAGTACAAATCGAAGAGTTTCGTCGACACATTCGTTTATCGCCTCGGTGATTGCCTCGGAGCTTGGGCGTTTATGGGCATCCAAGCGATGGTCGCGAGCCTGACGGCAATTGCCTTTATGACTATCCCGATCGCAGGCGTGTGGGTCTTTGTGGGCCGGACGCTAGGCCGTAAACAGCGCGAGCTCACCGGTGAAGGACAGGCACGAACAGGCCCGGTAATCGCGGAAGCGATCAGTTAGGCAGCTGGTCCGATCACGGTTTGCAAGGGCTTGGTCTGGACCTCAAAACCATCAGATTGCGGTCCCATCCGGTGGCTTGGTGCGTATTGAGCATCTGGCTCGGACGCAAGCAGCGCGCCATGGCAGACGCGCAGGAACAATCGCAAGCTGAGATCCCGCGAGCAGCCTAATCTCAGATGTAGTGATGTTCTTCGGCGGTCTGGAGGGCGCTTCGTAGCTGCGATGCGGCCAAATCGATCTGACCGTTATTCCAGGACTCGATTGCGCGCTTTGTCGCAGACATGACCTCGCCATCGATTGGATGCTGATTGTTGGGAAATAACCCTTCCGCGAGGTGGATCGCTCTCTCGGTTTGTTTTTTCGCGAGCGCCGTCGCGATTAATGGCCAGAGAGCCATCCAATCGAAACTGTAGGGATCGTCCATTCCGTGCCAAAGCGTGAGCGCTTTGCGTCCGAATTCGTCGCAATCATCCAGTCGCTGTGCTTTCCAAGCCACCCAGGCAAGAGTCGCCTTGGCCATCGCGACGTATTCGATCATCGCAAGCTTCGACGCGAGAGCGAATGTTTGATCGGCGAGTTTTCCTGCAAGATCGACATTTCCGGCTCGTCGATACGCCACCGCCAGATAAGTCAGGCATCGCGTCTCGGCTACAACATCGCCGCATCGTCGAGACAGCTCGAGTGCCCCGCCACAATGTTCGATCGCTTCAGAAAAGTTACCGTGAAACAGATTAACCAGCCCGAAAACAAATCGGATGTGCGGTGTTTCCGACAAATCGGTAGAACCTTCGCTCGCGGCCACGGCCCGTTGTGCAAGGGTGAGACACTCTTCCGACGGACGATAGCGCGAACCGGTCAAGAGCGACAACGACTGCATGAGAAAGAATTTGGCGCGCTGAATCGGGCTTCCGTATTTTTCCGCAGCGCTCTGGTATCTATTTGCCAGGGCGCGCATCTCCGCGGCCATGCCTTGCCAGTAGAGTAAATGCATTCGTTCCAGTTGAATTTGAAACTTTTCCTCCCACCACCGCGCGTCGGTGTTGTCGCGGCTCGCGTCGAGTTCCTGGTCTGCTAGGTCGTAGAAATTGACAGCCTCCTTGTAATGCCGTTGCCAGCTATGGCTGTGTCCGGCTTTGCGAAGGAGACGGGAGCGCGCGATTGCGTCCGAGCCAATCGAACAGGAAAGAGCGCGCTCAAATGAGTTCCGACTTTCATCCTGCTCTCCAATCAAACCTAAAACGTCTCCGAGCCCTTCGTTCAGTCGCGCGGCCACCTCGTCTTTGCGAAAATTCGCTGGGCTTCCGACAGCTCGTTCCAATTCCGCGATCGCCGATTTATAAAATGCAATCGCTTCGGCATTGGCGAATGTGGCCCGGGCGCGCTCGGCCGCGCGTTCCAGGTAAGGGATCGCCTGTTCGGGCGCATCCGCTTTTTGAAAATGATAGCCGAGCGTCGCGGAAAGGTCGTCCAACCGCTCTCCAAAAAGTTGTTCGAGCGCTTCGGCGACCGATTTGTGCAACTCTCGTCGCCGCGCGACCAGCATCGAGTTGTAAGCCACGTCATGGGTAATCGCGTGCTTGAATAAATATTCGCGACCTGTTTGCACGACTTCTTCGTTCAGTCGCACAAATTCGCGATGCTGCAGTTCCTCGAGCGATTCGGCGAGTTTTGTGACTTCATCTGGATGTAGACGTTGAAGCACCCGCTCTTCGAAAACGCGTCCAATCACGGACGCGTGCTGAAGAGTGATCTTAACCGGCGATCGCAAACGGTCGATGCGAGTCATTAGCGTACTCTGCAGCGTCTCCGGAACGTCGAGCGCGTTTATGTCTCGCGTCGCGACCAAGCGGTTCTCTTCCGCCACGAGTGCGCCGGTGTCGATTAACGATCGGACAAGCTCCTCGAGAAAAAACGGATTTCCGTCTGCGCGATCTAGAATTAGGTCGCGCGTTTGCTGCTTGTCGATCTTGAGCAACTGTTCGAACAAGGAGCGGCTTTGTTCGCGCGTTAATGGTGCTAGTTCAATCTTTTCAAACTTGTCCCGGAAATGTTCGGCGACGCGTTCGAGTAAATCGGTCGCCGGATTTTCATCCGATCGGGCGATGCAGATCAGAAGCAGCGGCACGTCGTTAATCAGTGGGAGCAAGCTCTCGAACAGATCAAGCGAAGAGGGATCGGACCAATGCATGTCCTCCCAGATCAACACCAGGGGCTGGCGTTTCGCGCGGGCGCGAATGTAATCTTGCACCGCTTGCAAGATTCGCGATTGCAACGCTTCGGTTGAAAGAAATTTCACGCGCTCCTGGCTTTGCCCGTCCAGGGGCCATTCGAAAAGGCGTGCCAAATACGGATAAACCTCCAGGACTTTCTGTGGCAACTCTTCCTCGATCGTGCTTCTTAGTTGCGCTGCGGCTCCCGCCGGTTCCGCGTCGGGTTCGATTTGGAATAGATCCAAGAGAACCGCACGCGAAAGCCAGTAACCCATTCCTACTGTGTAGGAAAGGGCGCGACCTTCGGCCCATCGGAAATTTTGCGCTGCCGCC
>Ga0307474_10002605_pt1 | contig 12952 bp, 15 predicted proteins | sample atmos_gasesECM1C_2_FD_203312 | JGI IMG/M metagenome (GOLD analysis project Ga0307474, IMG submission 203312) | Hardwood forest soil microbial communities from Morgan-Monroe State Forest, Indiana, United States - atmos_gasesECM1C_05 | ecosystem: Environmental > Terrestrial > Soil > Temperate... | reverse complement strand
GGGAGGCGCTGTCAATCCCCGGAGCGGAGCGGAGCCCGGAGGGGCGCGGAAGCGAGCACGGCGCGCTTTTGATTAATGAGCCGCGCGGAGCTGCACAAGCGGGATTGACAGGAGGAGCCCACCGGAATTCGAGACTTCGCCGTGAAACGAATGTGGGGAAGGAAGACCAGCCGAAGGCGGAACCGCTGAACCTGGAAGTAGAGAATTCAGTTTTCTCTGGCATTGTTTGCAGCAGCCCCGGAAGCAGCAAGAGCTCAGCGCCGCTCGTGTCCGAGACAGCAATGCTGCTGGAAAGGACGAGTGCTCCCCGGCCAACTCCGAAGTCGCGCCAGGCGGCTACCCAGAGGCGAGGGCACATGGCCGGCACTCGAGTTCCGATTAGGAGAAAGGTCGGGGGGCACGGTTAAGCCGGGATGGAGTCCGAGGAAGGGACGGCGTTTTGAATCCCTTCCTCGGCGCGAACTGTCTGGCGAACGGACTCTGTCGGCCTGACGGCCGATCAGTCGGCTCATATCTGAGAGCTACATGGATATTGATTGTCCGTAATCAGCTCCGTGCCAGTTGTGTGCCGGATTTCGAGTAACTCTGTTCGGTGATTGCACGCCAGGATAAAACGTGACAAGAACATCACCATTTTATTGGTATTGACATCTCTTCCATCGCCGAAGTGGTTGGTTGACAACCGATAAGTTCCGCCAAGCTTGCTGCGACTGTTTTGTCAGCGGGTTAATGTCAGCCAAGCATCAATACCTTGCTCATCATGACGGAAGAATTAGGTCGGTCGTTGTGGAGCAGCTAACAATTTGAAGCCGAGCGTCTTCACTGTACGATATCAAGGCTCCGCTTAACCGGACTTCCGAACCTGGCAACAACTGGTCAAGCACCACAAAGTCCTTTGGCACTCACCGCAACAATACTGTGCTTCCGACAGGCAAATGATTCGACAATTGGCATTCTGCCAACCATGCGTTCTGCCCTTTTCGGGATCGCAGGGTAAGTTGTATGTCATCGATCTGAAATCCTTCTCCGCTTTCGCCGCCAGCACTGGGAGGCCGGTTCCCAGTCCAATAGTCGGAGCAGAGGTGTCGAACATCGCATTGTGGGCATCGCTCGGCGTCGAGGTTCGCCTGAGATTCGGGACCCGATACTGCTTTGCGGACAGCTTTCGTTCTGGCCTTCAACTCCTGAGCAAGCTTGCTACCGCTCTTCTTGTCGGACGGGACGATCCGATCGCCATGGGGATAGCAAATGACCAACTTGTCGGCAGCGGTTTTCGCCGGACTGAGTTCCTCATCGTGGCTCCAAAGGAGCGCGTATATCTGCAGCTGCAATAAATGGTCGTCCGACGGTTCTCCGGATTTGAAATCTTCAATTGTGCACAGGTCATCACGAAGCTGGATCAAATCCGCAAATCCCCGCTAGCCCTTCATCTATAAACGGTCGGCAAACCGTGTTCGCTATCTATTCGCTACCGGCACATTGGCGTGACATGAATGGAAGTCGATGGCACAATTGACTAGGTGAAACCGAGATGAGTTCGCAAATCACAAGCCCCAATACCGAAGCGGCGATTCTCTCCCGCGTGATTCAGGTCGGGGAAGGGGACTTGTCGCGTGGCGCAGCCGAGTATTTGTTGTCCGTTCGCTTTGGCGAACGCGATGTTGAACGCATGAACGAGTTGTCTGAGTTGGCTCGGCAAGGCAAACTGACCACCGAAGAACAAGCTGAGCTCGATAGTTACCTCCACGTAAGCAATCTGCTAGCTGTCATGCAATCTAAAGGACGCCGCGCTTTGCAGAGCGCCACTCAGTAATCAGACATCTTGAACGCTGATCTCATCCGCCGGGTTTGGGAGCGCGCCGGGGACCGCTGTGAATACTGTCAGTTGCCCTCAGCTTTTCATGCGGCGCCCTTCCAGATCGATCACATCATTGCAAGACAACCTGGTGGCAAGACTGAACTCGAAAATCTCGCCCTCGCCTGTATCCATTGCAATCGCTTTAAGGGGCCGAACGTGGCCGGGCTTGATCCTGAGAGCAGAGAGATTGTTCGCCTTTTCCATCCTCGACGCGACAGCTGGGTGGACCACTTCGTCTGGGACGGGCCTGAGTTGAAGGCCCGAACACAGATGGGACGGGTAACGATCGCTGTACTGGTGATTAACGATCCAGAGGTCGTTGCTGTGCGGAGAGCGTTACAAGACGAGGGAGTTTTGTGGCGCTAGCGACCCGAACCGAGCCTCAGTTCCCAAGTGCTTACTCTGGTGGCGCGGGGAGCCGAGTCGCAGCGATCATGAGGAAGGGAGCTGACCTGCCGACCTGCCATTGCCTCCTGCCGGATAGGCGAGATCGCCGGGCATCCGTTTCCGAATGTGACTAGGCAACAATCCTGTTCGCGGTCATGGAGCCAGAAGACGGTGACGTCCATAATGTCTTTGTGGATGGAATGCTAATGAGCCCAGGCAGTGAGGGCCGCCTGCCCCAGAGCTCGTAGACCAATTCTGCCGGTTCCTTGGAAGCCAAGTTCAGGCTTCCGAGGGCGGCTGATTAAGGTTGCTGGCGTTCCAAGCGGATGGCGTCTCAAGTTTGTTCGAAACGCTGCTTCGCAGCGGCTGAAGGATGAGACGTCACCCCCAAACGGGAACTGCAGAAATAACTGAAGTTCTCCGGGTTCTCAGGTGCGTCAACGCTTTCTGAATCAGCGACTTAGTTGTTTGTGTGAATTTCCGTGTTTACGATTGTAAACAAAATGTCGTTCTAAGCCGAAATCGTGTAAACACACTGATTCGATTGAGGTTGTTACTTTTCGTCTAAGATGCTGCGCCCGATGCATGAAGTGCATGAATGCCGGCCCTTTTCGACGTAGGCTTACTATGAGTGCTCCCCGCATTGTGCCATCTTCGACATCTCGACCCGATACCGGGCGACCGGGTCAGCGTGCCAAAACCGTTGCCACCCGGCTTAGTCCCGAAGAGCTGCAGGAGGTCGAAGCCGCCGCCGAGCGCGACGGGAAATCCCTCGCGGAGTGGTTGCGCGAGGTGGCCCTTCGGTCGGCTCGTGAGCGGCCAGCGGACCCGATCGAGCTGTTGTGGGCCGAGCTGATGGCGAACCCGTTATGCCCTGCTGAATCTGTTCCACGCAACCGCTCTGGCGGGAGCAGAAGGGAAGCAGTTGTTACCCGATTCCGTGCTGAAGATTCGCGACCAGGCCGATGCCCAGAAGCGACAAAAAGCCCGCAAGCTGGTTCACCTGACAAACGCGACACCGATCCGGCGTTTCCCTCCTGCCTGAGCCAAAGCAGACTCTTTGCGCTGTCGTAAAAAAATGTGACGAGAAGGATTCCAAACTTGGTTTTCTCGCAGGAGTTATACGCGAACGTGCCTGCGCGAGCAAGAGACTTTAGAGTCTGCTGTAAAGTTCCTACCGCGTCCCCGCCAACGGGGGCGCTCTCTACTGGATCACTGGCTCCGGCCCATGCCGGCTAAAATGGCTCCCTTTATCATCGGCGCTGACACTGTTAAGAGGTGGAGGTGATACCAGAAGGAAACTTCAGAGACCGCGCTTGCGAACTCAGTCGTTGATGTGAGCTTTCTTCAGCGCTAAAGAAGCCGCACATGCCGATAAGGGGCTGTTTCGGGACTCTCGCAAAGAGCGAAGAAACGGCCCTGAAATTTACTGAAAGCCCACAGCTATAATCTCTTCCTTCACGCTGCGGGGATGCTTGAACCAAACGAAGTGGCAATGACCACAATAATAGGCGGAAAAGCCTCTGGGCTTGCTTTGCCACTGTGCTTCAAAAAGGCCGTGCTGTCCCGGCCCGCGTAACTGTAAAATGTGGCCGTTTCCGGCGCACCCTTGAGGGCATTTCGTGAGGTTCGTTATCAGCGGAGGCGCGAAAGGCATAATCTCATTGGGAGTATACTATTGCTGTGCGACTGTGATTTTGCCCCGCGCAGGGATTAGAAAACCCCGCTTGAAACCTGCTGAAACCTGCAATCTGTTTTTTCATGAACTTAGAATGCGTAAGACCGTCACCTGTGCGCGGTTAAGTTCTTTCGTTGCTGCTTAACGATGTTTTCGACCTCCATTCTTTTCGCCACGTTTTCAATGGCTTAGAAAGGATGAAACCTAAGTCACTCCAGGATACCCATGCTCAGTGTCGGAGCGCCCTCGCTATCGCGGTTCAACTGCGTGAGGCTGAGTTCATGGGAATTAAACAGAGCCATACGACGCCTGCGGGTCTTGAAGCGTCCGCGCGCAGCAAGTATTCGGCCGCCATGATATCTTTTGGACCGGGTCACACGGTGCGACGCGTTAGTTTAGCCCACTACATAATCATTACGTTCTTTGTGACAGCCATGATTTCGGTGGCTGACACGCTGCACCAATCCGCACCCCCCGTCACAACTCCGTCGACCACTCTCACACCTGACCGGCTGGAATCCGAGATCGCCGAACTGAGAAAGAAGGCCGAGAAACCTCCAAAAGACGGCTGGGACAAATTGACGGCTCTGTCTGGCCTCTCGTCGGGAATCTTAGTTGCCCTGATCGGCTTCTACGCGACGAATGTCTATAGCCGTCGCCAGAAGGCGTCAGAGGAACGCAGGAAAGATCAGGAAATACTCATCTCACAGATCCAGACGGTGGAGAAGTTTATCCCGCATCTGGCCTCCGACAACGAACAGATCAAAGGCGCAGCCCTCATCGCTCTCGCCGCGCTTGGCAACGAAGATTTGGCGGTAAGATTAGCCTCCGCGTTCAAGGGCAGCGGCGCTACACGAGCTTTGACCGAAATTGCTTCGACTGGTGGTGATACGCAAGCAGGACAGAGTGCAAAGCGAGCCCTCGTCGATGTGCTCGCATTTCTCCAGCCTCGTATCGTCACTTTTTATACGAAAGGACTTCGTAGAGCCACTGGGTTTATTGTCTCGCCGAACGGTCTCATGGTCACTACCGCCCACGCGGTCGAAGGTGAAGACCCTTCGCAATTCGAAGTCAAACTGCCCAGCGGCCAGATGTCGCCCGTCAACCTCGTCAAGATAGACGAATCCCGCGATCTTGCGTTGCTGAAGACCGACACGGCAGAGGAGTTGACGCCATTAGATCTGAGCCCCGGAGCCGCCAAACTAGGTGAGAGCGTTGTTGCCCTGCTCATTGATTTAAACGGTAGTTTTCAAGTCCAGCTCGGAACGTTAGCGGGCCTGTCGGTAAGCAATCAGGGATTATTCGGGAAAGGCCTTGAGCGTATTGCGGTGAGCCTTCCCGTCTTCCCTGGATCCAGCGGTACCCCCGTAGTGGATCGCGAGGGCCGCCTACTCGGCCTTGTGCAAGCCTCGAATCGAGGCACAAGCGCTAGCATTCCAATGACGTATCTCATCCCAGCGGAAGAAGCTCTCGCGTTCGTTAACCAGTGATAGAGACGGGGGGACGTGCGACTCTTTCGCAGGCGCAATTCTCATTGCACAAAGGACCCTTTGTGAAACTATGCAGATTGCAGTCCCTTCTAGAATAATGCTCGAAATGGTGGCTTTCGATTTCCCAGACACCGTTCAGAAGTTCATCAACTCGCCGCCGGGTCAAGTTGCTGCTGGCGGCGTGCTTGCCGGGATTGTCTGGAAGTTCTTTGAGCGGGTTGAAGGGCTGCTGGCCGACACGACCAAATTCGAGATCGCGGTTTGGCTTGTCGGGATCAAAACAGCAGACCAAGTAAAAACGTGGCCCGATACTTTCATCAGAATGTTTGATCGAGTATTCGGAACAAAGCACCTCTCGTGGAAGTGCTTCTGGAGATCATGATTGGCGTCGTACGCACTTGCAGCTATTTCAGTCCTGATCTCCGCGACTGTAATGACTGGCCCCATTCCCGGCTGGGGTGTTGCGCAATCGTTTTCGCTGGTGAAAGCTGCCATACCGACGCTACTTTTGGGATCAATCGTTGGCAACCTTCTTCCTGACTTTCTGTCACTGCTCGGAACCCGTTCGGCTCTGCAATTAATGTCGACAAAGGCATCTGTCGTTTGGTCACTAACTGTTCTGGCTATCAATCTTTTTACGACAATCGGCTTGGCGACCATTGCGGCTAAAGTGGCGATTTGGCTTACGGTTGACCTCCAATTCTGGCACGGGTCGGCCTTGATTGAAGCGTATCGAGCCAATAACCCCAACATAGATGTACGGCAGGCTGAGATGGATTTCGCGTTTGATCCAGCCCAGCTCCGGGGTTTGCAAGCGGCTTTATTTATCAACGAAAATTTTGCTCTGCTATGGGTTTTTCCCGCGTTCTTCACATTCCTTTGGCTCTGGCTCTACGCAGGGTCGGGTTTTCTGGTCAAAGCTGCCCGCCGTTTCGACATCGGTTTTGATTTGTTCAATCGGAAAGTTGATATCAAGAAGAGACCGCTATCTGCAATCGGGGTAGTGGCCGGTGCGCTCGTCGCGGTCGGATACCAAGTGTGACTTCTACATGCCGAAGGAATCGAGCACCGGACTCCGGCTGGAGGGAAAGAAAAACCTAGTGCGCCTTTTGCAAGAAATTCCTCTTGGTGAGGCTGAACGGGCAGCGGTTGAGGAAGGCATTGGCGCACACGCGCGATTGATTGCCAAGCTTGCGGACGTGCCAACTCCTTCGGGACAAACGCCACGGCACATTGCTCAGGGGATGGTGTCCGTGAGTGCTATTGGCGATGCATTGCCGGTCGCCAGGCATCCGGCAGAACCATCGAAGTAGCTTTGCGCCTTTTGCCAAGCCGTAGAAGCAACAATGCGACCGAGCAGGCGACCGGAGAGATCGGCGGCGCGAAAGTGGATTCCTCCATAGCGGCGGGACATTCCTGCTTCGTTTGCGGCGTCAGTGAATGTCTCCCATTGCAGCGTGACAGAGTGAACCGGCGTCACTCCGGGTTCGATTTTTGAGCTTCCTGCCGGAAGGGTGACGGAGTCACCGAAGTGATCGTTCCCTGTCCAGAGTTCCAGAATTTCGGCGGCGGCAGCGCTGTAGGTACTGTGGCCGGAGACGTAGTCTGGAAACGGCGGCGTGGGAAATGTTGCTGACTGGTATGGAATCCATTGCGCGCCGTCCATCGCTAGTGTGCCTTTGCCAGGTCCGCCCCACGAGCGAATGGTTTTGCCGCGGAACAGAAACGGAATTGCGGTGATGGGGCGGACGGAGTCGTAGGCGCGTTTTGCGTCCCAGGCGGCGATGCCGGCGTCGAACATGGCATTGCTCAGGACGAAGAACATCTTCACGTCATCATCCAGCGTGTGGTGGTCGCGCTCGGAGATCCATTGGGCAAAGAGCGCCCAATGTCCGGGAGGCTGCTCGGTGTTGGGGCCATCGTTCCAGTACTCGGAGGTCATCTTCTGCTTGTCGGTGAGTCCGGCGCTGATGGCGATCAGCTCTTCGGCTTGCTCCTGATACTCCTTCGACCCGTATTGTGCTGGGCCGAAGCTGGCGATCAGCGGGCGAAATTCGTCTCCGCTGGTCAGCGCGAATGGAGTCACTTGCGACCACTGCGCGCCGACAAAACGTTGCGTCATCAGGTCGCCGGTGGAGCTGACGAAGGTGAGCGGCTGCCAATGATTCGGATCGGACGGCGCGGCCCGCGATGGAACCGGACTTGGGCTGTTTGCGGGAGCGTAGCCAGTCCAGTCAGAGTACGGGCCTTGGGCAAGATCGCCGAGTTGGTTGGATTTATCGTGATGGCGGTACTCGAGCACGGCAGCGCAGGCGACGTTGCCGATGCCGGTGGGTGTTTCGATGTCGGTGGAGTTGTCGTTCGGGTCGTAGCCGAGTTGCTTCATCAGCGGAATGTAAAGCGAATTGGTGTCGACGGGCAACACGTCCACCAGCGCTCGATAGGCGGCATAGCTGATGGCTTGTTCTTTGTTGGCTAATGTGCGCTCGGATGCGGGACGGCGTAGCGCGCCGCTTAGTTGGGTGCCAACGGCGTGTTCGTCATAGGCTGCCCAGGCGTCGTACATGCAGGTGTGAACCTCAGCCAGGGCTCGTGCGATTACGGGTGCGCCCAGCCTGGCGTGGCGGATGCCCTGGAGGGTGGTGGAGTTCCAGGTGAGTACGCTGTCTCCGTTTGGATTTGCAAGGCTAACGCTCGCATCAGAGACCCGGCATTGCCACCCGAACGGAGATAGCAGCGGAAGAGTTGCAACGAGTCCCCGGACCGCACTTGGAAGACGCAGCATCTCAGTTCAGTCCGATACTGGATACGCGAGGTAGGGCCTGGAGATCTTCGACACCTCATCCTCAGGCGGGAAGGGATAGGTGGCCGCGCTGTTTTCATGAACCTTGAACTCGACATCGATTTTAATGTAATGGCACGTTCTGTAGGTGAACGTGCCATGGTCTTGGACGGACATCCCGCCGTCTATGTCGAAGTCCCTCTCTATGTCAGCCCTTAGCATACCGACTCTTAGTTTCGACGCTGCGTCGAGAGCCTGTACCACGAGTCTGCAACTCGGGGATTCTCTGTCGGCAGATGCGGCTTTGCTGCTAGGCCAACCCCAAATCAAGCAGATTGTAATGAGGCAGCCGAATGTGGCGCGCGAAACGATAGTTCCCACTGCAGTTCCTCCGTATCTTAGGGTAATGGGTTCAGCGTAGCCGATTCTCCGCTCGACTTAGTTACGGTGTACATGTAGGTACCGTTCGAGTTCTGCGTGACGGACCGGGTGATGGTGTATTGGGCCAACTGGGCCTGGTTTCCTCCATTTACGCATGGGCAGACATATTGATAAGTCTGGTTCGCCTTAAAACTCGCAGCTATGTATGGCTTTATCCAGGACGACGGCGGCAGGTGCTTGTCGGTGAACGTGCCCAAGGCTACATTAAACCCGCTGGTCGTAGGATTGGCCGAGGTCTGTCCGAACGGCGGACGAGGCCATGTGTATGTTCCTGAACTCCCGGGGTATGTCACATATTCCGATTCCTGACAGGCAGCGAGATCAGATAAATTACCGGTGCTCGAACTCCACGCGTAAGTTATGTCCAGCTCTCCCGTCGCAGATATGGGCTGCCAAGTCTGTCTGTGAAAACTTGTAACACTCGCGCACGCCGTGACGTTGAAAATTACGGGATTGCTCGGCTGAGAACCTGGAACGCTTACGGTTACCGAGTATGACCCAGGAGTAGTGCCGGCAGGAATGGTGAATGTTGTGGCGATGGAGGTTCCGGTCGGGTCGACGGTCGTGCCCGACACGTTTACCCAGCTGGGCTGACATTGACGGTTGGGTTTGCACCGAATCCTGATCCGAGTATGCTTACTTGCGAAGCCCCTCCCACCTGCCCGTTGTTCGGCGCGATCGTCTGGATCACTGGGTTTGACGTGCCCGGTGCCGGCGGTGCCGATACCAATGATTCCCCGCAACTCGGAGCACCGTCTTGTTCAGGCTGGCAGACTTCGCCGTTCTGCGTTATTACAAAGAGGCTTGCGGACAGATTCAGCGACCCAGCGCTTACTCCGGTGACCAAGCCAGCTTTGACAGTCCCGACGCTGGTGTTAGAGCTGCCCCAGGTGGCCGCCGAGGTTGCGTTCGATTGCGTCCCGCTCTTGTATTGCAAGGTAAACGTCTGCTGGATGGTTCCACCCACTTTCACTGCGAACGGGTTGGCAGTAATAAATGCAGATGCAACTCCAGAGCAGTCGATGCAAATAGGCACGCAGGTTGCCTTCTGCGCATTGAAAACACCGGCGTCGACGGCTACTAGAACGGGTTGGGTTTCCCCCTCCGGTCCTGCGATTTCGGCGCTGCCTTCATGCACCGACGGCGGTATCACATTGCCTTCGTCGTCCGGGACCTGGGTCTGAATGATCTCCGAGATGTTGAACGACCGCGTAGCCTTCGGTCCCAGATGCATCGGGTATTTGTAATGTCCATCAGAAAAGAACAAGGTGAAGACAAAGTCCTGTGCTTCATCTGCGGGATTCCACAGAGTAATCATGGTGTCGTCGCCGTTGGCGGTGCTCCAGTAGGAAAGCCCTTTCCCCGCGCTTTCGCCAATTGCTTGTGTGCTGACTTGGAAAACGTACGTATTTCTCTGATCCACGCTGCCGCTGGCCAGTTGCAGCGCGCCCGGCTGTCCCTGAAGATCAAAGCTTAGATTTATGCTGCCGTTAAAGTTCGCGAGGCTGGTGGCCGAGATCAAAGAGGCCAGATTCAGGTTCGTTGTTGCGTAGGGAGAGATGGAAACCTGCGGAAGCGTGAGAGTGCGGGATTCGGAGTTCTCCATCCAATACAGCCTGGGCTGGATTGAGTACGCTTGACCCGAGAGGTTGCGCGCAACAAAGTAGGGAGCAAATCTGGTCCCTGTTGGGAAGCGCATCATCGGGTCGGCCTCGCCAGTCATGAGGCCCAGTTCCGCGTAGGTCAGAAACGTTTGCTTAGCCGAAGGCTTCGGTGGGCGACGGAGTTGGAAGTTTGCGGAGTAGCCGGTTGCCGGGTCTTCAAGCCCACCGCTCAAGAGCAGCGCGTCCTCGGGTCCTTCGTAGGTGACTTCCACGCCGCCTGCGGTGGCCGTCGTCCCTTGCAATTCGATTAAATCGACCACCTTTGTGCCGTAGGGGGAGACGGTGACGGTGTGAGATCCAAGCGCATTCGATTGACTATCGCTGACCTGGATCTTGGCGGAGATCGGGGCTGCGGACGGATTCGAAACGGAAACAAAGCCGGTCACGTCGGCTTCCTGTTTCCACCACACCCCTTCGTACGTTCGAAGCCGGGTCGCGGAGGCCGTTCCGCCGCTAGCGTCCGCCTGGGTGGCCGGTCGCAGGTTGTGACTTAGGATAACGCTGTGCAACACGTCGACATTGCGAATCGTAACGCACAGGGCGTCCCACGGCCAAGTGTACTGAATTTCAACATAGCCTCGCAGCGTGGCCCAAGGTGCGATACCTTTGTCCGCTAATGCTTGATTAATGTTGACAACCGCGATGCCCGCCGGCTCTAGGGCTACGTCGGCCAATTGGAATTTCCGTCCGTTGCTAAGGTACAGGATCGGCGTCACGGTCATCGGGGCAACTTTAACGGAGTTCTTAATGTAAATCGAGGACTTGAAGTTTGCATCGATCATCCACATGCCCCCGACCATGGATCTTTGAACCGCTGGGCGATGCCAGTTTCCTGTGAACGGAAGAGCCGGGAAGGCATGCTTGTGAGGAGCCATAACTTTGGGCTGCTCTTGGGCAGATGAGGTCGCGGTTAGACCGGCAGTAAGTTCAAACGAGCAGGTCGCGAAAATTAACAAACACGAGCGGAGAGACATTTCCCCGGCATCCAACAGGATTTGACAACTTGGTCCCTTGGCCCTCGGTGCTTTAGCACCGCTACTCGGCGCAATCCGCAATTCCGCCGACGATAATTCTCAATTGGGGAAAACCTTCATGAGAAGCACGTCATTCCGAGTCCCCGGAATTTCCTCATGGTGAGTGCCCACGAAACTAAATGGGTTCGCGGATTGTGTCAAGAGGCAACGCAACTTTTCATGAGAACTTTATCTTCTGCCGATAAACAAAGCTCAGCCGCGATCAGTCCGACTTCGTTGAGAATTGAACTGAGTTAGATATCAGAAGCCTCGGGTGTCAGTGCTCTCCCTAGAAGACAACCTCCAGTTGACCTTTGATTCCACATAATGCACGTCGCCCGACTGTTTCCGAGCCAAGATTGATGCTTCCGTGAAAAAGACTCTGGAAACCAAGCCGCAGCTAATCCAGATTTCAGCGGCGTGGAATTCCCGCGAAGGCGCTCCCTTGGGACGGAATCACTATGTGGAGTTGGAGATCAAGAAAGCCAAGGCGAACGGCGCAAGCAGCAAGCTCTCACCCGTTCAGAAACCCTGTGACAAGATGACGGAGGCGATTGTCATGGACGGCGGCAAGCGCGACTACTGAAGTAAACTATCGTCGAAAAAATCCGCGAAAGAGAGATCGTGTCTGCTTTTATGCCAGCGGAGTTGGGGTGGTAGCCGATGCAGAGATCGGAGCTGACCCAGAGCAGAACCTCGATACTCGAATACCCAACGCGAACAAGTATTGTTTTGCTTTCCCGCTCACTAGGGTCAGAACCTACGTCGACACGCCGGTCGTTCTCAATCATCATTTGCGGTCTCGGCTGGAAGCATTGGGGCACAAAGAGGACGCATCGTGGGCTTGGTTTGTGCACGATTTTCATGACGTTTCCAAGTCTGATTTCGAGGTGCTAATTCACACAGTGCTTGAGACGCCCAAACAGTAGCCCCCTTACCTGACCGAGTGCCCCGAAGATGTTGCTCAATTCGAGTCATGTAGTAACAACAAAAGCGCCGCGTCTCCCTCAAGTACTGCGTGCTTGCATAAAGGGTGACCGCCGCCAGGCCATCCGCCGCTTCGTGCGCCCGCCTCACCACATAGCTCCGAATGAGTTCATAAAGCGAACTCTTTCCCTCCGAGGTTGTGGACGAAGACGCGATCAAGAGTTAGCGGATACGCGGTTGACATGTCGAAGTTCTCGAGGCATCTCGCTAACCGGAGCAATGGGCTCTCGAGAGGCGGGGCAATGAGGTCCCGGTAGATCGGTGCATATCGAGTTAAAGCTGCGAGTTCTTTATCAACCGTAGCCGCTTGAGTACGCCTGCTGAACGTCTTATATTCTGCATAGAGTTCGCTGATTGAGAAACGGCGACGCGGACGTGCAGATTGGCTGGCATGCAGGCGTCCGATTGCAGCTCTATAGCGAGGAAGCACATCTCGTTTGCGAAATCAGAAACGTCACAGAGTGAGTCGATAAAACACCGAAGTCCGGACCAAACCAGCTAAGGAATGTTCTCATGACTGTCGGAATTGGAACATATTGCGAACAACGGGCGCTGATAGTGTTGGCAGCAGGCAAGCGTGTCAGCCTTCCCGATCATCGTGTCGACGGCTTGGAGTTCAAGATCGACGACTGCCAGAAAATCTTTGATCTGC
>Ga0307474_10002604_pt1 | contig 12954 bp, 10 predicted proteins | sample atmos_gasesECM1C_2_FD_203312 | JGI IMG/M metagenome (GOLD analysis project Ga0307474, IMG submission 203312) | Hardwood forest soil microbial communities from Morgan-Monroe State Forest, Indiana, United States - atmos_gasesECM1C_05 | ecosystem: Environmental > Terrestrial > Soil > Temperate... | reverse complement strand
CGTCGCCGAAATAGATTTTTGCTACTTCTTTTTCTTTTCTTTGTCGTCAGGCAGTTCTCCCAGGAAATGCTGTACCGTCGCTGCAACGGTGAATTGTCGGCCGCCACGCTCGATGGTCAAATTGCGCTGCTGGCCTGGAGTTCCGCGCAGCATGTTCCAGACTTGTCCCATGGTCGAGCCTTGAACTGGGATGCCGTCGACAGCGACGAGATGATCTCCCGATTGAACGCCGTCCACACCTTGCGGGACCGACGGCTTGCCCTCGAAATCCGCAACCCCGAGGATGGTGAACCGGCCGTCGTCCTCCGGGCGCAGGGTAAGTCCGATGAGATCTAAGTCGGGAAAGTTGAACATACGACCAAACTCGAAATAGACCGTCGAGTGGCCGTAGTCAAGTCCGACGCGATAGTTGAGCAAAGCATTCGAGCCTAGAAGGCCGGCGGTCGGGATGCCTGCGCGTTTCGCGAAGTAGTCCATCCGGTCTTTGGGGAAGTCGACAACAACGACATTGGCAAGGAAGAGCGGGCCGTACTGCACGCGATCGAGGCGCATCACTTTCCATTTCGGTTCTTCGTCGAGGCCCCACATGTTGGCCGAACCGACGGCGCCGGTCATGTGCGGCCAATCGGGATGCGCGGCGGCAAGCTTGTCGAATGCTTCCTCGGAAAGAAAGCTGATGCTGGCGCTGATGTCGAGGGCGAGATTGTATTTTTTGTTTTCAATCTGCACGGGAACCTGGATCAGTCCATTCTCGGCGTTGATCTGGACCTTGGCGCTCGGTCCTCGAAATTGAATCGTTCCGGGGAGGCCGATGGAAAACTTGTGACCGGGAAAGTCGATCAGCACGTCGTAGTGGCGCAGGATGCTGGCGGGCAGAGTAATCTCGACGTTCATGCCGGGTGCTAGCACCGCAGCCGCATTTACGGGCTTCAGCGGAACTTTTGCTTGCTTGATGCTGGTGAGAGGGATCTTCATCCCGGCGACTGTTATCTCTGGCGGCGGAGGTGCCGAACATTCCTTGTCGTCGCAAGTGACTGCGAGTCCCAACAGCGTGGCCAGACGGCGGGATAGGTTAAGGTCCGGATTGCCGTTGTCCACCCAGGCACGGACGCGCTCGGGAGCGCCGTTGGGGAGTGTGAGGTCGGCGTTGATGACTACGCGATTGTGGTCGATGGCGGCGGGGACTGTCACTGGTTTTGGCGCGGGCTGGGGAGTTGGATTAGCTTGGGCAAAACACACCGCGAACAGCGTGCAGGTTGCGATACAAAACTTCATGTCCAAATTGTAGCGCTGGTCTCCACGGGCGCTAGTTGCGCGGTTCGATCTGAGTCCAGAGTCTCCGCGGCAAAAACGATTTTAACGGCGGAGTGCGCGGAGGGATCCCGAAGTTCGCGGAGAACTTCTTCTTGACTCGAGATCACTCCGGCGTCCTGGAAGTGCGGGATTTTGCGTCCTGTATAATCACGAGTTTGACTTGCGGCGCGTGCGTCTTCTGGAGGGGGATTGGCACAGGCGAAGATCGGAATCATTGGCGGCAGCGGGTTGTACTCAATGCCCGGACTGAGCAAGGTGAAGGAAATGCGGCTGAAGACGCCGTTTGGCGCGCCTTCCGACGCTTATGTGTGCGGCTCGCTGGAGGGTCGCAAAGTGGCATTTTTAGCGCGGCATGGACGCGGCCATCGCATTCTGCCTAGCGAACTGAATTTTCGCGCCAACATTCACGGCTTCAAGCAGCTTGGAGTGGAGCGCATCGTTTCGATTTCGGCCGTCGGTTCGTTGAAGGAAGAGCATAAGCCGCAGGAGTTCGTCATTCCCGATCAATTTTTTGATCGGACGCGCCATCGCGTGGATACTTTTTTCGGTGGCGGCGTGGTGGCGCACATTGCTTTCGCCGATCCCGTCTGCGGAGAACTGGCGAGAGTGGTCGAGACGGCGTGCAAGAAAGCCGGAGTAGTCGGCAAACGCGGTGGTACTTATCTGTGCATGGAAGGTCCGCAGTTTTCCACGAAAGCGGAGTCGAACGTGTATCGCGGTCTGGGAATGGACGTCATCGGCATGACCAACCTGCAGGAAGCCAAGCTGGCGCGCGAAGCCGAGCTTTGTTATGTCACGGTCGCAATGGTGACAGATTATGACTGCTGGCATCCGCATCACGATTCGGTGACGGTCGATCAAATCGTCGCCGTGCTGCTCAAGAATGCGGAGAATGCCACGAAAGTTGTGCGCGAGACGGTGGCGGCGATGCCGCGCGCGCGCTCGTGTAAGTGCGGCTCGGCGCTTGCCCACGCGATCTTGACAGATCCCAAGAAGATTCCGGCGGCGACGAAGAAGAAGTTGAAGTTGATTCTGGGGAAGTACGTGAACCATAGTGGCTAGTGGTCAGTGGCGAGAGGCCCCGTGGATTTACAGATCACTGACCACTAGTCACTGATCACTTCCCTAAGGACAGGACTTTCTGAATGAGTATTCTCGTGGTTGGTTCGGTTGCATTTGATGACGTGACTTCGCCTTCGGGTAGCGTCAAAAATATTCTTGGCGGCGCCGCGACTTATTTTTCGCTGGCGGCCAGTTACTTCACAAAAGTGCGGGTCGTGGCCGTGGTCGGCGAAGATTTTGGCCCCGAGCAGGAGCAAGTCTTCCGCAAGCGCGATATTGACATCCGCGGGCTGGAACGAGCGAAGGGCAAGACATTCCGCTGGGGCGGTTCGTATACCGACAACCTTAACGAGGCGAAAACGAATTTCACCGACCTGAATGTGTTCGAGACTTTTCAGCCGCGCATACCGAAGGAATACGACGACACGGAATTTCTTTTCCTGGCGAATATTCAGCCGACGCTGCAGGCTGACGTGCGACGCAAGATGAACGGCGTGCGATTGACTGGTTGCGACACCATGAATTACTGGATCAAAGGCACACCGAAAGAACTCCAGGAAACGCTGAAACTCGTAAATGTGCTGCTGATCAACGATACGGAAACGAAGATGCTCGCGGGCGAGAGCAATCTGCCGCGGGCAGCACATAGGGTGCTGGCCATGGGCCCGCAGGCGCTGGTCATCAAGCACGGCGAATACGGCGCGACAATCTTCTTTCGCGAGGGAGCGTTTGGCATCGGCCGCCATCCGTTTCGCGCCCCGGCGCTACCCATTGAAGAGGTGAAAGATCCGACAGGTGCGGGCGATTCTTTTGCGGGCGGATTCATGGGCTACCTGGCATCGCAGCAGGAATTAAACCGCGAGGTACTGAAGCGTGCTCTGTTCTACGGCGGAGTTATGGGATCGTTCGCGGTCGAGCGATTTGGCACCGAGCGTCTGCAGTCGTTGAGCCGTGAAGAGATCGATGCGCGCTTTCAGGTCTTTCGTGAACTGACGCACCTCGAGTAGGCTGTCCCTGGAAGCCCATCGGCAATCGCGAGTGCTCGAGAAGATGAAGAATGCGCGTCCCGGTTCCCGCTGGGATTCTGAGGTCAGACTGCTGGCCTGGCTTGCGACCTGCGTTTGCGTCTTTTCATTTCTGTTTTATTTCCAGCGCAGCGAGGTGTTGCTCTACGGGGACGCCGTCGCGCACATCAACATTGCACGCCGCGTGTTCGATTCGAAAACTCCCGGCCTGCTGCAGTTGGGGACGGTGTGGCTGCCTCTGCCGCACCTGCTCATGATTCCTTTCCTGATCTCCGATGAAATGTGGCGTCGGGGCGTCGGTGGTTCGATTCCGTCGATGGTCGCGTATGTGCTTGGGGTCATCGGGATGTTCCGGTTGGTTCGAGGCGCCGTCTCTCGCGCCGTTGAACCCGATGCGGCCGCACGCGTTGCCGCGTGGATAGCGGCATTTGTGTACGCGGCGAATCCGAACCTGATTTATCTGCAGACGACTGCGATGGGTGAGGCGATCTACCTGGCGCTCTTCGTATGGGTCGTCGTGTATTTCAGCGAGTGGATGCGCGGGGATGTGAAGGCGTTGACGAAATGTGGTTGGTGCCTGGCCGCGGCATGCCTGACGCGATATGACGGATGGTTTCTCGCGGCGGCGATCACTGCGGCGGTTGTATGGTTTAGCGTGCGCTCTGGCAAGCAAGGCGCTGGTGCACCACGGTCGCCGCGAGGAGCACTGGCCAAGTTTGTTTTGATTGCGGCCGCCGCACCCCTGCTATGGCTGGCTTACAACGGAATCGTCTATCGCAATCCGCTGGAGTTTGCGAACGGGCCTTACTCGGCGAAGGCGATCGAACGCAGATCGCAGAATTCGGGAAGCCCGGGGCATCCGGGCAGTGGCAATCCAGTGCTGGCAGGTATGTATTTTCTAAAATCGGCGGAGGACAACCTGGCCGAAAACGCATGGTTGCAGCGGACGTGGGTTTTACTTGCGGTTGTAGGCGTGGTGGTTGCGTCCACGCTAAAGGTCGACGTAACTCTACCTGGAGAATCTTCTCCTCGCCCGTGGGCGCCGCTGCTTTTATTGCTTGTTCCACTGCCTTTCTACGCTTTGTCCGTAGCCTACGGGGGCGTCCCAATGTTTATTCCACAGTGGTGGCCCTTCTCGCATTACAACGTGCGATATGGATTGCAGTTGCTGCCGGCTTTCGCGGCTGCGATGGGGATCATCGTGCATCAAGTCATACGCGCGCAACAGTGGAACCTGCGGCTGCGCGTCGTGTGCATGCTGGGTGTGTGCACGTTTGTGATCGCGAGTTATGCCTCAATCTGGCGCGACACCCCGGTTTCTTTGAAGGAGGCGCAAGTCAACATGCGCACGCGGAGTCAGCTTGAAGCGCAAGTCGCGATCTGGCTGCGAAAGCTGCCTTCCGATTCCACTCTGCTGATGTATCTGGGCGACCATGTCGGCGCATTACAGCAAGCCGGGATTCCGCTGAAGCGCGTGATCAATGAAGGCAATCACCGGGTGTGGAAACAGCCCACTGATCCAGATGGTCTCTGGGAACGTGCTCTGGCGGATCCCACGCGTTATGCCGATTATGTAGTTGCGTTCGAAGGCGACAGCGTCTGGCAAGCTGTACAGCCGCGGCATTTGCAAGCGTTAGTGGAAATCCACGTGACAGGACAAGCGCGCGCCATCCTCTACCGCGCGCGGTAATCAGGCAGGTAACGCGGCAGCCCGCGGGTCGGATGATAAAATCCGCATCGGAAGCTTGGTTCGTGCAGGTGCGCGACACGATGACCTGGCAACATTTCGTCAATTTGCTGCGTGGGGAGATGGCGAGCGGATTAGTCGGCAGTTCGCTCACGCGCGTGGTATTGGCGGCGATTCTGGGCGGCCTGATCGGACTGGAGCGGGAGTTCAAGCATCGGGCGGCCGGTTTGCGCACGAATATGTTTATTTGTTTCGGCGCGGCCATGTTCACTTTGCTTTCCGAGCGGCTCGCGGGCGTGCCCTCGGACGCGGCCAGAATTGCCGCGCAGATCATTCCCGGCATCGGCTTCATCGGTGCGGGCTCGATTCTGCACACGCGTGGACTTACCACTGGCTTGACAACAGCGGCCACTCTCTTCGTGGTCGCATCGGTGGGAATGGCTGCCGGCGGCGGACTTTACTTGACCGCTGTGTTCGCCACCGGATTGGTGCTGCTGGCGCTTTTTTTTCTCGGCCACATGGAAGAAACTTTCAACATCAAGCTGCTCATGAACAGTTACGAGGTGACCGGCGCCAGCGTCGAAGAAATCAGCACCGAGATCAACCGCATTCTGGAAAGTCGCCACCGCTTGATGAAGAACGTCTGCAGCGGGAACACGGACCAGCACGTCCGCTTGCAATTCGATGTGGAGGGCTGCAGCCGCGAGCAGAAAGAATTGCTGCAGCAATTGAAAGCATCGAAAATACTGCTCAGCGCGACCTCGCTTGGGCGGGTGGACCACGAGTGAACTCGGGCGTGCGCACAATTCCCTTCGTGAAGGCCAGTGCCTGCGGCAACGACTTCTTGTTGATCGATTTCTCGCTGGCTCCGCGCGAAGCAGATATTCATGCTTTCACGCAGCGCATCTGCGGTCGTCACGACGGCGTGGGCGCCGACGGCGTGGAGTGGATGCTGCCGCACAATTCGGCGGATGTCGAAATCCGTTTGATTAACGGCGATGGTTCTGAGGCGGAGATTTCCGGCAACGGCACCCGCTGCGTCGCCGCATACTTGTGTGCGGAGCAGGGGAAAGAGAAGATTACGATTCAGACCGGAGCAGGACTGAAGGTTTGCACTCTGACTTCGCGCAGCGATTGGGAGTACGAGTTTGAAATTGAAATGGGTGAAGCTGTGGTTGAGAAGGAACTCTTGGTGAAGACGCGCAGCGGGGAAGTGCGAGGGATTCCGGTGTCGATGGGCAATCCCCACTACGTCGCATTTGTTCCTGAGTTTGCGGCGGACTGGCAGGCACGGGCGGCAGAAATCCAGCGCAGTCCGCAGTTTCAACACGGTGTGAACGTTGAATTCGTTGTGGTCGATGGCAAGCACGATCTGCGAGCTCGTTTTTTTGAGCGTGGCGCTGGGGGAACGCAAAGTTCGGGCACTGGCAGTTGCGCGTCCGCGGCGGCGGCGATGGCGACGGGCCGGGCGGATTCTCCCGTTAAAATCCACGCCCCGGGCGGCATTCAAACGGTACGTACGGAAAGCAAGACTATTTTCTTGTGCGGTCCGGCGCGGCTGGTATGCCGGGGAGAGTTCTTTCTGAGTTGAATATGATGGGAGTGGCGCTGCCCCTGTGAGAACGCCCCCGTGATCAAGAAGAAAGCAGACTTGCATCGGATGGCAGATATGAATGAGGTGTTCGCATCCGACCAGTGGCAATAACGTGCAGAGGTCCTTCGCGGCAAAGAATGCCGCTCAGGATGACAAGTGTTTTGATTTAGCGGAAAGCTGACGGCTGAGAGCTGATAGCTGACGCTGATTTCGAGCTGCTTCGCAATGTCGAGCCAGCCTTGGACCCATGTCTCCTTCGAGCCGTCAACTCGTGAAAGCTCCCGCCCTTCGACCCGGCGATACCGTAGGCATCGTTGCGCCTGCCAGCAACATCAAGCGGATTGAATTGGATGCCGGTTGCGAAGCCTTGCGGCGAGCGGGATACCAGCCATTTTATTTCGATTCGATTCTGGAGCAGGATCTCTATTTTGCCGGATCGGTCGAGCGAAGAGCGCGCGAGCTGGAAGAAATGTTTGTGCGTGACGATGTGCGAGCGATCGTGTGTGCGCGCGGTGGCTATGGCGCGAACTATCTGCTGCGCGAACTTGACCTGGAAAAGATCAGGGAGCATCCGAAGATTTTTGTCGGTTACAGCGATGTCACCACACTACTGACGCATTTTGTAGATGCCGCTGGCTTCGTCACTTTCCACGGACCGATGGCGGCCAAGGACTGGGCGCATCAAGATGGTGTCGAGTTCGGCTCTTGGCAGGCGGCCATGTCGGGCGCGATGCCGTGGGATGCGGCTCTGGGCGCGGGAGTCACCGGCTTGGTCGAGGGGGATGGCGAAGGAGTCTTATATGGCGGATGCCTGTCGATCCTGGTCGCCTCGCTGGGCACGCCATATGCAATCAAGACGGCGGGCACGATTTTGTTCCTTGAGGATCTTGCGGCCAAGCCTTATCAGATCGACCGCATGCTGATGCAACTGAAGCTTGGAGGACATCTCGATGCGGTGCGCGGCATCGTCTTCGGAGAAATGGTCGACTGCGTGCAGAACACGAATCAACACTACACTCTGCAGGAAGTGGTGACTCGAGTTGTCGGTGATTTGGGAGTGCCCGTTGCCTACGGTGTGCGCTCGGGGCATGTTACGTCGAGAAACATCACAATTCCGTTTGGAGTTCGAGCAAAATTGACGGTGCGAGGCGGACAGGTCGCGTTGAAGATATTGGAAGCAGCGGTCACATCTTGATCGGACGGTTGGAGATCCTGGAGTCGCAGAAGAAATGAATCAAAAAAAACATATTCACCTGATTGGCATATGTGGCACGGCGATGGCGTCGCTGGCGGGAATGCTGAAGCTGCGCGGGTTTCACGTGACGGGCTCCGACGCCGCTGCATATCCGCCCATGTCGGACTTTTTGCGTGAGTTGGATATTCCCGTGGCGCAGCCATTCGATGCGAAGAATCTTGATCCCCGGCCCGATCTGGTTGTGGTCGGCAATGCGATGTCGAGGGGGAATGTGGAACTGGAGCACGTGCTCGACGAGCGTATTCCGTTCTGTTCTTTGCCGCAGTTGTTGCACGATGAATTTCTTCGCGGCAAAGAAGTGCTGGTCGTGGCTGGAACGCACGGGAAGACTACAACGACGTCGATGCTCGCGTGGATCTTCGACTCCGCGGGGCTGCAGCCGTCTTTTTTGATTGGCGGCATCGCAGAAAATTTCGGTTCGAGCTTTCATCTCGGCGCGGGAAAGCATTTCATTTTGGAGGGCGACGAGTACGACACGGCTTTCTTCGACAAGGGGCCGAAATTTCTGCACTACTTTCCCGACGCGGTGATTCTGACCTCGGTTGAGTTTGATCATGCCGACATTTACAAAGATCTTGACGCTGTCGAGACCGCTTTCAAGCGGCTAGTGAACCTGATTCCGCGCCGGGGAAAAATCGTAGCGTTCGACGGCGTTGTTGGCGATGCCGCCGAAAGTCCAAGCCTGGAGCGCTGTTTGGCGAAGGCGTTCTGCCCGGTGGAGCGCTATGGCACCGGGTTGAGTTCGAACTGGAGAGTGACGAACCTGCTCCTTGAGCCGATGCGCACTTCCTGGACCGTGATGCACGACGGCAAACCCTGGGGCGATCTCGAGTTTGCGCTGGGAGGAGAGTACAACGTGTGGAATGCGACCGCCGCGGCCGCTCTGGCGGCGTCGTATGGGATTCCGAAAGATGCGATCGTCGCAGCACTGAGAACTTTCAAGAGCGTGAAACGCCGGTTGGAAGTAAAAGCGCAGGTGAACGGCATTACAATCATCGACGACTTCGCTCATCATCCCACGGCGATTGCGGGCACGCTGAAGGCGCTGCGGGCGCGGTATCCCGGGGCACGGCTGTGGGCAATTCTGGAGCCGCGTTCCAACACGCTGCGTAGGCGGGTGCTGCAAAGCGACTTGGCGCGCAGCCTGGCGCAAGCCGACGAAGTGATCGTGGCGGGCGTGTTCCGCTCGGAAGCTGTTCCGGAAAACGAGCGCCTGGAGTTGCCCGCTCTGGCCGTAGAGATCGAGAAAAACGGAGGACGGGTGCGGCTTCTGCAAGATGCGGACGCGATCGTGCAAACCACGGCACCAGAGATGCGCACCGGAGATGTGGTTGCGATTCTTTCTAACGGTGGGTTCGGTGGAATCTATAAAAAGCTGCCCGGGCGCCTGCGGGAGCTGGCAGGAAAGCGATGAAGGTTTCTGCCGCGCTGGGTCGTACGGTGCGGCTCGCATTCTGTTTTGCAATTGTTGCCCTGTCGTCGGGCGCAATCGCGCAGTCAACCGCTTCGATTGCATACACGATATCACTCGCGTCGCCGGAGAAGCATCTGGTGGAGGTGCAAATCTTCCTGCCCGAAGGGGCGGCGCAGCGTGATCTACAGTTACCGGTTTGGAATGCGCTTTATCAAGTTCGCGATTTCGCCCAGTATGTGAACAGGGTCCGCGCCAAGGCTCGCTTAGGCAATCCGCTCGCGGTGCGCGAAGTCAACACGAGTCGCTGGCAGATTCAAGGTGCAGAGCACGGCGCCATCGTGGAATATCAGATTTATGTCGACCAGCCCGGGCCTTTCAACGCGCAGCTGAATCCGCATCATGCCTTTTTCAATCTGGCTGAGATGCTGATGTATCCCGTGGACGCGCGTTCTGCCGCGATGAACGTGCGTTTCAGCCATGTTCCCGAGGGATGGCAAATTGCCACTTCTCTGGCGGCGTCTCCTGGCGGCGAGTTCAGTGCGGCGAACTATGATCGACTGGTCGACTCTCCGGTTGAGATCAGCAACTTTCAGGAATCTGATTTCGACGAAGGCGGGGGACACTATCGCGTGATCGTCGATGCCGACTCCGCCGATTACGACATGGCTAAGGTTGTGGCTGCGCTGCACAAGATCGTCGCTGCGGCGACCACGTGGATGAACGACCGGCCGTACGATACTTACACGTTCATTTATCACTTTCCCCAGGGTCCGGCGGGAGGCGGCATGGAACATGCCTTCTCGACCGCCATCGATGTGAATGCCGAGGCGATGAAGCAGTCTTTGGAGGCACTGACTGGCGTCACCGCGCACGAATTTTTTCATCTGTGGAACGTCAAGCGGATTCGTCCGCAGACGCTCGAACCTTTGGACTACACGAAGGAAAATTACACTCGGGCGCTGTGGTTCAGTGAAGGCGTCACCAGCACCGCGGAAGCAACCATTGAGTTGCGTGCCGGGCTGATGGATGAGCGGCAATATCTTTACCGGCTGGGCGAGCAGATCACGGAACTCGAGCGGCGTCCGGCGCACCTCACGCAGTCGGCTGAAGAGTCGAGCCTCGACGCCTGGCTCGAGGGTTACGGCTATTACCACCGACCCGATCGCAGCGTATCCTACTACAACAAAGGGGAACTGCTCGGAGTCATGCTTGATCTTGCGGTGCGCGAAGCCAGCCATGGGCGTGCGTCGCTGCGCGAAGTGATGCAATGGATGAATGAGAACTACGCCAGGAAGGGCCGCTTCTTCAACGATTCGGAAGGTGTGCGCGAGGCCGCAGAGGCCGTCAGCCATGCCGATTTGAGTTCGTTCTTTGCGAAGTACGTGGCCGGGACGGAAGAAATTCCCTGGGACGATTTTTTTCGCCCGGTCGGTTTGCAAGTAGAGGCGATTCCGAACACGGTGACGGACGCGGGTTTCACGGCATCGCGCAACTTCGATGGTCCTATGACCGTCGGAGAAGTGACGGCGGGCAGCGAGGCCGAGCGTGCAGGATTGTATGTGGGCGATGTCATCGTCGAGTTGCGGGGCCGATCTGTTGGTCAGGAGTCCCGCGAGGAGTTGGCCCGGCTGAATCCCGGCGACACGCTCACGGTAAAGGTTCGTTCGCGGCGGGGCGGCGATCGCGAACTGAGGTGGAGAGTCGGCAGCCGCCAGGAAATTTCGTTCGCAGTAACGGACCTCGACGAGGTCACGGCCTCACAACGGGCGCGGCGCTTAGCCTGGCTAAGAGGCGAAGCGCAAGGCGCCGCTGTTGGAAGGTCCGGGGTTGCAGGAGCGGAAAAAGGAAAATGATCCGCACCATCGTCATGCTTATCTTCTGGGTGTTGGCCGCGCCGTTGGCTGCGATCATCGGATTTACCGCGAGCTTCATCATGGGCAATGTCCGCGTCCTGTACCGGTTGTTCATGTGGGGCGCGTGGGGCGGCGTGTGGATCACGGGCGTACGTGTGGAAACCCTCGGACTCGATCAGTTCGACCACTCGCGCAGTTACATCTTCATGACGAATCACGTTTCGAACCTCGATCCCCCGATTCAAATCCCGCTGATTCCTCGACGAACGTCAGTCCTGGTGAAAAAAGAACTGTTCAAAGTTCCAATTCTAGGTCGCGCCATGCGCATGGGGTCGCTGGTGCCCGTGGACCGCGGAAATCGCGACGCCGGGATTGAAGCCGTACGCGCCGCGAAATCGGTCATCGTGGAACAGGGAGTCAACATGACCATCTACGTGGAAGGCAAGCGCTCCTTCGACGGCAAGCTACTGCCATTCAAGAAAGGGCCGTTCTATCTGGCGACGGAGTGTGGCGTTCCCGTAATTCCGATTACGATTGTCGGCACGCACTACAGCATGCCAAAGGCGAGATTTTCCATCCGGCCGGGATTGGTGAAGGTGATTTTTCATCCGCCGATTGAGCCTAAGGATTTCGTCAGCCGTGAATGCCTGATGGAGAATGTGCGCGCCGCCATCGAAAGCGGTTTGCCGGAAGAGTATCGACAACCGGCGGCGTCTTCTGCGGAGAATGTTGAGCCGCAGGGAGGCACGGCGTACGCGTGAAGATTCCTCTGCGGTTATTCCTTTGACGTTTTAGTCCGCAACGCCCGTGCGATGTCAGGAAGTTTCGGCAAGATCGCCGAATACTTGAGCCACAACTTGTGATCGACCGCGGGTGCTCCACTGACCAGCGCGCCTGCCGCAATATCATGCGCTACGCCGCTTTGCGGCGTGACGATGGCGGCTTCGCCCACCTTGCAATGCCCGACGACGCCAACCTGCCCCGTGAGGATCGCCCTGTTGCCAATTTCGGTTGAGCCAGCGAGCCCAACCTGCGCGCACAGCAGTACGTCTTCGCCGACGTGAGAGCCGTGCCCGACCTGAACCAGGTTATCGACCTTCACGCCCCGTCCAATGCGGGTTTCGCCGACGCTGGCCCGGTCGATGCAGGAGTTGGCTTGGATTTCAACGTCGTCTTCGATGATCACCGGTGCCGGCTGGGGAATTTTGCGCCAGCGTCCCTCCGCAGTCTTGGCGAAGCCAAAGCCGTCTGCGCCAATCACTACGCCGTTCTGCAGAAGTACGTTGTTGCCGATGTGGCAGTTTTCGCGCACTACGGCGTGCGCGTGTGCGAAAAAATTGTCGCCGATCTTCGCGCCGCGATAGATAACGGCATGCGCCAGAAGCACCGCGTTCGCTCCGATCACGACATCTTCGTCGATGACTACATACGGCCCGATGTGAGCGTTCGCTTCAATCCGGGCGCTGGCGTGCACGACGGCCGTAGCGTGTACGCCAGGTTCGTAGTGGAGAGGTTGATGAAAAAGTTCGAGCGCCCGGGCGAACGACAGATAGGGATTCTTCGCCCGCAACATCGCAGAGGGAATTGCAGGGAAGTCTTCGCCAACGATCACGGCAGAAGCTTTGGTGGAGCGCGCCGCGGCGGCGTACTTGGGGTTTGATACGAATGTGAGTTCCCCGGGCGCGGCATGTTCAATTCCGTTGAGGCCGGTGATTTCCGTGTCTGGGGAACCGTTTTCGAGGCGTGCGTC
>Ga0307474_10002603_pt1 | contig 12955 bp, 10 predicted proteins | sample atmos_gasesECM1C_2_FD_203312 | JGI IMG/M metagenome (GOLD analysis project Ga0307474, IMG submission 203312) | Hardwood forest soil microbial communities from Morgan-Monroe State Forest, Indiana, United States - atmos_gasesECM1C_05 | ecosystem: Environmental > Terrestrial > Soil > Temperate... | reverse complement strand
CGGTCATAATCTCCCAGACGGAGGCCGCGGGAAGCGGTCCGGCGGGCGGATCACCGGCGCGAATCGACCCGGCGACCGCCAGCCATCCGTGGGAGGAAGCCTCGTGGGCGCGGCAGGCGAAGCCGTCCCGAGTTGATCGCGGAAAGGCCGGCATGGCGCGGTCGGACCGCAAAGGTTTTGCGGTGATTCTTTCGGCCGCGTCTCGAAGATCAACAACTTCCGTAGCGGAGTGACCGACGATCGTTGCGGTGGCACGGGCGGCAACGAGAGAAGCGGCTTCGTCGTAGCTGGGCAGACCGGTGGGCATCAAGAGGAATTGTAGAAGAACGGAGAACGGGGAACAGGCACCAGGGACCGGAGCAGGAAATGCGAAGGGCGCTCCCTTGGAGCGCCCTCGGCTGATGCGGGTTGAGCAGGCTTACGATTTCTTGCCGGCCTTGTAAGACGAGTTGATCTTCTGTCCGGCCTGGTCCAGGATGCCCTTGGCGTCTGCTGCGTAGGGGCCGTTTGGAGCCAGGTCGAGGTACTTCTGGTATGCCTCGGCGCAGCCCGGAGGCAGCACGATCTTCTGGGTCTTGGGGTCGATGGTTGCGTTGCCGACGAGACCCTGTCCCTTGAGGTAGTAGAGCAGCGCATTGTTGGGATCGGTGGCGATGGCCTTATCCGCAGCTGCTACCTGGGCCGCGGCGTTGCCCTGCTGGAAGAAGATGACAGCCTGGTTCTTGTAGTAGAAACTGGCCTGCGGAGGGTTGGCTTTGGCTGCGGCGTCGAAGGCATCGTTCGCCTCCTGCACTTTGCCCTGACGCGCGTAAGTCTCTCCAAGACCGCTATCAGCAAGGCCCTGGACCTCCGGTGTGGGCTTCTTGGCGGTGGCCTCCACCTCAAGAGCCTTCTGGAACGACGTGGCGGCATCGTCGTATTTTTTCAGGCCGATCTGCGCCTGGCCGAGGCGCGCCCACAGGATGGAGGCGTCCGGCTTGGCGGCCGTATCGGTCTTCATCAGGTTTTCGGCGTCGGTGAACTTCTGGGTCTTGATCTCCTGGACCTTGGCGTCGATGGCCTGCCTGCTTGCCCCGGATCCCAGCTCCTGGGCGGCTTGTGCCGACGCACCATCAGCGCCCTTGATGTCTTCCGACACCTGCTTGAGGTCACTATTCAGGCGCTTGATGACCTCGTTGGCCTTCAGGGCCGCGGAGTTCTTGGCCTTGGTTTCTTCAAGCTGCTTCTGCACATCCGGGGGCAGGGTCTTGACGAACTCCGGCCGGCTCATGTCGAAGTCGACATTGATGTCCTGGCCGGCGACGATCTTGACGTTATCGACGTGGTCGACCTGCTTGTCCTTGGGCGTGTCAACCTGGCGGAAGATAGCCGTGTAGGATCCGACCGGGGCATCACCGGCATAGTCGCCGTTGGCATTCACGGTAAAGGTGGCCTTGTCTTCAGTTCCGGGGCCGGTGGAGAGGTTGACGATCCCGGAGGTTTGGGCAACGCCTACGGGGTTGGTGATGTGTCCGTGAATCTTGCCCATCGGCTTGTCCTGCGCCAAGGCCGGCACGACGGCCAGCGCCAGCAGGAGGCTGAGCCAAATTGAGAAGGTGCGTTTCATCTGTGTTTCTCCTTGGGAGCGGCGCGAACGAACAGCCCGCGGGCTCAAATCGTTCAAAATTCAAAATCCACTCTCGCACCGGGTGCGAGGGAAGGGGCGAACCAATGACCCAATCGGCCAGGAGACCCAAATCGGACCTGCCGGCGACCAGAGAGCGACGCGCAGGCGGAATGCTGAAAAGTGCCGGCAGACCGTTCCACCAGCAACAGCCAAAGTTAAACCAATCGGAAACCCGATTACAAGCCACCCCACCGTCGAAACCCCGGCCCATGGCACCATTTGGGGACCACCCCGGCCTGAGGCCCACCCAAGAGTAGTGGAGCGGCGGCCTGCAGTCCTGGGTTGCCTCAATCTTGGGTTGCCTCATAGTAGTGTGCTGGCGCGGGTACAGATTGTGGCCTGGATCACACCCTAGAATAGTCGCATGGCGATCACGATTCGACCGGCCACCCGGGCCGACGTGGCACAGATCCTGGCGTTCGTTCACGCGCTGGCGGTCTATGAGCGGGAGCCGGACGCCGTGAAGGCTACCGAGGCGGACCTTCTGGAGCACGGTTTCGGCGAAAACCCCTATTATTCCTGCCTGATCGCGGAGCTCGACGGCGTTCCGGCGGGGTTTGCGCTGTACTTCTACGACTACTCCACGTGGCTGGGCAAGCCCGGGCTCTATCTGGAAGACTTGTTTGTGCTTCCGGAGCACCGCGGCGCCGGCGCCGGCAAGGCGCTCCTGCAGCGGCTGGCGCAGATTGCCGTCGAGAAAGGCTGCGGGCGCATGAAGTGGGAGGTCCTGGACTGGAATACTCCGGCAATCGACTTCTATCGGGCGATGGGCGCGGAGATTCAGAAGGAGTGGCTGAACGTGCGCCTGAGCGGCGATGCGCTGCGGCGGCTGGCCACCTGCGATGGGGCTGGCGGCGCATACGCGCAAGTGCCGGCCACCTGCGGTGGGGCTGGGGGCGCTTACGCGCAAGTGCGAGAGTCCGTGGGTGGCAGCGAGTGACGATTCGCGTGATTGGCGGCGGACTTGCCGGACCGGAAGCAGCGCTGACGGCTGCACGGCTGGGCTGCCAGGTCGACCTCTACGAGATGCGGGCGATCGTGAACGGGCAGCCGCGCCTGACGCCGGCTCACCAGACGACCGAATTTGGCGAGCTGGTGTGTTCCAACTCGCTCAAAAGCGAGTCGCCCAACACCGCGCCGTGGCTCCTGAAGCAGGAGATGCGAAGGGGAGCTTGCGCTCTTTTGCGTCTTGCAGACGAGTGCGCAGTACCAGCGGGGCACGCGCTCGCCGTGGACCGCGTCGAGTTTTCGCGGCGCATCGCTGAAGCGATTGCGGCCGAGCCGCGGATCCGCGTGATCCGCGAAGAGGTGACGCGGCTCGACGACGATGTGCTGACGATTGTGGCCACTGGGCCGCTGACGTCGGGTGCGCTGAGCCGGGAGATCCAGCGGATCACAGGCTCGGAGCACTTGGCGTTTTACGATTCCATCTCGCCGATCGTGGACGCTGAATCGATTGACATGGAGCGGGTGTACTTTGCCGCGCGCTGGGACAAGGGCACCGCGGACTATATCAACTGCCCCATGAATCGCGAGGAGTATGAGCGATTCCTCGATGCGTTGCTGCTGGCGGAGGCGGCGGAGTCCAAAGAGTGGGAGCAGCTCGACTATTTTGAGGGCTGCCTGCCGATCGAAGTGCTGGCGCGGCGGGGACGCGACACGCTGCGCTTTGGCCCCATGAAACCGGTCGGGCTGCGCGATCCTCGCACCGGACAGAGGCCGTGGGCGGTCGTACAGCTGCGCAAGGAAAATCTGCGCGCCGACAGTTACAACCTGGTGGGCTTCCAGAACCACCTGAAGTGGGGCGACCAGGCGCGCGTGCTGCGGATGATTCCGGGGCTGGAGAATGCGAAGTTCTTGCGCTACGGGCAGATTCATCGCAACACTTACATCTGCGCGCCGGCCCTGCTGAACGAGCATCTGGCGCTGAAGTCGGGCGAGCGGATTCTCTTTGCCGGACAGCTCTCGGGAGTTGAAGGCTATACGGAGTCGATTGCCACCGGACTGCTCGCGGGAATCTATGCGGCTGCTCTGACACAGGGCCGCGCGCCGGTGCCCGTTCCCCGAGGGACGGCTCTGGGGTCGCTGGTGCACTACATCACGCATGCCGACGCAAAGAGCTTCCAACCTGCAAATATCACCTTTGACCTGCTGGAGCCACTGGAAGAAGAGGTGCGCCGGAAGGTACGCGACAAAAAAGAGCGGCACCGCCTGCAGTGTGAGCGGGCGCTGGCGGTCTTCGATGCGTGGTGGAGCGCCGTAGCGCAGTCGCATGCGGAACTACGGGCATAATGCTTGCGTAGTCCGTGTGGTAGGCTGGCTCATCCCCGGAAAGGCACCCTATGCGCCCCGTCTCCGCCATCGACTCCATTTCGCCTGCCATTCAACGCACAAAGGATCTCCTCTTCAGGCCATTCAGCTGGGGAACCTATCTGAAGCTGGGACTGGTGGCGATCCTTACGGAAGGCTGGGGGACGAATCTGCGGTCCTCCGGGAACAACGGTGGTCATGGGGCGGGGCAAGGGTCCATCATGAATGCGCCGCTTTCCCTGTCTGGAGTTCAGGTGGCGCAGATCGTGGCGATGGGGCTGCTCATCACTCTCTTCATGATGTGGCTCTTCTACCTGATCACGCGGCTGCGCTTCGCATTTTTCTATTGCATCATTCACAACGTGAAGGAGATTCGGCCGGGGTGGCAGGCCTATCGCGAGTCTGCGGGGCGATTTTACTGGATGAACATCCTGGCCGGCTTCTGTTACCTGCTGTTGCTGGGGCTGGTGTCGCTGCCCTTCATCTCGGGATTCATGCGGCTCTTTCGCGAGATGCCGCCGGGCGGGCATCCCGACCTGGGATTGCTGCTGGCTCTCGTCCTGCCGCTGATTCCTATCATCCTGCTGATGGTGCTGATCGGGTTTATGGCCGACTTGGTCCTTCGCGACTTCATGCTGCCGCACTATGCGCTCGAGAACGCGACGGCCGGCGAAGCCTGGGGATGGGCGTGGCGAGCGATCGCGGATGAGAAGAGGGAATTCTTCGTTTATGTCTTGCTGCGCCTGGCAATGCCGGCGGTAGCGATGGCCCTGCTGTTCATGGTGCTGCTGGTTCCCGGGCTCCTGTTCGCGGGCGCCATTGCAGCAATCTGGTATGCGATTCACGGCGCCTTTGCCGGCACGACGGGCGCTTCAGCGGCAATCGGCGTTATGCTGCAAGTCTTCTTCGGCTGCGTGGCGTTTCTCTTCCTGGTGTTGATGAGCGTGTGCGTTGGAGGGCCCCTGAGCACCTGGGTACGCCAGTACGCAACCATCTTTTACGGAGGCCGCTACCCAGCACTGGGAAAGCAGCTCTCGCCGCCGGCCACGCAAGGGCAGACTGACTTCGCGTGAGTCCTGATGGCCAGCCTGCAGCGCAGCATCATCGCTTCGGTCCTGTTCACTCTCTTTGGCGGACCTGGGATGCTGTTGTTGCTGCTGCCATGGTGGCTGACGCGATTGCACGTGGTGCCTGGCTGGAGTGCGACGGCCGGCTGGGTGCTGATCGTGGTGGGACTCATCCCGCTTCTCGAGTCGACCGGCCGCTTCATCATCGTCGGGCGCGGAACGCTGGTTCCAACAGTCCCCACCGAACACCTGGTGGTGAGCGGCCTTTACCGCTACGTGCGCAACCCCATGTACCTGGGAGTGGGGCTTTCGCTCGCCGGGGAGGCGCTGCTCTTCTGGAGCAGCCGAGTGCTGATCGAGCTAACGGTGGCAGTAGCCGTGATGGACATCTTTGTGCGCTTCTACGAAGAGCCGAAGCTCATCCGCACCTTTGGCAGAGAATACCGGCTATATCAGCGGAGCGTAGGACGCTGGCTTCCGCGCATTACGCCCTGGCAGGGTTGACGGCCTGCCCATCGACCGCTCCGGGCCGCGACTCAAACCGGAAGATCCACCACTGAGCGCCTTCAATTGTCGAGCGAGTGGGGGATTGACTGACGCCGGTAAAGCCTTCGATCGCCCGGCGCCAGAACTGAGTGGCAGCGGCGTTCGATTCCATGACGCGAACCTGCCAGGGGCCAGGAAAGCGCTTAAAAGCAAGATGAGCCAGACGCGTTCCGACTCCGCGCCGCCGATACCGGCGCAGCACGAAGAACTCCGCCATGTCCCAGTACGATTGCTCTTCTTCCGGACTTTCAACGTGCCGGATGAAGACCAATCCAGCCCATGCGCCGTCGACGGTCGCCAGAAATGGAAAACGCGAAGTCTCCGACCAATAGAGCGGCAGGTCGGGGTAAGCGAATCGCCCGTTCGGCTCGAGTTCCAACGGAATCAACTCGCTGAAGTCGTGGATATAGAGCTGAAGCAGGTTGGAGAGAAGGGGTTGGTGGACTGGTGTGGCCGGAATGAGGTCGATCTTCGCGAGATCGGGATGCATGAGGCGCTCATTTCGGTCCAACGCGTTCAAGCTTACCGCTGACGGCGGGAACCTTTCGACCCCTGGCAGTGTCCAACAGTAGAAGGCGACGGAGCCTTGCGTGCGCCCCGGGCTTGTAGTCTGGTGGTTGGAGTGAAGCGAATGCGTCGGATTGCAGGGTTGATGGGTTTGGCGATTGTGGCGGGTTCGGCTCTTGTCGGGGCGCAGGCCAAGCCGGATGCCAAGCCGAAAACCGCCGGCGCAGTAACGGTGTCAGTGCCGCGGCCCTTGCTGCCGGAGTCGTTTGCCGGGTGGACGGCAAAGGATTCGCCGAAGCCCCTGAGTGACGCAGCGCAGGCCGATCCTGCCAATGCTGCCGCGCTGCAGGAATACGGCTTCGTGAACGGGCTCGAGACAAAGTACGAAAAGGCCGGTGAAACCGTGACTCTGCGGGCGCTGCGGTTCGGCGACCTCAGCGGCGCCTACGGCGCCTATTCTTTCTACCGCGGCAACAGCTGGCCGAAGGAGGAAGTCGGGAACGGGGCGGCTTCCAATCACAACCGGGTGCTTTTCTGGCAGGGCAGCACACTGGTCGATGCGCACTTTTCCCACATCGGCCCCATGACGGGCTCGGAGCTGCGGGAGCTGGCCAGCCGGCTGCCGGGGGCGCAGGGGACGAAGGCGTTGGCTCCCCCTGTCCTCTCCGACCTGCCCAAGACGTCGCTCGACGGCCAAACCACCCATTACGCGGTCGGCGCGGCGGGCTATGGCGGGTCGGGCGGCGTTCTTCCCCCCGAGCTGGTGGGGTTCGACCGAGGCGCCGAGGCGGTGACCGCGAACTATTCGCTCAACTCGGGGCCGGCGGTACTCACGCTGATCGACTACCCGACGCCGCAGATGGCCATCGCGCAGGAAACGAAGATCCGCGACTACCTCAAGACAGGCGCGAAGGCCCAGCCGGCGTTCCCCAAGCCGCTCCAGGACTCCGACCAGGCTTCGCTCGAGGTGCGGCGCAGCGGGCCCGTGGTGGCGATCGTGAGCGGCGACGCGATCCCCGATGAGAGCCACAAGTTGCTGGCCAGCGTGCACTACGAGTCGGATTACGTCTCGATCCCGCAGCCGGGCGAGTCGGAGGTGTCGAAGACCGGGAAGCTTCTGCTGGGGATAGCCCAGCTGGTGATCATTGGCTCGGTAACCGCGCTCCTGCTCGGATTCTTCCTGGGCGGCGGGCGGGCGTTATATCGGGTCGCGAGAGGGAAGCCGGCATCGTCGGTCTACGAGGCGGAATTTATCAGCCTGGATTTGCGCGAGTAAGATTTGCGCGAGTAACCGGCGAGAACGCTGGCGGTACCGATGGGCGCATCCGCGGGGTAAATGCGAGGCTTTCAGCCTGTGGAAAACACGTCCCGATTCCGAGAAAAACGCCCGAAAACCCGATGAAAACCGGAATCAAAAGGCGAAGGTTCGCCGAACAAAGCTTCGGCGCAAATCAACCCTAAAAGTTAAAAAATTATTGATAATAAAACACTTACTCGCGTTTCGGATTATTCTTGACACTCCCTTCCCCCACACCTACTATGCAGCCAGAAAGTTCTGATGGCTTTGCCTCCGTTGGAACTATTCTCCCTAGGAAGGAGCTGCCCTGTTGCCGGGCGGCTCTTTCCGCGTCTGGAGACAATTTCCCCTCAGGAGGCCTCGGCGCGGTCGTCGACGGGGTCAGTCCATTCCTTTCCGCAGCTCTCGCACTCCCAGGAATTCGATGGATCTGTTGCCATGAGAATGGGGTCGACGGCGCCACACGCAGGGCAGGTCGGCGGCGCATACACAGGTATCTCTTCGCGCGATTCGTCGATGATGTCCTGGGGGATGGGATTAGCGATGACGGCGCGCGCTTCGTCTAGTTGATCGGCGGCGACGAGAACGATCGATCCTCGAAGGTCCGATGGAAATTGGGGCCGATTCACCCAGCTTTGTATTCCGGCTCGGCGCAAAGCCTCTGAGACTTGAAATGCCTCGATGGAGAGGTCGCACTCGCACAGCGGCACCTTCCATGAGTACTCGACGGGCCTTTCTGCAACCTCTGTCTCAGCCTCTTTGAGAGCTTCTTGCTCGTGCTCTCGAATGCGCGCCTGTGCCGACCAGCCTGCTGCGAGTGGATCGCCCAGTCCACGCTTGCGCAGCTCATCGCGCAACACGGTCTTCGCCATCTCGGTGAGGTCGTTCATCGATGAGGCAAGCTCGAGCAGTTGCCCATCATACATTTCGCTGTACAGTTGCGTAAGCCGGCGCCATTCCTCGTGTGGGTCTTCGGGCATGGAAGGCAGTATAGCCCGGAATCGCGGGCTAACGAATGGGGCCGGTGACCGAGCCGGTGCCGATGTCCTCGATCATCGCGCGGATCACCACGAGTACCGTGACCGTGGCGGCGGCCCACATGCAGGTCCAGAATCCGACGCGGTTGAAGGCGATGAAGAGAGGACCCTGTTTGCCGGCGATGGTGAAGCCGAGCTGTTCGGGAAGCAGGGCGCGAACCGCAACCGCGAGCAGGAAGCCTCCGGCCCAGACAAACGCAATGCGAAACGCGAGCTGCACGGTCTGCGCAATCATGGCTGATCCTCTCCCGGTTCCTTCCGGTTCCGGCCTGGCATAAGACGGAAGAACGTTTGATTGGATGCAGCTTCCGTGGCCGAACCTAAACTTTACCGAAAACGGGCACAACGGTACAATCACAGGAGGCACGCCGACGTAGCTCAGTTGGTAGAGCAGCTGATTCGTAATCAGCAGGTCATCGGTTCAAGTCCGATCGTCGGCTCCAGTTCTCCCCACCCAGCGCTGCCTCGCTTCCATAATTTCCTGCAGTTTATTCACAAGCAAACCCGCGCCAGTGCACAAAGGAACCAAATAAGGTATCAGTTATCCACGTTCTTTTTGTTGGCCGCTTAATTCACGTCTGCTTATCCACCCGTATTCTTGGCATAATCGCTGCAAGAGAGCGGAACCCTCGTCGGAGTCTCGCGGGGTCCCCGCGAACGGGTCTTTGTTCGTGGGGTACTCATCTGCGCATCAACCCTTAAACACGACCGGGATACGCAATAAAACCCGAGGCAGAGCCGGACCAACCACGGGAGTCAAGATTGAGCAGCTATAGCCGCCAGGATGTTCTGCGGATCCTTCAGATCAGTGCCCGCCAGTTGCAAGGGTGGGAAAGAGCGGGCCTGATTCAGCCGCAGCAGACGTATACATTTCAGGACCTGGGCCAGCTGAGAACCTTGCGCTGCCTGCGCGAGGATGACGTCTCGGCCGCTTCGATTCGCCACTCCGTCTCTGCCATGAAAGCCGTAGCGGGCATGAAGAATCCCCTGGTTGAGGCCACGGTGGTGCGTAACGGCAGCCGCATCGCCTTCCGGCACCTGGGCGCGATGGTCGATCCTATCCGCCGCCAGCTGATCTTCGACTTCGAACGCGCCGGCCAGAAGGATGCAATGGCCGAAGCCGTGTTGCCGCTGGCCGCCCCTTCGGCAGGCTTGTCGCGCGTGCAGCAGGACCAGTTCGTGGCCGCCGTACAGGCCGAGGAGGCCGGCGACAAACAGCGCGCCATTCAGCTTTATACCGAAATCCTCAAGGCCGATTCGACCTACGCGGCAGCTTATATCAACCTGGGAACCATCTACTTTCATCTTCGCCAGTTTGGGCGCGCCGAGGAGCTCTATCGCAAGGCCACTGAGGCCGACGCGGGGTACGTGCTGGCCTTCTTCGACCTGGGCAACGTGCTCGACGAGCTGGAACGCCTGGATGAGTCGATCGAGGCCTACCGGCACGCCACCGAGCTGGCTCCGCGTTATGCCGATGCCCATTACAACCTGGCGCTGGCTTACGAACGCAAGGGCGAGCGCAGGAACGCGCTCCGCCACTGGCAGGAGTATGTCCGACTGGACCGCAGCGGCCCCTGGGCCGACCACGCCCGCATCCAGATCCGCAAGTTGCTGGGCCGTGAGAAACTGGCCATTGCCTGGCGCACGGACCGGTTTGTGGCGCCGGCCAAGGTACAGGCTGACCTCTCGGTGGTCGGCGCGGATGGTGACGAAAATTGCAATTAAACCCTTTCAATGCCCCTGACCAGGGCGCCCGATTCCGGAAGCTTTTCTGAAAAAGTGTTGCTCTTCACAACTTTGTGGGTAGACCGGAGTCTATTTAAAGGCGGGAACGTTCGCCTGTCGCAATTCCCGTGTAGCGGTGTCCCGGAGCCATCCAAATAGGGCAATAACCTCCGGAATTGCCTAAATCGGGGTCCCACTGGTCCATAACATCAAGGGATCTTCCGGCGCTATTGAAATCCTTTCTTTTCGCCTTGGCCTCCCGGCGTTTATCCTGCGCCGGAGTAATGTTGGACTCTCACCCGACTCCCAGCTCCAGGGGTTTCCATTTCTATAAGACACAAGGGAAAAACCATGAAGACCATGTTCGCAACACACCTGCACAGCCGGCTTCGGATGTGCGGCATGCTGGCTGTTTGTGCCGCATCGGGACTGCTGAGCACCTGCGCCACTGCAACTGCGCAATCGCCGGCGGCACGCATTGCTTCAGCGGTCAACGGCGCCGAGCCGGCGATCATCAAGGGCTCACAGCACCCGCTGGCGAACCCGGATTACGACGCGGGGCGGATGCCGGCCTCCACGCAATTCACCGGCATCACCATCATGTTCAACCGCTCGGCAGCGCAGGAAGCCGATCTCAACGCCCTGTTGGCTGCGCAGCAGGACCCCGCGTCTCCCCAATATCACCAGTGGCTCACCTCCGACCAGTTCGCCCAACGCTTCGGCATGGCGCAGGCAGACCTGGACAAGGTGTCGAGCTGGCTCGAGCAGCAGGGCTTCACGGTGGACTCCGTGAACCGCACCCACAATGCGATTCGCTTCACAGGCACGGTGGGCCAGGTTGAATCCGCATTCCAGACACAGATGCATTACTACAATGTCGCCGGGGTGCGGCATTTCGCGCCCTCCACGGCGCTGTCGGTTCCCGCGGCCATCGCTCCGGTTGTGTCGGACGTCCGCAACCTGAACGATTTCCGGCCCAGACCGAATCACTCCGCGCCCCGTCCGGGATTCACCTCCGGAGTTTCGGGAGGCGTCTTTTTTGCCCCCGGCGATATCGTTACCGCCTACGACATCGGGCCTCTTTACACGGGTGGGATTAACGGCGCCGGTCAGACCATCGCCATCATGGGCCAGTCCTATGTGCACGTGAGCGACATTGAGAACTTCCAGGCCGCGGCCGGGCTTACCAAGAAGGATCCGGCGCTCGTGCTGGTCCCCGGGTCGGGCAACGACTTAACCACCTCTACTGGAGACGAAAGCGAGTCCGATATCGATCTGGAGTGGTCGAGTGCGATTGCGCCGGGCGCCAACGCTGTCCTGGTGTATACGGGCAGCGCGCAAAATTCGGGGGGTATCTACGATTCAATTCAGTATGCGGTCGACGAGATGATCGGCAACATCATCAGCATCAGTTACTCGAACTGCGAGCTGGACTTCACGGCCGGGAGCCCCCCCTCATTGGAATCGGTCTTCCAGCAGGCCGCAGCGCAGGGACAGACCGTGACGGTGGCTTCGGGCGATGCGGGCTCGACCGCTTGCGCAGGTGAGACCCAGTTGTCGGCAGCACAGCAGACCTCAATCGCTGTGAATTACCCGGCCAGCAGCGCCTATGTGACGAGCGTGGGCGGAACGGAGATTCCAGTAAGCGACGGAGTCGACCCCGTGACCGGAGCGAAAGGTGCGAATTACTCCACCTACTGGAATTCGAACGGCACCACGGACGTCATCAGCTCGCTCAAGATGTATATTCCCGAGATCGTGTGGAACGAAGATGTTGCGAGTTGTACGGCATCGGCAGCGGCTGCGGGGCAATGCCTTAGCTCCACCGGCGGCGGGGCGAGCACACTGGTTCCACGGCCGAGTTGGCAGACCGGCGTGCCGGGCATTCCGTCGGGCACCACGCGTCTGGTACCGGATATCGCCTTCTATTCTGCGCTCGCATTGCCTGGGTATCTTCTCTGCACCAGTGACACAAGTTTCACGAACGGTGCTACTAGCTGTGGAAGTGGATTCCGTGACAGCTCAACCGACCCCAACCTCACCATCGCCGGCGGCACCAGTTTCGCGGCCCCGATCTTTGCCGGCATGGTGGCGCTGCTGAACCAGAAGCTGAACTACACAAAAGGGCAAGGGCTGGTCAATCCGGCTCTCTACCAACTCGCCGCGAACAACGCAAATTACACATCCGGGGCGATTCACGACATAACCTCTGGCAACAACAACTGTACCTCCGGTTCGGCTGCCTGCGGAACGACGACTGGGGGCTTCTCGGCTGGCACGGGTTATGACGAGGTGACGGGAATCGGTTCGTTGGACCTCAACTTGATCGCAACTGTATGGCCGGCGAATACCGGCTCGTCCGCGGCCCTGGCCACCACAAACACGGCAGTGACGGCATCTCCCACCTCGGCGAACGTAGGTACCAGTGTCTCGTTCACGATTGCCGTGACTTCGACCAGCGGGACACCGAGTGGAGCTGTGACGCTGCAGATCGACGGCGGAACCGTATTTGGAGTAGCGGGAGCAACCACGGTCACCGGGCAGTCGCTCTCCTCGAACGGCACCCTGACTTACGCCTATACCTTCCCCACTACCACCACTTCCGGCACGCACGAAATCGTGGCCCAGTATGCAGGCGATGCGACCCATGCTCCATCAGTAGGCGTGGGTGAAGTCGTGATCACCAATCCGAGTTCCGGCAAGGGCACCATCGCGATGGCCGCCACCGGCATAACGGTCAGTCAGGGTAGTACGGGCACCTCGACAATCACGGTCACCCCTGCCGGTGGCTATACCGGAA
>Ga0307474_10002602_pt1 | contig 12958 bp, 15 predicted proteins | sample atmos_gasesECM1C_2_FD_203312 | JGI IMG/M metagenome (GOLD analysis project Ga0307474, IMG submission 203312) | Hardwood forest soil microbial communities from Morgan-Monroe State Forest, Indiana, United States - atmos_gasesECM1C_05 | ecosystem: Environmental > Terrestrial > Soil > Temperate... | reverse complement strand
CCATGCCGTATGCGCGTACTGGCTGATGTCGAGCGACGGATCCAACGCAAATACGCAAGCGCACCACGCTAGTACAATGGAAGACACCGTAGCCGGCAGTCCCGCATGACGCCGCACTCATCCCCCTTCTGAGCGCCCGTGCCCCACATCTTATAGCATTCTCGTAATAGCATTCTCTCGCGGCTCTGGATCTCCCCGTCAATGCCGAAAACGAGCCACAATTCTCATGCAAAATCTTTCCTGCGCATCAAGCGACGCCCCGTGTCATTAGGACGCACCATTCTTCGTCGCCTGTCCAACCCGTACCTTGGTATTGGTCGATACGTTCGTCTAATGGACTCCTCGCTACGCCTCTGGCTCAATCGCACCAGCCCCGAACGAAAACGGATATCGCGCGATTGACAAGCTTGGCTAAAGGAGAAGGCACCATGAGCATCACCCCGATCGAAAAAATTCTCTACACCGCCAAAGCCCACGGCACGGGTTCTTAGGCCAACTGACAGACCCGTGTGCTTCGCTTGACTATAGTCTGAAGCGTTTCAATAATTGTTTTCGAGAAGGATGCAATATGGGCCGCGGCTGTTCCCCAGATTTCGCACGTCAGAACCGACCCGAATTCTGTGATGGCCTATCCGGAATTTCCCTTCGTCGAGCGCTGGCATACATTGGGGTTCTCTGCTCTGTTTTTCTTGGTTCCAGGAGCCTTCAGGCGCAGGCCGCTTCGAGACGGCCGCCTCTAATATCGCCGTGACGTTCTTTCCAATCTCGGCAACTGCAGCATCCAGCGCGCCTTGACCGCGGCCAGTGATGAACACTTGATCCATCCCTTCTCGGACAAAGCGTTTCGCGGTGGCCAGGCCCATTCCCGGCGAGCCTCCGGTGACAACCGCGATCTTTCCAGCAAATGTCTTTGACATATGACTCCTTTATCGAAGCGATTGTTGTGAATCGTCTTCACTGCACCAGTCGTTGCGAGCCGGAACGTCGTTGGAGTAGGACCACTCTTCACCCCTGTCGGAAGGCTGCACCGATCTACATGCCTTGTCGTACGTCTTTGTTGACGAGAACTTTAATGTCCACGTGACGGTTGAGATCGCGGCCGTAAGCGCTCTCATTGCTTGCAACGGGATGGGTCGCACCATATGCGACCGGCACCAAGATTCGTCGCATGGGAACATTTTTGATCTCCAGAAAATATCGCGTTACAGCAGCCGCTCGCTCCTCGCTGAGCTTCTGATCCTCCGCGATACTGAATTTGTGGTGCGCGGCGTAGCCGGAAATTTCAATCATGTAGCCGTTGAGCGATTTCGCGATATCGGCCAGGTTGTCCAGATCTCTCTTGGCGTTCTTACCCAGGACAGTTGACCCCTCCGGGAAGAAAACATCGACCTCAAACTCGTTTTCGTAGCCATCGAGATCGGAAACGCGTTGGTGCACTTCGTTAACCGCAGCAATATCCGCCAAGCCGTGCGCACCCGCCGTTTGCGTGGCTAAGCTTGCCTGATCGGCTGAATTCTGTGCAGTATCGGCAGAATTCTGAGCCTGATCAGCCGATGTTTGCGCCTGACTCGCTTCCTTGGCGGCCTGGTCCGCACTGGCTTGTGCACGTTCCGCCGACGCCTTATTGGCCAAGACTTGCTGTTCTTCGGCGACCTCGACGGCGAAGTCATCCGGACTGAAGGAGATTTTGTGTGCTTCGAGTTGACCAACGGAATTACCGATGCCCTCCGCCTCGATGTTCAGGCCAGGGAGAAGCGCGGTGACGTCCATGTCGACATGGCGATAAAAGGGGAATTTGTACTTGGTGCGTTCGATCGTGGTGTTGTCGTCGATTCTTATCACAACCAGCTCAGATGATTTCTTGTCGCGAACGCGAATGAGGTCTCCATCACGAGACAAGATCAATCCTGAGACTTTTGCGACCTCGCCGTTCGAGAGCGGGCGGATTTTGCCAGGGCTGGCTGCCAATGCTTGGTTTGCAGGCAGGATGATGGCGAACGCATAAACGAGTAGCATCAGCATGCAATTTCGATTGTTCGATTTCACCCTGATCCTCCAGTGCCGAGAATGTTTGAGAGAAGAGAGACTGATCCCCGCCATCAACCACCATGCTGATCAACGGTGTTGCACTCGAACTACCAATCAGCGAATTTCGAGCGCACTCGCAAATGCGGGATGTACGTGGAATCGACGCCTCAGAAAAGGTGGCCAAGGAAGGGACTTAATATCAGCTCATGTCTTGGTATCGCCGCTTCGAGTCTCATGGCGAAATACCGACACAAGTCCACAGTGCATGCCTGTTTGCGTGCTCATGTGGTTTTGACCAGGATCAGGGGCGGAACGCGCTCGAGGTAAGGTGCCGTTTCGTCGCTTGCCGCTGACCAGGGATCAGATTCGGAAGATTTAAGTCGCGTCGAGGTAAAACGGCCCTGCGATGAAGCGCTGGCCTGGCCCAGCGAGTCACTCAAATCGCCAGTTCTGGTCCCTCGTCGACCTCATCGATGAGTCGCTGATACCGCGGTTGGTAGATCCCGAGCCTCTTCATCTTGGAGACTAATGTTGTACGTTTAAGGCCCAGCCGGGCAGCCGCTCCGCGTGGTCCTCCTATCATTCCTCCGGCGGCCCGCAATGTCTCCAAGATCAGAGTTGCTTCGTGTTCGCGCAGTGTGCCCTGTAGGGCAACCGTGGGGATTATGTTCGTCTCTGATCGAGGCAGAGGATTGGGCAGCACTCCATCGTCCGATCGGATTACGGCTCGTTCAATGAGGTTTTGGAGTTCCCGTACATTGCCGGGCCAAGGATATGCAATGAATGCATCCATGGTCATCTCCGGTATTTGTTCAATGTGCTTCCCCATCCGCCGGGCGAATACTTCGGCGAAATGAAGTACCAACTGGCGTATATCCTCGCGGCGCTCCCGCAAGGGCGGAACCACGACTGGAAAGACATTCAGCCGATAATACAGATCACTGCGGAATTCATTCCGTGCAACCATCTGGGCCAGATCGCGATGAGTGGCGACAACCAGACGCACGTTGATGCGATGTGTGCGGCCGCTGCCCAAGCGCTCGAACTCTTGTTCCTGCAAAACGCGTAAAAGTTTCGGCTGCAAGGCCAGCGGCAGGTCCCCGATTTCGTCCAGGAACAGAGTTCCCGTATCGGCCATTTCGAAGCGGCCAAGTTTTTGCGTGACGGCCCCAGTGAAGGCACCCTTCTCGTGCCCAAACAACTCACTCTCCAGGAGATCGAAGGGGATGGCAGCGCAGTTAAGCTTCACGAATGGGCGTCCGCAGCGTGGGCTCAGATTGTGAATGGCATGAGCGATCAGTTCCTTTCCCGTTCCGGTTTCTCCCAGAACCAGCACAGTGGAATCAGTTGGCGCCACACGTTGCACTTCCGCGAGAGCTGATTCAAGGGCGGGGCTGTTGCCGACAATGTGATCAAATTGTCGGTCTCTGTCGTCCCGTTCGTCAGAGCATGGTCTCTCAAACGCCCCCACAGCAACCTCCTACCAAAACCAGTGCGATCGACTTGGATCAGCCCTCAGCCTCAATGGCTACTCGAACGCTCTCAAGTAGGATTGCGCCATCAAAAGGTTTGACCATAAATTTCACTGCACCGCCTCGCATTGCCTGCAATCGCATGTCTTCGTCTCCGTGTGCCGTAATGAAAATGGTGGGAATCGGGCAGTGATCAGCATTCAACTTAGCCTGGAGGTCCAGCCCAGACATCCCCGGCATGCGGATATCGCTGATCAGACACCCAGTTTCGTGTTGCCGACCAGAGCGTAAGAAATCCTCGGCAGAGGCGAAGGATTGCACTGAAAGGCCTGCCGATTTCAGTAAACGTTGCACGGCGACTCGATACGATTCGTCGTCCTCGATAACGGCAACCATTTTCCCCTTCCTCCCACTAGCCATACAGGTACAGGATTGATCTGCTGACCGCGGAACGCAATTATTGGTTCTCATAAGGGCGGTGATATGTATGTATAACCGAGTTCGTAGTCGTGCCTGGGGGGCGGGTTAGGTCGGCGGTCACGGCTAGGGGGCCGTTGGAAGCTTGAGCCTTTCTGCCATTCTTCCTAGCTCAGCGGGCGAGTTCGCCTCCATCTTGTGCATTACTTGTCCACGCTGCACGGTGACGGTGATTTCGGTGGTGCCAAGTGTCGAGGCAATCTGCTTCGTTAGCATGCCGGAAACAATGAGACGCATGACCTCGCGCTCGCGTGCTGTCAATTTCGCGTAGCGTTCTTGCAATTGCGCAAGCTCGCTCTGTTGTTGCCGCGCTTCTGCATTGCTCTTCAGCGCTTGCTGAATCGCATCGATCAGGTCCTGATCACGGAAAGGCTTTGTCAGAAATTCCACTGCGCCAGACTTCATCGCTTTGACAGTCATGGGAATATCCCCGTGGCTGCTGATGAAAATAATAGGGATCTGAGCTCCGGCCTCGTTTAGTTTGCTTTGGACCTCCAGGCCACTCATTCGTGGAAGCCGTATGTCCAGTAGGAGGCAACTGGGAGCGTCCGGAAGCTTGCGCCGCAGAAAGTCCTGTGGCGTGGCAAACGACTCCGAGTGCAAGCCCACCGTCTTCAACAGACGCTGCATAGCTGCACGCATGCGGCCGCCGTCATCGACAATGAAAACAGTGGGACTATCAGAGGTCATGCAGCTATCGCCACTCTACAGGGCTGCGTGAAGTAAAACGTGGCTCCCGGTCCGTAGTTCGGAGTCGCCCAGATGCGGCCACGGTGCGACTCGACTATGGAACGGGCAATGGCTAGTCCCAGGCCTGTACCTTTGTACTTGGTGGTAAAGAATGGGTTAAAAATCTGGTCTGCGTTCTCAGTGGGCAGTCCCACGCCCGTATCGCTGACCGAGATCAGCAGTTGACCATCGTCCGCCAACTGTGACTTGATGCGGAGTTCACCGCTCGTGTCCCGGATCGCCTCCATCCCATTGAGCATGAGATTAAGCAATACCTGGGACGACGTGGCCAACCTTTCTGACCTTGATCGTTTATACGACACCGTAACAAAACACAATCGACTGATCGACATCATTTTTGCGAATGCCGGCCTTGCGAAATTGGCTCCTTTGGGGACCGTGGACGAGAAGTTTTTCGACCTTCACTTCAATGCCAACGTGAAAGGACTCTTCTTCTCCGTACAAAAGGGTCTTCCGCTAATGAAGGACGGAGGCTCCATCATCCTTAATGGATCCATTGCCGATATCAAGGGCTTTCCCGCGATGAGCGTGTATAGCGCCACCAAAGCCGCGGTACGTTCCTTTGCGCGAACTTGGACCAATGACTTGCGGGACCGCCGCATTCGAGTAAATGTGCTCAGCTCGGGTCACATCGACACTCCGATTCTGGAAGACCTTCAGCAGGGCGAGGCGCTCCTGAAGATGAAAAAGGAGATGGAGAACAACGTCCCCTCGGAAGATTGGGAGACCCCGACGAGATTGCCAAAGCTGTTTCATTCCTCGCTTCCGATGAGGCCAGCTATGTCTCGGGTGCCGAGCTTTACGTCGATGGTGGCGTGGCTCAAATCTGAGTGCTGCAACGTGCTCAATGTCGTATTCGAAAAATGTGGAAAGGACTGAAATACAAATGGCAAGTTTGCAATCACGTCTAGATGAATTCAAGAAAGCGTTCGAGTCTGGGGCCCCGCCTTACAATGCGCCACCCGAGGTTATCGAGACGATGCATCGAGCGACTGCCGAGCTCAAGTCGTCGGGGATTGAGGCGCACGCATTGAAGGTCGGTGACCGCGCTCCGAGTTTCAGCTTATTCAATCAGGACCACGTGCAGGTATCCTCCGCGGACTTGCTGCGGGAAGGACCGTTGGTGGTCAGCTTCTTTCGAGGACACTGGTGACCCTACTGCAATATGGAGCTGGAGGCTCTACAGCAAATCCAAGGGGAAGTCAGAGCATTGGGAGGGCAGATCGTCGTGCTCACTCCTGAACTCGAACGGTACACCCGCGCTCTGCACAAGAAGCTGAACCTGAGCTTTGACATCCTGACTGATCTTCATCTGAAGACTGCAGAGCAATTTCGTCTGGTCTTTACGCTGCCGGATTACTTGCGCGATCTTTACAAGTCGTTCGGCAATGTACTCGACAGGTTTCATGATGAGCCGGAGTACCGATTGCCGATGCCCGCGCGGTATGTGGTCGACAAGCAAGGGGTCATCCGCGCGGCCGATGTGAACGCAGATTACACAATTCGTCTGGAGCCTTCCGAAACTCTCAGGCAGTTGCGGATGTTAACCGGGTGATTGGCTAACCACACTTGCGAGTCGAATTCGATCCGACGGGACGAGAGAGGAAAATACTATGAATGCACTTAAGGCGAACTACTTCGATGCCTATCGCAGTCTGAAGCTCACGAGAGACGCCGCTGGTGTGTTGGTAGCTGAATTCCACAGCCAAGGCGGACCCTTCACTTTCACAGCGCAAGACCATACGGAACTTGTCGAAGCCTTTTACCGGCTCGCTCAAGATCGAGCCAATAAGATCGTGATCTTAACAGGCGCAGGCGGGGACTTTATTACCGGTGTCGAATGGTCCTCGTTTGGCAACGTCGCCGATCCCGGCGTTTGGAGCCAGGTTCACGACGAAGGCGTGCAGATTCTCGAAAACATGGCTAACATTCGCGTTCCGGTCATCGCTGCTATCGAAGGACGCGCTCATGTGCACTCCGAGTATGCGCTACTTGCGAATGTAATTGTGGCGGCCGAGGGGGCGACCTTCCTCGATGGAGCGCACTTCGCCGCAGGGGTAGTGCCAGGGGACGGAATTTTTACCACCTGGAGTTATCGCGCTGGAGCAGGACGAGCGGAGGCGTTCCTGCTCAATCCGCAGCCACTGAGGGCGCGTACAGCGTATGAATGGGGAGTGGTTGCCGAGGTTGTGCCGAACGGTAAAGCTGTCAGTCGTGCTCGAGAATTGGCCGAACTGTAGTTGAAAGCTCCCGAAGTAACGCGCCGCGACACGCGGGTGCACTTCATTCATCCGTTGAAAGAGCGCATCGTAAGAGAAGTCGGGTACGGATTGTCACTCGAAGGAGCCTCCGCTGCCGACCTCGTGAAATCAATGCGAATCAAGACCGGGCCTGTGGTTTCCAAAGAGCAAGTGGCATGAACGTAGAAACAGGGCGTCCGTTAATTGCTGCCCTGCAAAGCTCAAGAATGAATTGGAGGCCGTCATGCCCAAGTCGATCGTAATTACTGGTGCATCGAAGGGGATCGGCCGCGCCGTGGCCGATCCCTTAGCCCAACAGGGTTGGTCTGTCATAGGCGTTGCGCGTAGTTCTCCCGGACATTTTCCGGGAGTTTTTATCGAGACAGACCTTGCAGACCAGAATCAGACCTATGCTCTCGCCAAGGACCTGGCCGCTCGCGGAGACGTGTTTGGAATCGTGAACAACGTGGGCCTCGTCAGGCGTGAGACGATTGATGCCGTGGATTTCGAGGTATTCACCACCGTGATGGATTTAAACGTGCGCCCGGCGCTGCAACTCACCCAAGCTCTTCTGCCCAACATGCGATCCGCTCGATTTGGACGCATCATCAACGTCACCAGCCTCGTTACTCGCGGGCTCCCGTTTGTTTCAAGCTATGCGGCAGCAAAAGCAGCATTAGAAAGCCTCACGCGTACCATGGCGATTGAGCTTGCGCCGGACGGCATTACCGCGAATGCCATTGCGCCTGGCCCAACCGAAACAGAACTATTCCGTGCTAACAATCCGCCAGGCAGCGAAGGAGAGGCACGCTATTTGAAAGGCGTGCCGATGAGGCGCTTCGCGCAGCCCGCAGAAATAGCAGCGGCCATCGCGTTTCTTGCCGGCGAGAAGGCGGCTTTCATCACAGGGCAGACCCTATTTGTGGATGGTGGTGCAAGCCTGGGGCGTCTGTAGCATTCGTAACGCGCGGAGCGAATTCTTGGATTGGACTGTAAGCCCGTTTTCCGACTGTCTTCAGATGGTGAGATCCCTGAATCCTTAGATTGCTACGACGATCTGGAACCTTAATCCAAATAGAGGTGGCCTGTGAGTGCAGTCACAAAAGCCACGAGCGTTCCACCAATAAGGATATTGTCTTTGCCAACTAACCTCCAACAAATGACCGAATTACGGCAGACACGGCATTTCTGGAATAGAAGATGAGAATGACGCCGGCCACAGCCGCATGGAGGAAGCCACGAACGATTCTGCCGGTCTGCTCCAGGTTGAACCCGGCTCCTAAGCGCCGCTTTGCGGAAAGAGCTCCGCGTCGATATTTCTCAGCTCGGTCTATTGGAGTTTCCGTCCAAGTGGCGGCCGTGCACAAGTCAGTGTCGATGTTGGTTTGAGCCTCTTCACGGGAGGCGAAGCCGCACGCGATGATGCTGGGTCTGGCGATGAGTTCCCGCAATGATTCTTCATCGGGATAGGCAATCACGAAGCGCTCCGAAGGGCCTTCTGTCCGACGGGCCTCGATCACTGCGTATTGTGCACTCGATGAATCGACCAAACCAGTCACGATGTCACCCTAAGTCCACTCGTGCCCCAAAGACAAAGCACGCACAAAGTCTAAGCAAGCCAGATTCCAAACAGATTAGCCATGCCTTTCAGGTTCAGAGGATGCTGGGCGATTTGCAGCTGTGAAGACCAGATGGGAGTCTTTCAATAGACAGCTGTCGGCATTTCGACTGGCTTAGGACATCAGTGGAAGGCCGATTGCCATGTGGCCTTCGCTTTCCGTGAGTCCTCTGTGCCGGCAGCACGTGTTGGCATTACTTCAGGCTCAAGAAACGCCGAGAGCAAGACGCCTTCGCAGTGGTAGGACAGTCCTGTGTAGGCGGGACTGCAAAGGCGACTGCCGCTCTTAGCGAATTGACGCATGCTGCTTTGATGCTCTGGCTCATAACTCAGCTACATGAATGCGGAAACCAATTTCTGTCTCTTAGACCGAATATCAAGGTTCTCTCCTGTTGTTTTGGAACTGGAAATGCAATCCCAGCATTACAATTCACGTTCTGTCAGATAGGGAACGTGACAGAATCCTGCTGGTCTTCAGCGCCCCAGCGGGATTCTCGATGCCTGATCATTCGATGTGATGGGTGAGGTGATGTATGAGGTTTATCAGATTGAGTTCGATCAAAGCGACAGCAGATGTGGTCTCCGGCATTCTGAATTGGGTCTGCCCGGAATGTGGAGGAAGAATGGGAGGCCGCGGGAGAGAATTCAAGTGCCAGGGTGAATGTCAGACGGACTGGCGGCAGATTTGGGAGCGGTTTCTCGCAGTTGGACATTGAGGTGGAGTGGACCGTCTCTGTCGACTATGACTACGCCTTGCCTTCTCCAACTGCTCAGTATCTCAGGGAGCAATTCGGTGGGTCAACCTAGCCGCTGCATCTTCCCGCCGCCGGAGAGAATCTGATATCGGTGAGTCCGCGAGGAACACAGCGATGTTATTGGCTCTGGTTGTTGTCGGTGTTGTGGCTCTTGGGATATCCCTCGTCGTTCGCGTGAAACGCCGAAGGGACCAACACGAGATGGACCAGCACAGCATCTCCGCGGAGGAACTTCACGCATTGTTGACTTCACATCAAGAGGTGCTCCTGTTTGATGTTCGCCAGCCGCTGGACTTGCTGGCCTATCCTGAGATGATTCCCAAGGCTCAACGGGTCGCCCCAGATGAGGTGCTAGCGAGGCCCACACTGATCCCAAAGGAAAAAGACGCTGTTGTTTACTGTACCTGTCCGAGCGACAAAACCAGCCGCACGGTATTGCGTCGCGCATTGGCACTAGGATTCTTCCGGATCAAGTTCCTAAAAGGTGGGTTGGCGGCCTGGAAGGAAAAGGGCTACCCGGTTGAGCCGTACACGGAGGTCTTCCACCTCAACCCAAGCTTGGTTACGCGCTCTCACTGATCTGGGCCGAGCTGCTAGCTCCACTTCAAGTTTGTTTTTGTCGCTGCCAAAGGATGCTTACTTTTGATTCCTGGCTCTGTGCGTGACGCGATTCAGGATGAATTCCTGTGCCAGGTTGGCAGCGGCTCGTTGCCCGGTTCCGATTAGGAAGTTCCCGAAAACCAGTCCGAGACCTCGATTCGACGCTGGATAATAGGCATTCGCGATGGCAGCCGAGCCGAGATCGCCACCGATGGTTGAGTAGTTCGGCTGCAGCCGCCCGTTGTCTCCTCTGCACATGAATGGGAAGGAGACTGCGTGCAGAACGCGAGACTTTGTCGTCCCCGTGCCTTGGTAGAAATAGCGTGGGTCCTGGTGCAGAACCGATGGCAGGATAGCGCCACCAATCATGATATCGGTGAAGCCGTTGGTATAGGCAGCGCCGTAACGCTCACCGAACCCCTTCCATCCCTGAGGGTAGTTGGGGTGGTCTCCGGCCTGCTCGGCGCCCGCGGCTATGCCTACTCCGATAAAGGTTATCGGATCGAAGGCGACCTTGGCGGCGAGTCGGAACTTTAACTTCGCAGTGAGCGGTCCAGCGTTTTGATCATAGCTCACGTAGAAATTGGGGATAATCCCGAAAATGCGCTGCTTCTCCTCGAGCTTGACCTGCTCGGTGGCAATCTCCTCGGCAGAATAACCTACGGTCACGGAAGTAAATGCGGTTGCGATCTGGAGCCTGGGAACGTTCAGGATTATGTATTGGCCCGGCTTGAGTGCCGAGTCCGGTGAAGTCCAGGCCGCAAATCCATGGGCGGTGATCTCGACGTGGTATGTTTCAGGCTCGACGTCGTCGAACTCAAAAAATCCCTTGTCATTTGACACGACGGTGTGAGGACTCTGGAGAGTTGGGCTCTCGAGAATGACGCTGGCACCGGGAATGGCATCGTCATTCATATCGACTACGGTGCCGACAATGACTCCCGGTTGCGGCTTGGGCACCTCAGGTAAAAGAGGCAATTTCTCCTGAGCATTGGATTTCCTTGAACCACAAAGGCAGAGCAACAAGAAAAAGAAGAGCCATGCTCTGCTATGGACGATGAAAACCTTTTGAAGCATAACTCTCCGCACGACAAGAGAGTTAAAGCATCCGATATGCCAAACGAGGCGCATGAGGCTCTCTGAGCAAAATCGCTCACTCCAATGAATCAAGGGAGAATTCTGAGAGGAAGGTGGCAACGACGTCACGCCTATTTCGACACTTTCAACGCCTTCGTCACTTGTCGCCGCTTGGCAACTCTCGAGGGCACCGGCTCAGTGCAAGATGCATGACCTTAGAGGCCAGAATGCCTACTCAGCAAGCTTCTTATGGATGGTTCTTTTCAAATGCGACAAACGGAGAATCGCGACACAAGTGTCTTAACTTCGACACGTGTCACAGGTTCGAACAGAGGCTGGCACCGGCCCGTGAATCCAAAGTCAGAAGCTCCGCCATTTGGCCTCTCGCTGCGAAGCTTCGGTAGTTCTGGATGCTCGCAACATGGTTCAGTGAGGGACTTCAGGACCCAGTTTAGCTCACGTGACTTTGGCAACTTCCTTGCATGAGTCTGGGGCGGCAGTATCGACGGTTTTCACGACAGAGGAACCGTCTCATACAAAACTCGTCCGAGGTGACTTGCAATGGCCACCGCCGCCAAATTCCGAATCGACGTAGCAATTCACGACCTCCTCATGAATTCCGCCCAGCGATCTCCTGCGCCGGCCGAAGCGAAGGGCCTTACACTTCCTGAACCGATCTTTCCGCAATTCCCGGAGCGGCTGAACACTCCCGGCCCTGAGGTTCCCCCGGAAAAGCGCAAGTGGGGCGTGCAGGATATCTATCGCACATCTCGCGGCTGGCTCTTTCCGTATGTACGCTCCCGAGTATTGCCGGGCGAGTTCCACCCTATCACCGCCTATCTATTTGTCGAATACAAGTGCAACCTCGATTGCTGGTATTGCTGGTCGTACAACAACAAAGTCAAGGGCATGACTGAGGATGTGGCCAGGCGTTCCATCGACTGGCTGCACGACAATGGGTGCCGTGTGCTGGCGCTAATGGGTGGCGAGCCTCTCTTGCGGCCAGAATTCATTCATAAAGTTGTCTATTACGCGGCGAAGAAAGGATTCTGGGTTTATATAGCCACCAATGGTCGTTTGCTGAAGCCTGATTTCGCCGACCGCCTCGGCGATGCCGGCGTAGCTGTATTTAACTTCGCTCTGGACTCGTGGGATCTGCAGCCAAGCTTGCCCAAAGCATTTGTTCCCTCGGAGAAAAATCTGGAACATATCCTGCGCAAGCAGTACGTGGACGGATATCTAGTTTTTTTCAACATCAACATCTGCCGCAACAACTTGGAGGATGTCAGAAAGCTCACCGAATACGCCCACGACCATCGGATTGCTACCGACTACCACATCAATGAGACTCCAATGCTCGAACAGGATGACCACTTTAAGCACCTGTACGACAACCCCACCTACATCCGGCCGGAAGACTGGCGCGAGATCGACTCTCTGGTCGATTGGCTGGTCGAGAAAAACAAAGCCGGTTATCAGATGGTAAATTCGGTGCCACGCCTGCAAGAGATCAAGGCCTTTGTGCGTATGTCTTCCGGGCTCGATCTGCGCGAGTACGGCTGGAATGGTGATGGGACCAAGAGCAGACACCAGGCAGAACTCCTCGCCTCGATGCCAGGGATTGTCGAGGAACCCAACGGAGAGTTGCACTTTGGCGAGTGGAACTGTCGCGCCGGGCAGAACAACGTCATCATCCGCACGGACGGCACCGTCGCTCCATGCTTCCCGATGTACGGGGCCACCTTCGACTGGGGAAACATCGACGAACCTAAATTCGATCAGACCCAGCTGTCTGCTATGAAGTCAACCTGCCAGCGTCATTGTTTCTCGACTCTGAACCATAACCTCGCGTACTGCTACAACGATGCCAGGGTGATCAAGTGGCTTTGGACCAATGCCAAGAACAGATTCCAGGGTGGGGTGCGCAGCTTCGAGGACTAA
>Ga0307474_10002601_pt1 | contig 12958 bp, 10 predicted proteins | sample atmos_gasesECM1C_2_FD_203312 | JGI IMG/M metagenome (GOLD analysis project Ga0307474, IMG submission 203312) | Hardwood forest soil microbial communities from Morgan-Monroe State Forest, Indiana, United States - atmos_gasesECM1C_05 | ecosystem: Environmental > Terrestrial > Soil > Temperate... | reverse complement strand
GACATTTTGGCCATGAGCGCGGCATCGCACTGCTGATGAGCGTCATTTGCGTCATTCTGCTGAGCGTGACCGGCGCGGGCATCGTCGGTCTGACCAGTTTGTGGGTAGGTCAGCGGACCCGGCAGATTGGAGTAAGGCGGGCCATTGGCGCAAGAAAGATCGACATACTGCGTTACTTCCAGATCGAGAACTTGCTTATCGCCGCCGGCGGCGCGGTAGTCGGCTCTCTGTTTGCCTTTGGCCTCAGCGAATGGCTGATGAGGCATTACGAGATGATGCCTCTTCCGCCGTTCTACGTGGCCGTAGGCGTAGTTGCCATGCTCGTACTCGGTCAGACCGCCGTGTTGGTACCGGCGCGCCGTGCTTCCAACGTGCCGCCATTTGTGGCAGCACGGTCGGGTTGAGCTTTGATCCCTTTATCTGAGAAGAACTTTCCCATAAAGAGCGCCGCCGCGATGGGTTGGTTTCCATTCTTTTGGCTCACCGGTGTCAGCCCATTGCTGATTTCCATTCCGCGGACCTGCGGCGAAGCTTACGACTGTGGCTCCTCGATGGAATCTGCGGCCAGCCTGATCGTGGGCGAGCCATCCTCCTCCAGCGGACGAAGCTTCACGGTTGGCGATGTCTCCTGCGCGGGCTGATCAGGCGGCTGGTCGAGCTGCATCCTGATTGTGGGCGAGCCATCCTCCTCTAACGGACGAATCTTACGAGTTGCCGAGATCTCCGGCCGAGGCTGGAAAGGCTGCTCGCTGCGCAAAAGCTGCAGCGCGGGCTCGGCCTCGATGGGCTCGCTGAAATAATAGCCCTGCCCGTAATCGCAGCCCATCGTCTGGAGAGCCTGCGCTGCTTCCTCGGTCTCTATGATTTCCGCAATTGCCGTCAGATTCAGGCTGCCGGCCATCTGTAACATCGCAGCGGTCATACCGGTGTTGGCCTGATCCGAGGCTATGCGATTCACGAACGGACGATCGATCTTTACGAAGTCGAATGGAAAGAGCTGTAGATAACTCAATGATGAATAACCGGTCCCGAAGTCATCCAGCATCAATTGGAGTCCCAAGCCATGCAGCTGATCGAGAGTCTCGCGCGCCGCACCTACGTTGCTGATGAGCGCAGCCTCGGTCAGCTCGAACTTGAGCATCGACGGCGACAACTGCGTCTCTCGCAGCAACGACGCGACGTATTGGCTCAAGTCGGGATCTCGCAACGCCGTCGGGGAAAGATTGACGCTGATGAAGAACTCTTGATTGGCTGGCAGACGCCGCCGCCAATCCTCTGCAACCCTGACGGCCCTGAGGATGATCCAACGGGTGATCGGCACCATCAACCCGGTTTCTTCCGCGACGCCTAGAAATCTATCCGGAGCGAGCACGCCTTCCACCGGATGGCGCCAGCGTAAAAGCGCCTCGGCACCCACCATCTTGTAGGTCTGGAGATTTACGATCGGCTGAAACAGCAGCTGCAGCTCATGCCTTTCCCTCGCAACGTGCAGGTCCGCCTCCAAGCTCACGAGGTTCGCGGCCTGCCCGGCCATGTCCGGCGCGTAGCCGAGGATCTTGGCAGTCTCGTGATGCTTGGCAGCCGATAATGCGATGTCAGCTTCCCGGACGATATCCTCCGCGCGCTGCCGGCCCGAATCCACCCACGTGACGCCCATGGTTGCGCCGACGACCAGTCGGTGCCGGCGCAAATCGAAGGGCGAGCGCAATTCCTCTTTGAGAGAGCCTGCAACATCCATGGCCGCTTCACGGGAAGCCACATCCAGGATCAACACTGCAAACTGGTCACCGCCCCAGCGCGCCAGCACGCCCTGCAACGCCGACGTTTTTTTTTCGAAACGGCGCGCCGCCTGGACCATCAACTCGTCGCCGGCCGTATGACCCAGAATATCATTGATCAGTTTGAATCGGACTATGTCGACGATGATCACCGCGAGGCATTGGCGCCGCTGCTTGCGCAAGTCGCGCAGTGCCCGGTCGAGTTGGTCCATGAAATAGCGCCGGTTCGGCAGTCCCGTGAATGCATCGTGAAAGCGCGCATGATCGAAGGTTTCCTGCAGATTGAGCCGCTGCTGCATCTCCACCGCGAGCCGTTGATTGGTCGTGCGCTGGCGCTGCAGCGCGGCCACCAGGGCCGCGCGCGAGCGTTGCAACTCCTGTGTCAGTTCATGAGTGCCAAAGGCGAAGAGCCATGCTAGGAATACCAGCAGGCCGATTTCCGAGACGAGCAGCGTGGCGGGAAACCAACCGTCGCGGGGGCGGATTGCCAGTTCCAAGTAACTTCCGGGAATGGCAGCCGCCACTGGTAGTCGAATCCTTGCCGCGACAGCGTCCGTCAATTGTTCTGTACGGGAATTGACGAAGCTGCGAGCGCGGGGGCTACCGGGCTCGATTTGAGAAAGCTCGAAGTCGTAACCCATGTCAATCAGCCGTCCGAGGTGAGTCGCCCCCATCAGTTCGTCCAAGTCGGTATAGGCAAGCGACCAGGCGGGCAATCGCACAACCGCCAAAAGGCTGCTGGCCGCTATCGGAAATCGTACTGCTATGAGCCACTGGCTACCGAGACGCATCGGACCCAGAACGGCGGGCCCAGATACGGTGTGAGCGGAGTCCGCCGACCGCCATTCGCTTGCAATGCCGTTTGCGGTGGCAGCCTCTGCCGGCCGGGAAGCCAGCACCTTGTCGTCACTCGTCATCCAAAAGGTCTTGGCCGCCGCCGGCAGCGATTCGAATGAGGCGAGCGTTTCCCGGTGTGATGGTACCGGTGCGGCCAAGGCGGCCCGTCGCTCGGCAAGATCGCTCAGCTCTTGCAATAGCGGCTCTATCTTCCTGACGGAGGTGTTCGCGACCGTGGTTGCCGTCTCGCGAGCTACGGCGGCGTCGTGCCGTACGCTAAGAGCGATCATGCGTGATCCGGCGATCAGCACGACGGCCAACACGACGACCGTGGGCAGCCAAAGCAAGTTGCGTCGGCGGGTCCACCTCGTCACGTTGACTTACCGTGGTGGCCGACGTGAAAAATATAATTGAGCGTTACCGCGACCCGGTTGCTGCCCGCGAGATCCTGGTAGTCAACGACCAGCGTAAGCTCGGCGCGCCTGTGCGGCAACGGTTTGGTCACCCCGACATAGCCCTCCCTGAGCGATTTTCCTGGCACCACAAACTCCAGGCCCAACACGGTCGGTGAGACCTGGCCAAAGGCTGCGCCCGCCAGAAAATTCACCTTGGAGGTGTACGCGTCGATTCGAGCAGACGTGAGATGCGTTCCGAGATTGCCGCCCACCGAGTCTGCGTAGGAGACCGTCGTCAGGATGTGAGGATTCACCAAGTACGAAAGCCCGAGCTTGGGCAGATTGCCGTGGGTAGTTTCAACGTCGAACTGTCGGTCTTCCAGTTGCACGGACAATCGATGCGAGTACGTGCCGATTATTCCGGCCGCCACAACCGAATATTTGAAGGCGCGCGGGCCATCATCACCGGCACCCTCGTGCACTTCGCCATAGAAGCTATAGCGCGCATCGCCCAGTTCACGAGTCAGGGAGCCGTTGACTGAGCCGAACGTCCACTGAGCAGCGGATATCCCCTGATGTTCCAGCGCGACTCCCGCAAGGTTATCGGCATCGAAGTTGTGCAACCACCCTACTGAACCGCCGCCGCCGCCATTGGTTCCCGGCAGAGTGGAACCGTCGACGCTGAGTACGATCCGATCGTCGGAAACCGGGGCCGGAGTTGAATCCACGGCGGCTGCCGTGCCTGGCGCGAGCCAGCCGGCCAGAGCGCCGGCAATGATGAGCCGTGCAAGTCTCATCGCACCTGCCGCATGGCGCCCGTGATCGCGGTCGCGCTCATTTCAAGCGTATCGCCCGTGCCCCCTTTCGCGACCGGGAGCACTGACACCGTGAAAATACGTTCCTGCTCGCCAGCCAACGTGGTTGCAGAACTCGTAACCTGGTAGATCCGCTGATCGATTTCGACGTGCATCTTGCGCCGATTGCTCAATCCGGGCTCCCACCAACGCTGGCTGGAATTCCATTGCGGCAGCAACTGCGCCGCATCTGCTCCGACTTCCGCGCCGGCGAGCAGCCACATGGCAGGCTTGTTGGACGCCAGCAGACGTCCTTGAGCATCGATCACCAATGCGGCATATTCAGACGTGTCCAATGCGGTCCTCAGGCAGAACACTTCGGTTCCGTCCTCGATGGTCAAAAGCGCCAGGCGATGTTCCCTGTGCACGACATGCAGTACTCGCACCTGTGTCACTCGCAACTGGCCTGCAACGCGGATGACGGTCAGGGGCGCTGCGCCGTCCGAACCAACGATGAGTTCGTGGACGATGTCGGGATACGAGAAGCACAGTGCTTTGAACAGATTGCGGCCCTCGAGCGGCATTCCTCCCGTGTCCAGATAAGTGCTCGCAAAGTCGCTGCATGCGACGATGCGCAGGCTGGCCGGATCGATCAGCAGAGCCGGCAGCGGTAGGCGCTCGATCAGGTCGGACCACAGTTCGTGCGCGCGCTCCGCTTCGGTCCGCGCCAGAGCGGTATGCACGCTCAGCCGCTCGAATACAATGCCGACGTACTCGGCCGCCACCGCACATGCGAACAGCCCGATGGAGAATACTTCGAGCAGCACGATCAGAAAACTTGCCGGCGCAGAGTATCCCGGGAAAGACGGCTGCGCCACCGCGCTTTGATGACCGAACAACCACGTGAGCCACGCGTCGCCGCCAAGCAACCCGCTCGCGTACCAACGCAATTCCGGAGCTTGGGCGAGAGCGACGACGAGCACAACGCAGACACTCACCGCGGCCATGAGATAGGGGTGCCAGCGTGAAAGAAAACTTGCGCCAATCACCGGCAGGACAAATACCATTAAGAACGCGGGATTTTGCAGGGCGCCGACGTGCTGCCAGATGTAGCCGATCAGGATGACACCGGTCACATCCATCACTGCCAACAAGTGATCGTGCCATCGGTCGTGCGGCCAGGTTCGAGACGACAGGATGGTAAACGCGCCCAGAATCCCGCCCACTGCAAGCAGACCCCAACTCGCTGCTCCGACATCCACCTCAAAGCCGTTGGCAAACCAGGGAACACCGGTCGCGATCAAAATGGCGACGATGGTCAACAGCCAGATGTCGCTCAGCGGATGAATGCGCCGATTCTCCCAGCGTGGGCGCGCTATCAACTGGGTCCCGTCGGCGTTCGTTCTCACTGACTCACCGTGGGCACGGCGGGTTGCGCAGCGACGGTCACGCTGCCTCTGCCGGCCGAACTATTGTCGAAGTTGTTGTTGTCCAGAAACGGCTGTGACTGCACTTTCTTTCCATTGGGTGCCTGGAAATCCTCGACGTGCAATGCCAATGCATGGGCACGCACCACCTGGTTGCGCCGCAAGATCGGCGAGTCGCCGATCACGTCGATGCCGTTGAACTTCGGCTCGATGATTGTGTTGCCGACGGCCGTGCTGGCACCATGCGCGTCCCCGAGCACGAAGGCGAGACCGTAGCCGCAGTTGTGCAGCCGATTGTCCTTCACCAGCGTGTTGGACGATCCGCGAACCATCACGCCATACGCAGCGATCCCCTCCAACTCGTTGTCATCGATGATTGCGCCGCGGGCGTTCTCGGCGACGATCCCCATCGACGCGCCGCCATTGATGCGATTCCCGCGGATCACCGCCCCCGCACCCACCAGATGCACTTCAACCCCACGGGCATTGATGAAGTCGTTGCGCTCCACCAGTACCGGAATATTGCCGGCGACGATCCCGATGCCGTCTTCCGTAAACTTATTGTCATGGATACCGATGGCATCATCGCGCGAATTGGGCGCGCCGCGCACGGCCCAAAGGCCGGCGTCCTTGTTTTGCGTAAACTCGCTATTGGCGACAGTTGAATTGTGGCCCGCCGCTGCGAATCGCACTCCGAGTCGGACCTTGACGAAGTGGTTGCGCTCCAGCAGCGTCTCACTGGCATTTTCGGCCACATCCACGCCGACGTCGCACGAAGCAATCGTCGAGGCGGAAAGACGAAAACGCACGGCACGCACTAAAATTCCGGTGCCCGGACAGTTGCGAATCACAATGCCGTCGATCGAAGTATTGGGCGCCGCGACATCGAGCACTGGTCCGGGGCCGAGCGCCTGCGCGTCGATCTGCACCCCCGAGGTGCCTCCCAGCAGCTTGACTCCGTGGGCATTGACGAACGCGGGCAGCGCGGTTTCGAGGTTGATCTTGGGAACTTCGATGGAAATGCTGGTCGGGCCGGTGGCGGTCGCCACGACAAATAAGGCTTCGCGCAAGGTGCCGGGTCCCCTGTCGCCGGCGTTGGTGACATGCACCTGGACAGCAGTCTGCACCACGGGCGCGGGCAGTACCCGTTGGGTGCCGTGCCAATGGCTCAGTACGACCACGCCTAAAAGCAAAACAAAAACGCCAACGGCTGCTATCAAGCGATGTCCTATGGTCATAGTCACGCTCCCCTGTTCTTGACTTCCAGGACAAATACGGCATGCCACGAACGACCCGCCGCGCGGCGCCCGAAAAATGCATTGATCGGCAATGAGAACGCGGTCGCGAGCGCCAGCAAGCCGAACGACAACTTGGCGGGCAGCTTGCGGACGTACGGCAGCAGCTGCGTCCTGAAGGGCGCCGGATCAACGCCGGTCAGCGCGCGCAGATCCAGATCGCAATCACGGATCAGGTCCAGATAGACGTTGCGATGCCGTGCCCTGAACACAGTCGAATTACAACGATTCACCATGCTGGCCGGCGCCGCCTCGAGCAGCACCATGCGTGCGCCCGCGGCGAGGTGGGCGGTCATCGCCGCCAGGGCGGCGCGCAGCGCCCACGGATCGAGAATGTGCTGAAGAACGGTGACGCCCAATACCAGATCGAACCGTTCGCCCACATCGAGAGTCGCCAGATCCCCCACTTGGAAGCGGCAGCGTCCGGCAACACCTTCGGCAGCCGCACGTTGTTGGGCCTGCGCAATCATCGTCGGACTCAAGTCCACGCCCAAAACGTCGGCGCCCCGCGCGGCCAGCAGTCGGCTCCAACGGCCGACGCCGCATCCAACGTCCAAGACGCGGGTTCCAGCGCCGACCTTCAGCCACGGTTCGAGCGCCAGCCGTTGCTCCAGGTGAATCGCACGATTGTAGAATTCGGGCATTCCGTACGCGCATACCGCCGCCAGCCCGTCGCCTTGGGCCGCGAATCGCTGCGCACGATCCTCCCAATAAAGGCTTGGTTTATAGAGCCCGGGCGCGGGAATTCCTCGGACAGCCATACATCCTCACTTTTGCCGCGCGACAGCCAGATCCGCGGAGGTTTCGTAATGATCCTGATAGATGCGTCGTCGAAACAGCCTGAGCGCAAAGAAATTGCCGAAGCCCACGGTCATCGGCACGATATGGGTTATCGTGTAACACATGTACAACGGAACGATGGGCGCCGTGTAGGCTCGTTCCGCTTCCGGCACACAGGTAAACAGCGCGATCACTCCGAGCGCGAGATAGCTGGTGATCGCAGCCGTGAAGTATGCGGGATTGCCGAGGATCCCGTGCGGCACGAAATTATCGAGCAGCAACACGTCGAGACCACCCAAAAAACTCAGCAGCAAGAGCGCTGCGCTGACGATCTTGACTAGATGAATCGCCAGCCCCAGACCGCCGATATAGATGAGGTAATTATATGCGGCGAAAGGCGAGCGTCGGCTGATTCGCAGCACTTCGGGGAAGCGTTCGATATAGACCTTGATCAAACCGTGGTACCAGCCGACGCGCTGCGAGAACCAGCGCTGCAGGGAACCCGGACCTTCCGTGCTCACCACCAGGCGTCCGTCATAGTAAATGCGTTCACCATGGCTCAGCAGAATCAAGGCATTCTCGAGATCCTCGGCATAGACGGAGAGCGAATGCTCGTCGAGCACACGTGCCAATGCGCTGCGTCGATAAAAGGACACGCCGGATGTGACGCTGAAGTCTGCGAGGCTCTCACGCCCGGCGCCGCACGCCAGCGCGTACTCGAAGGCCTGGAATCGCGCTAGAAATCCGTCGGGCTCGATCATGATCCTCGGGCAGGCTGCAGCCGCGCCGGATCGCTGGAAGTCACTGACAAACTGATCCACATCGATGGTGCTGCCCTCGTCAAGTCCGCGTATGCGGATGTCCGGGTCAATCACCATGACGGTTTCGATGTGCTTTGGTAGAAGCTCGAGCAAGCGGCGCAAGGCGCCGGGTTTACGCCGGTTCACGCCGTCCTCGAAACATCGCCATCCAGCCTGGCGCAGCCGCAGCACGGTATTATCCGTTGACCCGTCGCTGAGCAGCCACACCCGGTGGCGGTAGGGTCCGAGCACCTCCATGAACTCTTCGAGGCGGTCCTCCAGATTGAATATGGACGCGATGATGGCAAATGGCGCTGCCGGGACCAGGCGGCCTGCGCCGGGCGGTAGAATGGCATGGAGGTTGATCGAGATTCTGCCGGTCTGCCTGCCATCATGGATGCCGCCGGCGCCGATCGTGTGGCGACGCCGCATGTACCGGCGCAGAGCGAAATCGATCGCGTCGGTGAACACGATGAGATTGGCGACAGCGAGCACGAAGATCGAAAATCCCGCGCCCTGAGCACTGGCCACGGACAACACGATCCATCCCGCCAGCAGCACGCATATCGCGAGCGGCGCAAGAAGCGACCATGCCCGGGGTTTCACGCCGTCGCGGCGGCGATTGATGCCGCCGCCGGCCGGAGCGTGGGAAGTCGGGCGTGCAACTCCGACCGGACCTCGCTCTCATCGGCAATGTACTGACCCCGCTCCGCCATGATTGGCAGAGAACTTAATATCCACAGCAGCGAGCGCAAGCGCGATGGAAGATGCGCGGTGTGCGCCTCGATTTCACCGAGCTTGGCTTCGAAGCTGCTTTCGATGCGCAGTATCGCCTCGGTGACGATGGGATCGATCGACAGCGTTTTCACCGGCTGCTGCCATGCGATGTCGGTTCCTGCCACACGCCGGTCTGCATAGCGCGTTTGAGCCAAAAGACTCGAATCCTGCGCAAACGCCGATCCCGAAAACGGAATCACATACGGATACATTCCGATCTCGCATCCCGCACGCAGCCAGCGATACGCCTCGCGCAGCGTTTGCGCGACATCCTCCAGAGCGGCGCGCGGCGAGCTCAGGATGAGATCGAGGAACGGAGTCACCCCGATCGCCAGCGCGGCGGTGAGCATCGGCTCGATATGACGATGGATCTGTGCCTTGTTGAACTCTCCGAGCACCTTCTTCGAGAAGCTCTCGATGCCGAAGCCCAAGACGCGAAACCCCGCCCGGCGCATGGCCGTCAGGCGCTCGGCGGACATGGCATCGATACGATTCGTGCTGATGAACTGCAGATGCGCCGGAATCCGTCCGCTGCGTTTCGCGGCAACGATTCCCTCGCACAGCGGCAGGAGTCGGTGGTCCCGAGTGAAGGTGAAAATGTCGTCCTGAAAGATGACGGTGCGTACGCGCGGATGCGCGGCGACGATGCGCTCGATCATGCTCAGACATTCGTCCGCTTCCAGGCGCGCAACGGATGCCACACTTCCTTGAGCCTCGTGCAGAAAATTGGTCGCGGAACAGAAGGTGCAACCCATCGGGCAATAGTTGAGCGTAATGAGCCGCACCGAGCGAATCTCGGCAAGATGCGCTTCTCGCGCGGCTTTGCTCGGCAGCGCCCCAATGCGGTAGGCGGATTCCAAGCGATCCCAGTAGGCCGAATACGGCATCTTGTTGTAGGGTGTGCTGTAGATCGCATCGCGCAACTGCGTGCGATTCAGGGCACGCTGCGGAAAAGACAGGACCTTGCCGTCCTTGTTGCGTTCCGCTGTTCCGGCGATGCCGCCCACCGGCTGACCGGAACGCAGGCGCGCTATCAACTCCAGCAGCGGCCGTTCACCTTCACCGAGAACAACTAAGTCGAACGGGCCGATCTCGAACATCAACTCAGGACGAAATGTTGCCTCCATACCGCCTGCAACGATGAATACCTCCGGCATCACTCGGCGCACGATATGCGCAAGTTCCAGATCGAAGCGCAACGTCATCCCCGTAGTTGAGACACCGACGATGTCCCATGCGCCGCTGCGCAGCTCGCGCTCGAGCGCTCGTTGCGGCGGCTCGCAACTGCAATTCGGATCAAAGACTTTGGCTTCTACCCCGGCCGATTCGAGCACGCCCGCGAGCCGCCAGACGCCTAAGGGAGGGGCAAGAAAAGTGTATTCACCGCAGTGCGGATCGTACGGACCGATCAAGAGTACTCTGGGCGCCCTCGTGGTTTCAACGACTCGGGTCAACCGGTTCTCCACGAAGAGCTTCTCCCCGGACTCTTGACGTCGATCAGGACCAATCCATTGACGCCTTGTAAGCGGAATTTAATCCTTGGCGAGGGATTTCTCTTGTGGAAGAAGTGCGACTATTCTTGTCAGTGAATCGACTACAACAGCAGAAGGGTGATCCTCGACGCCGGCAATCGGGCAAATATCTATGGTCGGGACGGGTGAAGGCCGGAGTCGAGCAACATCGCCGGGACGCCGCAACCCCCATCAGCGCCGCTCCCGGTCGACGATGCGCGCGAGGTGCTCACGGAACTCGCGCCGTCGCGAACTCTCGCTTCAACCGTCCGTGGTGTGCAATCTATTGATTTTACTGAAAGGAAAGAGGTCTTGAACCCTCGACCCCGGCATTTTGAGCTGCAGTAAGTCAGCCGAGAGTCCACACGTATGCTTCCAAATACATACGCGTGGCGCCCATTGCATTTGGCACCACTGAACATAACTGCGAGTCGATGAAGTTTGGTTTGCGCTCGCAAGGAACCAAGCGCGATTGCCGCGCTTCCTGCGTCGCGCACGTCCCTGCAGTCCCCGCACCCAACGGTGTACGATGCAGCACTTGACTTGGGCTGTGGAGCTGTATGATGCCCTCTGCAAGTGTCCATGCATGTGTATGAACGCGGATGCGATGCGCGACAGCTTCGACTATGACACCTACTGGTGGATCATCGAGCGGCTCTCCCGCACTAATCGGCCGCTACGCTTCGCGGACTTGGCCGGCGGTTTCCCAACAGCACCGTTCTTCATTTTGCGACACGATGTCGACTACTCTCCCGCTGCGGCGTTGGATCTGGCTGATCAAGAGGCGAGGCGCGGCGTGCGTTCCACGTATTTCTTATTACTAAATGGCCTTTACTACAACATGCTCAGTCCCGAACACGGGACCTTCGGGCGTCGACTGGCCGCAATGGGTCACGAAGTCGGATTGCACTACGACGTTAAATTTCTTCAGGCGTTTCCCCGGCAACAATGGCGTGATTTGATCCGCACGCAGGCAACCTTGCTCGGCAAACTCAGTGGCACGCGGGTAACGGCGATCGCCATGCACCAGCCCGGTCTCAATGGAGAGGACCCGATGCGGCAGATGGGGCAGTACATGAACGCCTACGACGATCGATTTTACCGCGACATCCCCTACTTTTCGGATTCATGTCGTGCTTGGTGGGATCCCGCGTGGGAAATGCTGACTTCCGGACACACGCCGCCCCGCTTTCAATTGGCATTACATCCAATCAATTGGGCTGAGCACGATCGTGATCGCGCGACCATTTTCGAAACCCTGCACAGCAATCTAGCACGCACCGTCCAATCCGCGGGCGATGAACTGCTGCAGAAGATCGCCGAACATCGCGGTGTATTGCAGCACCAGGCCAGAGGGGCAAAGCGCTGATGGTGAATGATTTCGATATTGTGTTCGATGTTCTTCGATCGCTTTGGGATCTGGCCCCACAAGATCCTCGGCATCGTTTGCTGCCACTCGACCGTGCCTCATTGGAGGAGTTTCTCCCGCGATTGCGCGAATTCGTCGCCGCGGCGCCGCTCCAAATGAAGGGTACCGTCGATTCGGCCGCCCTGGTGCGCGGCAAGATCGTCTCCATGGGTGAAGGCAGCGTGATTGAGGCAGGCGCCGTGCTTGATCACACCTGCCGCCTGATACTGGGCGCACGTAGCGTAGTACGCGCCGGTGCCGTGCTACGGCATGAAGTCGTGGTGGGCGACGACTGCCTCATTGGCGCACACTGCGAGGTGGTGCGCTCGGTCATTCTTGGTCCGCGCAGTTATCTGGGGCATTTCGTCTACATGGGGGACAGCATCGGGGGGCGCGACATAATGGTGGCCGGCAATGTGATGATGGCAAACACACTTGTCGAGAAAGGACAGATAGGCTTGCGCTATCGCGCTGCTCGGGTCAATACGAACCGTACCAATCTGGGCGCTCTCATCGGCGACGGCGTTCGCTTTGGAGCCTCTAGCACGCTGAGTCCCGGTTGCATTGTGCTCCCTGGACTGGCGTTACCGCCGCACGTGGCGCTGTATGGCACGATCGATGGCGGGCGCCGCCGCACCCTGATGAAGGAATTTGCGCGCGCCTGGGGTGATAAATAAGCTCGGTGCCGGCGCGCCACCCGAGACTCCGATCACGCGATCGCAATCGCACTTATCGCCTTTCATTTAGATACTTCAAGTATGTTCGTTATACGTGTTTCCGCGTCTGTCCTTACTTTGAATTCGACGCGTCGCGACCTCGCAGCATCCTCCGCGCCATCCGCCTCAGCTATTGGGTGCGACGACGAAAGACCATTTGCCGTCAAGTATCGGCGTAACCAATCACGCTGATCACTAACCTCTTGAAGACTCAAAGCATATACGAGAGTGGATCGCGTACGCGCCTGGGAAAGCTCCATATTGTGAAAATACGCGTCGTCGGGAGTCGTAACACGGCTCCAATCGGATGAGGTGTGGCCCTCGATACGCACTTCGTTAATTGATCCCTTGTACTTGGCAGAAGTAAGGATACGAACGTACCTTGGAAAGAAGTCCGATAGAATCTCCCGAAACTCCGGTTTGAGTTCGCTGCTTCCTGG
>Ga0307474_10002600_pt1 | contig 12960 bp, 9 predicted proteins | sample atmos_gasesECM1C_2_FD_203312 | JGI IMG/M metagenome (GOLD analysis project Ga0307474, IMG submission 203312) | Hardwood forest soil microbial communities from Morgan-Monroe State Forest, Indiana, United States - atmos_gasesECM1C_05 | ecosystem: Environmental > Terrestrial > Soil > Temperate... | reverse complement strand
GCTGAGAACGCGATGCGATGGATTCGCGTAACGGCGGTGGGCGTGCCCATGGGCCACCAGGTCTGGCCGGAATCGTTAGAGAGCACCACGCCGTTGGCCCGCGCCGCCGCCATCTGGCTTCCATGAACCGTGATGGAGAGGTAATCTCCCCCGCCCATCGCCGGGCCGCCCTGCCAGGTTTCGCCTTTGTCTTTGCTGGTGTAGAGACCGCCGCCGGCGGCAACGGCCCACACCTCACCGGAGAGATCGAGCGCATAAACGCGGCTCCCAATCTCACGCACTGCCTCTTTCACCTTCTTCTCGACGGTGACATGCTTGCCATGCACGATCTGATTCACGGGCTTGGCAACAGTATTCGCCAGCACGTTGCGGGGCTTCCACGCGCTGGCGTCCTTTTCCAGTTCGAAGATGCCGCTATTGGTTCCCGCCAGCACAACTCCATCGGCGCCTTGCGCCAGGGCGAAGACATCGCGGCCCTCCAGGCCATCTGCTAACTGCTTCCAGCGCACGCCACCGTCGCTGGAAACAAAGACGCCACCGTAGATTTTGTCGTTCACTACGCCGGCAAAGAGGCGGGTCCGATCCTCAGCATCGACAAGCAGCGCCTCGACCTTGCGCGCAGAGAAACCGCGATTCGATCCGTCAAATGAAGAGGCCGCGTCCCTGCTTGCCTGCACTCCGCTGCGATCGGTGGCCAGCAGCACATGCTCGGGGCTTCCTGGATCGACAAAGAGATCGTTCACGATGACATCGGGGCCGGTCATGCGGCGGAAGGTGCGGCCAGCGTCGGTGGTCTTATACAGGCCCTCAGTGGTTCCCGCGTAAACCGTGTCGTGATGCGCGGGATCCATTAGGAGTACGCGGGTGCGCCGTGCGGTGGCGGGGATTCCCTGGATCTTCCGGAACTTCGCACCCGCGTTCTCGCTCTTGTAAATGCCGCTGCAGGCGCTCATGTAAACAACGTTGGAGCGGTCGGGATCGATGATGATGGAGAAGACGTCGGAATCATCGATCACGCCCTCCTTGATGTTCGCCCAGTGCGCGCCGCCGTCTGTGGTCTTCCACGGCAGGTGCCAGGTGCCGGCATAGACGATGTTCGGATCACGCGGGTCAACCGCCAGCGACTCGACCTCGTGGATCTCGGTGCTTCCCGGCGGGCTGATGAGGGTCCACGTCTCGCCGCCATCGCCTGAGCGAAAAACCCCTTGCAGAGTGCCGGCAAAGAGCGTGCGCGAATCGGATGGCGCGGGAGCGAAGGCGCGTATGGACTGGCCATGCAGCCCCTGCGCTTCCTGCCACGATCTGCCCGCATCGTGGCTGATCCACAGGCCGCCGTCAGGGTGATCGAACTTCCACGCAGCCGCATAGAGCAGAGCCGGGTTGTCGGCGTCGACCAGGATGTGGTCGATCACCAGGTCGCTCGTCGAATCGAGTTTCGCCAGGCGATGCCAGCTTGCGCCTTCGTCGGTCGACTCGTAGATCAGGCTCGTTGTCGTTCCGAGATAAAGATGGCCGGGTTGACCGGGCACTGCCGTCAACGCGCGCGCGTCGCCGCCATCCGGGCCAACGGGCGTCCACGAAGGCTGAGCGGCAATCGCGAATCCGTGGGCCGCCAGCACCATAACCAGGCAAGAAATTGCGCTGCGAATTTCAGCGCGTAGCAAGGCAAGACAAGTGCGCAAAAGTTTCATCCAGACTAAGGGTATCTTAGGGCGAGCCGTGGTGTTCTTCCGAATCCGCGCCTCGACCCAGTGACGACGGCCAAACAAAAGGGCTGACCGGCGAACCGGCCAGCCCCAGTGATTGGGAAGAGTGTTTCGGCCTGCCGAGCCATTGAAATTCATGACCCGGCATGGCGGGGTTCTCCATCTTCCGGCAGACGCCTACTTCCTGGCGCGCCCGTGGTGACGCTGCGGAAGCGGCTTACGGACCTGGGCTTTCACCGTGGACTCATCCACCGGCGTGGTCCCCTGTACGTCGGAGCCGAAGTTGGCGCCGGAGGGCACAAGGTAGTTCTCCACCTTCTGATCATCGCCCGTGCCGGCGGCAACAGTGATGCGCGAAGGATCGATGCCCTTGTCGGTAACCAGGTACTCCTTGGCATTCACTGCACGCTGTGCCGCCGTGTTCTCCACTTCCTTGGGATGACGGCGTTTCGCATTGAGCTTCTCAGCCTTATCCTGTGCAGCCTTCTCCTTGGCGTTCGACTCACCAACAATCACAGCCTTGGCATCGGCCTGCCTCTGCAGGTCGAGCGCCACTTCGTCCAGGCAGGCCTTGGCTTCGTTGTCCACACGCGTCGGACGCTTCTTGTCGTTGGAAAAGCCGATGGAGCAGAGCGCCTGCGTATGCGGCTGCGGCGGCGGTGGCGGAGCCTCGATGTTCAGCGACGTATTCGACGAGGCAAGGTGGTTCTTGTCGTCAGCCACGTTGCAGGTGATCGAAACCGGTCCGGTTGGCGCACCCGTCGAGGAGTAACTCGCGGTATTGCCGTTGCCGTTCACCGTGCCGGCTGAAGCCGAGTAAGTGTAGGTCAGCGGGCGGTTCTGCGGGCTCATGCCCTGCGAGGTGACCGTTGCGCTATCGCCCGGCTTGAGGGTGGTGGGGCTGACCGAGCAGCTGATCGTCGGCGGCTCGAACTCCTTCACGGTAAAGGTCGCAGTGCCGTCCTGCGCCACCTGCCAGGGCTTCAAGCCTTCCTTGCCGGGCTTGTTGCCCTCCTTGGCGCCGCACTTCACCGTGTGCGTGCCGGGAGACAGCGAGGAGGTGTCAACCGTCGCATGATCTCCATCACCCTTCACACCGTCGCCCGACCACTGGTAAACGACGTGCGCCTTGGGATCCTGCGATCCCACAGTCGAGGTGAGGTTGATCGGATCGCCAGGAAAGACCGAGGTTGGGTTCGCGGAGCAGGCCACCGTCAGCTGCGGCGGCGGGGCGAGGCTGCCAATGTGATAGACCACGCCCGCGCTCAGGCGCGCCACGTTGAGGTTGGCACGGCCGCCCCATACTCCGGGACCCCAGTTGACGTGCATGTACTGGTAGTCAGCCTGGAACAGACGAATAGCCAGGTGATGGTCGAAGAACGGCGTCTCGTAATCCATGCCGCCGCCAGCGGTCAGCGAGGGTCCCCATTTATACGGCTCATGCTCGGGTCCGGTGACATACGAACCGCCCGCAAGGCCGTGAATGAAGGGCGTAATCTCTCCGGTCGGGAGGCGGAAGATAAGACCGCCTTGCACGGTCGTGACGCCGCCGTTGCTGCTGGGGGAGTTCTTGAAGGTGTCGTGCGTGCTGCTCTCCGCCTGCAACCCAACGTACTTGTTGAAGTACCGCGCACCGCTCGCGATCAGGCCTTCGTCCATCGACTTGAAGGTCTCCGGCAGAACCGTAACCCCATCCGACTGCAGTACATTCACCGTGCCCTTCGGAGCCAGGTAACTATACCCGGCAAAGATGTCCCATCGGGACGGTGATTCTCCCGAAGGGGCCGTCTTTGCGGCCTTTGCCGCATCCTGAGCAACCACTCCAGATGACAAACCAACCAAGGCTGTCGTGACCAGAATTCGGCTCCACGACTTCAACATCAGATAGTGCATTTGCTTCTCCTCCGCAAAAAAATATTCTGAGAATCAAAAAGGGGGGCGATCTTTGCGACGCAATTGAGTGGGCGCCGCCGTCGCCTGGGCCGCCACGCGATCTTTCCGGCAGATCAAGGCGTCAGTAAAACGGTACCATACGTAAATCGCCCAGATGACATTTTTCTCAACAAGATGGCGCTGCTTCGTTCCACTAATTCCGGGCGTTTGCCGGTGAGTTATTTAGCCCGGAGATGTGATACATCTCACTCGCCTCCATCGACAGACGCTGCCCACCTTCCGACTTATCGCTGCTGTTACGCACTAAGCATGCACTTCTAGCCATGCGGGGAAGCCGGATATCAATACGACTAAGTGGGGGACAGGAAGTGTCGGCGATGAAAGCGCACTACCTCAAGGAAGTTAGATGCATCCTAAGCGCAAGTGTAGTTGCATTAGATTCCTTCTGGTTCCGCATCGTGGGAAAGTCAGCCCTGACGTCGAGATTCATCTCACGCTTTGGCTTTCCCCGTGGCCTTCTTGCGCGTCTTCTGATTCTTGTCGACGCGCACCTTCCAGGCGGTGCGCAAGGCCCCGGCCAGCAGGTCCTCATTCGCGGCGGCCAATCGCGCGTGCGTTGCGCCATTGCGGCCCCAACCGCCGGCGATCGGCACGAAGACCTCCGGCGCCTCGGCCACGAACATCGCCTGCTGGTCGGGCGTCAGCAGCAGGTTGCCGTACCCCTGGCTCACCGCGGCTAGCGTAGCGAAGATGCGTCCCCCTACACGAAAATCCGCAGCCCCCAATGTGCGAGCCCTCTTCGGCTCCTTCCATGCTGAGCGCAATGCGGCGAAAATCTGCCGGTGTCATGGCATGCTCCCTGGCTAGCTGGCAGTGCAGGGCACGAATGACGACCAGTCGATGCCGCGCTGATAGTCGTCGTCAACGGGAAAGACGTTCTGAAAGGTGAATGCGAACTGCGTGGGCCCGTGCGCGTCGAGGTGCGCAAGGCGCCGCTTCGCTTCGTCGATTCCCGGAATATGCCCGGCCGGCACCCACCACAGGGTAGTGTAAGCGCCCTCGAACTTCTCAAACCATTCGTGCCGCTGGCGCAGCAGCTCGCGGTGAACGCTCTTGTACACGTAGTTCCGCAGCGCTTCCACGCTCTCCCACACCGACATGTTCAGCAGCGTGCGTTCGTCTTGGAACGGCCGGAAGTATGTGGCGTTCCCCTCGTCGGTCTTCAGGCGCCACACAAAGCCGGGCGTGGAGTCGGCCAGCGCATTGATCTCGTCGAGACGGTCAACAAAGCCGGCCATGATGGGATCACTCAGCTCCGCGCGAATGCGTCCGATGTTCACCTGCGCGACGTGATAGCTGCTCATGCTCAACCTCCGCTTGCTACCTGCCGGCCCCCACAAGTTCGTTCTCAAACTCTTCGTTGATCCAGCGTGCGAAGGCGCTGAAGTCTTCGTCGCGGCCCAGGAAATCGCGCACCATCTCGCGGCCGGGCTTTGACCCTCCCTGCTCCAGCACCGACTTGCGATAGCGCGCGCCCGCATCGCCGTCGAGCAGATTCGCCGGGTCGAACTGCGCAAAAAAGTCCAGCGCGATCACCTTGTCGAATGCATAGGTGTAGTAGTTCGAGGAGTAGCCGGTCAGGTGCCCAAAGCTCGCGTACATGCGGTTGCCGTCAATCCACTTCCACGGCTGGAACTGCGTGTACAGTTCCTTGATGCTCCGGTCCAGATCGATCCCTGCCGGATCCTGATCGTGCAGATCGAGCGAAAGCGTGGTGTAGTAGATCTGCGTGCGCATGCCGTCCGCGCGGCCAAATGAGCTCGCCGCCTTCATCTTGCGGATAATCTCGCCGGGAAGTACCTCTCCCGTCTCGTAGTGCCTGCCGAAGGACTGCAACAGCTTCTCATCGCGGAAGAACTCCTCCAGCATCTGCGAGGGCACTTCAATGAAGTCGCCTTCCGTCGCAAAGCCCGAAAGCCCGGCCCACTCCGTGCGCCCGCCGAGAATGGCGTGCATCAGGTGCCCGAATTCGTGGAAGAACGTGACCACGTCGTTGTACTGCATCAGCCCCGGATCGCCCTGCTCCCCACCGGGAAAATTGCAGATCAGCGCCGCCTCCGGCAGGTAGCGGCCGCGCACGCCGGTCACCACCGGCGCGGCCGAGAACCACTTGTCCTTGCCCTCGCGGGGATGCATATCAAGGTAGAACCGGCCGACCCGCTTGCCGCCCTCAAAGACATCGAAGACCGAAACCGCGGGATCCCAGCCGCGCCCGTCCGAGCGCCGGAACTCCACCTTGAACAGCCGGGAGGCCGTCTCCAGGATGCCCTCCTCCACCTGCGCGTAGGGAAAGTACGGCCGCACCGACTGCGAATCAAAATCGAACGCCGATCGCCGGTATTGCTCATACCAATATCCGCGGCTGCTCTGGTCAATCTCGCCCAACCCGGGTTGCTGGCTCTGCGCAAACTCGATGATCATCTCGCACTCGCGCAGCGCGCCGGACCGGCTGGCCTCGTCCAGCTTCCCCAAAAACACCCGCGCATTCGCCGCCGAGCCCATCATCTGGTCCGCTGTTGCCAAATCCGCCCAGCTGCGGAACCCCAGCACCCCCGCAATCTCCTGCCGCGTGGCCAGCAGCTGCTCGAGAATCGACTTGTTCTCCGGGTAGGCACGCGTGTTATACGCCAGAAACATCCGCTGCCGCAGTGCCGCATTCGACGCGAAGGTCATCACCGGCTGCATCTCCGGCTGGTCGGTCGTGATCGTGACCTTGCCCTCCTCGCCCGGCTGATGGCGCGCGATGTAATCAGAGGGGAGCCCGGCCAGCTCCTCCGGCGTGGCCGTAATCGTTTTGCCGCCCTCCTGGATGTTGCGGCTGAAGTCCAGCGAAAGCTTCGTCGCCTTTTCGTGCAGAGCCTGCAAGTGCGCGCGCGTCGCTTCATCCTTATCCACGCCGGCCAGCCGGTAACTCAGAAGCGTGCGCTCCACGTAGTGCTTCGTTGCCGGGTTGCAGGCGTCGATCTTCATCGCCGCCAGCGCATCGTAGACGCCGCGATTCAGGCTCAGCGCAGAACCCGCCAGAGCAACACGCTGCGCCTCCAGTTGTGCCTGGTCACGCACCGCCTTGTCAGCCGCCACTGAATTCAGCACGCCCGCCTGCGACCCCGCCAGGCTCAACTGCTCGATTGCCGCATCGTAGAACCGCAGCGTGTTTTCCGGTGTACGCGACCCTGTCACGACCAACAGCGTCGCCAGGGCCTCCTCGTGCGCCTTGAGCCGCGCGCCCACCCATGCGCTCAGCGCCTCCGCCGACTCCGCTCCGCCGGCCTCCCACGCATGAATCTCCTCGCAAATAGAAACGGCGGCAACCGGGTCAGCAGACATCGCTCGGAAGAACCTCCAGGCTTCTAGGTTGCCATCCGGGGCGGCATTCCGTCACTAGTGCTCGAATTCTCGATACGAAAAGCCGCAGTCTCGTATAGACGCACGATAGGTAAGCTCCATTGAAATCCAAACCGACAAACCTGCTTCAAGGCACGCTCGATCTGCTGATTCTGAAGGCGCTCGCCACAGGTGCGCTGCACGGATTGGGCGTCTCGCGGCGAAATCGAGCAGATCACCCGTGGAACATTTGTTGTGAAGCCCGGATCGCTCTTCCCCCGCACTTCATCGCATGGAAGAGGCCGGTTGGCTGGACTCGTTCTGGGGCGACTCCGAGAACAATCGCCGTGCGAAGTTCTACGCGCTCACCGAGGCCGGAAAAAGCCAGCTTGAAGTTGAATCGGAGCAATGGGAAACCATTGCTCTCGCCATGTCCCATGCGTTGAAGGCGACCTGAGAGGTACACCATGAAACTCAGGTCTAAGATGCGAAGCGCTCAGCGAAACCTGCTTTGGGAGAACCGTGCTGGGAGTGAGCTGGACACCGAACTCCGGTCCTACGTGGAGATGATCACGGACGAAAGAGCGGCCGGCGGCCTGTCCCCAAGTGAAGCGCGGCGAACCACGCTGTCGGAGTTTGGAGGTATGGAGCGAGTGAAACAGTCCGTGCGGGATCAGCGTGCCGGTACGCATTTCGAGATTCTGGGCCAGGACGTGCCCCATGGCTTTCGCCAGCTACTGCGCAATCCTGGTTTCACGATCACGGTGGTGGCCACGCTGGCCCTTTCCATCGGCGCCAACACCGCCATCTTTTCCATCGTGAATGCACTTACTCCCAAGAGCCTTCCTTACCCGCGGTCCGAACGCATGGGTGCGGTCTTCGAGCGAGTCACCGAATCCGATCCCGAAGACCAGCGGCACTGGATCGACGGAACGCAGTGGGAGCAACTGCGCGACAACGTTCCCGCGCTAATCTCCGCCGTCGCCGGCGGAATCAGCGGCGGCACCGTGGCCGGCCTTGCCCTGAGCTTTGCTGCTCCACGGATCATGCGCAGCGTTCTCTAGGGCGTCGGCATATAGGACGCGACTACGATTGCAGGTGTCGTCGCAACGCTTCTTCTCATCACTGCCGGCGCAACGGCGCTGCCCGCGCAGCGCATCGCGCATCGACCCGGCCACGACCCTCCGCGAAGAATTAGGGGCCGCCCCCTATTCATTCGCTCATGTTCCGGCCCCTATCTTGCATCGCCGGCTTAACCCTTCTAAGATGCGTCAGTTGGCCCTATGAAAAAGCCCTCTGCGCAACCGGCCGCCGCTGCCCCCGCTCGCCCTCATTTGCGACTCGGCCGCGTCTGCACGGCCATCCAGGCCGGCACGCCCGCAGAAATGCTGGAACGCGCCCGTGCAGCTCTCAAGGATTCGCGCTTCCTTGAATTCCGCCTCGATTCCCTGCCCAACCCCGCAGCGGTTCTTCCTGGAATCAAGCGCTTCTTCGCGCAGCAGCCCAACGTCACCGCGATCGGCACCTGCCGCCGCAAGCCCAATGGCGGGCACTTCACCGAATCACTCTCCGAAGAGCTCGACATCCTCGTCAAAGCCGCGCGCGCCGGCTGCCGCATCATCGATCTCGAAGTGGAGTCGGCTGGGGAAGCCTCGCCCGCGCAGTTCGAAAAATTCCGCACTGCGCTGCGCAATGCCGGCGCCGCGCTCCTCATCAGCTTCCATGATTTCTCGCGCACCCGCGGCCTCGATGACGCCGCCGACCACATCGCAGCATTCGAACCCGACATCATCAAGGTCGTCTCCACGGCGCAGGCGCTCGCAGACAACCTCGCCGTCCTCCGACTGCTCGAGGACCGCTCGACCAAATCGCGCATCGTCGCCATGGCCATGGGTGAAGAAGGACTCGCGAGCCGCGTGCTCGGCCCTCGCTCCGGGAGCGCCTTCACCTTTGCCTCCCTCGAGAACGGAGCCGAGACCGCCCCCGGCCAGGTGACCGCGCGCACGCTGCGCACGCACTATCGCATCGACAAGCTCAACGCGGAAACGCGGATCTTCGGCGTAGCCGGCAATCCCATCACGCACTCGCTCTCGCCGCTCATGCACAATGCGGCCTTCCGTCGCGAAGCCGTCAACGCCGTGCTGCTGCCGCTCAAGGTCCGGGCGCTTTCTGATCTTCTTGCCCTCACGCTCGAGCTGCCCCTGGCCGGTGTCGCCATCACCATGCCGCTCAAGCGCGAAGTGCTGCCAAATCTCGATCACATGGACGCGCTGACCGGTCAAATCGGCGCATGCAACACGCTGCGCGTCACGGCCGACGGCAAGCTCTACGGCTTCAACACTGATGTGGAGGGCATAGTGCGGCCGCTCGAAAGGCGCCTCAAGCTGCGCGGTGCGCGTGTGGCCGTGATCGGCGCAGGCGGCGCCGCGCGGGCCGCGGCCTTCGGCCTGGTCGACCAGGGTGCCGAGGTCTTCATCGTCAACCGCACCCATGAGCACGCGGTCGCGCTTGCCAAGGCCGCCGGCGCCAGCGCCATGAAGCACGAGCAGCTCGCGAAACACCGCGTCGATGTGCTGATCAACTCCACGCCGTGCGGCATGGCCGGATCCGCCCAGTCACACCCCATCTCCGAAAAGGAGCTGAACGCGGAGCTCGTCTTCGACATGGTCTACAACCCGCTCGAAACACCGCTCCTCAAGCTCGCCAAGTCCCGCGGTATTCCGGTGATCAATGGCCTGGAGATGTTTGTGCAGCAGGGCGCGCGCCAGTTTGAAATCTGGACCGGCAGAAGAGCGCCCGAAGCCCAGATGCTGCGCGTCGTCGAACGGGCACTGCGCAAACGCGCACGGTAAGGCAGCTATTTTCCCTTGTGCTTTGCCGCCGGCTTCTTCCCCGCCTTGGCGTCCTTTTTCTCATCCGCACTGTGCATTGCCGGAATCGGCGCCATGTCCGGCCCAATGCGCTTCACTACCGTATCGATCATCTGGTAGTTCAGCGTGCGCGGCGAGGCGGGCCGCATGATCCCGGTATCCGGGTCCACCGCCACCTCCTGGCCGTTCCCCAGCAGGAAGCTGAAGGCAGGCGCCGTCCCGCCCTTCACCGGAACCTTGCTGATGCTCACCGGCAGGAACCCCTGAATCGGGTGCAACCGGAAGGCGGTTTCATACCGGTGCCGCTTCACGCTCCACGTGAACACGCGCACCTGGTCGAAGTCGTAGGGCAGGCCGTTCTTCGGCGGCTCCAGAAGCATCACGTACTCCGGCACCTGGTGGTTTGGCGCGCTCGACTCCTCGTCGTGAATCGTTGTCAGCACATACGCGCCCACAATGCGCTGGCCCTCGGCGTACTGCCCCACAGAGTCCGGCACATCCACATCCATGCGCCCGCCAAGCAGCCATCCCATGCGCCCCTGGTCGTCGCGCACCAGCCACCAATCCTCCATCACGGGCACGTCAGCTGGAGTTGGTTCAGTCCCGGTCGTAGACTTCTCCACCGGCTCGGCAATCTTGGTAGGCGCCGGCTGGGAGTTGGGCTTCGGCGCCGCGCTGTTCGCCGCAGCCGCCGGCGGAGGCGTAACCGGCTTCCGCACCGGCTTTGCGCCCGCTGCCGTCTTCGCCACCGATGCACGCACCAGCAGCTGAACCTTGGCATTCGCCGCCAGCAGGATGAAACGCTGCGTGTTGCGCCCCGGGCTCAGGTGCAGAAACACATCGTCCCGCACCACCGCCGTGGCCACCACCGGATCAGTCTTGTGCAGCTGCGTCAGCTGCGTGAATTCGTTATAGGAACTGCTGTCGATCACAGCATGTTCCTCGATCCAACCCACTTCGTTCTTCTGCGTCTTCACCTTCAGGAAGCGCCGTCCGTGCTCCAGCACCTCCAGAGCCTGGCCGTTGGTCACCTCGGCCACGCGGTTCGACACCGCGGCCACGCGGTCGTGGAGATACATCTGACGCACCGCCACGTACACCATCTCGTGATGCTCGGGACGGAACCGGCTGCACCCCGGCATCAGCGCGCAGAGCGCGACGATGCCCGCAAGCACTGCTATCCCGGATCGACTGCGGCGGGTAACAAAATCTATGTAGAAATAGGCGAACACAGCTTTTCTATAGGATAGCACCGGTTGCTTGCTTTCGATCGGGCTCTCGCTGTACCGCATTCCGCCTTCACGCTTCAATGAACGCCGCCGACGCCCCCACCCACTCCTGGTTGCGATTGTGATCGACGCCCATCATCTTGCCGCGGCCCAGCCGCACCAGGGGCAGCACCGGCGTCAGCACCCCATCGTCGGGCCACAAATATAGGATGCGAATCTCCGCCTGCGTCAGCCCCCAGGGGGTCTCGATATTGCGCACAAAGCTCATCCTCTGCTGCAGAAGGTAGTCCCGCCGCCGCTCCACCGGGATTGCCTCCAGATCCGCCTGGGTGGGGTCGAACTGAATTCCCTTGCCTGCAAAGGAAAACAGGGGCTTCAGCAACAGGTTCGGATAGACCGTGTCCCGACCGGCTGCTTCGGCAACGTCTACTCCAAGCGCCCGCAGCCGCGCCCTGCCGTCGCCCTCCAGAAACACGTCGAGAAACACCGCCGGCGGCACAACGCTGTCCGGCGCCGCTTCTCTCGTCAGCCACGGAATCGAGAATTTGCTCACCAGGAAATACCAGTTGGGATGCCCAGCCCACGCCACGTTCCACTGCCGGGTGATGTCAAACGGCAGCCGGATCTTCCGCGCGATCAGCTCATCGGCAATGGCGCGGTTGTAAATGCGATGAATCGGAATCAGCTTTCCCATCGCATTGCGGTAGTGTAGCCGGTCTCCAACGGCTTCCAGCGTCGTAATGTCCACTACCGCGATGCCCAGCTTGCGCGACGTTACTTCGAAATCGGGCCGCGTCTTCTGGTGCTGAGGATCCACCTCCGTCAGCACCACGTTCTCCGGATCAAGCTTGCCCAGCACCGTCTTTGTCAGCAGCTTCCAATACGAGGTGTCATCGATCCCGCACAGATACCGTCCCAGCGCAGGATCCAGATCATAGGCCTCGCGGTATGCGCAGGCCAACACCGCCTGGTAACCGTAGACCGATGGAAAAGCCTGTATCTCCACGAGACGCGGCACGAGTGATCCGGCGGCATCGCGTACCAGCGCAAAATCCGCGGTGAGAAAGTTTGGATGCCCTTCATCGCCAGGAACGGCATACTCCCGGGGAATCGCCTGCCGCGCCGCTTCCAGATATTTCGTGTTGGCCAGCAAGCTCTTGGCAAGCCGCGTTCCCGCTGACGCCATTTGGTCAAGCAGGCCCTTCTTCAGGAAGACCGGCGTCTCGGCGATACGGAACTCCACCGTCATCCGGCAGCGCTCGCGAAGAATCTCAAGAAACCGCGCGTAGCGGTCGGAGGAGTACTCACGGTTAAAACGTGCGCGCAGCTGGGGAATCAACGCAGCGTCCTCAGGGTGCCATCAGGGTGAAAGGAGGATGGGAAAGCCAGTTCATCGCCTCAGAGTCCAAAGATACCGCCTTTTCCCCCTTTACCGGCCAATAACCAACCCCTTCACGGCTGGAATGTGTGCTCGCGTGAGGGAAAAATCTCGTATCTTGTCTGCCACCTAGGATTTCCATCAGGTAACTCTCCAAAGATTTTTTGGAAATATTACTTTCGTGGTAGTCAGACTGCCCCGCATGGGTTACGCTCTTCTGTACATCAGTTTCAGTCCAAAAGGAGTAAGTGATGTCATCTGTAATGGTTTCCATTCGCTATTCTGCCGTCTTTGCCGCTTTCTCTCTCGCCACACATCTTGCTGTTGCCGGACCGCTTACGCCATCTCCGATGCCTCCAGGACCGGTCCAATTCTCCTACGGACCGCTGACACCGTCTCCAATGCCTCCAGGACCAGTCCAACTCGGGCCCCTCACACCCTCTCCGATGCCCCCAGGACCAGTCCAATTCTCCTACGGACCGCTGACACCGTCTCCAATG
>Ga0307474_10002598_pt1 | contig 12963 bp, 10 predicted proteins | sample atmos_gasesECM1C_2_FD_203312 | JGI IMG/M metagenome (GOLD analysis project Ga0307474, IMG submission 203312) | Hardwood forest soil microbial communities from Morgan-Monroe State Forest, Indiana, United States - atmos_gasesECM1C_05 | ecosystem: Environmental > Terrestrial > Soil > Temperate... | reverse complement strand
CGCGGGGTCTGCAGACCCGAATCGACCGCAGTATTGGTCACGTCGTGCACTGCGAAGGAGTTCAGTCCGAACAGCTGGTAGGATTGCCCGAACACGGCCGTGATCGCGCCGCCGCGATCGAACTGGGTGGTTGCCTGTACGCCGGCATTGGCGCGGCCACCACCCTCGACGCGGTCATACCCGGAGAATTTGTCGACGCTGAACAGGTTGGTTGTGTCGAACGTCATGCTCTGTGCGTCTTCGTTCGGCAGCTTGCCCGCATAGGGTTCGTTGGGCCGGATGATGACCTGGGCGATGGGCTCCACGGTCGTGGTGCCCCACGGCTGAACGTTGATGAAGGGATAGCGATATTCGAGGCCGACGGTCGGCATCACCCGCAGCGCCTCGGTGTCGCCGACGGGCAGGAAGTTCGAAACGCCGGGCTGGTTTGAAATCGACGCGTTGATGGCATCGGCGCGAACACTGGCAAACGGCGTCCAGATTTCACCCGCCGAATCGGTGAAGGACCGCCGCCAGTTCACCTCACCCGTCGCGCGCGTGTAGGTTCCGGGCATACCCCGCATCAGACAGTTGGCGGGCACGATGCTCCTTGCGGGATCGGCCGAAGTTAATACCGAGCAGGCGCCCGTCGCGGCGGCCACCGCATTGATCGGATCAAACACCGCCTCGTCACGCGTCAGATTCGTGAAGTTCGTCTTGTAGCTGACCTCGCCGCCGAGCACCGAGTGGTTGATCACGTTGGCATAGTCGATCACCGGCCAGATGACCGGCACCTGAGTCTGGTTACCCGAAAGGCTGAGATAATAGATCGTGCGCGCGTCGAAATAGCTGCGGTTGCCGACGCCCGTCAGGTAAAGCTGTGAAGGGGCTTCCGTCGGCAGGCTCAGGAACGAGCCGTACGCGTCCCTGTAGGCGGATAGCCTATAGTCCGACAGAAACATGAAGTCGGATAACGCGATTCCTTCCCAGCCCCAAACCCATTTGTCGTTCAGCGCGAACTCGCCTCTGGTCTCTATTCCGCCGCGGAATTGGCGGTCTCCCGGTTGACCAGCAAATTGCCCGGGATCAAGCTGATCGATACCGTAAGCGCGGATCTGGTAGGCGCCATCCAGCAGGCGCTGACGGAATTCACCCTGGAACAGCACGCCCTGCTGGGTCATGAAGCGTGGATTGAAGGTCAGGTCATAGTCGGGTGCGATCGCCCAGTAGAACGGTGTCTCGACGCCGAAACCGTACGTGTTGGTCGTCGAGTAGGACGGCATCAAGAAGCCCGTCTTGCGCTTCACGGTCGGATCGGGCGTTGAAAAATACGGGATATAGGCCAAGGGAACGCCGAAAAATTCGAGCTGCGCATTCTCGAAGTAGAGCATCTTGTTGATCTGGTCGTGAATGATGCGCATTCCCTTGACCTGCCATAATGGCGGTTTCTGCGGATCATCCTTGCAAGGCGCGCAAGCCGTGTAGACGCCGTTTTCGAAGACGGTGTAGTTGCCGCCGGAGCGGTCGGCGCGGCTTGCCGCCATGCGGGTCGAATCGGCGGTGTCGACGCGCAGCGAATCGACGAAGCCGTCGCGATAGTCGTCGCTCAAATCCAGGATATCGGCGTAAGTGATCTTGCCGTCCACATCGGTCATGCGGATGTTGCCTTCGGCATGCAGCCGCTTGGTCTTCTGATCGTAGATGACCTTGTCGGCCTCGACGCTGGTCCCGTTGTAAAACAACTGGACGTTGCCGACCGCCGACACCCGGGAGTTGTTGTAGTCGTAATCGACCTCGTTTGCCTGAACGAGCATCTGCCCGTCATTGGCCGGCCGGGCCGTCACCGGCTTGGGAGGCCTCGGATTGTAGGTGAAGGTTTGCGCGGAGACCGTGGGTGCCGTTGCCAGCTCAAAGGGCCCGGCCAGGAGAAGGCCAAGGAGAATGCCGACCACAGGTCCGGACGCAGCAGACAAACGAACGCGATCGCGGCGCGCGAACGCGCGCCGCCCGAAGGGACGCGACCACCTTTCTTGGAGGGCGGCGACGACGGCCACTACCCGTCCTCCTGGTACAACAAGGCCAAAAAGCCAGTGAGGCCGCCCACGCAGACAGGCAGCCACGCCGACGCGATCGGATGCATCAGTTCAGCCTTGCTCAAATCCTCAGTAACTTTGGATAGAACATAGAGCAGAAAGCCCGCTCCTACGCCACTCAAAACCATCTTTTGCACGCCACCGAATCGGAAGAATCGAAGACTGACGGCAGCGGCCAGCATAACCATTGCAGCAAGCAAAAATGGCTGGGCAAGGAGCTTGTGGTATTGCAACCGGTAGCCGGCGGTCGCGAATCCGGAACTTTCCGAAGACCGGATGTAGCCGGGTAGTTGCCAAAAAGACACAGTCTCGGGGGTGGAGAAGCTGTTGCGAACCTGGGCCGGGGTTAGGCTGGTGCTGAGCGAAAGGCTTTCCTGCTCAACCGGAGGGGCATCAAGGGTGAAGCGCCGCACAGATTTGAACAACCAGCGCCCTTCCTCGAGCGTGGCCTGCTGCGCCTCGATTCGTTCCCTGAACCGGTAGTCATTGTCGAAGCGAAATACAGTCAGACCGGTCAGGCGCACGCCCTGCTGCTCGCTACGGGCCGCGTTGATGATCGCCTGGCCATCGCTGTTGACCTGGTTGATCCAGAAACCGGACGCATCCTGCACCCCGCCACCGGGCGCGGAACCGAATAGCTCGGCTTCCATCCGCTTGGAGAGTTCGCGCAGATTTGCAGACATCGGATTGTAAATCGCCGTAGCCAGGACCCCCAGCATGATCGCGCTCACCAGCGCCGGCGCAATGAATTGCCAGGCCGAAACGCCGGCAGCCCGCGCAACCACTAGTTCCAGCCGCCGCGAAAGGGCGAGATAGCAGGTCATCGCCCCGATCAGGATGCAAAACGGCATCATCTTTTCGAGCAATTGCGGAACGCGGAACAGCGAGGTCTCAGCCACCGTGACGGCGGAAACCTCGACCAGTCCCGAGGTCTTCCGGACCATTTCGATGTAATCGACCAGCACGAGAAGCATGAAAATGCTGGCAAACACGCCGAGCGCCGAGACCACGAAACGGCCTGCGAAATAGCGCCCCAACGTGTTTGTGATCATGCTCATGCTGTGGCGGGCCGTCCGAACAGCCGCAGCAAGCGTGCGTTCGATTTGTTGATGGCTTCCATCAGCGCCGCCGGCGGTTCTATGACGATCCCGCCAACGATGATCCAAAAGCTTGCGCCGATCGCTGCGGCCAGCATCAGATATTGGGCAAGTGCTGCGAGCGGCGATTTGACCGCCATGACGGAGCAGGCGAATCCCGCCATCCGCAGCCCGAAGACGGCGAGGATGGCCCCGCCGACCGAAAAATTTCGGCTCTGCCGCGTCGTGCGCGGAGCACCGAGAAAGGCAAAGGTGAGAGCCGCAAAGGTGAAGGGATAAATTGGTGCCATGAAGCGGTCATGCAGTTCGGCACGGAATTGACCGGGCAACTGCAGGTAAACCGGATCGCCGGCGGAAGGCGACAGCAGCTCCCAGAGATAACGTTCGCGAATGCCGAGCGCGACGTCGTGGCCCTGGTTGGAGAACTTCGACATGTCGAATCCGTAGCGACCGAATGCCACCAGTGCCGGGTCGCGCTTGCCGGCCTCGAAGCGCTCGAGATTTCCATCTTCCAGAACCAGGATCGAGCCACCTTCGTTCTTAATGATCGTGCCATGGTCAGCGACAATGCTGATCCGTTCCTTCGGATCGCGGCGGTCATCGATGAAGATTCCAACGAGCAGGCCGCCCGGTTGGCGCTCGCGTATGCGAATCGTGAGGTTTTGATCGAGTTGGGCGAAGCGGCCCGGTTGCAAAATATTGGCAAGCACATCCGCGGTGATTTCGGCATCCCACTGCTTGAGCCTGCGCATGCCGTCGGGAGCGAGATAGGACGCAATGAAGGCAACCAGAAGCGCCACCACCAGGGTGGCGAGCAGAAACGGATGGAATAGCCGGAGTGGCGAAAGGCCGGCTGCATTCATCACGATGATTTCTGAATCGGTCGCGAGCTTGTTCAGCGTGTGCGAGATCGCGATCATCAAGGCGATCGGCGAGATGATCAGGACCAGTGCAGGAATGACAAGGCTGGTGACGCCAAGGAAGGTCAGGATGGTTTGTCCCTGGCTCGTCATGAGATCGATGCCGCGCAGCGCCTGGGTAATCCAGATCACGCCAGTGAGGCTGACCAAGACCACCGCAAACGACGCAAGCGTCGTGCGAAAGATATACCTGTCGATCGACCCCATCGTTACCGCACGACCCCGCGATACGCGCCGGAATGCGTAAACTCGACCAATCCCGAAATTGGGATCCCCTTGATCGCGGCCACCGCGCTCCCCTGCCGGCTTATTCTCTGACTACCATCCCTTTGATCCGTCAACAAAATGGCTGCGCCAAGGCGCCCTTGCGAAATGGTTAACAATTCGGCTTATGTGGCCCCCCAGCCACGGGGCACTTGGCAGTGCGGCGGGGGGCGGGCCATAGTTGGCCGGAGCCCTGACGGACGTCTATCGCGCCCCGGGAAGCGTACTTTCGAATGCCTCGGGCGGCCTCCCGCCAGCCGACAGCCCTTGATTTTGGAGGATTTTCCTATGACCGACGCCGTAAAGGTCGGCTTCGTCCCGTTTTCAGCCCCCGTTCGCGGGATTCTGGTGGTCTTTTGCGATGATCAACTGGAATTCGGCCCCGCGACCGTAAAAGTGCTGGGGGATGCGACCGGCCTGGTCAAACGGGCTGCCGAAACCAATCAATTCAAGGGGAAAAGCGCCGCCGCGCTCGACATCCTGGCCCCCGAGGGCCTTAAGGCCAAACGGCTGATCGTGATGGGTGTAGGCAAGCTCGCAGACGTCAAGGACAACGACTTCCTCAAGCTGGGCGGTGCGGTGGCCGGCAAATTGGGGGCCGGCAATGGACCGGTGACCGTCGTCGTCGAACTGCCCGGCGGTGCCATCAATCCGGGTCAGGCTGCCGCCATAGCCTCCGGCATCCGCCTGCGAGCCTATAAGTTCGATCGCTACAAGACCAAAAAGAAGGAGAGCGAGGAGGGCACACTGCGCGCTGATGTCTCGCTGGCGGTAGACGACACATCCGCAGCGCGAAAGGCTTTCGCGCCAAACGCCCAGGTCGTCGACGGCGTTATCGTCGCACGCGACCTCGTCAACGAACCGCCGAATGTCCTGTTTCCGGTCGAATTCGCCCGCCGCGCCAGCCAGCTACGCAAGCACGGTGTCGGGGTAGACGTGCTCGATGTCAACGCGATGAAGAAGCTCGGGATGGGCGCGCTGCTCGGTGTCGCCCAGGGTTCGGCGCGGCCGGGCCGAACCGTCATCATGCGTTGGAACGGCGGCAAGCGCGGTGATCAACCGCTCGCCTTCGTGGGAAAGGGCGTCTGTTTCGACACCGGCGGCATTTCGATCAAACCATCGGGAAGCATGGAGGACATGAAAGGCGATATGGGGGGAGCGGCCTGTGTCGTCGGATTGATGCATGCATTGGCCGCGCGGAAAGCGAAGGTCAATGCGGTGGGCGCCATCGGCCTTGTCGAGAACATGCCCGACGGCAACGCGCAGCGTCCCGGCGATATCGTTACCTCGATGTCCGGACAGACCATCGAAATCATCAACACCGATGCCGAGGGCCGGCTGGTTCTGGCAGACGTGCTCTGGTATGTGGCGAAGAAATTCAAGCCGAAATTCATGGTCGACCTTGCGACCTTGACTGGGGCCATCATGGTCGCGCTCGGCACCGAATATGCCGGCTTGTTCTCGAACAATGACGAACTGGCCGAGCGCCTGACCAAGGCGGGACTTGCGACGGGAGAACGCGTCTGGCGCATGCCGCTGGGTCCAGAGTACGACAAGCAGATCGATTCGCAATTCGCTGATATGAAAAATACGGGCAATCGCCATGGCGGCTCGATCACCGCGGCGCAGTTCCTGCAACGCTTCGTGGACGGCACCGCGTGGGCCCACCTGGACATCGCGGGAACCGCGATGGGCGCGCCGAAAACCGAGATAAATCAGAGTTGGGGTTCAGGATTCGGCGTTCGGCTGCTCGATCGGCTCGTGGCAGATTATTACGAACGCTAGGCACACCATTCGCGGTTTGTGCGTGGCAACGCGAGTTCGACGGCAGTATCGAATGAGCCGCCCTCGATTTGGCGCCTTCGCCTCTGGTTCTGACCTTAGCAAGAAGCAGCGGCAAGATTACGGATTTCAGAATCGGGTGGCTGAACCGATGACGGAAGTTCTATTCTACCATCTGCAAGACATGACGCTGGAAAACGTCCTGCCGCCACTGCTCGAGAAATCTCTGGAGCGCGGCTGGCGTGTCGTCGTGCAGTCGACCTCGGACGAGCGCGCCGACGCGTTGGACGCTCACTTGTGGACCTACCGCGATGATTCCTTTCTTCCGCACGCCACCTGGCGTGCCGGCGACGCCGAGGATCAGCCGATCGTGCTTGCAGTAGAGGCTGGCAATCCGAATCGAGCCAATGTGAGATTTTTGGTCGACAGCGCTCCATTGCCGGAGGACTCCGGTTCCTATGAGCGAATCGTGTTGATTTTCAACGGCGACGACAGCGAGGCACTGGCGGCCGCGCGCAACGCCTGGACTGATTGCAAGACGAGGGGATTCGAGGTGACTTATTGGCAGGCCGACGAAAGAGGTCGGTGGCAGCGGCGCGATTAGGACGTTCCTTCGATCAATGATAATCTGTAGTTTCCATCCGTGACCTTGTATAAAGCCACCGTCGTGCCGCAAAGTGATGGTGGGACAATCGCTTAAGGCGTTACTGGGACCGCTTCATCGTGAAAGCCGAATTTCATTGCGGAAAATCAGTGCTGGCGTTGCTTATGTTCGCGCCGCTGATCGTGGGCTGCGGAGCCACGACCTCCGATATCTTTTCGTCGGATCTGTTGTCGAAAGATGCGGAGTGGTTTTCGCGCAGTGGCAAGCTCTTCATCAAGAACGTTTCAATCGAGACGCCGCCGCTGACCCCCGACAAGCCCGTCACTGCCGAAGATCTCGTCAGTGCCGAGGGCGCATGCCCGGGAATGAGTTCCGCGGGCGTTGTGTCAAACGCCAATGCTTCCGACGGCGCGGCTGCCGCCCCCGCCGCCACAGCAGCGGTTGCGCTCGGCCACACCGAGTGCGATGTCGTTCGCGGAATCGGCGCCCCCGACAACGTCAGCATTTCAAACAATGCGCGCGGTGAGCGCGTCGCGGTGATCAACTGGTCGCGTGGACAGCGTGCCGGAATCTATACTTTCACGGCCGGACGGCTGACATCGATTGAGCGCGGAGCGGAGCCCGCTGCAGAGCCGAAGGCCGCCAAGCCGAAAAAGAAAAAGCCCGCCGCGACCTGATAGCGATTCGTTCGGCGCGCCTGCCGGTTCAGCCGGTTGCTTCGTCATATTGCGAGCTTGCCGCCAGCCATTCTTCCTCGGCCCGATGCAGCGCCTCTGCCGCGCTCGCGCGGGCCTTGCCGAGTTGCGCAGCCTGCTTTGGATCGCGCTTGAACAAGTCCGGCAGTGCCAAAGCGGTGTCGATCTTGGCAATGATGTCACCGATGCGCGCAATCTCGGCTTCCGCGTCCGAGATTCTTTGCTTTAGGGGTTGGCGCTTTTCTCTGCCGTTGCCCGCTGCCTTGTCGCGGTCATCGCTGCGTTGGTCGTTCCCGCGGTCGCGGGAATTGGATCGCCCGCCGCGCGTGGACAAAACCGCGCGGCGATAGTCGTCGAGGTCGCCCTCGTATGTCGTCACGCCATGGTCGGCCACGACCCAGAGTTGATCGGCACAGGCCTCGATCAGGTACCGATCGTGGGAAACCATGATGACCGCGCCGGGAAATTCGTTGATTGCTTCCGCCAGCGCAGCCCGGCTGTCGATATCGAGGTGGTTGGTGGGTTCGTCCAGGATAATCAGGTTAGGTCCAAAGAAGGTCGCAAGGCCCAACAACAGACGGGCCTTTTCGCCGCCCGACAAATTCTCGACGAGCGTGTCGGCCGCCTTGCCCGAGAAGCCGATGGCGCCAGCCCGGCCGCGCACTTTGGATACGGGCTCGTCAGGCATCAACCGGCGAACGTGATCATAGGCGGAGGCGTCGACGTTGAGTTCGTCAAGCTGGTGTTGTGCGAAATACCCGACCGAAAGTTTCTCCGCGCGGGTGACCTGGCCCGAGAACGGCGCCAGTTTGTTGGCCAGCAGCTTGACCAGGGTCGATTTGCCGTTGCCGTTGGCGCCGAGGAGGGCGATGCGGTCGTCAGTATCGATCCGCAACGTAATGCGATCGAGCACGGGCCGCTTCGGCTCGTAGCCCACCGATACATCGTCGAGCGCGATGATCGGCGGCGAAAGTATCTTCTCGGGCGGCGGGAAGGAAATCTCTCGCACCTCCTGGGTCACCAGTGCGGTCACCGGCTTCATTCGTTCCAGCATTTTGACACGGGATTGGGCCTGGCGGGCTTTGGAGGCCTTGGCCTTGAAGCGGTCGACGAAGGCCTGCAAGCGCTTGCGCTCCTCGGCCTGCCGTCTGGTGTGCTTGGCCTCCAGCATTTCGCGCGTTGCGCGCTGCTCCTCAAACGACGAGTAGCTTCCCTTGTAGAGCGTCAGCTTGCCGCCATCGAGATGGAGGATTTGATCGACCGAAGTCTCGAGTAGGTCGCGATCGTGGCTGATCACGATGACGGTGCGCGGATAATTGGCCAGATGATCTTCGAGCCAAAGCGTGCCTTCGAGGTCGAGATAGTTGGTAGGTTCGTCGAGCAGCAGGAGATCGGGTGCCGAAAACAGCGTCGCGGCGAGCGCGACGCGCATGCGCCAGCCGCCGGAAAATTCCGAGCAGGATCTGTTCTGCTCGGACGCTGAAAATCCGAGACCGCTGAGGATCGCGGCGGCGCGGGCCGGGGCGGAATGGGCGTCGATATCAGCCAGCCGGGTGTGAATCTCGGCGATGCGAATGGGATCGCGGGCGGTTTCCGCCTCGCGCATCAGGGCGTCGCGCTCGAGGTCGGCTTTCAATACAACCTCGAGCAGGCTCTCCGGACCGTCGGGCGCCTCCTGCGCGAGGCTGCCGATGCGCCAGCGGGGCGGAAGCGCGATGGTCCCACTTTCGGTCGGCAAATCGCCGCGGATTGCGCGAAACAGCGTTGACTTCCCGACCCCGTTGCGTCCGACGAAGCCCACGCGTGCGCCAGGCGCGATTTGCGCGCAGCTGTGATCGATCAGAAGCCGCCCGGCAAGGCGAACCGAAATGTCCGTGATGAGGAGCATACGGGCTTTTCACCGCGACGCTCGAAAAACGCAACCCGTATGTTGAGCGGCCGTGAAAACAATTCTCCGGAACGGGCCCTTTACCTCCGGTTCGACCTCGTTCCGCCATTTTCGCGCCGGCGCAGTTCTTCGACCAGGTAAGAAAGATGGGAGGACTGGCGCGAGGGCTCCAGCCGGAGGTCCTCCTTCAGCTGTTGAGCAACGGCCCTACAAATCGAACGGCTGGTCTTGTGGTCAATCGGTTCGCTATCGTCATTGATTCGATTGTCCATGACGCACTGCCTCCCGGCGATTTCAAAGTAGCGTCGAACCAAGTCATCGAGGCAGAAAATGTTTCCGGAAAGAGACCGGATCGCTGCGGCTTTAGTTAAGTTTTAATGAAGCCAACGAGAGTTCCCCGACGATTGAACAAAATAATAGCCCCGGTCACACCGGACCGGGGCTATCGAGATTCAAAAATGGGCGCTGCGGATCAATAGCAGCGATTGATCAGCCGCCAACGGGGTCCCCAGGGGGTCGGAACCAGCCGCCGCACATAGCAACCGCCGTAACCACCGTAGTAGCCATAGTAGGCGGGACCGCCGACAAAAAGGCGCGGGCCCGCCCAGTCGCGATGCCAACCGCCATGCCAGCCGCCCCAGGCGGAAGCGGAGGTCGGTGCTAGCGCGGCCGCACCCAGCGAAGCCGCGGCGACTGCGACAAGCGAGAGTTTGCGTAACATGGTCGTCTCCTCAGGTTCGGCGCTCTGTGCGCCATCGGTGAAAAGCACTGCCCTGACGCCTATTCAGAAACAGGGAGGCGCTCGGTTGACAGAAGGCTACGCCGTGGCGGCTGAACGAGACCGGGATGACCGTTTCAGAGAGGGTTCACCTTGGTGAAATTGTCGTAATCCTCGCCGCAAATACCTGCCGGGCAGGGCTCTCGCAGGTCACCTGTCGCTTGCCGTGCCCCAATGGCGCCGATATAAGCCCGCAACTTCCATCAGCGCTCCCAAGGACGAACTCATGGCGATCGAACGCACCTTTTCCATCATCAAGCCGGACGCGACCGCACGCAATCTGACCGGCGCGATCAACGCGCTGATTGAGAAGGCCGGGCTTCGTATCGTTGCCCAGAAGCGTATCCGCATGACCCGCCAACAGGCGGAAACCTTTTACGCCGTGCACAAGGCGCGCCCCTTCTTTGGCGAGCTGGTGGATTTCATGATTTCCGGTCCGGTGGTCGTTCAAGTCCTCGAAGGCGAAAACGCCATTTTGAAATACCGTGACGTTATGGGGGCGACCGATCCATCCAAGGCCGCGGAGGACACGATCCGCAAGCTGCATGCAAAATCGATTGGTGAAAACTCGGTGCATGGTTCGGATGCGCCCGAGACGGCGGTAATCGAGATCGCTCAATTCTTCTCGGGCAACGAAATCGTCGGCTGATTGACAGCAGCACGGGCGCGCCATCCAAATCCACTCCGCCGTCCGACGTGAGTGCGGGCCCGCAGCGGCTTGCGGCCCAAGGGGGTTAGGCTGTGAACTGGCTTTTGCAGGTCGTTGATCCCGTAAACATAGGCGCCTTTTTCGCGCAGATCCGGATCGACATGCAGACGCCGGCCTTTTGGCTGGCGGTCGGCAAGATCATCTGGATCAACGTATTGTTGTCCGGTGACAATGCGCTGGTGATCGCGATGGCCTGCCGCGGCCTGCACGGCCGCCACCGCCTCTGGGGCATGGTGATTGGCGCCGGCATCGCCGTGGTTCTTCTGATCGTCTTCACTGGCCTGGTGGCCACCTTGATGGCGCTGCCCTATCTGAAGCTCGTCGGGGGCATTGCGCTGATCGTCATCGCCGCCAAGCTTCTGGTGCCCGAAGACGAGAACGATGAAATCGCCGCAGGCACCTCGCTCTGGCAAGCGATCCGCATCGTGGTCATCGCTGACATCGTCATGAGCCTGGACAATGTGATTGCCGTTGCGGCTGCCGCCAACGGTCAGCTCCCGCTCCTGATCCTGGGCCTCGCGATCAGCATTCCCATGATCGTCGCTGGTGCCGCGCTGATCATGCTGGTGCTTGACCGGTTTCCGATTTTGGTTTGGCTCGGAGCCACCTTGCTTGGCTGGATCGCCGGTGACGTGATCGAGAGCGATCCGGCCGTGCAGCCCGTCCTGCACCGCCTGCTCGACGGAACCATCGCGCTCCACATCGACGCACAATCTGTCATCTTCGGCGTCTCGCCGCATCTTGATCTGGAGGGAGAGCTTGCCGGATATGTCGCCTCGGTTCTCGGTGCGGTCATCGTGTTGATGGCGGGCTCGATCTGGCGAAGGCGACGGATGCGGCAGCTCGAACATCTTGCGCTACCAGAGGCAAGCGAGGTGATTCAAACCGTCGAAGGGTCGCGAGACTTGATCTCGCGGTTATCATCAGCGCAACGATCGTCCGATCCTAGCGCCGGACGATCGATCCTGAGCGACCGACCAGCCGGGCGAGCTGATTGAAGCGACCGCCGACGCGATCGGCAACCAGGTCGACCAGCTTGTGCTCGAACACCAGCATGAGTTTGCGGCCATGGCTGCGAAAATGGGTCGCCGGCAACACATCGGTCTGCGCCGCCGAGATCAGGTGGGCCACCCGCAATGCAGCTCCGAGCAATCGCGCACGCTCCAGCATCGAAGGCGATACCAGTTCCTGAATTTCGACCGGGGGCTCGTTTCGCTCGCTCAAGCCGGCGTAGCGGTAAAAAACCGATAGTGCCACAAAGGCGCGGCCCTGATGGCTGATCGAGCCGAAATTCCCATTCAGGATAAGGTTGAGTGTCTCCTCGCCGCGATGATCAGGGTGCACCCGCCATCCGATGTCGGACAACAAACAAACGGCATGACGCAGGCGGCGCTCTTCTTCCGTTTCTCGCAGTTTCACGACCCGCACCAGACGATCGGTCCATTCGCTCAATTCCTCGGCGTGACGAGCCGATCGCGACAAAAGCTTGTTCAGCTCCTGGGCGGCGCAGATAAATCCGTCCCTGGCGCGTTGGCTCTCCGGCAACATTTCATAGAGCAGACCTTCGCGCACGCCGAAGGTTGAAAATACGATGGTCTTCGGTTGAGCGACCAGGATGACGTATTCGAGAACAAGCGCGGCATAAGCCAGCAACGGTCGCCGCGCATCGGCAATGACCTCGATATTGGCCAGCATGTCGGTCGCCGCCAGACGACGCAGGCGCCGCACGAAATCAAGTGCCTCCGGCGCCGGTATCGAATAGCCGTGCATTACCCCGAGCTGATATTCGCTCTGGATGATATGGATGCGCGCCAGCGCGCGCCAGGTCCCGCCAACGGCGTAGAAGGTGCGGCCACGACCGGCCCTGAGATGCGCGATTTCGGAAAGCTCGGACTCGACGATGCGCTCGGCGCGCTTTAACGACTTGTGCGACAGATCCTGCAGAGCGAGGCTCCCGAGCGGCAGCGTGATGCCGCGGCGAACCCTGTTGCCGCGCACGTTGACGAGTTCGAGAGAGCCGCCGCCGAGGTCGCCGACGATGCCATCCGGCTTGTGGATGCCTGAGATTACGCCGAGCGCGGATAGTTTTGCCTCGCGCGATCCCGACAGGATTTCAATGGGCACGCCGCAGATGCGTTCGGCCTTCGTGATGAA
>Ga0307474_10002597_pt1 | contig 12968 bp, 13 predicted proteins | sample atmos_gasesECM1C_2_FD_203312 | JGI IMG/M metagenome (GOLD analysis project Ga0307474, IMG submission 203312) | Hardwood forest soil microbial communities from Morgan-Monroe State Forest, Indiana, United States - atmos_gasesECM1C_05 | ecosystem: Environmental > Terrestrial > Soil > Temperate... | reverse complement strand
ATCAGCGCCGTGTTTGTGTTGTGTCTTCCACTTACTTGGATTGAACCTCGATCGATTCCGCAATGTTCACCGGTTGGCCGCTTTCTCGGCCAACTTGAATCGCTCTCCCGCGCTTTAGATACGCCGCAATCACGCCGGGCTGCGACCAGTCCAGATCCCATCCATTGTCGATCGCCAGAAGCGTATACGGCCCCGGAACCACCGCGTGCAAAACAAAGGTCCCGTCCAGATCGCTTTGGTCACGGCGGAAAAGATCGCGGTTCATCTCCGGATTTTTCGGCACAAGAACCACCATCGCCCCGGCGAAACCCTTGCCCGCCCGCTTCGCGACGCCTTCTACTTCAACGCTCCCTGCAACCAGGGTCAGAGCAACCGAAGGCGAGGAACCGGCCGCCACTTTGAGCGTGTGACCCGAGGCCTCGGCGCCTTCCGCAGTCATGCGCGCGATTGAATAGCGTTTCGGGAAACCCTGCACCACGACTTCGTAGCGCCCCAAGGGGATCTGCTCAAGCTCAGCTTCTCCTTTCGGACTAACCGGGTGCCAAGCTATAGGATCTCCCCGTCCCGCCCACAACCCAACCATGAGCCGGGACGGAAACTCGCTCTCACCGGGTATCTGCACCGAGAACTTGATGGTGCTCGGGGCTTCCGCGCTCGATGTGTCGACTTCCTCACCATCTCTGGTGAAGTCGATCCCATTCATCTGGAGCGTTGAGCCGGCAACCGGCAGGCGAACATCGTAGCGGCCCGCGGGAATTCCCGTGATTTCCCACAGCCCCTGGGACACCATGTGCGTGAGATCTGGGCGTAGAAAGGTTGACCCTTCAAAGGCGCGCTGTTGAAACTGTGGAACGTTAAAGCCATTCCTCCCATCCTCGGATACCCGAAAAAAAAGATGGAGGGCGGGAACCGGATTCAGGTGAATATCCACCTGTAGCCGGTCGCCGCCTCGCACTGGAATCGGGGTCGCGCTTTCGGTCTCGGTCACATCCGGGTAGTAGGTGGCTGGATAGGCCACATCCAGAGATCGATCAGCCACCGGAGAAGAATGAGCTATTCCCTCCGCTTGGGCACCGCCCTGGTCTGAGCGGGGATGGACGGCGTACCACGGCTTGGCGCTCGCGGATAGAAAATAAGTGCCTGGGATCAGCGGCGTGAGTTCGTACTCTCCCAGATCATCCGTCTGTGCCCCCCGAAACTGATGAATTTGGTCCGCGCCACCGCTGTGATCGACGTAATACAGCATTACCGTCGCCTCGCGAACGGGATCCCCAACTTCGTCCAGCACTTTGCCACTGATGACGGCATCTGGAGCAAGCTTCAGAGTAAGAGCCTCGGTGTCGATGCCAGCACCGGTCACAATGGCGGTTGAGTACTGGTCATGCTGATCGTAGGAAGCGGAAATGAATCCACGCTTCGCACCTTGCAGCGAAAATTTCCCGGCAGGCAGTCCGCTGAACTCGAACTTGCCATCGTCAGAGGTAATCAAAGACTGAAACTTCTGCACATCCTTCGCGTCCCTCACAGTGATTCGAGCACGAGAAAGCGGATGACTGTCGGTCTTGCTCACCGCGGTCCCAGCGATTCTGAAGCCGGAAGGATGAACTTTCGGCGCTGTACTCGCAGTCTGCGACGCGGCCAATAACGGCGCTTCAATTAAGCAGAGCGTTGTCAACAATAACTTGAAAACGGAATTTGAAAAAGCCGCCATACTCGCTCCCGATCTATTCACTCGCAATAATCTGCAACTGCACATTCGCCTTTTGCCCGGCTGACAGATGCACTACCTGACCTTTCGTTTCGTAAGCGCGCATAGCCTCAGCGTCACAGTAAGGGAGATTCGGTTGCCGCGTTCTGAAGGCGAGGACGCGATACGTTCCGGGGGCAATTGTTTGCGCACCGAACTTTCCGTCGGAAGATGCCGCGCTTTCCAGAAACTGCCCCGCGCTATCGGGCAAAGGGACCCAATACAAATGAGCGGTGGGCATCGAGTCTTGGAAATCGTTTTGCTCCCGTACGCCTGGAAGAGTTACACCGGCAACAGTTCCCTCAACTTCCGCGCCGTCGTCGCGCATTGTGATGTCGATGGGCGCAGTGGAACCCGAGCCGATAATGAAGGGTTTATGAAGCAAATCAACCGAGCCCATGCTCGCCGATGCCACATATCCGCGGGAGGTGTGCAGACGCAGCCAATACCGCCCCGGCGGCAGATCCTCAAGTACCAATGAGTCGTTGGACCCGGTGGGCTGGTGCAGGGATGCTCCCCTCTGCACGAAATCGTCGGCAGACTCGGCGTTGGCTTGCAAGTAAAGCCTAGGCCCGTGCAAATCGAAAGTATGCTTCCCGTCGCTCCACGTCCCGGATCCGTTCCAATCGGTAGCCGTGAACTCTTCTTTAACATTCAAAGTGATTGAACTGTTTCGGGTAAGAGCCAACGTTGGGCCTTCAGCCGGGGACCCGGCAACCGCGAGGTTCACCACGCCAGTGGTTGCAGCGGCACCAAAAGTCTTGCCTTCCACCACATAATTCCCATTTGGCAGCAAGCCTTCAATTCTCTGTTTTGCTGCGTTGTAACCAAGCGAATAGCCGGGACTGCGGTTTCCTTGCAGCGTCACATCGATGTTCATTCCCGAGTTCGCCTCTGCATTCGCCACCGGGATGGTTACCGGGTAATAGGGATGCCGGATGAGCGCAAGGTCTGCCTCAAATATCTGCCCTGCCATGAGCTGAATCGTGCTAGCCGCCGCGAAGTCCGTCGTGCCTGGATAATAGATGGGCGGAAATCCGACGAGAGGGCCGTTCGGCACTCTGGTGACCGGATCATTGTCCATGAACTCATGGGTCACAACTTTGTAGACTCCGGCTGCAAGTTCGGCGAAGCGGAATTCGCCGTTCGAGTTTGCTCGCGCTGCCGCTCCGGGTATCCAGCGAGGCCTCCCTTCTTGCACTTGCCTGGAGAAGATTTGGACGTTAACGCCGGCAGCTGATTCGGTTGTCGAAAGAGTGACCCGGCCTTTGATCACCGCTTCCGGCATTAAATAGATTGTGAGTTCATGGCCGGGTCTTGCAGGAAGCGTCGTGCTCTCGTTGGCGTCATCCAGATATCCGGGCTTGCGGGCCCTAAGCCATGTGGACTGTCCGTTGGAATTTCCCCTGATAACGATGCCCGGCCGACTTACTGCCGTGTTGTCGCTCGCGACATCGGGAAATGTGAACTCAAAGTTTCCCTCACCATCCGTCAGCATCGCGAAGCGATTGTCAGGTGAGAAGACGAGAGCGCGCCCGACTGGTTGGTGCGTAACCGCATTGACGACCGTGCCGTGAATCTTCTTTTGTTCGCCATTGGGTTGGAGAGTCTGGCTAAAGGTTCTCGACGAGAGAACGAATCCAACGAAGAAGAAAACGAAGACAAAGTTCGTGGCTTGAAATATCAGATACGTGCGGACGCGCAAGAGATCACGTTGAATCCAGGGCTCGCCGCCAATGCGCATGAAAATCACTTCTGCCCGACGCTCCTGTTAGGGTTGGGCTTACTTCCGCGAATCCACCTTGGTCAAATCAGTCGCGATCATTTGACTTCTTTTTGCCTCATGAGTCAATCACCGGCGTAATAGCTCCACTCCTGAGCGGTAACACCCGTGTTAGCATTTCCGATAGCTGCTTGTTTTCCGTCAGAACGCGCATGACTCGCTCTCGCCTTAGCCCGGGCTCACTGCTTGCTACGATGCTTCTGGCCATGCTTCTGGCTGCTTCCGCTCCCGCCGCCGAGCAGTCCCCGTGGCTTGAGATCCATTCCACTCACTTCACCGTGATCACCGATGCGGGAGACAAAAAAGGCAAGGAAGTCGCGGTGCGCTTCGAGCAGATGCGGGCTGTGTTTGCCACGCTTCTGATGAAAGATCGTCTCAACGAACCGGTGCCGCTCACGATTCTCGCCCTTAAGAACGACAAGATCTATTACCAGAGCGCGCCACTCCATCAGGGCCAACCAATCGATGTCCCCGGATTTTTCCTTCCCGGCGAAGATCAGAATTCCATCGTTCTGAATTTATTCGAGGAAGAATCCTGGCGTGCCGTCGCGCACGATTTCGCTCACCTGCTGCTGAACTATAACTATCCTCCGGTGCAGGGATGGTTCGACGAAGGGCTGGTGGAGTATTTCAGTTCGATCCGCCTCGACGATAAGAAATACGAAATCGGCGGCGACCCGGAGTTGAATTCCGCCTATAAAGAAGACCTTCTGCAGAACCAGCAGGAAGTGCGTCCGCCCAAGTCGCTGACGGAACTGCTCAGCGGCCAGGTCTGGCTCACCTTGCCCGATCTGCTGACGATGAAGCATGAAACTTCCGGTTACACGGAGGGCACGCACCATACGCTGTTCTACGCCCAGTCGTGGATGATGTTGCATTACCTCGAGCACGAGAAAAAGCTGCCGGAGACCGGAAACTATTTTGATTTGGTCGAGAACAAGCATGTGCCGGTGGAAGAGGCAATCCAGCAAGCCTACGGCGTAACCGCACCGCAGTTCGACAAGGCTGTGAAGGATTACTTTCATTCGCTCACGCCGCTGTTTGCGGCGCTGGACGCGGCGCGGCAACCTGGAACGCAATTCAGTGCGCCCCAGGTCTACCAGTTTCCCGAACTGGTAGGAGCGAACGACAAGGTAATCACTGCAAAAAGTTTGCCCGAGCTGGATGCACGAGCGTTGATCGCCTCGGTGAAAACGAGGATTCCGGAGCGGCGCGAAGCCGGGATCCAGGAGTTGCAGGCGCTGGCTGCCTTGCCAAATCCAGCCGCCGAAAAAGCAGCGAAGGCTCAGGAGAAGGATAAAGAACAAAATAGAAACGACCCAGACACATTGGTTATCGCGGCGGCGGGGAATGAGATTGCGCATCGTGCGGTGGCCTGGGACCACCTGCAGCGGGGCGAGTTCGATGCCGCGGCTGAAGAGCTGGGAGATGCAGCCAGCTTGAATCAGCGTGATATGTGGATTCGCTACTACTTGTGTCTGCTGAAATACCGCATGGCGCAGGCGAAGAAAACTGACATCCAGGGACTGCCGAATATGATGCAGGATTTGCGCGCGGTGCTGGAGTGGTATCCGGAATTTGCCGATGCCTATGACCTGATGGCGACGGCGCGCCGGGAAGGCGGAGGAACGGCGGGGGCGTTGCAAGCCGAGCGCGCGGCGATGCAACTGAGTCCGCGCAATCAGCAGTACGTTTATCATCTGGCGGAAATCTATATCTCCGACAAAAAGTGGGAAGCGGCGCGGGCGCTGCTGGAGCGGTTGAAGAGCAGCAGCAATCCGCAGGTCGCGGCGGCGGCTCGCGAGCGCATCGGGCAGCTTGCGACCGAGCAGAAATATAACGTTGCATCGGGCAATGCTAATTCGAGCAAGAATCTCAGCAAGCAGAGTTCTCCGTTCGACGTACTTGAGGAAGATGCAGCCAAACGCGCCGCCGCAGCGGAGGCAAAGCAGGCGACGGGCACGGCGGATACCCGGCCCGCAAAGTTTTTTCAGGGACGGCTGGTGGGAGTGGATTGCTCGCAGTCCCCGGCGGCTGTGCTGACGGTGACTTCCGGCGGAGTGGTGCTGAAGCTGCGCACTCCCGATTACAAATCGCTGCTGCTGATCGGGGCTGACTCGTTCTCGTGCGCGTGGAACGATCGCTCGGTGTCGGTCAACTACAAGCCGGGTGGGCTGTCGGATGGAGATTTGGTGTCGGTGGAAGTGCGGTGAGGCTTCTGCGGCGCGCCCAAGGGATTGAGCCCTTAGGTACCAGCGAGATTAAGAGCCCGGGTCCGCCCTTCACTCGTACATCATTCCAGCAAAGACGATCTGCAGTCTAAAAAGATCCAAAAGAAGACCACACCTTCTTTCAAAACTCTGCTCAGCGATAAACCCGTCAAACAGAGGAAGAAACTGAGCTTTTAACAAAGGAAGAGAAACAGTTCTTTCCAAACTGCTACTCTTTGGGCCGAACGATCCTTTGTACCCACGCATTACCATCGTAAACGATTCGACCCCACCGAACACCGCCTCGCATGTATGTCGCGGCTCGAGCTCCGGGCGTGAGCCGAAGCCATGCAAGTAATCATGGAACTCTAAGGTAAGCCTAATCAAGACCCGCAAGTCTTCCAGCTGGGTCTCCAGAAAAAACACTGCGGCAGATTTCTCCATTGAAGACTGCAGCGCTTGCACGCGTTGAGGTGTGTCGTCCTTCATTTTTCCCCTAAGCCGCCGCGACCAGCAGGTACGGCGCTGCCGCCGCAAGGGCGGCTTCCGCGGCTGCTACTGCTGCACCCACCGCCGCTGCTACTGCTGCAGCGGGGCAGGTGCATTGCCTCCCCACCTGGTCAAGGGCATTAAGCAGTCTATTCACCGCTTCGCGCAGCGTCTTTTTATGGCCCCGATCGTTTTTGGCCCCAGGACTTTCGAAGCCTGGGGGCTGGCCCAGCTTTGCCGTCATCATCATATTGGAGGCTGCCCCAGCTTTGCTGCTTTTGCAAAGCTGGGCACCACGGACCTCACCCATGTTCATTCATCACATACGAACTGCAAGGCCCCGTGCTAGACCTCGCTTGTGCCCAACCAACCTCGTCGTTACTACGGCGCAGGTTATCTGCACTTTATCACCACCAGTTGCTTCCGGCGGATGCCATTGCTAGCCCGGCCGCAATGCCGCTGGAGCAGCTATCGGCACTACGCCGACGGAGAACGAGGAGTCGTGCTGGTGCGTGAAGAGCGCAAAGCAGAACTCAAAGTTTGGCTTCCGACCCACATCGTGACTCCGACATTCGTTTCTCCAATTCAGGTTGCAGCCTTCCGCTTTGCTCCTTTAGTGGTTTCGTTGTTACTGCTTTTTCGTCGCCCGATTCAAGAGTTTCCGCGGCGAACGCCTCTTCGACTTCACGGTCCAATGCCAGTGCACGTTTGTAGTATGTGCATCTATCCGACGAAAGATCGCCAGCAGATTCAAAATCACGCGCAGCTAGAAATCGCTCAAACAGGTCTGCGTTATCTTTTCGAGGACGGCCGCTTTTGACTGATCTTTCAAGGAGGAGAACCGCACGCGCGACAAGCGGCTCGCGATTATTCTGATCTCGCTTAGCTTCGGCTAAGGTTAGGACTGCCGTTTGTTCTAGGACGGCCGTGTCCCCTGGGTTCTCGCGTAGGTAAGTCTCGCCGATGGCAATGCCGCCCACATAATCTTCCTTGGCTGCGGCAGTCGCCATCTTCGAAACGACACTGACCGAGCTCTTGACATTGTCCTGCTTATTCTGACATCCGCCAGAAAGCGAGAGCGTCAGGCAATAAAAAACAATCTCAATGCGACGCGTCTTCATTGTCGTCCCTTAGTTCGGAGGCCTAAGTTTGCATAAGGTTTCATAAAAGAGGTCTCCGTCGTCCAGTGGGTAAATAGTGTAGGAAGTCCCAGTCCAATCAGGATCCGTCTGCTGTCCCTCGGATCGCCTGTGCCATTCGAACGTGTAGGAGTTGTATTCTAGTGCAAGACCGCATGGAAGCTTTTCGACGCAACGATACTCAAAAGCAAACAGTGCGCTTCCCCAAAGGGCCTTTGTTACTGTCCTCTCCCATTTGCAGCGAACTACGGCTATGCCTTTATCGTCGATTTCTGAAGAGTCCTTGTACACCCAGGGCGTCTGAGAAGAAATGGTTGGGGGCAGGCCCATCTTTGCCGGACACCATCATAACTGAGGGCTGCCCCAGCTTTGCTTCTTTTGCAAAGCTGGGGCAGCCTCCCAGCCTATCGGAATCGGCCGGTTTCGATGGGAACAACGTCTTGATGGATCACAGGTTCCCAGCCGGCCCACCCGCGGCCTCCCGTCGCTAGAGGTCAATGCCGTCCTCGTCGCTTACGCGGGAACCACCGCCGAGCATCAACAGCGATCGGGGCTAACAGAGCAACGAAACAGACGATCAACAGTATGGTGACAACTACAAAGCGCATGAGGTGTCCTTCCCCAGGGGCAGTCGCTATCTATATCTCATCCCGTTTAAACCATCCACAACTGACCATACAAAGTGGGCAGATGATACATTGGGGGTTATTGGCACAAACCCTAGTGTCAGGGATGATGAAGAATCCGTTCCCTAGCGGACAATTGCACAATTCAAAACCGTCGTTCTTGCATAAATATAGTGGAAGCAAAGTCCCGAGCCGGATGCAGGTCACGCGGCAGTCTCCGCATAGGCCTCGAGGGTCTGAGTGGGATACCGGATCGTTCTTAACGTACGCGTAGAAATTCGGTCCGCCCTTGAACCGAATCGGGTCCTCACTGTCAAACCGGCCAACGTTCTGATCATAGTATCGGGCGCGGTAGAAATACATCCCGGTTTCCTGATCAAACTCCCGTCCAGTATACTGGAGCGGATTGGCCGTCGTTCCCGTGGAAGCGGTCAGCTTTCCGTACGAGTCGTAAGTGTAGGTATTGGCAAGCGCTCCCGCCGAGTTGCTCAAGCTGCTAACCGAACCGAGTCCATCGTGCTCGTAGTAGCTGGTTGTTCCAGAAATTAGCTCAGACAGTGATTCGTCGATATTCAGCGAGTCAGTGTAACGGGCCAGCACGGTTCCGCTCAGATTTACGGTTTCTAAAATATTTGGCCCGTCGTATAGATAATCCGAGGTAGTCGTCGTGCCGTTTTGCGTAAAGGCCTTCTGCACCCGCCTACCGAAGGGGTCATACAGGAAGTTAACGGTCCCGCCGGTTCCCGGCAGCACGACTTCCGTCAGGCGGTTCTCGAAGTCCCAGAAATACTGCGCGCCGCTCGGGTCGGCCTTGCGGCTGCCATTGTTGTCGTAGCCGTAGCTGCCGCTCGGGGTCGAGGTCAACTCGTTCGACGAATTGTAGACATAAGGACTCACGCCTAGAGAACTCAGCCTATTGCCAACCAGGTCGTAGGTATAGCTCTCTTTAGTCGTAGTCCCCTGCTTGGCCGTTTGGAGCTGGTAAATATTGTCATAGCCATAGGTCAGGGTGACGTTGGTACGCTTGTCCGTCCGCGTATGGCGGTTCCCAACACCATCATAAGTATACGTAGCGCCGTCGAGCGTTGTGGTGCCAAGCTTGTGCAGAACACTCAGCAAGCGCGACACCGTATCGTATCCGTAGGTGGTATCGATGCCATTGGGGCGGGTGAGCGAGTTTCGACGGCTCAGCGCATCGTATCCAAAAACAAACGTGGGGGTGAGAGCGTTATTCAGCGTGATGTTCGCGAGGCGGTTCAGGGTGTCGTAGCCATAAGCGGTGGGAACCAGATTCTGCGGATCGATCAGCGAAGTGCGGTTGGAGGCTTTGTCGTAGCCGTACTGCACGCTCAGCGCGCCCGCAGTGTCAAATGAGTAGTCTACCTTTGTCGACGTGAGGCGGTTCATGTTGTCGTAGACGAAGTTGTAGCTTCCTGTGACCGTGTCTTGCACTGACTGGAGTCGGGCGGCCTGGTCGAAGGTGTACATGATCGAACTGTGTTGTTAGCGCATGATATATCTGGTTGATTTGTGAGTTAGCCTTGTCTTAGATCACTCTCACAAAGAGTGGCCCAGTTCTTGATCTCGCTGTGGCCTTCGATCTTTGGCTTTTACACAATCCCGATGTGACATCCGACCTTGCCCCAACAATTCAAATCAGCGATGATGGTCGAGGCCATGACAATCCGATACACAACATGCGTCACAGCCCTAAGTCCTTTGTCCAACGGATTTTAGTATCTAAGTTCTTTAGACCTTCAGATTTGCAGGGAATTTCGTGCTAACACCGTGATTCCAAAGAGACTGAGGGGGGAGGGGGGTATACCGCGAATCGAAAAAAAGCGCCGTATAGTCGAGGCCGCCAGGAGGTTGCATGAAATTTATGTCAGGCAGAAATCCACACGACGAGAAAACCCCTCCCGATGGCGGGAGGGTTTGGTATCGCAGAAGCAGCGTATTATGCGCGGACGACGTTGCCCGCCTGAAAGCCTTTGGGGCCTTTGAGCAGATCGAACTCCAGGGTCTCACCCTCGTTGAGCGAGCGGTAGCCGTTCTCCTGAATGGCGGAGAAATGTACGAAGACGTCCTCTCCCGTGGAGCGCTGGGCTGCCGATTTCATGGCGGTGCGCGCCGCCAAGAATGCGAGCGTATGGCGCCCGGCCAACCAAACCCTTCGCATAGGGTTCAGGGCAAGAATCCCTCCCTAAGCCAGTCGGCAGCGCTAGCGGAAAGGGAAACGAAGTCGGCTACCCCAGTCGCCGTGGGTTTCGGCGAGTGGGCATCTCGGGCAGGCAAAATGCGATCGCACGGCCAGCCCCGCCCGCATGGTAGCCTCGGTTACGCTGCACCCATCAGCCGCGCTCCGGTTCGCGATGGTATGACGTCTTGAGAAATCACAGCCACCACAGGAACTCCGAAAGCGAAATTAACGGACTCATCGTCAGGAGGGATCTGTCAGTTCGGTAGCGTTGGTGTAGATTGCATATTTTTCGGTTTTCCGGACTGTGTTTAGACTCCCGAACACGTTGCACTGAGGGTTTGCGTAGACAACCCAACACGCCTGAGACAGCGCGGTGATCTTTGCCGCGATGGTTCGCATGACCGACTCCGAGGCTGGGTTGTAGAAGAACAGAACCAGCGGGCCCTCGGGAAAATGAAACGTAGTCATGTCCTGGCAAATGGCTTCGATGCGCCCGCATTTCCGAGTGTCGCTGCGGTAACTTTGGATATTTCGGCAGGCGGCTTGGTGAAGCTCGGGCGCGTATTCGATGCCGACGATTCGAGCAAAGGGAAAATCGGAGGCCACAAATAGTACGCGGCCCTTGCCCGAGCCAAAATCGATGAAGGTAAATTCTGAGGCGTTAATCGGCAGCGCCGCGATGGCCTCTTGTATCAGTTCCACGGGCGTGGGGTCGTAGTTAGTGCCCTCCATCCAGTTCCGGCTCGTGACGCGCAAATCGCTTGCATGTACGCGTTGCGAAGTCTCGATGTTGTGTTCCAGGTCAAACGGGTCTGGCTTGCGAGTTGAACTGAGGCGCTTGGCATCTCTGTATTCGCGCGGCAAGCGAAATGTCGCACCTCCCAACAGGATCAGTGTCCCCAACACCCCATGAGATTGAACCGATCTCTTAAGCCTAGGAAGAATTGTTCTGTAGAGGGCTGGCATAGACAGAGAGTCCAACAGCTGCGCTAGACCACCGCGTCAGTCGGGCGAGCGCTTCTCAGGCACCATTATGCCCTGCGCCTTCACTGATGGGAAGGGCGGTTCATTCAAAACCGCCAACTTCACTCCGGCCCGGCCTGCTCCCTCGGATTTCTCATCCCATTCTCCAGGCACCCCATTCGAGTAAAGTCGCAAAAAGAATCCGCAAACAGGACAACCGCTATAAACTTGTGAGGGAGAGGTCGGCCCGTTCCGCCCCATTCCAACCGGATGCAGCTCGAATTCATTCCATCCAGCGCGATCACTTCGCACGCCTCAAAAGAGATTGAGGCTTTTCTCGATTCCCGGGCTAACAGCGATATCGATATATTTCAATATCCGCAATGGTCGCGCGAAGGCCTGTGCGCGATTCATCGCTCCGGCGGCCAAATCCGCTGGTTTACTCTGATCTCGACCGTCTATCCGCTCGGCATCCACAGATGGATCCGCACAGCTCAACTGGGTCGGGGACCGTTTTGTGATGAGCTTGCGATGTGGCAGGAAGGCTGTATGCAACTTGCGGGCAAGCTCAGAAGAGAAGGATACGCATATCTGCACATATACCCGGCTTGGACCCGAGAACCGCAGTTCGATGCAGGACATGATTCAGCCTGGATAAAAAGCGATAGCGGTCGTTACACGATGCGATTGAAGTTGGACCGTTCTGACGAGGAGTTGTTTCAGGCTTTCCGCAAAACCACACGCTATGACATCCGGCGCGCGTTGCGCGAGGGAGTGGAAGTAGACATCCCGAAGTGCAGTGATGATTTGCACGAGTATGTTCGCATCTACGAGAAACTCCAACAAGAAAGGCGCTTCGGGATGAAGGCAACGAACGTCATTCAGCGGATTCAGTGGCTTATGGACAGCGGTCGGGGCACTTTGTTGTTGGCCCGCCATCGAGGCCGCCTGATGGGAGGAGCGGTCTTGGCCAGAACCGGACGCCTGTGCACGTATGTTTGGGGAGCGACCACCAAGACAGAAAAATTCAGCGCCGGACAGCTCTTACAGTGGAAGGCGTTCCAATGGGCCAAATCAGCGGGGTGCACGGAATACGATTTTGGCAACTACTGGCCCGGAGCTACCACGGGTCCCTATTGGTTTAAGGCGGGCTTTGGGGGAAGTCCGATCCATTATGTGTCGACCCGGTACATGGCGCTCAACCCGATGCGATGCCAAATCATTTTCAAGAGTCAAAGACTAAAGAGCTACGCACGTCGTCTTCGTTCCTCTATGCATCGCTTCAGGCTGACCGCCTAAGAAGACTCGGGCTTTGCCTGTGACGCGGGTACCTGCGATCTTTCAACACGTTATCCATTCGACCAAACCAGAGAAGCTGATTGTGCTGGCTATCGGCAGCGCCGCCCATTGAGATCGGCTGATCTGGGTATCCTTTTACCGACTCCCAGCAATAAAACCCTCCCGATGGCGGGAGGGTTTGGTATCGCAGAAGCAGTGTATTAGGCGCGGACGACGTTGCCCGCCTGAAAGCCTTTGGGGCCTTTGAGCAGATCGAACTCCACGGTCTCACCCTCGTTGAGCGAGCGGTAGCCGTTCTCCTGAATGGCGGAGAAATGTACGAAGACGTCCTCTCCCGTGGAGCGCTGGATGAAACCGTATCCCTTCGCCCCGTTGAACCACTTTACTGTTCCCTTCTCTCTCACAGAAAAACTCCTTTCCCTCATCATTAAGAATAAGTTCCCTGACCTCTCGTTTCGTTGCTCCAGTGCACGGAGCGCCCCCTCAAGAAATGCAGTGGAACCCGGCTGCGT
>Ga0307474_10002596_pt1 | contig 12970 bp, 18 predicted proteins | sample atmos_gasesECM1C_2_FD_203312 | JGI IMG/M metagenome (GOLD analysis project Ga0307474, IMG submission 203312) | Hardwood forest soil microbial communities from Morgan-Monroe State Forest, Indiana, United States - atmos_gasesECM1C_05 | ecosystem: Environmental > Terrestrial > Soil > Temperate... | reverse complement strand
CAGGGCCACTTGTCGATGACGCACAAGGTCGATAAAGGAGCGGCGCGCTGCCGTCAGCAGCCAGGCCTCCGGATTTTGCGGCACGCCGTCTCCCGGCCAAGCTTTGAGTGCAGCTACCAGCGCATTGCTGAGAGCGTCCTCCGCGCTAGCCACGTCGCGCGTCTGCGAGGAAAGATAGGCCACCAGACGACCGTACGACTCGCGGGCCACCCGCTCGATCGCGCGATGAGTGCTCTCCTGGCCGCTTCCGTTCATTACATGATCCGGTGCTTGGCTGCGGGTGCAAGGGGACGGACCTCGACCGCACCGGTCGCGGCCGTCGGACAGCGTGCGGCCCAATCAAGCGCCGCGTCAAGCGAGGGGAGTTCCATGATTATGAATCCCCCCAGTTGCTCCTTGGTGTCAGCGAAGGGGCCATCCTGTACGCGCCGCTTTCCTTCCTCAAGCCGCACTGTGGTTCCAGTCTCCGGCACTTCAAGCGGATCGCCCGCGAGGTAGCTGCCGGATTCGACGAGAGCCTTGTGGTATGCCCGCCAAGCGCCGGTGTAGGAATCGGTCCCGTCGTTCTTCCGTGCCGCAAAAGCTTCCGGTAATTCGTAGATCAGCAGAGCAAATTGCATCAGAATTTCTCCTATGGGAACAATTTTAAACGCCTTTGCGCGCTTGAATGTATGACGGGCGGGAATAGGACATTTCGACAGATTTTGGAAAATCTCCAGAAATTTCACGCAGGTACGGGCGAAATGAGGACTGTCAGCGTCAAGATAGCGATCTGTCGGGCATCGATCAATACCGACGAGCGACCGAGGAGTGACTGTCGTATTCCTGGCGAGAAGCTGCCCCCTCATCACTAATCGGTGCGCCAGTTTGTGGCGGCGGCATGTCGGCTGGAACTCCCGCCCACTCTTGCGCGCGAGCTGTTCCATTAGGAAGACTGTTTCTCTGTGGGGCTGGAGGAGCATCTTGCCCTTCGGCCAAATGGTTGCAGTTATCTGTCGTGATTCTCTGATTTACTCGATCGACCGACCGGGGCGCTATTGCGGCTGCACAGTGCAACAGTTGGAAGATGTCCTCGACCGAGCAGAATTCAAAGACCCGATCCAACTTCGTCAACTCAAGTACGTGCTCGACCTGGTTGACGACATTCATCAGCTGAAACCTGATCGCTTGAGAATAAGACCACTCCCGTAGACCCAACAAGACACCCAACCCACCGGCGTCAATGCGGTCAACCTGCGCCAGGTCAAGTATCAGTGTCCTGGTGTGTGTCTGTCTAAGCACCGCGCTGCGCAAGATCGCGTAGGCATCCCCGATTACAATTTGCCCCTGAAACCGTAGGACGGTACTGTCTCCCAATTTCTGTGCGGTCGCATTCAGCATGACTCTCCCCTTGGCTCATCCGGAAGATTTCAGAATCAGAGCTGAGCTTCTGACCGGTCTCGACCGGTTGTACCTAGGCTCTACTTGTATGTCGAACGGGAGTTGGCAAAATCGACTGATTCTGTGTCTTTTTTTGGGGGATTCGACTTGTGCGGCCTCGGAAGAGAGGAAGAGCGCCGGCGTGGTCCGAGCCTAAAATCCGTTCAGTCGCTTGGCCGGATCATCGGTAAGCTCGGGTTAGGGTCAGGGCAGCGAAACGGATTGAGGCAACCGTTATTGACTGTCCAGACGCTTACCTAATGATTTCTTTCATGCCGAGGCCGCGGAGTGACGAGAAGAAAAGTGCGATTCTGGAAGCGGCAACGCGCGTCATCGTTGCACAAGGTCTGAGCGCGCCGACGGCAGGTATCGCGAAAGAGGCCGGTGTTGCCAACGGATCGCTCTTCACCTACTTCGAGACCAAAAAGGACCTCTTCAACGCGCTCTACCTCGAATTGAAAGATGAGGCGGTGTGCGCCGCTATGAGAGGGCTTCCCCAAGATGCAGACATCCGGAAAGAGTTCTTTCATGTTTGGAAGAACTGGACCCATTGGGCGGTTGCCTACCCCGAAAAACGGCGCGCACTGGCGCAGCTCGGCGTGTCCGATGAAATCACACCCGAGACCCGAGCGGCAGCCCACAAGCTGATGACGGGTATCGCCGAACTGCTGCAGCGCGGGCGCGCCAACGGCCCCATGAGTAAGGCTCCAAAGGCTTTCGTTGCCACGATCATGAACTCCGTCGCGGAAGCAACCATGGACTTCATGACCCAGGATTCGGCCCATGCAATGAAGCACTGCAAGGAGGGCTTCGACGCCATGTGGCGCATGATCGCCTGAATTTTTGATGCAACTATGACTGACTAGACAGACATCAAAGGAGTATAAAATGGCCAACCCCGTTTCCGTGAACAATCCAATAGACCGTAAGGCGTATGTCATCACCGGCCCAACCTCTGGAATTGGTAGAGCGACCGCGCTGGAAATAGCGAAGCATGGTCAACTCGTCCTGGTCGGGCGTGATCGCGAAAAGCTCAAACAGCTACAGTGGGAGATCGAGAGTAAAGGCCATCATGCTGTGGCAGTCGTATGTGATTTGTCGGATCTAGCGAGCGTTCGTCGCGCGGCAGAAGAGATCATAGCGCTGCGCCTCCCGATTGTTGGCCTTCTCAATAATGCGGGCATCTTGCAGACACATCCGACGAAAAACGCGCTGGGATGGGACAAGTCGTTCGTGACCAACCATCTCGGCCCGTTTGCGCTGACAGAGGCGCTTGCGCCGAGTCTCCCTAACGGCGCAAATGTTGTTTTCGTCGTCTCGGCTGCAGAAGACCACGAACGCAAGCCAGCCATGGCCGCGGGTTTTCGAGGTGGTCGCTATATCTCTGCAGAGGCAAGTGCGCGGGGTGAGTGGAAACCAGGCGGCGCCAAAAGGCCGGGCTTCGATGCCTACGCTACTTCCAAACAGGCCAGCCTTGCTGCGGCGATGGCATTTGCTCGTGAAAATCGACGGCTGCACTTCAACGCGATCGAGCCGGGTTTGAATCTAACCACCGGCCTCGGAGGGGCTGATGCCGGTGCCTTCGTGCACTTTCTACAGAAATTCGTCATGCCGCTCCTCGTACCGCTGCTCATACCTTTCATCAAGATCTTGAGCACCCCAAAGCGAGCCGCGCGCGTCATCACCAAAATCCTGATCGATGCACGCGGCCAGACCGGTGTCTACTATGATGAAGGCGGCAGTCCGATGCAAGGCTCCACACTTGTGCGTGACCCGAAGTTCCAGGATCACGTCGTGGCCGAGACACGCGCTTTGCTGGCCGCTATTCCTGCCTGAAATCAAAGCCTGCTCCCGGCCTTGCCATCAGCTGTTCATCGCTGACGAGAAGCCCGTTTGTCGGGACCAATCAGGAGGCATTATTTCCGGATTGCTCGTGACTCGGGCAGGTGCCTGTCAAGCGTTCCAAATTCAGCGCGAGGACATCACAAATTGCCTCCAATTATCACAAATACACTCCATTTCGTGAATGAGTAAATTAATTCAATCCAATACCTCGATCGAATCGGGGGATGATCCCCAATAAGCGCTAACTTAGGGTTTTGGGATTGAAGAGAAAGAACCTTGCCTTCAGGCTATCGGGTCAGTGAGGGTAAGAGTGATAGCGTCAAGTTCGCCTGCCGACTATCTTCCGGCAAGAGCTGGCGTCGAGTGTCCACAGGGAAATGAAGCCGAGCGGCCATGTACTGCCGGACCACCCCCGGGGGGACATCATCCTCTCGAGCATCTGCTGGATGGGTACGGCGCGGGTGGAAACCCCAGAGATTTGCAAATGCTGCCCTGGCCTCACCCTAATCGCGGCGAGTTCGTAAAAATACTCGACTAACGATCTGCCTGCACGCTCATTGACCTGATCGCGAGTCGGAGCATCTGGTTAGAACACGAAACCTCTACCACTGGCCCGGTGGGGCAAGGGCTTGCAACCTCACCCACGCCACCACATACTACGGTTGCCAGCTCCCAATCAATCCCACGAAATACTCGATAACTGAGCTACTGCCGTCCTTTGCCTGGCTTGGGCGCAGCTTTGGGCACGTTTTGCTGCTGCGGTGCAGGCTTCGGTGTGCTTTGGTGCTGTGCAACTGGCTTGAGGGTAGGGTTCGACTTTGGCGCACTCTGGTGCGGTTGCGACGCCGGATGGGAAGAATTCGACGGAGGAGCGGATGCCTTGGCCGCATGCGTCTCATTCGGATGAGCAGTATTCTGCGCATTGTTGCTGCTCATGTTATTTGGATGGCTGCCGTTTGACTTGTTGCTTGCCGTATTGTTCTTGTTCGAAGGGGTGGACGGCTGGCTCGCCGGCTTGCTTTTGTTATTCGCATTCGCGGGGGCGGATTCATGCTTCGCGGGTGTCGAAGGGCCACGCGCCTGCTTCGGAGACATGGCCGGAGCCTTATACGGAGCTCCCGCAGACTTGGCTGCCACTACACCTTTACCCTTGAATTCGCCGGGCTTGGCAGTGGCCGCGATCGCGGGGCGTCCGTGGTTTTCAGACGCGAGGTTCTGTTTGTTCTGGCTGGCCATGTGTTCGTGCCGTGTTTGCGCGGCGAGCCGTTCGGTGTGGTGCTCGTGCTCCGCTCTTTCTTCTTCGTGCGTGGGACGAGCCACAACGCCACCCTCACCGCCGTTGAAGGCCACGTGGTTCTCGTTCACGATCACAGTCTTGTTGTAGACGGTGGTCACATTGGTAATGTTGGTCACCGAGCGGTTGTAATAGAAAGAGCGTCCGCGCCATTCTCCGCCAGCAAAGCCGACGCCGCCGTAGCCAAAGCCGTAGTTAACTCCGCCGTAAAAGCCGATGTGTGGGCCCCAGTAACCAGCATGCCAGCCGTAAACTCCATCGGACCATCCCCAGTAGCCAGGCGTCCACAGCAAGCCTACAGGTGCCACCACCCAGGTGCCTGGCACCCAATAGTAGCCAGCGTCGTCATTCCAGGCCCAATAGCCGGGCGTCCACATATGGCCGGGGCCCGGGCAGATGGGCTGAGTGTAAACGGGCAACGCAGGCGGAGCGACACGAACCGAGATCCCGACAACGATCTGCGCGAACGAGGCGGCGGTAAGGGACAACATCATGACGGCGAATACCAGCCAGCGGGCCGAGCGGTGCATTTTCATTTCTTTTCCTTAGGCCCCTCACGCTTACCTGATGATCGGCGGCGTCATAGGCGGGGCGGACTTTTCAGGGTGTGGAATCCATTGTGGTTCAGAAACCGCCAATTGGCCCCATGACGTTCGTCCCATCCACACACTGGACTTTCGAGTAAGCTGCAGAGGATTGCAGTGCTTGTTCGGAAGTGCGGATTAGGGGCCAAGTCTTTCTGGTAAGGAGATTGCTGTTGTAACATCGCGACTACACTGAAGTGATCCTCACGGGGAGCGGCCAATTCTCAATGACTGTAATCGCCTGATTTCGTCAATTTGCTCTTGACCCGATTGGTTCAAAACCTAGTTTTCGGGAGGGAGAAATCGCGGGAGATCGGACCGTAACAACGCCAGGATTCCCTGTGCACTCAACGGGGTTAAAATAGTGCGACGAATGGAGGCTACGACAAATGAGCCGCGCGGTCGCCCTGTGCATCGCAATCCTCAGTCTGCTCTCGACTTGTGCCGCTCAGAGACTCCACCCATGCAAGTTTAGTGGCACCTCCGAGGTTGGACACACTCAGGGCATCGGCATTCGGCGCGTTGCCGTGATCGAGCCCAACAGCGGAGTGAAAGCCACAGTTTTCATTCCCGATGGCAGCGAACCACTGCCAGGCATCGTCGTCTCACACTCAGCAATCCACGGCCCCAACAACAATACCGACTTGCTACGCTTCGCATGGGCACTCGCTCGGGCGGGAGCGGCCTCGATCATTCTTGATGGAGCGATTGATTGGCAGTCACCTAACGACGAATCAATTCGTCCACCAGAATTTCAGTTTTGCGCTGGCCAATGGCTGTTACAACACGTCAATATCGATCTAACTCGGACGGCTGACGCCGGGAATCACAAGGTGGGCTGGATCGACAACGACGTTTCCCCTTGTGGAATAGAACGGTCGGGACAAGCACGGTGTTGGCCAGGTGGCCTTGGGTTGGACTTCGGACAAATAGGGCAAGCAGAATCGCGGAACACGGATGAGATGTTAACTCTCAAGGGCCAGATGTTTATGGCTCAGACAGCACAGAAGTACCTTAAGCTGAAAGAAGTCCAGCCTGAGTGGCTTACAGAAACGACACTGCCTTTTTCAAAGTAAGTCCGTCCATCAGTTGTTGAGAAATCGCCATTACGCTCATTGATCCGAACAGCCTGAAGGCAAGGTTCTTTCTCTTCATCCCAAGACCCTAAGTTAGCGCTTATCGGGGTCATCCCCTACGCTGCGCGATCGCTATGTGATCTTTTCAGACATTGCGCGGTGTCGAAGTAGGTGCTAGGCTATAGCGAACAAAAGGCGAAATACGAATGGATGAAGGTCGTAAACGCGTGCTGGCCATAGTGGCCGGGATCCTGGTCGCGCGGCATCTAAAGACGCCTGAGGATCTGGGGGAGAGTCGACCCAGCCCGCGAACCGAGTGCCTGATCGCGTCCGCAGTGCAATGGGCGGATCGGATCATGACGCGGATCGAAGGCGTGTTCGGCAGTTCGCCAGGGAACCGAAAACAATGACCACGAACCTCGAGGAAACGTTGATGTCGGTGTGGCGCCAGACGCTGGTTGAAGACCGTAAGACAGTCACGCTCGAAGGCGTTCACTATCCTGTGCGGCCCACCCGCCGCTCCAAATTGCGGGAAGTCGATTTCCGGTTCGAAGAACGGACGTTGCGAGGGCTCGAGCAAAATCCGAATACGAATTCGCGCTGGGCACAACTGGCGCGCGAGGGAAGGAAGGTCATGCAATTCCTAAGCGACGGCCGATACATCGCGAGCGTGGTCGACGGCAAGCTGCAATTCTATGGGCACCGCGATCGTGCTCAATCAACAACTGAACGGAAGAGAGCCATCAATTGAAGCGGTGTGCCCGCGAAGCCACTGCAGGGTTGTCCAGATAGCACCATCGTGGTTAAACGATTCCGCTTGAAGCGAGTTAAATATAGTACCAACGTACCACTATCTATGAGCCCTATATACGTGGACTACACAGGAGCAGCGTCAACCAAGTCTTCCGAGGTTCTGTGATGAACGGTTCGCATGTGGATGATGGCCCTGAGAGAGGCCGATGCCTCAACGGTTGCCTTGCAACATGCTGTGTTATGTGCCGAATGCGATGTTGTCAGCGACAGCCCGCACGACGCATGCCTGGTCTGCGGGAGCCGCTCGGTGTTTAACATCGCTCATATGTTTGGCGGCAACCTTCCGCAGAATCGCACGGCCATGGTTCCCTCAGAGACAATGGAAATGCGGCACGAAGTTGTTCTGAGCTTTCCGAGCCACGACCGCCGCCTTAAGGCAAGCGGCTAATTTGTATCGCTGAATGAACGTGCGAAAAATCATCCATGTCGATATGGACGCGTTTTACGCATCGGTCGAGCAGCGTGATGATCCGCAATTGCGGGGCAAGCCCGTGGTCGTCGCATGGAAAGGCAACCGGTCTGTCGTCTGCGCCGCTTCCTACGAGGCGAGGGCTTTCGGAGTGCGATCGGCTATGCCCGCTGTAAGCGCGGAACGTTTGTGTCCGGCTGCGATCTTCGTCGCTCCGGATTTTGCCCGCTATCGTGCCGTCTCCAAGAGCGTGCGAGAAATCTTCCAGCGTCATACCGACCTGATCGAGCCGCTGTCGCTCGACGAAGCCTACCTTGACGTCACCCGGAACAAAACAAGCTTACCGACTGCGACGCTGGTGGCGCGCACGATCCGGGAGCAAATCCGCCAGGAGTTGAACCTGACTGCTTCGGCGGGAGTGGCGCCCAACAAGTTCCTGGCTAAACTTGCCTCGGACTGGCGCAAACCGGATGGGCTCTTTGTCATCCAGCCTGAGGAGATCGATGTGTTTCTGCTGCCATTGCCGGTTGGCCGGCTGCCGGGCGTGGGGAAAGTCACAGGAGAGAAGCTAGCGAAACTGGGAATACAGACGGTCGGAGATTTACGAAGACTGGATCGATCCGTACTCGAAGGGACCTTCGGGCGCTATGGCGTGCGCCTGCATGAACTGGCGCGGGGCATCGACGAAAACGAAGTCGTCCCCGACCGGCCCACGCAATCGATCTCCGTCGAGGACACCTTTGAAAGCGACGTTCTCTTGGCAGAGACCGAGCCGATGATCCGACGCCTGGCAGAAAAGCTTTGGTCGGCTTCGCGCCAAGAATCGCGGATAGCCCGCACGATTGTGCTGAAATTGAAAACAAGCGAATTCAAGATTCTCACGCGCAGCCATACTCCAAACTCCGTTCTCACTTCATCCACGGAGTTGACAGATGTTGCCTTGAAGCTGCGAGAGCGAGTCGATCTGGATCCAGGACAACGGTACCGGCTCGTCGGTATCGGCTTGAGGAACTTTCGGGATCCTGAGACGACTGCACCGCAATCAGACCTTTTCGCGTAAGATTCAGAACATCGTCGGGATGGCATTCACGACTGGAACCTCTCTGCCGCACTCCGGGTCGTCGTCGGCGGCGTGGTTGACCCGCGTACTGACGGGATATTTCTTCATCAACCTGGAGTCGAACGGCTTAAGACTATCTGCAACAAGATCTACACGTGTCATGCCCGGGTCTAGCCACAGTTCGTAATCCTCAGGCGGCAGGATCGCGGGCATACGATCGTGGACATCAGCAACCAAGACGTTTGGTTTTGTAGTTAGGATTGTGCAGGTTTCGATGAATTCGCCCGCCGGATCACGCCAGCGGTCCCATAAGCCAGCGAAGGCAAAGGGCGCGTCATCTGCCAAGCCAAAATTGTAGGGCTGCTTCACTTTGGTCCCCAATTTTTCCCATTCATAGAACCCGTCCGCGGGGATCAAGCAACGGCGAAGTTTCATGGCGTCACGGAATGCGGGTTTCTCCGCAGCAGTCTCTGACATCGCATTGATCGTCTTGAATCCGATGGACGCGTCCTTGGCCCAGAAGGGAATCAGTCCCCAACGGAGCAGGGCAAAGGTTCGCTTCGGCCCTTTCCTGTCCTGACGGACAACGGGAACCTGCTGCGTGGGCGCAATATTCCAGCGTGGTGTCCAGGATAGATCTCCGTCCAGTCTGAAATGATCGCGGAGATAACGTTCTTTCGCGGTCAGACGATAACGTCCACACATGGGGCACCAGTTTAACAGAGGGCAAGTAGGGGAAGCGTCAGACGGCCGCGGATGTTCGCTTGCAGTATTGGCCGAGCTCATTTTCGATTTCCGCTCGCTAGAGCAAACGAAAATCTGTAGCCACGCGGCCAGACACCGGATCTGTCAGACCAGCCTCTTTGGCAAATCTGGGCCAGATCTCCAAGGCTGCGCGGACCTCTTTTAGCTGTTCGCTCGGGCGGCTAACCCCGAAGCGGTCCGCTTCCGCAAGAAAGTCCTGGCGCGTGATGTCATCGAACTTGCCGTTCACGCTCATCAGGTGCTGGTACGTCCACTCGCCTCTTGGGTTATAAGCGTGCGTCACGTCGTAAGCTGGTGCCAGTTCCCAAGTGCTTTGTTGTTTCAGACGAAAAGCGAAGTTCTTCGTGTGGTCATCGCAGTTGCGCGCCATCACATTGAACGCCATTCGCCGAAACACCTGGTCCAGTGCTGCATCCCCCAAATCGAGCCGTGAAACAACCATGAAGAGTTGAGCGTAGGCGTGCGTGCCACGTTGTTTGAAGTCGAGGTGATCCATCGCGCAGAGGGTCTGCACATGGTGCTTGATGGTTTGGCCACCAACCACTTCACGGTCAAAACGGCGTGTCATAAAGTGAGCGCGCCCATTCTCTTCGAGCAAACGACATGCGTACATGTCGATACCCGCCTGCTTCGCCATGAGGTAGTAAGCGTATTCGATCCGGCCATAGTCCGCGCCGGTGCCCAACTCCGCGTCTTTGCCGACGCCATCAAACTTGAGAAGCCAATGTTCGAAGCCCGGCGCGGCATCGAACTGCCCGCTGCGGATTGTATTCGTCTTAGGATTCCAGGCGATGACCGCTTTCGCGCGCGCGCCGCCAGCCGAGATGCCCACGTGAATAATGTTGGCGAGGGCCGCCTTGGCGTGGGCGTCAATCGTAAGATCTCCCTCCATCAGTTTCCGTGCGTTTTCGACCAGGGATTTCATCTCAAGGGGAGCTGCGCTCTCGCTATTCGAACCACGTGCCGGCCTGAATTCGAGCGCTCCCATTCCTCGTTTTGCCATGTAAGCCAAGCGGTCAAGCGTGGTTACCTCGCTCTTGGCCAAGCCGCGCTCCGCCATCCAGGCGTCAATGAGGGCGTTGCCGAAAGCGTCCGGCAACGCGTCGGCCAGCATTCCCGGCAGGCGGTGATACGTGGCATCCGGCAAATTGGGAAAAATAAATGTGGGGCTGCGATCACCGAGCGGCAAGGTCAGTGGCGCCAGCTCAATCCCCGCCCGCCGCCACGCCGGTTCATAAGCAAAGGCGTAGTAGCCAAGCCTCGGATCAAGAGCCACAGCACCCACCCGCTGTCCCCAAGCACGAACTTCAATGACAGGGACGTGCTTCACTCTGCCCCCTCTCGCGGCTTTCTGGGACGGCGGACGCGTTGCGGTGGCCTAGAGGCATGCAACAATGCGAGCGGATCCACCGTGACCTCCGGTGCCAGCATCTCGATTCCTTGGAGGGCGTCCAGCGCCTTCAGAGTTCTGAGGAGAGTTTCGACAGTAGAGCCGCGGCCTGCTTCGAGATTACGCAACGCTTTTTCTGAAATCCCGGCCTTTCCTGCCGTTGCGCGCTGGTCGGTGTTGCGCGCCAGACGGAGTCTGCGCACACGCTCGCCAAGAGCGAGCTGTAGTTCCTCTGGCGTCTTGAACGTTATATCAGGCATATAAGCATAATATGACCGGTTAAGCTGAAAATCAATTGTAAACGGCATAAATACGCCGTTTAATAATATATGTATTAAACGGCATAAAGTAGCCGTTTAAAACAGATTCAATGGATAAGCAGCACATTTATACCATTTGTACTAGTCTGTCTGTATTCCGTCTCTCTAACACCTTATATATGGCTGTAACCAGCGTAGTACGTAGTACTACGTGCGCCGCGGACGCACGTGAGGCGTCGAGGCAAAGACTCCGACGAGCCTTTCCACGACCCCGTTTCGCGCGCGGCCTGCTCGATAACGTCAAGTCTTCCTTCCCAATTCAACTAGCAGCGCCCCATCACTGCCACTGCAGGCGAAGATCATCTACGCGGAAGACTCCAGTTCGTAAAAGAGCACGAGCGCGCGGCCGTTGGTCGCCGGCTCACCTATGATGCGCTCTGGTTTGTCCAAAACCATGTTTTGTCTCGAAGCCATGCAGATCTGTTGTCGGTAAGAGGAACGTATAAGAAACTGACACACGCGAAGAAGAACAGCCAACCGAGGAGGCTCATGCAGACTACGATTCAGAAGCTGACGGCGACCAGAAAACCTGAGTTATGGAAAACTCAACCACGACAGATCACCCTCGAAACAGCCCTGCTAGAATGCAGACCGGCATGGCATACGAAGAAATTGTTATAACCACTCCACTTAAACGTAAGGTTAAGGTTCAGATGAAGAACCTGGGTGATGATGTTTGGGATACGTCGCTTTCTTACGTGAACCAGGTCCGCCGAGTCGGAAAATTCAAAGGTAAGGAATTCGCCATCGACGCTGCGACAAAAAGGCGATAGAAATCGCGGATGCGCCGCCCTCCACCGGTTCGGTTACCTGCGGGGACGATGACCCCGCCTGCCAGAAGCCCACCGCCGCTGCGCATGAAGCTCCCCACCTAAAAGCATCCAGAAAAAAACGTCCTTGAAATCCTCAGGCCAGAAGAAGTCGAGTTGAGGACTAGGACGCCCATAGAGCCATCCGATTGCCCGCAAAATGACTTTGCTGTTTTTCCGAAACCGCGGCCAATCAGTCAGGACTCGCACGCTTGCCGTTCTTATCCGTTTAGACGCTTTTCAAGGTTGACGATGGACTCGATGATTGCCCCGAAAGCGGGAGCCTCTCTGAATATCATCCCGCATCGCCCTGTAGTCTTGTTCGAGATTGATGAGCATTTCATCGTCACGTACAAGGGCGTTGCTTCCGGGAGCGGCGGCCGCGAGGTCGAAGTCGGGCCGGTCGAAGAACATGCCTGCATGTCGAACGCAGTCAGCAGTCATGCCACGGCCCGCAAGCGATCTAACTAAGAACGAAAGGGACTAAGTAGTTCTCGCGGTGATGCCTAATGTGCCGGTACTTCGGCAGCGTGCCGAAATGTCGGCGCTATGCAAGGAACGTGCGCTGAAACGTTTGTGCACTTAAAGAGAGTTCAATTGGCCGTTTACGTGCCCGTCCCACTCCCATGGATATGGCGATCTTGGAAACGCTGACACGTCTTTGCGCAGAACTCGAGGCCATCGAGTTCTGGAATGCACGCTACCGGCGCAAGCAAGAACCAGAGGCGTACGAGACAATTGCCTTCCAGCGTCGCAAAAAGCGACGCAGCGAGATCGTCCGCCAAATCGTTTTCTTGACTCAGGACCGACAACGATATTGGAAGCCTTCGCAAAAGTGCTCCGCACTCCATGGGAAAAAGACAGGGCCCAAAAAATTTAGTTTTGTTCGGATTTCGTAACAGGATCGAGATAGTTCCACACCCTTCGAGACCTTTGCGGTAGGTTGCTTCACGAGAGGTAAAAATGTGTTGGTCAAAGGGGAAGTCCGTAGAAAGCCATATCAAACGCCACACTTGAAGGGGCTGACGTTCGAACAGGCCTCGTTGTTTCTGGTCTGGCGTGCCTGGAATGGCGATCACTCCGCGCGGGAGCTCCTCCGTCTCCTTTTTCCGCTTCCGGGAGAGGAGCCGTGGGATTGTGCGGACAGACCAGAAGCAACAGGTGTAGGTTCAATGAATCGCCGATG
>Ga0307474_10002595_pt1 | contig 12971 bp, 11 predicted proteins | sample atmos_gasesECM1C_2_FD_203312 | JGI IMG/M metagenome (GOLD analysis project Ga0307474, IMG submission 203312) | Hardwood forest soil microbial communities from Morgan-Monroe State Forest, Indiana, United States - atmos_gasesECM1C_05 | ecosystem: Environmental > Terrestrial > Soil > Temperate... | reverse complement strand
CGGGCTGGGGTTCGCCGTGCGCCTGCAGGCCGGCATCGCCCACGTACCGGGTTCGATCGGCCAGTACTTCTGGGGCGGCCTGGCCGGCACCACCTTCTGGGTCGATCCCCGGGAGGAGATGTTCGCCCTGCTGCTCATCCAGGCACCGGGGCAGCGCGATTATTACCGCACGCTGTTCCGCGATCTCGTCTATTCAGCCCTTGAAGACTAATCGGCCGTTCTATCGTCGGTTTTGACCACCGTATGGCGCGCCGCGGGGGCCGGGGCGCAATTGCGAGAACGCAGGTCACATTCCATGAGGCCGGCGCTAGGGCAAATCCTTAACTGACTCTTGAGAGATGACCTTCATCACGGCACTGAATGTGTGAACATGGCCAAAATGCGGCCCATATGGTGCTGCACTGCGGTCCAACGCTGGCCTGGGTATGCGAAAAGTCGATCATCTCGCGCTAATCGGGGCAATCCTGCTGTCCGCCGCACTGGCATCCGGCGCGGTCGCCGAATCGACCTATGCCGATCAGCTCGAGATGCTCGAGTGGTCGGATCCCGAGCGCGCGGCGCAGATCATCGATGCGGCGCCGCCCCTGTCGGGCAGCCCGGCCGCATCGGAAATCGAGCTGCTCGAGATCCGCGGCATGATTTACGCGGACGCCACCCGCGACGAAGACGTCTATTCGGTCGAGCGGCGGCTCGAAGCCATCGCGGGCATCGGCGACGAAGCGGCCGTGCGGGCGGCCCGCTTCGTGCGCGCCTACTCCGCGAGGCAGCACAGCCAGTTTGCGGCGGCCGAGGCCGAGCTCAAGGGCATCGACATCAATACCATTGGTTCCGATACGGAGCGCTATCGGGTGCTGACGCTCCGCGGTCACGTACTGCGGGTACTCGGACAGGATGAGGCCGCGCTCCCCTTCCTGGAACAGGCGCTGGATCTTGCGAGCAAGCTGCACGATGACCTGCGAACCCTGCATTCGATGCTCGCGCTGGCGCGCATTTATACCGACAGCGGCAATTTCGACCGGGGCACGGTGCAGCTGAATGCGGCCCGCGCGCTCGCCACCCGCTTGGGAGACGAGGCCGCGCTGGTGGAAACCGAAGAGCGCACGGCCGACATCGCAGATCGCCGCGGCGATCGAGCCGAGGAGCGGCGCGCCTCGCTGGCGGGACTCGAGCACGCGAAGCGCTCGGGAAGCAGCAAGTGGCTCGAGCTCGCGCTCATCAATCTTGGCGATTCCTATCTAAAGACCCGCGATTTTGCCGAGTCGCTCAAATATTCGAAAGAAGCGCTGCCCATCATGGCGCGAACCAACCACCATGACGACGAGCAGATCACTCTTTTCAACGAGGGCCTGGCCTACATCGGACTCGGCAGCATCAAGATGGGTGAGAAGCTCGCGGAGGCAGCCATTGCCGAAGCCCTGGCCGGCAGCGACATATTGGACGGCAAGGAACTGCTCAGAGAATACGCCGATGCGCTCGAGCATGCCGGCTACTTGATGATGGCGATTCAGGTCTATCATCGCTATGACGCGCTCAGCGAGAAGTTCATGACGAATACCCGTCAGCGTGCGTTCCTGGAACTCTCGGCGCAATTCGACGATGAGCGCAAAGCGCGCGAGCTGGAACTTCTGAGGCGCGACAACGCGCTCAAGGTGTCCGAAATGCGCGGACAGCGCCTGCAGCAGCAATTGATCGTGGCGGGCGCGCTGTTCATCGCGTGCATCTGCGCCGCGCTGGTGTGGGCGTTCGCCCGCGTCAGCAGGGCCAACGAAAAACTGCGCTTCAGCAGCGAGCATGACCCGCTGACGGGATTGTCGAATCGCCGCTACTTCAACGAGCGGGTGCTCGCCGTCGACGGCGGACGGCCGGTGGGAGGTTGCGTCTTGCTGGCCGATCTCGATCACTTCAAACGCATCAACGACACGCACGGGCACCCGGCCGGCGATGCCGTGCTGGCGGCGATCAGTCAGCGGCTCGCCGCGGCACTGCGCGAGAACGACAAGCTCGTTCGCTGGGGCGGCGAGGAGTTCCTGGCCGTGCTCGGGCCGATGACGGCAGCGCAGGCGGATCAGACGGCCGCAAGACTGTTGCAGGCGGTGCGCTGCGAGCCCGTCGTGTGGAACGGACAAACGATCCGCTGCACGATCTCCATCGGTTACGCCAGCTTCCCGATGGAGGGCTCGGCCACCGACATCTCGCTCGACAGCGCCATCAGTCTGGTCGACAAGGCGCTCTATGAGGCGAAGCGCCGCGGCCGGGACCGCGCTTGTTTGATCAAGGTCGTGAGCGCCCGCAACGAGCGGGAGCTGACCAACATCAGCTCCGAATTCGAATCCGCGACGACGGACCGCAGGGTCCAGTTGGTCGAGATTCTGGGCGCCGCGGCTTGAATAGCGGCATCAAGGATTGTCGAAAAAAGTCTTGACGGCCGCGAAGCAGAACGGCGCCACCAGCAACGTGTGATAGGCCTCGGCGACGGCCAGCTTGCCGCCGTCGGTGGCGCCCTGCGCAATCGCATCGGCCGCGATGAGAGCTTTCGCAATGGCGAATTCTTGCTTCAGATTGGCATGGGGATCGTTGCTCGAGACCGCGGCGTCGAGGTCGAGTACGCTGAGCGGCGCCGAGGCCGGCGCGTGCGCCACCCAATAGCGTTGCATCAGGTCCGTGTTGAACCAAAAAACGAGCGGGTCCTGATCGCCGCCGCACAGCAGTACGGGCGCCGTCGGAACCCAGTTGCGCAGATCATTGGCCGCCAACGCCCTGCGCCAGGAAAGACCGGGATTGGCGGCCGCGACGCCCGTAGTGACCGCCGGCCACCCGCCATCGGGATTGGCCTGCGCGTCCTCAAGATAGCTGAGGCGATAAGCGTTTTGAATCAAGTCTCCGGGGCCGAAGCCGAGCGCGAATATTTCCGCCAGATCCGCGGGGGTGGTCGGCGGCGTATCGGCGGCGAACGCGGGAGCGGGCGGCGTCGAACTAAACAGGGCGAATTCGGGCAGCTTGCCCTCCGAATACAATTGGCTCCGCGGCGTCGTGGTCGGGAGCAAGGAGTCGATGCCGGACGCGTATTGGCTCTCGAATACGTCGCCAGGATCGGCATAAATATCGCCGTAGACCTTTTGATAGGCGGTGAGCAGCAGAGTGGACGACACAGGCGCATCGCCGTTGACGTCGCCATAAAACACGGCGTCGACAAAGGCGGCAAGCGCATAAGGACCCGACATGGGCGCGGCAGCCGTCACCGTCATCCCCGCGGCCTGCATGGCCCGATGGGTCGCCATTGCGACGTAGCCACCTTGCGAATAGCCGGTAACGAACAGTTGCCCGTTGTCCTTCGTGAGCGTCGCCGAAGCCAGCGGCAGCGCCGTCCGGGCCGCGGTCAGTGCATCGATCATGTCCTTGGACTGCTGATCGGCGATGAGGTAGGGATGATAGGGAAGCGTCGAGGTGTCGTAGCCTGCATAGTTCGGCGCCACGATGATGTAACCCTTCGATGCAAACAGCGCCGCCAGGTTGAGAACCTCCGTGTTCTGGATATTGGCCATATTGAAATTGCGGTCGGTGGTGGTTCCATGCGCGTACAGAACGATCGGGCGTGCGCCGGTGCAGTTGGCGCCAAGGCCGGTGGGGACCAGCAGCGCGGCCGACGCGGTGGTGGACTCGCCCGCACCGCCGACGGTCTCGTATTCAATGTTGTACATCAGGATATCGCAGGCCGGCGCGCCGCTCAGGGAGAAGAGCTGCTGATTGGTGGCGAGGTTGAGTTCGAGCAGCAGGCTCGGCGCCGTCAACGTCGACAAAAGCTCCGGGGCGCTTTGCAGCAAGGTTCCGCGCGGCGGAGCCGCGGTGGGTCCGGAACCCGAATTGCCGCCCGTGCCGCCGCACGCGGCGAGCAGCGCAGCCAGCAGCGCAGCCAGGGCACCCGCCATCGAGCGGTTCAATGGACGCATTTCGCGGTTCCCGCAAGATCCCGTGACCAGTGTTCGGTTGGACCTGAGTTTGCAGCGCAGAGTTCCTGGCCGCCGCTTCACGGCGCCGGCGGCGCTCGCGGCGAGCGGCGCAGCAGCGTGAGCGCCAGAACCGCCGAGGCAAGCATGAGAAATAGGCTGACTGCGTTCAGCACCGGAGTCGCGCCCTCGCGCATGCGTCCGTACATCATCACCGTCAACGGCGTATCCGCGCCGACCAGCATCAGGGTGGTGTTGAAGTCCGCGAACGACATCAGGAAGGAAATGGCGGCCGAACCCAGCAGCGCAGGACGCAGGTACGGCAACACGATGGTGCGAAACACGGCCGGCCTGGAGGCGCCGAGATTGAGCGCCGCCTCCTCGAGCGTGCGGTCGAAGCGCCGCAGGCGGGCGCTGATGGTGAGCGTCGCGATGGTCGCAATGTAGGAGAATTGGCCGAGCACGACCAGCGGCAGTCCCGGCCGCAGAAAATCGAGTTCCAGGCCGAAGGCGTCGTCCGCGAACTCCGCGATGCGGCTTGCAAAGGCGAGTATGGAAATGCCGAGGATGACCCCGGGAATCACCAGCGGCGCCAGCATCAAGATCGACAACACCTGCTTGCCCCAGAAGCGTCCGCGCTCGATGAGGAATGCATTGGTCGTCCCGACCAGCGCCGACAGGGCGGTCACGCACAGGGCGACGGCGCAGCTGGTCCAGATGCTCCCGAGCAGCTCGCCGTCGGCAAAAAGGCCGGTGCGCCCCAGACCGGAATTGCCGACAAACCAATCGAGCGTGAAGCCGCGCCAGGGAGGAGCCGGGTAGGGCGCGTCGTTGAAGGCGAACACGGCCACCACCGCCAACGGCAGGAACAAGAACGCCAGAAATGCGATCAAGTAGGCCGCCGTAGCGGCGCGCAGCCAGGCGGGACGCGGCAGGGAAGGAATCACGTGCTTCTCATCACGTCGCCGAATCGCTGCCCGCTCGCCCGCAAGCCCAGAATCACCAGGGCCGTCGACAGTCCGAGCAGGAGGAAGCCGAAGGCGGCGCCCTGTTCCCAGTTGAAGCGCGTAATGAACTGCGTATAGATCTGCTCGGTGAACCACTGCGAGTTCTTGCCGCCGAGCAGCGTCGGCGTCAGGTAATTGCCGAGCGTCAGCATGAATACCACGATGCAGCCCGCCGTGATGCCGGGCGCGGCGTGGGGAATCACGATGTGGCGCAGAATGGCCCAGCCGCCGGAACCCAGATCGTATGCCGCCTCGATCAGGGAGTTGTCCAGACTCTCCAGGCTGGTGACCAGCGGCACCACCATGAAGAGCAACGAGGTGTACACCAAGCCGAGCAGGATGGTAGCGTCCCGATACAGCAGTTCGACCGGCACCGCCGTGAGCCCCAGCTTTACCAGCAAGGCCGGTAGAACGCCGGACTCCCTCAACAAGATCATCCAGCCGAGCGTGCGCACCGTCTCGCTGACCCAAAATGGGATGAGGCAGATGATGAACAGCAGCGATCCGGCGCGCCCGCGCGCCAGCTTGGCGATGATCCAGGCGATCGGGAACGCCAGCAACAGCGTCAAGAGCGTGGCGAATACCGACATGACCGCCGTGCGCAGGAATACATGCCAATACAGCGGCTCCGCAAAGAAGGTCTTGTACTGGGCGAGGCTGGCGACGTACTGGCGCGGTCCGACGCGTTCGCGGAAGGACAGCACGGCAAGGTCGACATGCGGCAATATGATCAGAGCGCCGAGCCAGAGCACGGCCGGCGCCAGCAGCAGACCCAGTACCAGCCGAGCGTGCCAGCGCGAGTCCATCGCTTTAAGCATCCTGCCCCGCCGCGCCGGCACGCGCCGCGAAGCACACCGCACGCGAGGGATCGAAGCTGAAGGCCACATGATCGTGGGGCTTCAAGTCCGCGAACTGCCCGGTCTGGGGCAGCGCGATGCGAAATTCGCGGCGAGTCCGCGCCTCCTGCAGCAGCACCGCCGAATTTGCGCCGTCGAACAGCACGCTCTGCACTTCGCCTGAGTGGCGCGGCTGGTCGGGCGGCAACTCCGCCGCGCCGCGGGCCAGAATGGCCGCCTCCGGGCGCACGAATACTTCGACCGCATCGCCCACCGCGATCGCGCCGCTCTTGAGGGCGCGCACCACCCAACCGTCGGCGGTTGCGATGTCGGCGATCGCGCCGTCCGCACCCGTGGTCCGTCCCACGATGCGGTTGTTGGCGCCGACGAAGCCCGCCACGAAGGGAGTTTGCGGCCGATAATACAAGTCCTGCGGCGTGCCCAGCTGCTCGAAGCGCCCATGATTCATCACGCCGACGTGATCCGACAGCACCAGGGCTTCGGATTGATCATGGGTGATATAGACGAAGGTCGTACCGAAGGACGCCTGCAGCTGCTTCAGTTCGATTTTCATGTGCTCGCGCAGCTTCAGATCGAGCGCGCCCAGGGGTTCGTCCAACAGCAGCAAGGTCGGCTCCAAGACCAGGCTGCGCGCGATGGCGACGCGCTGCCGCTGGCCGCCCGACAGCGCGTCGACGCGCTTGTCGGCGGCGTTGCCCAAGCCAACCCGTTCCAGCATCGCATTGCTGCGCTTCATTCGTTCGGCCCGACCCATGCCGCGTCGGGCCAAGCCGAACGCGACGTTTTCGCCAACGGACATCATCGGGAACAGCGCCAGTTGCTGGAACACCATGTTGACCGGGCGGCGGTTCGGCGCCACATCGCGCATGCTCTTGCCGCCGATCGCGATGTCGCCGCCGTCCGGCGCAATGAACCCCGCGATCATGCGCAGCAGCGTCGTCTTGCCGCAGCCCGACGGACCGAGAATCGAAAAAAAGCTGCCGCGCTCCACCGAAAAAGACAAGGAGTCCACGGCCACATGATCCGCGAAACGCTTGAGCACGGCGTCGGCCTCGAGATCGGGCGTGCTCAATTGGCGGCCTTCACGCGGTCGAGCACACGGCCTTCCATTTCCTCGAGACCGGGCGGAATGGCAGGATACCAATGGATGCTCTTCAAATCGTTGTTGGGGAAGGCCGCCTGGAACTGCGCCTTGAGGCGCGGATCGATCAGCGGCGCCGTATTCATGGCCGCGGAGAAGCTGCCCACCGACTTGATGACGCGCGCGGCATTTTCCGGCCGCATCGTGAAATTGATCCAGGCATAGGCCGCGGCGTCATTGCGGCCCCTCGCCGGCAGCGCGAAGGTATCGAGCCAACCGAGCGCACCGGAGCGCGGCACGATGAATTGAATGTCGGGATTGGCGCGGTTGAGCGTCCAGCCGCCGGTGTCCCACATCATGGCGGCCACGACCTCCCCGGAGCGAATGCCGTTGAGCAATTGATCCTTGTTGTCGTAGAAGAACTTGAAATTCGGCTTGCAGGCGATGAGCGTGGCGCCCACCTGGTCCATCAGGGCGCCATAGGCTTTCGGATCGCCGTACAGCGCAAACGGGTCCTTGCCGGCGGCGAAGGCGAACGCCATGAGCGTCGGGCGGCGCAGGCGGACTGCCGTCTTGCCTTTCAGATCGGCTCTGCAGAGATCGGGATAGTCGGCAATCTTGGCGCGCTTGGCGTCGACCACGAGGCCGTCGGTTCCCCAGAGATACGGCAATCCGTATACCTTGCCGTCGAGGGTGGTGTTCTTGCGCACGATGTCGAGAAATTCAGGCTGAAACTGCTCGAGCTTGAGCTTGGCGAGGTCGAAGGGCTTGTAGATCCCGAATTCGCGCTGCGCGGCCGTGATGCGATCCTGGGACGGCTGCGCCAGGTCGTAGCCCGCGCCGCCGGTCGCGCGCAGCTTGGAGATCATTTCCTCGTTGTTCGACAGCGTCAATTCCACATCGATGCCGGTTTCTTTCTTGAATGCGGCGATCAGGTCGGCAGGCACGTAATCGGCCCAGCTGATGATGCGGAGCTTGTCGGCCCGGACGATGCCGGCCGCCAGGCTCAGCGAGAGCACGAACGAGGCCATCAGGATGTTTTTCATGAATTCTCCCCGACTATCCCTCGCGCATATTACCCCATCTTGGTGATATCTTCGGATGACGATGAGCGAAGACTGGACGAAGGAATGGGAGCGCCGGGTCGTCAACGGAGTGTATCCGCTGCGGCGCTTTCTGGGCCGGTCAAACCACAGCGTGGTATTCCTCACCGAATGCAAGGAGCAGAATCTTGCGCGAGCCGCGATCAAGATCCTGCCGGCGCACCCGGCGCTGGCGGAGTCGCAACTCTCGCACTGGCGGAGGGCTGCTGCGCTGTCGCATCCTCACTTGATCCGCCTTTTCGACTCGGGCCGCTGCCAACTGGGAGGCCACAAATTTCTGTTCGTCGTGATGGATCTTGCCGAGCAGAATCTCGCTCAAATTCTTCCCGGTCGACCCCTGACACCCGAGGAAGTGCGGGACCTGCTGCCTCCAACCCTGGATGCGCTGGCTTATCTCCACGGCAAGAACTTGGTGCAGGGCCGGCTCAAGCCGCCGAACTTTCTGGTCGTCGACGATCAACTGAAGCTCGCGAGCGACACGATCCGGCCCGCCGGCGAATCCGCAGCAAGCATCGCCAAGCCGTCTCTATACGATCCTCCTGAGTCCAAACACGGCAGGATGGGCACCGCGGGCGACATCTGGGGACTCGGCATCACCCTTGTCGAGGCTCTTACCCAGACTCCTCCGGCCTGGTCCCGCGAGCGCTCCGATGCCGTTGTCCTGCCGGTAAATCTTCCGCCGGAATATGCTGATGCGCTGCGACGATGTTTGAGCCGCGACTCTGCGCACCGTCCCACGTGCGCGGAACTTGCGGCAGAATTCAAACCGGCAACACCGGCAACACCGGCGACGCCTGAATCCGCCGCGCCGTCTGCGGCCAGCGAGCCATTGGCCGGGGCACCTTCCACACATCGATCGTCGAAGACACGCTTGCTCGTCACGGCGATGACGGTGGGCATCATGACCCTATGGGCGGTATGGGCCGGGATGCACCTGTTTCATACCCGTGCCAACATCGCGCCACCTGCGTCCACGACCGCTCTATCGCAACCGGTTGTTTCACCGCCGGCCGCCGTGGAGATTCCGAAGGCGAGTACCGCCGCGCTCCCCATGGTGCAGCATGAAGAGATGCCCGATGTATCGCGCCGAGCGCGCGATTCCATTCGCGGCCTCATGACAGTCGTGGTTCGCGTGACCGTCGATAGCTCGGGCGACGTCGTCGCGACGACCTTGGACAATCGCCCATCAAGCAAGTATTTCGCCCACGCTGCAACGGAAGCCGCAAAGAAATGGAAGTTCGCTCCGAGCGGCGATCAGGCTTCGCGAGTGCGGCTGTTGCGCTTCGATTTTACTCGTGCCGGTACGATAGGACAGGACTCTACGCCGTAACGCGAGTTGAGGGCGCGGATCGACGATTCCCGGTCGCCGCTTTGCGCCTTGGCGCACGCTATCAATGCCAGCGAGCATAACCGCCGGCGCGCGGGCATAATCGCTAGCCTCACCGCAGAAACGAGGCCGCTATGGATATTGCCGGATGGAAATTTGTACATGAGCCGACCACCGGCGTGCGCCAGGCGCATGTCACTCCGATCGTCGTCGCCTCCGATACGAGTCTGCGGGGCTACGGCACACTGGTGGAAGATCCGAAATCTTTTCCGATCGAGATCGTGCGCTGGCCCGCACAGGGCTGGCGCCGCGTCGATGAGAATACCGGCGATCAAGGCGGAGTCACCGAGGGCGTGTTCGAGTTCTGCTGGAAGGGCGAAACTCTGTATGCGCGCAACAACGCGGTGGGCGACAGCTATCTATTCGGCTGGAGCAATTGGCCGGAGCAGGCCGCCGCCGAAACGGCAGGGCGGCCGCGCGAGCGCGCCTTGATCTGGCGCGCGAACTATCACCCGGACGGCGGCCAGCTGTTTTTTCCCCTCAAGGGACAGAGTTTCGTGGTGCCGCTGGCGCTGCCGGGCGATGATGTCACGCCGGAGAAATTCGTCACTTTCTGGTGCGAGGGCGGCGCCGGCCTGTACCTGCATCCCAATGTGTGGCACGGCGCGGTCGTGCCGCTCGACGAGGAGGCGGAGTTCCTGGATCGGCAGGGCCGCGTGCATGCCCGCGTCTCCGTGGATTTCGTCAAAGAGTTCGGCTGCTATCTCGCCGCGCCGATGCGGCGGCCGTCCGAACCGCGCCCATGATTCGCAACAAGACCGCGTTTCTCTTCGACCTCGACGGTACTCTGATCGACAGCGTGTATCAGCACGTGCTGGCATGGAAATCTTCACTCGACCAGGAGGGCATTCCGCTGTCGGTCTGGCGCATTCATCGCAAGATCGGCATGAGCGGCGGCCTGTTTGCCAACATCCTGCTGCGCGAGACCGGCTTCGACAATACGCCGGAGCGCCTGGAGCGGCTGCGCGTACGGCACGCCGAAGCCTACCGCTCGCTGTCGGCCAGCGTGCAGCCGCTGCCGGGGGCGCGCGAACTGCTGGATTATCTCACCGCGCAGGGCACGCCCTGGGCGATCGCCACCAGCGGGCGCATGGAGACCGCCGGCCAGAATCTGGCGGCACTTGGTGTCGATCCGGCGAAGGTGCCGGTGGTCACGCGCGATCAGGTCAAGTATGCCAAGCCCGATCCGGATCTGTTCCTCACGGCGGCCGACCGGCTCGGCGTCGACATTCGCGACTCGCTCGTGCTCGGCGACAGCATCTGGGACATGATCGCCGCGCAGCGCGCGCGCGGACTCGGCGTCGGGCTGCTGTCGGGCGGGTATGGAGAAGAGGAGTTGGCGCGCGCCGGCGCGTTCCGGGTCTACGAGGATCCGGCGGATCTGCTGAAGCACATCGACGAAGTTGCCGCGCGCAGCTGAGCGCAACCTCGATCAGCATTTGCGTGCCGGGATTCATGAGGGCTCAATCTCGCAGGTATACTGAAAAAAATCCACACGGGGGCCCGATGAAAATAACAGCACTGCGATGCGTGAGCCTTTGCCTGGGCGCGGGGACACTGGCCCTGACCTTGAGCCTCGATGCCGCCGAAAGCGGCGCCGCGGGGAACGCGGGCACTGCCGCCACCGCTCCGGATCCCGTGCGTGCCCAGGCCCGCGAGATATTTGCGCACATCGTCGGCATCGAGAGTTCGATCGGCAAGGGTAAGGTGCCGCTTGTGGCGAAGTATCTGGCGGATCGCTTCAAGGCCGGCGGCTTTGCGGATGCCGACATTCACATTCTGCCGCTGGGCGAGACTGCGTCCCTGGTCGTGCGCTACCGCGGCAAGGGCGGGGGCGCGAAGCCGATTGCATTCATGGCGCACATGGACGTGGTCACGGCGAAACGCAGCGACTGGCAGCGCGATCCGTACACCCTGACCGAGGAGAACGGATTTTTCTACGGGCGCGGCACCGCGGACGTCAAACAAGAGGTGGCGCTCCTCACGGCGACGTTCCTGCGGCTCAAGGCCGAGGGCTTCGTACCGACGCGCGATCTCATCATCGCATTCAGCGGCGACGAGGAGACGGCACAGGCCACGGCACGCGACCTCGTGACCGCGCATCGGGATCTGGTGGACGCCGAATTCGCTCTCAATGGCGACGGCGGCGGCGGCGTGCTCGCCGAGGGCACGGCCAAACCGCTGATTTTCTACGTCCAGGGTGCCGAGAAGAGTTCCGCGGAATTCTTGGTGACCACGCACAATCCGGGCGGCCACAGTTCGCAGCCACGCTCCGACAACGCCATTTACGAGCTGGCCGACGCGCTCAAGGCGCTGCAGCACTACGAATTTCCGGTGCAGTCGAACGTGTGGACACTGGGCGATTTCAAGGCGGCAAGCCAGGTGACGCCGGGACCGCTCGGCGCGGCCATGGCGCGCTTTGCCGCGGACCCGGGCAATGCGGCGGCCGCGGCCGAACTCTCCAAGAACCCGGCCTTCGTCGGCAGGGTACGTACCACCTGCGTCGCCACGATGCTGAGCGGCGGCCATGCGGAAAATGCGCTGCCGCAGTCGGCGACCGCGACCGTCAATTGCCGAATTTTCCCGGGCACCGGCGCTGCGGACGTGCAGAAGACCCTGCAGGGCTTGGTGGGCCCCAAGGTCGACGTGCGGCCGGGCTACGACGCGCTGGTGTCGGACGCCTCGCCCATGCGCGCCGACGTCATGAATGCGGTGGCCAAGGCGGTCGCGGCTTCGGACCCGGGCGCGCCCGTGGTGCCGACCCAGGCGTCGTACGCCACCGACGGCGCCGTGTTCCGCAATGGCGGGATCCCGACCTACGGCGTGGGCGGGGTGTTCATCATGGACAGCGAGGAGTTCGCGCACGGGCTGAACGAACGAATCCGGGTCAAGGAGTTCTACAACGGTTTGATCTACTGGGATGTGTTGATCAAGGCGCTCGCAGGCTGAGGCGATTTCCAACCGCGTAGGAGCGGAACATGACGGATACGGCAAAGCGTGATTGGCGCAACGAAGGCGTCAAAGTCATCAAGAGCGATCGGCTGGACGGCAACACGCCGCAGACGCCGGGTATGCTGCGCGCGGCGGCAATCAACGCCGCGCGCGGCGCGCAAAAGATTTGGGCGGGAACCGTGATCATTCATCCGAACGCCAAGACCGGCGCTCATCATCATGGCGCGCTGGAAAGCGTCATTTACGTGGTGCGCGGCGTGGCGCGGATGCGCTGGGGCGAGCGGCTCGAGTTCGTCGCCGAAGCGGACGCCGGCGATTTCATTTTCGTGCCGCCCTACGTGCCGCATCAGGAGATCAACCGTTCGAGCGATACGCCGCTCGAATGCGTGCTGGTCCGCAGCGACAACGAGGCGGTGGTGGTCAATCTCAATATCGATGCCGCGGAGCGCGTGGAAGAGGTGTACTGGATCGATCCCATTCATCGCGGCGGAGCGAAATAGCAGCGTCGCTACAGAGTCCGCAGATTCTCCGATTCGCGCCGCAAATCATCGAGGAAAGCCGCCAACTCCGCCGTGCGCGCGGGCACCATGGCCCGGCCGGCAGGCGAGAGCACTCTCGCCGGAACGGTCTTCAGATTGTC
>Ga0307474_10002593_pt1 | contig 12973 bp, 14 predicted proteins | sample atmos_gasesECM1C_2_FD_203312 | JGI IMG/M metagenome (GOLD analysis project Ga0307474, IMG submission 203312) | Hardwood forest soil microbial communities from Morgan-Monroe State Forest, Indiana, United States - atmos_gasesECM1C_05 | ecosystem: Environmental > Terrestrial > Soil > Temperate... | reverse complement strand
TCAGTCGCAGGCATCGAGACATGCTCTTTTGCCGCCGCTTTCAGGATTAGTTCGAAATCTTTATTCATCAGGCGCAGGGGGAATTGCGGACTGTAATCGTTCACCGCGGCTCTCGCCAGTTTTCCGGCGTGGGCTGGCGCGATCACAGCTGTTTTTGACAAGACCTCGAGCAGCCTTTCGCGATCAATGCCAGCCTTCTCCCCCAGGACCACAGCCTCAGCGATCGCCTGCATCCCAACTCCCAACAGCGTGTTGACGACCAACTTCATCGCCGTTCCTGAACCAGAATCGCCCAGGAGGAAGTACTGCTTTGCGATGGCCTGGAATATCGGCTTTGCGGCGCGGAACAGTTCGGGCTTGCCGCCTGCCAACAGCGTGAGAATGCCTTGCTCGGCGGCAGGAGTGCTTCCAGAGATGGCGACGTCCAGCACTTCGATGCCACGTTGGGTGCCAAGACCATGCAACTCGCGAGAGGTATCTGGAGATATGGTGCTCATCTCAATCGCCACGGATCCCGGTTGCGCGTTGGAAAAGACTCCCCCCGTTTCTGTATACACACTGCGAACTGCCTCATCGTTAGTCACGCAAGAAAGAACCACATCGACCGTGCTCGCCAGTTCCTTAATGTTCTTCGCAACAAGGCCACCCTGGGTCGCGATGGCTGATGCGTTAGCGAGATCCTTGTCGTATACGAACAATTTGTAACCGTGATCGAGCAGGCGCCGCGCGATGCGGCTTCCCATGTTTCCCAGGCCGATGAACCCGAGTTTTACCCGATCAGGCGTAAGAGTTTTCATAAGCTCTCCGTCGTAGTTGAATCGCGTCTCCGCAAAATGGTTGCTGATCCGAAAGTCTGCCCTCATTCTCAACAATCACAGCCGCGCGAGCGCAACGGCCGGAAACGCTCGAGATACGAATCGATAAGGGGAAGAAGCGAGGTAAGAAGAGAAAACAAAAACTATCAATCACGATGCTTGCTCCTCTCACCGTCGCTTCTTGGGCGTGGTGCTTTCTCTTACGAGCACATATCCTTCCAAACGTCCGTAAACATATTCACAGGTGCGACGGTCTCGGCATCTGCGTGACCCAGGCGCATTACGATCGCAGTCTTGTACAGCCAAACGTAGACCGCAACGAATCAAGCGAGATTGTTTTTCAGCGAGATCCCACCAATTCCTGGACCCCGGACAGTTCTTCGAATTCCTGGTCAGTTAGGCGCAGCGAAGCTGCCGCGACATTCTGCTCCAGATGTTCTACCGAGGATGTCCCCGGAATCGGCAACATGATAGGAGATCGCCGCAATAGCCAGGCCAGGGCGATGTGTGTGGGGCTCGCATTGTGCGCTTTTGCAATCCGGTTGAGAACTTCCCCCGCAACTTTACCCGCTCCGAGCGGAAACCAGGGAATGAAGGCGATCCGGTTGCGCTGGCAATATTCCACCACGAAGTCCCATTCACGGTCCGCAAAGCTGTAGCGATTCTGCACGGAGACGATCGGAACAATCTTGCGAGCTCGCTCGATGTGTTCCTGGGTTACGTTGGACAATCCGATCGAGCGAATTTTGCCCTCGTTGCGGAGTTGAGCCAGGATCTCGACGGAAACATCGAAAGACACGACCGGGTCGGGAATATGCAATTGATAAACGTCGATGCGGTCCAGCCGCAGTCTCTTGAGGCTGCCCTCGAGTGCGTTCCGGAGGTGAGAGGGAGTTGCATCGTGCGTCCACTGATTCGGGCCGGGCCGATTCCACCCACCTTTGGTGGCAATTACCAAACCCTTCGGGTAGGGATACAAAGCCTCAGCAATCAGTTCCTCGCTTACATAAGGTCCGTACGAATCTGCAGTATCGATGAAATTGACGTCGAGTTCGACGGCGCGTCGCAGGACTGCGAGCGCTCCCTTGCGATCTTTTGGTGGGCCCCAGATACCTTCGCCGGTAAGGCGCATTGCTCCATAACCGAGACGGTTGACAGAAAGTTCCGTGCCGAGTGACACCTGGCCGGCCGCGCTTGCAGAAATCTTCTTATTCACAATTCACCTCGATAATTTTCGTTGAAACTGAGTTACTACTTGGATGCCGAGCCGCTTTCTTGTGCACCATGAGAATTGTTGAGTGACTTTAAATAGGTGACGAGCTGCCATCGCTGCCGCTCCGGCAGCGTGCTCCAGGACGGCATGCCCTTGTCAGGAGCTCCTGTCGTGATAAACCAGAAGATCTCCCCGTTCGACGCGGTTTGCGTGGGCCCTTGCGCTAGGGCAGGCATCGCTCCGTTCCCTTGCCCATGAGTGCCGTGACAAGAACTACAGCTCGTTGCGTACAGCCTTGACCCTGCCGCAGAGGCTGTCTGCTGTCCTGCATATGGATTTTTCATGTGAACGCTGGATGCTGGCGCGTTATGAAACTGCGCATCTTGCGCATGCAGGAACACCGCGAAAACAATCCACAAAATGGCAAATATTATTGCGGTAATAAATGATGAACGACTACTGTTTTTCAAAGTTATTCTCCTGCGGCTGCTCGCCCTTTTCGACTCCGTCGAATACGGCAAGTGTTAGGCGAGCGTCCGCCACTCTGAGGGATGCAACTCGCTTGCCATCTTATGAGCCCGTGTTCGTGCAACATGAAGTTGACTCGTGCAGACTCAGTGACCGCGGCTCAACACTCGCGTCCAAATACGGACATCGGGTTCAGAAATCCGGTTTCGCTGTAGTGAGAAACCCGAATGAATTCTGGATCTTGTCTCCATTAGGCGCAGGGCTGCGTGGCACGCGGAATGCTGTCGAATTAGGGAAAGGGAAGCGAACAATGAAGCTCAAAGTGAATGAGATGGATCGCACCTTCGATGGTGATCCCGACATGCCACTCCTGTGGTATCTACGTGACATCCTGGGACTGACCGGAACAAAGTTTGGCTGCGGTATCGCCTTGTGTGGTGCCTGCACCGTTCATAAAAACGGCGAAGCCATCCGATCGTGCGTTACACCGATGAGCGGGGCGGCGGATAGTGACATTCGCACGATCGAGGACCTTGGGGCAAACGGCCTCCACCCCGTTCAAGAAGCTTGGTTGCAGGTGAATGTTCCGCAATGCGGATATTGCCAGTCCGGCCAGATCATGCAGGCGGTTTCGCTTTTGAAAGGAAATCCGCATCCTTCCGATCAGGAAATTGATGAAGCGATGGCGGGAAACATCTGTCGCTGCGGCACCTATCAACGAATTCGTCAGGCGATCAAGGTGGCGGCGGGGAAAAACGCATGAGTCCAATCGAGAATGTCAGCCGGCGGCGCTTTCTTCAAGGAATTTTCGGGGCAGGAGCGCTCGTCCTCGCTGCTCGCTACCTCCCTCCGATGCTGATGCACGGACACGCCAAGGACGGTCAAACCGACGCGGACCGCGCAACCTTTCATCCCAATCTCTTCGTCGGAATTCAGCCAGATGGAACGGTCTACATCGTGGCTCACCGGTCGGAGATGGGAACGACCATTCGCACATCCTTGCCCCTCGTGCTTGCCGACGAGCTTGACGCCGACTGGAAGCGGGTGAAAATCGACCAGGCGATCGGCGACAAGCGGTACGGAGATCAAAATACCGACGGCTCGCACTCCATAAGAAGCTTCTTTGACACTTTGCGCCAGTGCGGTGCTGCGGCGCGCTTGATGATGATTCAGGCGGCGGCCGAGCAGTGGAACGTAGCCGTCAGCGAGTGTTCCACGGAAATGCACACCGTAGTTTACAAGACAAGCGGCCGGCGCCTGGGTTACGGGGAACTGGCGTCTGCGGCGGCGCGCCTTCCTGTGCCAAAGGCAGAACAACTCAAGCTAAAAGAGCCGTCGGAGTGGCGCTACATTGGGAAGGGAATGACCAGCGTTGACCTGGAAGATCTCTGCACGGGCAGAGCGATGTATGGAATGGATGCGCGCTCTGATGGTATGGTCTACGCGTCAATCGAACATCCTCCGGTGTTCGGGGGAAAGATAATGACCCTTGACGATCAGGAAGCACTGAAGGTTACGGGAGTTCACCAGACGGTTCGGATCGATCCGTTCAAGCCGCCTTGTGCATTTCAGCCGCTGGGCGGCGTTGCCGTGATTGCCGACAACACCTGGTCTGCATTCCAGGGGCGTAAGAAGCTGAAGATCACATGGGACAACGGATCCAACCAATCCTACGACTCCGTTGAATACAAGAAAGAGCTCAGGGAAACAGCGCACAAGCCAGGCAAACTCATCCGCAGCGTAGGCGACTCGAACCAGGAGTTTCCCGCCGGAAACACTGTGCTTGAGGCCGATTACTACGTTCCACTGCTGGCGCATACCTCGATGGAGCCGATGGTGGCGCTGGCGGAATTCAAAGATGGAAAGCTCACGGCCTGGGCGCCCACCCAAAATCCCCAGGGAGCGCAGGCGACCATAGCCTCCGAACTCGGCATTCCAGTGGAAGACGTGATTTGTCATGTCACACTGTTGGGCGGCGGGTTTGGAAGAAAATCGAAGCCGGACTACATCGCCGAGGCAGCGGTCTTATCGAAGAAGCTGGGACGCCCCGTAAAAGTTGTGTGGACCCGCGAAGACGACGTTAAGTTTGACTATTACAACGCGGTAGCTGCGATGTACATGAAGGCGGCTGTCGATCAAAAGGGAAAGCCCACGGCATGGCTGCAGAGGTCCGTGTTTCCTCCAATCACATCGATCTTTGATGTAAACGCCGTTTATGGAGACCCGCCACACTTAGCGCAGGGTTGGACGGATCTCCCTTATGATCTTCCCAGCATCCGGATTGAGAACGGTCCCGCGCAAGCCCACGTCAGGATCGGTTGGTTGCGCTCGGTAGCGAACATCTATCATGCATTCGCGATACAGTGTTTTACGGATGAACTGGCGCATCGGGCGAATCGCGATCCCGTTGAGTACATGCTCGACCTTATTGGACCGCCCCGCACTTTGGACTTCACCAACGTGGAATATCCGAACTATGCTGCTGATTACAAAACCTACCCGTGGGAAACCGGGCGGCTGCGGAATGTCATCGACATCGTGGCCGACAAATCTGGGTGGTCCAAGAAAAAGAGTAAGAAGGGACATGGCTTTGGATTTGCGGCACATCGCAGTTTCTTGACGTATGTGGCGACGGTCGTGGAGGTGGAGGTGAGTAACGACGGCGAGATCCGCATTCCCCGGGTCGACACAGCCGTGGATGCTGGGCTCGTCGTAAATCCCGAGGCCACGCGCGCCCAATTCGAGGGAGCGGCGGTCTTCGGCACGAGCATTGTGCGCAGCGGAGAGATCACCGCCAAGAACGGTGTAATTCAGCAATCCAATTTCAATGACTATCCTGTGGCCCGAATCAACGAAGTCCCAGATCAGACTAACGTCTATATTACGGAGAGCTCTGCTCCGCCGGCTGGAGTTGGGGAGCCTGGAGTTCCACCATTTGTTGCCGCGTTTTGCAATGCGATTTTCGCGGCCACCGGCAAACGAGTCCGCGATCTGCCGCTCTCGAGCAACAATCTGTTCGCATAGGAATGCGGAGTGCAACTGCATAGGAGGTTCTTTCGATGACGTTCAACGATCATGACCCCAATCCATCATGCTCGGATCGCTCCAATCAGTCGCCTTTGTCAGACACACTCTTTGAGACTGAGCCCGGTTTCAGCAGGAGAAAGTTTCTCGGCATGACCGCTGCATCCCTCTTGATGGCGAAATCGCTTAGTGCGTCCGCAGCGGCGGAAGCCAGGAACGGAATTCCATACCGGCCGCTTGGCCGCACGGGTGAAAAGGTCTCACTAGTTGGGCTCGGTGGGTATCATCTGGCGAGACAGAGCGATCCAGCCGAGAGCATTCGAATTATTAGAACGGGACTCGATGAAGGAATCAATTTCCTCGATAACTGTTGGGACTACAACAACGGAGAGAGCGAAATTAGAATGGGCAAAGCCCTGCGTGACGGCTATCGTCAGAAAGCCTTTTTGATGACCAAGATCGATGGTCGAACTAAAACGGCTGCGACAGCCCAACTCAATGAGTCGCTGCGGAGGTTGCAGACCGATCGAATTGACCTGCTCCAGTTCCATGAAGTGATTCGAGACTCTGATCCGGACCGCGTCTTTGCCACAGGTGGTGGGATGGAGGCCGTTCTAGAAGCCAAGAAGGCGGGCAAGATTCGTTTTATCGGATTCACGGGACATAAGAGTCCAGACATTCACTTGAAAATGCTGGCTACAGCTTCAAAGCACGACTTCAAGTTCGACGCCGTTCAGATGCCTCTGAACGTGATGGACGCTCACTTCAACAGTTTCGAAAGAAGAGTACTTCCGGTTTTGACCGAGAACGGCATTGGAGTTCTCGGCATGAAGCCGATGGGCGATCATTTCATACTTGAGAGCAAGACCGTCACCCCCATCGAGTGTCTGCATTACTCGATGAATCTTCCGACCAGTGTGGTCATAACGGGTTGCGACTCGATGCCGATCCTGCAGCAGGCTCTCCAGGCGGTCCGCAGTTTTCAGCCAATGGACTCTTCCCAAGTTAACGCTCTTCTGGCAAAAACCTCGAAGGCCGCGGAGGCAGGCCAGTTTGAACTCTACAAGACGAGCCACCAGTTTGACGGCACGTACACCAATCCACAGTGGCTCGGGTAAAGGAGCACGACCTCTGAGATTGTAAGGAAGGGTGACTTTGTTCGACGTCCTTATTTTCGTCCGCAGCAGAGGAAGGTCGCCAAACCGAGTGGGCTCCATCATCAGGCGCAATCCTTGCTAAAAAACGAAGCTGCGCTTGCTATTCCGACCGTTTGTAATAGCCGGTTCTGGCGTGCACGTACAGCTGCGGCACTCTTTTGGGAAGCTGTGTCAACTTGACATTAATCTTTCGCCACTTGCCGTCGTTTTTCGACCTGTTCGGACTATAGGCAAGGACATATTGATTGCGCAGCTCAACCCCGATGTGGTGAGTGATCGTTGGAAGATAATTAGGATTGTCGAGTGTGTAGCACCGACCGCCTGTCACTTCAGAGATCTCCGTCAGCAGTGAAGGACCGAGGCGCTCTTCCCGGGTAGCGAATTCCCGGTCGAAAACGCCAACCGAATAGACGAGAACGTCGGATTCCTTGATCCTGGACTTCACTTCTTTTTCCGAGTATCGGCTGTGGTTGTCGCCACCGTCCGAAATAAGGAGTAATGCTTTTCTGGCATACTTCGCCTCTTGCATTTTGTTCAAGCCCAGGTAAAGGGCATCGAAAAGTGCGGTTTGTCCCTTGGGGTGCACAAGAAGCAATTGTTCTTGCATCTCCCCGATGGTATGGGTGAAGGTCTGGACCATATGCGGTGTGTCTGAAAAGGTAATCAGAAAGAACTCATCTTGTGGGTTCGAATCTTCCAACAGCTTCAGGACCGCCTCTCGTGCACGTTCGATCTTCGATGCCATGCTGCCGCTCACATCGAGGATCACCCCTAACGACACCGGTGCATCCTCGCGGGAGAAATGTTTAATTTCCTGTGCCTGCTTGTCTTCGTATAGTTGGAAATTCTCCTGCTCGAGGCCCGCTACTACGCGATTCATGAGGTCGGTGACAGTTACTGGCACCAGCACCAGCTCGGTATGTGTGCGAATGGTAGCGAGGTCCCGGTTACTGAGTCCGCTTCTCGGGATAGATTGAACTCCAGGCTCGATGTGAATATCAGAAATACCGCTCTGTGCGTGGGCGACCGGAAGTTCCAAGCAGAGGAGTGCGAGAGAAGCAAGAACTAAAAGTCGGCGAGCCGAAATCAACAGCTGGGGACCGGGAAACATGACGCCTACCTCGAAAAGTGCTTATGCACGCCGTGTTCCAAGGTGCGAAATGGACCCATGCGACGAATTGACTTAGGGAGCTCTTCGAGTCCAGCAAATGATCGATGTTATGGCGTGGGCGAGACGCGTTAGGCAGCAGGTGGGATCGTTCGCAACTAGCTGGCACTCGGCAGGTGTCCGAGAAGCTGTTGAAGGCGGACACAGCATCGAACCCTAGGACCGGATTGGTTGATGCAATTGTATCGACGGTCTATATCATCCTCGAGCAGGTACCGTTGGCTCGATCGCATCTTGGGTGGACGGGAGACTGGGGCGGTAAATTCCCAGCTTCTGCATCTTGTGGATTAGCGTAGTGCGCTTCAATCCAAGTTTGGCCGCCGCGCCTTTCGGGCCGCCGATCACCCAACGAACTTCCTCTAGCGTTTGCAGAATCAATGAGCGCTCGGAGTCCCTCAGAGTAGTTGCAGGTGTCGAAACGGAAACGGGATTGATCCCTGTCGTAGGCAAAGGATTGGGAAGCACACCGCCACTTGAAAGAATCACGGCGCGTTCAATCAGGTTTTGTAGCTCGCGAATATTTCCCGGCCAATGATAGGACGTGAGCGCAGTCATGGTTTCTGCGGGAATGTGCTCGATTTTCCGCCCCATCCGCCGACCAAAAACTCCGGTGAAATGCATGACCAAGGCGGGCACATCTTCGGATCGCGCACGCAGCGGTGGCAGCAGCACGGGGAAGACATTCAATCTGTAGTAGAGGTCGCTGCGAAATTGGCCTCGATTCACCATTTCGGCGAGATCACGATTCGTGGCAGCCACCAACCGAACATCTACCTGATGAGTGCGAGTGCTGCCCAAGCGCTCGAACTCCTGTTCCTGCAGTACGCGCAGCAACTTGGGCTGCAACGCCGGCGGAATATCCCCTACTTCATCCAGAAAAAGCGTGCCTTTATCGGCCAGCTCGAAACGGCCAATCTTTTGCGCGATCGCTCCGGTGAACGCGCCTTTCTCGTGGCCGAAGAGTTCGCTTTCGAGGAGATCCAAAGGTATCGCAGCGCAATTCAGCCTCACGAAAGGTCGCCCGCACCGCGAGCTGAGGTTATGAATCGCGTGCGCAATCAGTTCCTTGCCGGTGCCGGTTTCTCCCTGGATCATAACGGTAGAATCCGTCGGCGCGACCCGTTCGACCTGTTCGAGCACCTCTTCGAGAGCAGGGCTGCTTCCTATGACCTGCTCAAATCTGCGCCCGCAAGAACGTTCGTCAACAGCCCGTGATATCTGGATAGCCGCCACAGAAACCCCCTGTGTACACGCTGCTTATCGGGCTCAACTTTCCAGGGCAGCCCGAACACTCTTTAGCAAGGCTTCGTCGTCAAACGGTTTGGCCAGGAACTCCACCGCTCCTGCTTTTAATGCCCGCATTCGCATTTTCTCGTCACCGTGCGCTGTTATGAAGATCGTCGGTATCCGGCGCTGCTCATCGTTCAGCTCGGCCTGCAATTCCAGCCCCGACATTCCCGGCATGCGGATATCCGCGATCAGACAGGCGGTGTGGTTCTGCTGGCCGGAGATGAGGAATTCTTCCGCGGATGCAAAAGCTTGCGACCGCAATCCCACCGATTTCAACATGCCCTGCAATGCGCCGCGCATCAGGTCATCGTCATCGACGATCGCGACTAATTTCGTCTTGCCTTGGTTGGCCATGGCTTAAAAGCTAGCAGCGTCGTCTGAAGTAAACAATTATACGTTGGTATGCGAGTGCTCATACCACCCGTGTCTTCCGGGAATCCCTTCGAGAGCCGCACGCGAGGCAACAAAAACGCCTTGGAGAAAGCGGTGAGTGAATCCGTAATCCAATTCGGGAGGAATTCAGCAGTGGAACCGTCCAAATGTTGACATCGCTATCAGCCTGTCGACACCCCGGACGGTCAATGCTGTTTGCCCGCCGAAGAATCCCAGCGATCCTTAGCTTACCGGCAAGCCATCTTTGGAGAGTTGCATGCAATCACCAGGGATGGCGTAGCTGCACACACGACAATGAGAGCGAATCCGAGAAAGAGAATGTACACACATCATGCCTGTGCTCTGTGCCTGATCGAGATGAGTACTGCGGAGCAGCGTGTCGACATGCGGGAAGCCGAGGTGTGGAAATCGCGTGTCAATGCGATCACGTGGCCTGTTACTCATGATCCGACCGTTAAAAGCAGGCAGTGCTAATCTGCAAGGTCTTTAACGCCTGCTAAGTAAGCCGGCGCCAAGAGTTCTCAAGACCTACCTTGCGCTTGGTCACACTTGTTCACTGGTTCTGGGATGAACCGTGGAACGCTGCTCCGAAGTGAGGGGGGAAGAACGATTCCTATGACGCACCCGAAAAAATATGCAGGGGTTCTATTGCATATCTTGCTCGCAGCGTGCTCAGCCCAGACGGTTGCGGTGCGGGTGCCACCGCAGGTGTGGGCGAGGAATCATGTCGTATCCCTTACGCTTGTTGCCGTGAATGAAAACGGTCGGGATGCCTTCGCTTTCCAGGGAGATACGGTGGCTCCGGTCATCCATGCTTCTCCTGGTGACACTCTGCGGATCACGTACATCAACAGTCTTCCTCCCAAGTCGGCGGAGCCCTGTGCGGTGAATCCGTGCATGGACATGACGAACTTGCACTTTCATGGGCTTAACGTCTCCCCGGATGCCCCGCAGGATGATGTGCTCACCATGCTGGCTAAACCCGGCCAGGTTTTGCACTACTCAGTTGAGATTCCACGTGATCATCCGCCAGGTCTGTTCTGGTACCACACCCATCCTCATGGGGAAAGTCACAGGCAAGTACTCGATGGAATGTCGGGAGCGATCGTAATCGAAGGAATGGAGCGCTATATACCTGAAGTCTCACAGCTTCGCGAGCGCCTGATCGTTGTGCGCGGCCGCTCTATCGAGCATGATCCCAATGCCAGCGCTCTCATGCGCGATGTTGAAATCCCGAAGAAGGGGTGTGGGGGAGAGGCCGAGAAAGTCGAGGAAATTTTTACCGTTAACGGAGTGATTCGGCCGCAAATTGAGATCGCCCCTGAAGAGCGGCAGTTCTGGCGCATTGTAAACGCTTCAGCGGACCGGTACCTGGACTTGCAACTGGATGGAGAGAGTTTTGAAATCGTGGCGCTTGACGGGATGCCTCTTGCCTATCACAATCCTAAACATCCGACCCGAGCGAGCGATCACTTTTTGGTTGCGCCAGCGGGCCGACTCGAAGCAATCGTCACTGGCCCGCCCTCCGGCGCTCACAGAACTCTGCGAACCTTGTGCGTGAATACGGGTCCGGCGGGGGATCCCAACCCCGAGATGGTCCTGGCGGATCTTGTGCCGCCAAGGTCCGATCAATTCAAAGCGGACTCGATCTCCCGGCGTGCGCATGCCAGCGACCACCGTCCTCCGATTTTCAAACCAATCGACGTTGAGCCGTTGAAGAAAACCAGGCCGGATTTCATAGTCACTTTTACAGAGGACAAGAACGGCTTCTATATCAACGGCCGCAAGTTTTCGCCGGATGCGAGTCCGATGACAAGCGTTCGTGTCGGTACGTTTCAGCATTGGCGTATTGTCAATGCAACGGCCGAACTTCATCCTTTCCACATCCACCAAGTTCACTTCTTGGCTTATGCGCAGAATGGTGCGCCGCTGCCCGATCCAGCCTGGCTGGACACTGTGAATGTTCCGTATGGCGGCTCCGTGGATGTCATCTTGGACTTCACCGACCCAGTTATCAGGGGTATGTCGGTGTTCCATTGCCATTTGCTGAATCACGAGGACAAGGGGATGATGGCCAAGATTCTGTTCAGGTAATAACGGGCTCGGCGGCTTCGATCCGTTGCAGTGCTGCGCAGGAATTAGGACAAACATGAGCGACGTCACTCGCAGATCGTTAATATCCCGCGGAGCGCTAGGCTTCCTAACCTTCGGCTTGTTCAACGGCGCGCCCGACGCAACCGAAGGCCAGCTTGTATGGAAAGCTTCAGAGTGGAAACTCGGTGAGTTCGAGAAGCTCATGAAGGATCCCGCCCGGATCAAGCAACTGTACGACGTAGTGCAGATTGGCGACGGGAAATTCCTGAACAACATCAAGAATTCTTTGAATGGCTTGCAGTTCGGGTTCGCGGTCCCGGAACGGCAAATTAAGATCGCCGTGGCGTTGCACGGCCCCGCCAACATGCTCAATTACGACGACTACGTCTGGCAGAAGTACCAGATCGGCGAGTGGCTGAAGGTGACCGACCCTGCAAACGGGAAGCCCGCAGTCAAGAACCTTTTCTACAACAGCAAAGCTGGCCCGAAAAAAGGGCCTACCGCCAAAGATAAAGATCCGGACGACCTGAATTCGATCTATCAAGACACGAGCATGGAAGCCCTGCAATCGAGGGGCGCGCAGTTTTTGAGTTGCCATACCGCTCTTGAAGAACAGGTTCGGGTTCTTATCTCTCGCAACAAGCTGTCGCAATCGCCGGAAGATGTTGTGAAGGACATGCTTGCGCACATCGTTCCAGGAGTCTTGGTCGTAGCCTCCATGGTCGCGGCTATTGCACTTCTCCAAGCCGAAGGCCATTACACATACATTACGGTTTAGACGAGTCGCCACTAGGTCACGATGATCGCAGGTGTCGCCATATCGTCACTGCCATGACACGGGCAAGACTGCGCTGCTGGTTTTCAATACCTGCTGTTTGGCAGCACGATTGCATTCAGACAGTTGAATACGGTTACGACCCAGGACTCGAAATATTAGCGCTGCACGCAGGACAGGAGGAAACGGAGATGGACGGCGACTACATGTTTCTTTGTGGAGTGATGTGGTGCAGGTTCGGGCAACAAGAGGCGGGCAAAGAGCTCCTAAGGGCTGCGACTTCGATGGATCCGGATATGAGGGCACTGGCGTTGGCGATGTTGGCGAACGGTGCGCTTCGCTTGAGGGACTTGAAAAAAGGGGCTGCGCCAGTTCTCGCTCGATCGTAGGAGGAGACCTATGTGGATGAGATCATGCGCTGTTTGTAAAGCACTTTTGCGCAAAGTCCGATTGTGTGATTCGGTGCGTTGTCAATGCGGATGGATCTGGTAGGGCTGTTGAAGCTGATGGATGCTGCCGAGCTCCAATGCCCCGGGGTGCCGGAAGAATTTGATTCTGCAGGAGCTATGGGATTTA
>Ga0307474_10002591_pt1 | contig 12980 bp, 8 predicted proteins | sample atmos_gasesECM1C_2_FD_203312 | JGI IMG/M metagenome (GOLD analysis project Ga0307474, IMG submission 203312) | Hardwood forest soil microbial communities from Morgan-Monroe State Forest, Indiana, United States - atmos_gasesECM1C_05 | ecosystem: Environmental > Terrestrial > Soil > Temperate... | reverse complement strand
CAACCTACGAGTCCAACGCCCAGCGCCATGCCAAAGCCAGGCACAAATGATTCGCAGCAAAGCAGCGCGCGTCCGCCCATTACGGGGAACACGCAAGGTGTCATTGGCATCTCGGATCTGAAGCTGGAACCCGCGCCGAGTGCTGCCCAAGGCTCAGTTTTGAGTTCGGAGAGGAACAATGTGAAGGTTGAAAGCGGCACTATGCTGCTTCTGAAGGTCAACCAATAAACGCATCGTCAGTTCTTGATCCGGAGAGGCGGCTACGACACGCGCTTGCCTCTCCGCGATCGACTCCCTATTTGTGTAGCAGCAAATCTCCCGCGACAAATACGAAGAACAGCACCGAAATCACGCCATTCATCGTAAAGAACGCGGCATTCAGTTTCGACAGGTCGTCGGCCCGAACCAACGAATGCTCATAGAGCAGCAGCAAGATCACCGCCAGAACACCGCAAGCCGCCAGCTTGCCCATCTCAAATACGATGAGCAACGCAATAAGCAACACAACCATAACGCCATGAAACCCGCGCGCAATCCATAGCGCAGAGCGAATCCCCACATATCGCGGAATGGAATGCAGGCCGCTCAAGCGATCGAAATCCAAATCCTGGCAGGCGTAAAGAACGTCGAAGCCGCCAACCCAGAATGTCACGGACGCGGTCAGCAGCAGGATCCGCGGGTCCAGCGATCCCCTCACCGCGATCCACGCCGCTGCGGGCGCAATGCCGAGCGCGAATCCCAGCACCAGGTGCGACCATCGCGTCACCCGCTTGGTGTAAGAGTAAAGCAGCAACACCGCCAGTGCCACCGGCGACAGCATCAGCGATAGCCGATTCAACTGGCTCGCGGCAAAAATGAAAATCGCGCTGGAGACTACCACGAACGAAGCTACAAACCCGGGCGTGAGATGGCCCGCGGGCAAAGCCCGTGCGCTGGTGCGCGGGTTAGCGGCGTCGATGGCAGCATCGGCCCAACGGTTGAATGCCATGGCCGCGGATCGCGCCGCGATCATCGCCACAATGATCCATACCAATTGATGAACAGACGGAAGTCCTCCAGCCGCGAGCATCGCTCCGCACAGAGCAAAAGGCAGCGCGAAAATGGAGTGCTCCCACTTGATCATCTCCAAAGTGATGCGCAGGTTGTGCAGGACGGGCACAGATCAATTGTAATGCAGGGTTTTGGGAATCCGGTCTTTGGTGTTAGGTGTTAGGTCTTCAGTCTCTTGAGATTCGAGTTCTTTCTGATCAGTGTTAGAACTGAAAGCCGAATATCCAACACTATTCGGCCACTAACGGAACAAACCGGCAGAGTTCGTGCAACGAAGTCCGCGCCTGGCCACCCACCTTGCGGATCAACTGCAGCTGTTGCGAGTCAGCCATACCCACCGGAATAATCATCCGTCCACCCTCTGACAGTTGTTGCAGCAGCGCGCGTGGCACGTCCGCAGCCGCAGCAGAAACAATGATCGCATCGTAGGGCGCATTCGCGGCATAACCTTGGCTTCCGTCTCCAACAAGTACTCTCACGTTGTTGTATCCCATGCGGGAAAGCAACTCCCTCGCCGCATTCGCCAACGTGGCATGGCGCTCCACCGAAACAACTTGCGCCGCCAGTTCCGCTAGCAATGCCGTCAGATAGCCCGATCCCGTGCCCACTTCGAGTACCCGGTCACTGGGCGAAAGCGATAAAGCTTCCAGCATGCGCGCAACAATGTAAGGCTGAGAGATCGTCTGCCCCTCGATAATGGGCAAAGGATGATCTTCATACGCCTGATCGCGGTAACGTTCCGGAGCAAACTCGTGACGCGGCACGCGGATCATGGCATCGAGCACGCGTCCGTCGCTGATGCCGCGCGCCCGCAGTTGGGTTTCGACCATCCGCTGGCGCGAGATGGTAAAGGGATTACCCTCGAGAGAAGAACTCATTCAATCGACGCTTCTTCCTTCAGTCTATCTCTCCTATCCTCCCACTCGCAGGAAAGCACCTCGATCTCACGTCCACAGGGGTCAGGAAACGTGCAGCCTCGGCACTTTGTTCACCCACATATCGCTGAACAGCGGCACCAGATATTGATGCGGCCCGGGAATCGGCATCCAGCCCAGACGATCGATCACGTCGCCCCCAGTGCGGATTTCAGGAACTTGCGGCTTCCGCCCCGGCTGCGGACGCATCGACCTCCAACTGCCTTTGCCTTTGACGACGGGAACCCAATTCCCAGCATAAATCGACATACATGCGACATCCGTAAGACGGTTCCACTGGGGATGAACGAACATCGCCGAACGCATGAAATCGAAGAACGCTTGATCACGCGCGGTGCCTGCGTTATTCGCCGTAGCTTCCCAGATGTTTTCGACTAAATCCCGGTCGCACCAAAATGCTCCCAGGGTCATGGCGCAGTTCAAGCCCACGCGGGAGCCGCCAATGCCGTCGAAACCGCGGTAGAGTTCAACCCCGCAGCCGCCCTTTAACTCCTCTACTCTCACCTCGCCTTCGAAGGGCAAGTCTCGCATGATGCGATCGACGGTGTGCTTGGCGAGCGATGCGGCAGTTACAGTTTGCCCCCGGAATTCCGTTTGCTTTGCAAGCAGGGCCGAGTATCGGGGTTTGCTCAATACGTCACGAAGTTCGCGCTCGAGTCGATGAGGGTCGGGCATAGCTGGCACCTCTCAGATTCGGGGGGAGCAACATTCTTACTGGCTGGGGGACTTCCGTCAAGGTTATTTCTTGCGCTGCCGCACGCGGACATCGAAGCTGACCACTCCGTTCTGATCGCGCGTGCCCACCACGGAGATATTGCGATTGAAGTAATACTCGCCCTGAATGATCTGCTGCGAACTCTGCGAGACGTTTGTGCTGTAAGTAAGCGAAAGGTTGTTGGCGAATTGCTGCTCGATAGTGACCTGCGGGCCTCGGGCGGTGGGGTTGGTCTCAGTGGTCAGCCCCTGCGGGTCAATTTTTATCCGGCTGACTCCGAACAGCTTTTGCATGCGGTTACTAACGGTCGCGTTGAGCGCCTGGCTGATGATCAGATTCGTAGCCTCGTCAGTGAACAGACTTTGGCCCGACTGCTGCTGCAACTGTTCCGACTCCTCACTGGTGCGGCCCAGCGCCAGCAGCGCGATGATATCTGACTTCGGCAGAGGTGGCTCCGAGCGATAGTTCACTGTCAGCCGCTCCGGCGTGCCCGTCACCGTGACATCAAGATCGTAGTTGCGCACGTGAGTCGTCGCCTGCAGGTTTACCTGGGGTTCGATCGCCACTGGATTCGCAAATGAAATATCGCCGCGTTCCAGCCGGAATTTGATGCCGTTGAAAGTCGCATCTCCTTCCAGGATGTCCGCGCGCCCAAGAACGCTGGGCCGCGCCAGCGATCCACGCAGGCGCAGGTCGGCATCCCCCGACAATCGCGCTACCGCAGTCTTCATCTGCAGTTCGGGCGCGGTGCGCACCGCCACATCCAGCTTTACATTGTAGAGTGGCGAATTCGCGGCTGTGATTGTCGCTGACTGCCGGCTTCGCTCCAGGTACGAACCAAAATCAAAGCCGGGCGTCACTGCCAGTTTCGTGACCAGGACGTCGCCGGATACCAACGAAGCAGAGCGACTTCCCACCCAGTGCAATTCAGCGGTCGCTGTCGAACTTACGCCGGGCGGATAGCGTAGCCGCACCTCTTTTCCCACGGCTGTGAGATTGAAATTGAATTGCCGGTTGTAGTTGGTCGCGTCACCTTTCAATTCCAGCGTCCCGCCGCCCGTGCGAGCAGTGAGCTGATCGATGTGGATCCGATCCCGTGTGAACGAGAGTGTGCCGTTCATCTCGCTCAAGCCGCTTGGCAATCCTGCATAATTCGCTGCGCCGTTCTTGACTTCGATGGTGCCCTGAGGAAGCGGCTCGTTGAGCGTGCCTCCCAACGTCATATGAAGTGTCGTCAAACCAGAAGCGGTGAGATCGGGAACCATGTCTCCCAGCAGCCTGAGGTCAACCTGGCCGTCAGCCGACAAGTCGAGTTCTCGCGCCCCCACGAAGTGAATCGACCCTTGTCCTACCACGTCGGTTCCCTGGCCCACCAAATGCGCCGGTTCAATGTGAATGGTCTGGTCCGCGTAGGTAAACCGCACCGGTCCCTGATTGTGCAGCTTGGCAGTTTCCAATTCGACTGCAACATCAGTCAGGTTTCCGTTAAGCGTCCACTGCCGCGGATAACGCAAGGGACCCTGCATCGACACCGTACCGCCAAAAGCAGAGTGTCCCGTAAGTTGTGTGCCTAAATAGGCGCGCCAGAGTGCGTCGAGATCAACCTGATTGAGCTGCGCCGTGATGTTAGCCAGATAATCGCCGTGCATTGCGACGCTTCCCCCAATGGAAAGCGTGCCGTGTGGAAATTCGGAATGCCCACGCAGTTGCAGTTCGCCGTTCTGTGTCGCGGCCTCGAGATCGAGTCCGCCCTCCGGTTCGCGGTCGAGAGTGAGATTGCTCACGTGCACGGCGGCGGTAATAACGGGCGCAGCGAGCGTGCCCGATCCCTGCAACGTAAAATCAGCGCGGCCCTCCATCGGCAAACGATCCAGACGAATCTGACGGATGCGTGCCAAGTCGAAATTTTTCCCGCTTAGGTCAAGCCTGAAGCCGCCCGTGGCCGGGGTATAAGCCGCACTACCGATAACGGAGGCGTCGCCGTGGGTGAGCTGAATATTGTTGAGAGCAGTCTCGCTTCCCGCAATGCGAAGCTCCGCATCGAACTTCTCGATTGCTTCCCCATAGGCCGCGGCATTCGCCGCATGAATTTGCCCTTGCGCGCGCGGATGCGCCCGCGTCCCGGAAACCTGAACCGACACATCCGCGGTCCCCGAAACCGGATAGTCGAATCCCGCTAGAGCCGCCGTCGACGCCACATCCACATTGTGCAGGTTCACACGGGCGTTGTACGGACTGTATTCAGTGAACTGCCCTTGCTGCAAGACGGCGGTGAGTTCGAAGTCTGCGCTCGTATCTCCGCGTCGCAGGCTGCCTCCGCGAAGCGCGAGATCGTGCGACGAGAATTGAATGCTGGCCGCAAGCGAATCCCAATGCACCGGTTGCTCGGCTGTACGCGACGTCGCTGGAATCGTGAACTCGAAATCTTGCGCGACCAGAGTCCCCGAAACCCTCGGCTCGGAAAACGTGCCCTCGGCCACGCCATTGAATCCTGCACTCCCGTCCACTCGGAATGGCAGATTTGCCGGGCCGCCCAACGCCGTCACCAGCGGGCGCCACTCTTCCAGGTTGGAAGTCGAAACCGAAAAGTGCAACGTCGAGGTCTTTGCCAGAATCCCTGAAGCCTGAACCCGCGACGCTGGCGTAGATAAGTTGAACTGGCCAAGTTCCAGTGAGTCGTTCGCGCCACGATATTTACCCTGCGTGTGGGCCGTCAGGGGCAATTCGCCCGCAACGGGATGAGACGGCGGGCTGACGTCCACCGTAAAGGCAACATCCGCGTCCTTCGACGATCCCTTCCAGAACGCGTCTACACTTCCATTGGCCAGTCCTGCGGGACGAAACCGGCGCAGCGGATGCGCAGCTACATTCAAGGCTGTTGCCATCTCGGCGGCAGAAAAATCTCGCAAGCGAAGATGTACCACGCCGTTTTGCACTCCAGGCAACTTCGCTTTCGGTTTCTCGCTCTTCTTAGCGGATGGCCGCGCCGCCGTGACCACCGGAAGGTCTTCCCCGCCTTTCTTCCCTTTGCCCGGCGGCGCTGGCGGCACACTATGCAGCCAGTTGTCCACCTGCGCATCGCCCGTAAAATTTCCGCCGAACAACTTTCCCTGCAACTTCCACAGCTTGATCTGATCATCTGTCACTGAGTAATCCGAGGTCGCACTCGCTCGCTTAACCGCAATCTGATCGCTTTGCCAGCCAATGTCGTGTAGCCCCAGAATCCCCGAACTGTTGAACTGCTCCAGCGACCAGTGGCCGGTGCCTTTCACTTCGGCGATGCCTTCCCGCAGATCGTGCCGGCGCGCAATCGCGGCTGCCTCAGTGAGATCGACGTGAGCTTCGTAACTTCCATCCACCTGCGGATTACGAAAATCTCTGACCCGGCCGCTCGCCGAGAAAGACGACCGGCCGGAATTCCATCGCAACGATTTGACGTCGACAAAGGTCGTCGCCAGGCTGAAATCGACAGTCGTCATCCAGGCGAACGGCCGGAATTCCTCGACCACACTATCGACTTTGCCAACCGTGAGATGGCTCTCATAGCGGCTGTGCAGGAACGAATAATCCATCTGCAAAGCGGTATCATGAGCGGCAAAGTTCAGGGGGATTTTTTTGTCCGCCCAAAGCATCTCTCCGTTCCGCACCGACAGATGATCGATGGAAAGAGCAAACAGTTGCTCGATTGCAGTGCCCCCCGAAGGTTTCTGCGCCACCTTAAGCGCAGGCACATTTGTCGTTCCGTCCGGAGCAATGGAAACATGAATCACCGGATGGTCAAGCACGACGGAGGAAAATCCGAACTCGGTGCGCAGAAATGAAATTACCTTCAAGTGCGCGAGCAAGCTGTCCGCATGCACCAGCGGAACGTCCTTGGGACCTTCTTTCCCATGGACAGTAATGTTGCGTACTTCCACCTGCATGTGGAAAGGAACAACGTGGAAGCTGCCAACCTCTGCGCGGCCTCCGGTGATCCGCTCGATTTCGGCGACCACCCGCCTGCGCACAAAGGCCTGAAAGGAATCCGTAGTGGAGTACCACAGCGCAGCCAATAGCGCGACTACGCCGACAGCGATTACGAGGAGCAGAAATTTCCACCAGCGCGGAGGTCTGGTGGCAGGCTCAGTCACCGCGTCTGCACCCCATCCCCGGCTCCAGTCGAGCCGGGCACGCTCAGTTTGCTTTCTGAACGTAAGGATTGCAGCCACGAAACCAGCAACTCATTGACCTTTTCTTGAGTGAGCAATTCGCGGATCTTGGCAGTGACGTCGGCCGATGGAACCTCGGCTACGACGGATTCCTTCAACTGCGGAACGAATTTCTCCCGGTAATAGGCTTCGATAGTCTTGGAATCAATCTGTACCGCCGGACGGAGGTGAGCATCTACCAGCCGCATGAGATCGATCTGCTGCTGCACATGCGCAACCAGATCCTTTTCTGTCACGCCGTATCGGCTCAGCACCGCCGTCCAGTCCTCATCAGTCGCGGCCTCCGGGTACTGTTTCCGCGCTTGAGCAACCCGTGCCGCAGCCTCTGACTCGGTAGCGTGCTGGAACGATGCCGACTTCATCTGCTCTGCCAGCAACTCCTGATCGATCAACCGGTCGAGAACGGCTCGGCGATCGTCGTCCGTGAATTGATCAAGCGCGCGGCCATTCAGCAACGCCTCATAGCGCTGCCCTTCATCCCAGTCGCTTTGTAGAATAATGTGTCCATTGACCGTGGCCACAATGCGGTCGATCACCTGGCCGGCTCGTGCGGCCGGCATCGCCAGAGTGCCCATAAACAATGCGAGCACAACCACCGTGACCATTTTGTTGGTGCGATCTTTACTCATTAGAATGGCTGGCCAATACTGAAAAAGACGTTGAAATGCCGCAGCCGCCGCGTCCCAAAAGTTAACGGCTGCCCCTGGGGATCGAACGTAAGCGCCTGGAAATAATGGGTCGGGTTCAGATTGTATCCGAAGTCAAACCGTAATGGCCCAATGGGTGTCTTATAACGCAACCCCATCCCAACCGCGTGCGAAGTGTAATCATAGCCGGAGTTATTAAACTGGGTATAGCACTGAAGGTTCGCTGTACCACCGGACGAAAGGCACAATGCGGGATTGGCCTGATGCCAGCGCAACACTCCCTTTAGCATGTCGTGCGGCGCTGTAAACACGTTCCCCATATCGTGAAAAATGGCAAATCCGAATCCTGGTCCAACATAAGGCAGCGAAGTTTCGGGAAAGCGCAGTTCAACGTTGTTAACGAACAGCGCCGTACCGCCGACGGGAAAGCCTGATGATGGGTCGCGAGGTCCTGCCTGATTTAACCCAAATCCGCGATGAGAGTTTCCGCCGCCGGCGAAGAATTGTTCGGGCAGCGGAATAAGCGTGATTCCCTGGCACACCGTCTCTCCAGTGTGCGGGTTCAAGGGACAAGCCCCGGGGGGCACCACTCGAGTGCCTCCGTAGGGCTGCTCCAAGCCGATGCTCGTCGAACGCGCAAACACATACTGACGCCCGGCCCGTCCCTTTCCTCCAAATGCGTAATAAGTGGAATACTGAGTAAGCGCCCGGCCGAAATCGGCCTCCGAGCCGAAAGATTTGGACGCGGCAAAAGCGTCAAGCGTGACATAAGTTCCCTTCGTACTCTCCAGGGGATTGTCCCTTTTATCGTGGATAAAGGTGAATCCCGGACCGCCCACACGCGCCGGAAGCGAGAGCAGCGCGATTTCGCCGGGGTTAAACCCCTGCGCGAAGTGGCTGGCCTTCACCAGACGGAAATCCCAGCGATAGGTAATCGAATCGGGTCCCGCACGCGTCCCCGGCTCAAGCCCGGAATTTCCGAACTGTTGCCGCAGATCGACCTTCCCCTCCAGTCGCTGCGAAGTGAACGTAGCCACATCCAAACTGTTGTCGTAGAAAACGGTGTAGATCAGCTTGAATTTGTCGCTGTCGAATAACTTCGGAACCGCATAACTGACCAGCCCGCGCTGTTGTAACCGTCCTACATGGGACTGGAACGTCGCAGTCTGATTGCGCCCGCCAACGTTCAGCCGCGTCACGTCGAACTCAACTCTGGGACTCACTCCGGTTGACCCTTGCGGTGCGTTCGAGCCGGCAGGCTGACCGGTTCCGAACTCCAATCCAACTCCATAAGTGAAGGTGTAACGCTTGGCCTCCCGCACTTGCACCAGAACATTCTTCAGCGGATCGGTTCCCTCCGGATTCTGCACAGCCGTGTCCACTTGGCTGAAAATTCCGAGATCGTAAAGCCGGGTCTGTGTGTTGAGCAGATCCCGCTGGCTCAGTGCTTCGCCTTCGTGCACCTGCAATTCTCGGTTCACGACATAGTCACGCGCATGTTCGGTTCCGGCCACCATCACGTGATTTACCGTGAAGCGCTCTCCTTCCTGAATCGCGAACGTTACGTCTTCGTGATTGGGCTCTGCTGCAGGTTTGGTATTGATCTCCAGCGCGGCGTTGGGAAATCCGTGATCAAAATAGAAATTCAGAATCCTCTCGCGATCGTTCGCCAGGTTCTGTTCGGAATACGGCTGGCCGGGCTGCGTACTGAGCTCGGGAAGTTCGTTGGCTTGGATCTTCTGTGCACCCACTACCTGCAACTCCCCGACGACCGTTCGCACTCCCTCTTCGATCTGGATCTGAACTGCCAGCCTGTTTTCTGATCCTTGGTAGTTATCGTCCACCTTAGTTTGAATCTGTACTTGGCGGAAACCATTCGATTTGTAGAGATTTTCCAAGGTCGCGACATCACTTCTCAGCAACTCCCCACTGTAGCGACCGTGGCTCAGCAGGCGGCTTGCCGGCTGAATCTGCAGGTACGATCGCAGCTTGGCCGTATCCAGAAACTGCTTATTGCCGGTGATCTCCACCAACGCAAGCTTGTGCAATGGCCCCGGGTCGATCTGGTAAATCACCCGCAAGGTCTTCGCGTCTGTTTCTTTCTGAATCTCGACCTTGGCATCGAAGTGGCCGCGGGTCTGCAGGTAGTTGACCAGATTCCGCCTTCCCTCATTTAACAGGTCGTCATCGACCGCGTTCTCTTCGTAGACCGGGATCTCCTTCTTCAAGGCACCCCGGCTGATGCGGTAACCGCTCACGGTAATCAACACCACCGGACCTGGATCAATCTGAAACGTGAAGTCAAGGCGATTGGTCTCCGGCCGGTAGAGTTGCTCGGCGATGGAAACCTGCGCCAGCGCGCGGTCTTGCTTCTGGAATTTCTTGCGCAGCCGCTGCAGCGAGCCCCTCACGCGATCGGCGGTAACCCGGTCGCCGCGCTCCATATGCGCGATATCTTGTACCTGGAAAGAAGACATGCCGGATGTGCCCGTAACTTTCACCTCGCCCACGCGCGCCTGTTCACCGGGGCTGATATGAAAAAGAATGCTTACCTGCTGCGCCGCCGCGTTCGAAACGCTCTCCGCGGTCACTCGGGCCCGGTAGTAACCGTTCTCTTGCATGAGCTGCCGGACATTCTCCAGTGCGCGATCCAACTTCTCCTGCGAATACAGTTCTCCTAACTGCAACTTCGACGCATTCACGATCTGGTTCGCAGTGGGACGAGTGGGTGCACCCTCCACGTCGACCGCGCCCACAAAAAAATTCGGCGAAGTCGTAAAGGTGAGTGTGACTCCTTCGCCGGACGGCGCGACTTCCGCCTGAATGTCGGCAAAGCGCCCCATCGCATACAGCGCACGAATGCTATCGCTCACCTTCGCCCGCTCCAGCGGTTCTCCGGCTTTCTGCGCCAGCAAACGCAGAATGTGTTCGCGCTCGCTATCGGCCACTCCGGGAATCTGGATCGCCTGGACCATTTTGCCTTCGTACCTGGAAATTGCAGTGCCGGACGGCTGTTGTAGGGCTTGCGGCGGGGCCGTCGCCTGAGTTGCATCAGACAAAGTCGGAACCGATGAGGACCGCAATGCCATAAGCGCAGACGTATTTCCCTGAGACGCGGACGATCCGCCTTCCTGCGCTGCGGTCTCCAACCCCAGCACCACAGACCACAGCGCGATCATCGCGATCAGAAGTGTCGCGTACCGTGTCAGCAAACAGTGTCCTTGGGCCCAGGCGCTACTTGACTTCGTTGGAACGCGCCCGGCTGTCGTCGTGTCAACTGCTCAAGCTCGCTTTGCCGAACAGTCGAGCTCGGCGTTGACATTCATCTACGGGCAAGCCAGCCACTTATAATAAAGGTTTTACCCGCTGACACTGGTGACCTCTTTGGCACGTGAAACACGATCGACCGAACGACTTGAAGCCTCGCCGCGAACCTCCTCCCGTGACGAACGTTATTCCCGCCAGATCCTCTTCGCTGGCATCGGCGCTGAAGGCCAGCGCAAACTTGCAGCCGCCCGCGTCGCCATCATCGGATGCGGGGCCACCGGCTCCGCCCTGGCCACGCTGCTGGCGCGCGCCGGCGTTGGCACACTACGTATCATCGACCGCGACTTCGTCGAGCCCAGCAACCTGCAGCGCCAGTCCCTGTTCGATGAGAAGGACGCCGCCGAGTCACTTCCCAAGGCCATTGCCGCAACTTGCAAGATTGCCGCCCTCAACTCCCAGATCATCGTTGAACCGAAAGTTGAAGATCTCGTTCCGGCAAACATTGAAGCCTCGCTCGAAGGAATGTCCCTGCTCCTCGACGGCACCGACAATTTCGAGACACGCTACCTGATCAACGACTATGCCATCGACCGCTCGCTTCCCTGGATCTATTCCGCCGCAGTCGGCAGCTACGCCGTGACTTTGAATATCGTCCCCGGTCAAACCGCCTGTCTGGCCTGCATTTTCCCGGACTCGCCTCGCGGAATGGTTGAGACTTGTGAAACTTCCGGCATTCTCAATTCAGCTGTAAATTTCGTAGCGTCGGTCGCCGCGACCGAGGCGCTCAAACTCCTGGTCGCGGGCGCCGACGCTCCTCACCTCCGTCGGACACTCCTATCCTTCGATCTCTGGGCCAACGAACACGCCGAAATCTCCGCCGCCAAACCGCGCTCAGGCTGCCGTGCCTGCGGCGACCGCGATTTCATCCACCTTGCCGGTGAAGCCCGGCCGCACATCACCCTGTGCGGCAGAAATTCCGTGCAAATTCATGAGCGCCGGCGTCCCATCGATTTCGCCGAGATGGATCGCCGGCTTCAGCCTCACGGCACGGTCCGTCACAACGACTTCGTCCTGAAATTCTGGCGCGATCCTTACGAACTGACACTTTTTCCCGACGGTCGTGCCATCATCAAAGGCACCACCGACACAGCCGTTGCCCGCAGTCTCTACGCCCGCTACATAGGAAGCTAGCGCGCTGATTGATGAAGTTTTTCACATTGGCAGTGCTTCAAGCGTTGCATGAAGTTTTCACAGCGCAACAGCTTCAAGCGATGCATGAAGTTTTGAAAGGGCACGGGTTCAGCCGTGCCGCTTAGCCGGCACAAACGACGCGGGCTTTAGCCCCTGAGGTCCAGCTCTCAATTCACCGTTAACGTCAGCACGCTGCTCTTTCCCCCGCTGCTGCACCCCAAATCACCCGTATTCCCGCTTGGAGTGTTCACCGAAACCTTCACCTGCCCCGGGCCGCTGATCACTGCCGTGTTCAGGGTTACTTGCATCTGTTGAGGACTGACGACGGTCGCACCCAGAGGCGTCGAGTTAATCATCACTTCCGAGGACGAAACAAAATTGCTGCCATTGATCGTGAGCGTTTGGCCCTGCTGCAAATCCGCAAGCGTCATGGTGCTTGGCGAAAGCGACCCGATCAGCGGCGCCGGACGGGAACTACTGCACAGGGGGTTTAAGGTGTTGTTACAACCAAGGATAGAAACGGCGAGAGCAAGCAAGCAGGCACAGGACAAACCGTAAGTCCGGAAACGCATGGGAGATGCTCCTTTAGGTTGGTGTTACCCGTCCGGTTGTTTGAGGGGAAACATCCCGGTCCGGGGCCGAAATCTTGTTCCGGCAGCGTGCAGCCTGAGTACCAATACCGCGGCAACCCACGCCAACGCTTAATTGCATTTGTTTCCGCAGGTTAAGAGACGACCACTCAATTCCCACAACCCAGCAAATGCCGCTTCGGTGGCCGAGTTTCACCAGCACTGGTGGTTTTCAGCCAAGCATAGTGGTCATAATCAGCCGAAGCCCGCGTCACCTAACTTTCTTCTGCGATCGCAAGTCGAATACAAGGTCCTTGAGATTTAGCTAGAAGCGAGCAGCTAGGAGCTAGTAGCTACCTTCTGCTACTCTTCTCTGCTCGTAAATTCAGCGGAGTTCA
>Ga0307474_10002590_pt1 | contig 12983 bp, 9 predicted proteins | sample atmos_gasesECM1C_2_FD_203312 | JGI IMG/M metagenome (GOLD analysis project Ga0307474, IMG submission 203312) | Hardwood forest soil microbial communities from Morgan-Monroe State Forest, Indiana, United States - atmos_gasesECM1C_05 | ecosystem: Environmental > Terrestrial > Soil > Temperate... | reverse complement strand
TGCAGGCGACGTTGTACGAGCGTCATCCCGGCATCGCGCTGGTGCGCGTCACGTATCGCAACACCGGCGCCGGGATCTTGAGCTTTCGCAGCTGGTCCAATGGCGATTCCCGGGTGCTCGCCTCCGGCACGCGCTCTCCCGAATTCTGGTGCTATTCCGGAGCGACGTACGAGGATCGCCGCGACTGGGTGCAACCGGTCGAACCCGGATTTGCGCAGGACAACTTTCTCGGCATGGAAGCCGCCGACTACGGCGGCGGCACGCCCATCGTCGATGTCTGGCGGCGCGACGGCGGGCTCGCGGTCGGCCACGCGGAGAGCACGCCGAAGCGTGTTTCGCTTCCCGTGCAGGGGCAACGCGGCTCCGTCCGCGTGGCCGTCTGCGGCCGCGAAAAGCGTAACCTCAAGCCGGGCGACATGTTCGAAACGCCCGAGACCTTCGTGGCCGTCCACAGCGGCGACTATTTCGCCGCGCTCAGCGCCTACCGACGCCTCATGTCCGAACGCGGCCTGACGCCGGCCGTCCCGCCGGCGGCGTCCTACGAGCCCATCTGGTGTGCCTGGGGCTACGAACGCGCCTGCACCACGGCATTGATCGAGGGAACGCTGCCCAAGGTGAAGGAGTTGGGTTTGCAGTGGGCCGTCATCGACGACGGCTGGCAGGCGATGATCGGCGATTGGAGTCCCCATCGTGCCAAGTATCCGAACGGCGAGGCCGACTTGCGCGGTCTGGTCTCGGACATTCGCACGGCCGGCTTGAAGCCGCGGCTCTGGTATTCGCCGCTGTCGGTCGCGCCGGGATCCGACTTCCTGCACGATCACGCCGACATGCTGCTGCTCGACAAGAACGGCGCAGTCCAGAACATTTCCTGGTGGAACAGCTTCTACCTCTGTCCCGCGTACGAGGCGACGGTGCGGCACACGCAAGCGTTGATCAAGAAGTTCATCGGCGACTGGGGATTTGCCGGGCTCAAGATTGACGGCCAGCATTTGAACAATGTCGCGCCCTGCTTCAATCCTGCACATCACCACGCCCGTCCGGAGGAATCGGTGGAGGGCTTGCAGACGTTTTTCCGCGCGATTTACCAGAGCGCGACGGCGATCGATCCGGATGCAGTGATAGAGTTGTGCCCGTGCGGCACCGCCTACTCGGCATTCAATTTCCCGTACATGAATCAAGCGCCCGCATCCGATCCCGAGTCTTCCTGGCAGGTGCGCCACAAGGGCAAGACGCTGAAAGCCTTGATGGGCCCGAGCGCCGCCTATGCCGGCGACCACGTCGAGCTCAGCGACCGGCACGATGACTTCGCCTCCACGGTGGGCGTCGGCGCGGTGGTGTCGACGAAGTTCACCTGGCCGATCGATCCGAAGCCGAAGGATTCGTTTTTGCTGACCCCGGAGAAGGAACGCGAATGGCGCCGCTGGATCGCGCTCTACAAGGAAAAGATGCTGCCGCTCGGGACCTACCGCGGCGAGCTCTACGACATCGGTTTCGACCGCCCGGAGACGCATGCCATCGAGAAGGACGGCCGGCTGTACTACGCGCTCTTCGCCGATCGCTGGAAGGGTGCAGTGGTGCTTCGCGGCTTGGCGAACGGGTCATACCGGATCCGCGACTATGTCAATGATCGCGACCTCGGATCAGTATCCGGCGCGCCGGGCCGGCTGCCGGTGGAGTTCGAACACTTTCTCCTGCTCGAGGCCATTCCGGCATGAGTTCCATGCATCCCTCCAACCTGCAAGAGCCTGGGTCGCACGCGGCCGGCGGCGGCGACGCCGAGCCCGGGCTCCTGGTCGCGGAACGCCGCCACCGCATCGTGGAGCTGCTGCGCGAGCACGGCAAGGTCACGGTGGAGGCGCTGGCGGCGCGGTTCGTCACCTCGGCCGTCACCATCCGCACCGATCTCGCCGCGCTCGAAGCCGAGCGCGCGCTCGAGCGCACGCACGGCGGCGCGCTGCTGCGGCAGGATGACGACGATCAGCCGCTCAACGTCAAACGCACGCTGCATCATGCGGAGAAGGTCCGCATTGCCAAGGCCGCGGTGGCGCTGATCAAGGATGGCGAGACGGTGATCCTCGATTCCGGTACGACCACGGCCGAGATCGCGAAACAGATTCGCAAGCTCGAGGTCCGTTCGATCAACGTGATCACCAATGCCCTGAACGTCGCCGTGCTGCTCGCCGACGTGCCGTCGGTGCGCCTGATCATGCCGGGCGGCATCCTGCGCCCCGAATCGAACTCCCTTTCCGGCCACATGGCCGAAGCGGCGCTCGCGGATCTTCAGGCCGATCGCCTGTTTCTCGGCGCCGACGGCCTCGATCCTGAACGCGGCGTGATGACGCCCCACCTGCCCGAAGCGCTGCTCAATGCCAAGATGATCGCGATCTCCCGCCAGGTCATCGCGGTCGCCGATTCGTCCAAGCTGATGCGTCGAAACATCTCGCTCATCGCCCGAGTCGAGCAGCTCCACATGCTGATCACCGACTCGGGCGCCAATCCCGACGTGGTTGCCGAACTCAGGCGTCGCGGCGTCGAGGTGCGCCTGGCATAAGGGCCGCCCGCGTCCGGGCGGCCCTCGTCCTCGTCAGAATTTCGCACCGATGTGCGCGTACCAGAATGCCCCGTTGAAGCCGAAGGGGCCGCCGGTGCGCGGATATCGTTCACCATCACCCAAGCCTCCGGTGAGCGGGCTCACCCCATGGACCACATCAGGCATGGCGTTGAAGATGTTCTTCCCGCCGATGCCCGCTGTGACGTTCTCCCATATGTTGTAGGTGAAATCGACGTCGGTGGTGTACTTGGCTGAGAATAACTGACCCGGGTAGTCATTCTGATCGCGATACGTCCCGTAGTAGTTCTCTTGCAATGAGGCGTGGAACGGGCCCAGCGTGTACTTGGCCGCGAGGTTGATGCGGGTGTTTGGCGCATAGTGCTGGATGTCGATGATCCGCGCCTGGCTGATCACGTTCGGATTGTAGTTGGTGACGTCAGTCTTGTTGTAGTTGTACGCCAACGACGTGTCGAGGTGCCCATCGCCGATGTGGAACGCGTAGGTGCCGACCAGGTCCGCGCCCTTGGTCTTGGTATCGAATCCGTTGGTGAAGTACTGCACCGTGCCGCCGGCGCCGACATAGGCCAGGGCGGCGAGCTTGTTGATGTCCGCCTGGGTCACCGCGAAGGTCTGAGAAATGCCGATGCGGTCCTTCACCGCGATGCTGTAGCCGTCGAGGGTCACCAGCAGATCCTGCAACGGCGTGAACACCAGGCCGGCGCTGAAATTGGTCGACTTCTCTGGCTTCAGATTCACCGCGCCATAGTACTTGGCGATCGCGCTGGTCACCGGATACGTGCCAATCTGCACCTGGGTGGTGGTGCCGGGGATGAAGGTCGTGCTCAGCGTCTCCACGCTGTACTGGCCGGGAGTCGGTGCATGGAAGCCATTGCTGGCGGTGCCGCGCAGCGCCAGCCAGTCGGTGGCCTTGAAGCGAACCTGGAACTTGCCAAGCTCGGTGGTACCAAAGGAGGCGTAGTTTTCGACGCGGCCCGCCACCCCTAAGGTGAGAGCCGATGTCACATCCGCCTCGATATCGACATAGCCGGCGTAGCTCGCCTGCGAGGCATCCACCGGGGCACTGATGCCGCCATAGCCGTTCGAGGCCGTCGACTGCGAGGCCGAACCGCTCGGCGTGCAGACCGTGGCCACGCACGTGTAAAGCTGCTGGGAGGCGTACGGACCGGCTGCGTAAGACGCGGCGTCACCCAGAAGTTGCTTGTAGTTCTCGACCCGATATTCGAGGCCGCCGGCCAGCGAGATCGGTTTCGCCAACCCGGAGACCGCCCAAGGATAGCTCACGTCCACATTGAAGTTGCTTTCGCCCTGCTGGAACTTGCCGTCGTAGAAGCTGGTGGGCGATAGCGGCCCGAGCGAGGGATTGATGGAATCCTGCAGGGACACGGCGAGGGAGTTCGTGGCCGTCGAGCCCGAGATGTCGAAGTTCATGCCCCAGCGATTGACGCCCTTGTAGCCGACGGCGCCGAAGAACTGGTCGACTTTGCCGTAGAAGCGCGGCGTGAAGCCGGCCGGATAAATGGAGTCGAAGTTGAACGTGTTGGCGTCCTGAATCCATCCGCCCGCCGGGCAACCGGTGTAGGCGGCCGTGCAAGGATCCAGGTAAATATTGTTGAAGGCGGGATGATTGGCGTAAGTCGTCCCCTGGTAAGTCACCGTCTTGGGCAGGCGGTAATTGAAACTCTCGTTGGTATAAATCTCCGCCCAGTTCATGAAGAAATAGATTTCGTCATTGTTGTCGAGCCTGACGCCGGTGTTGAGGAAGGTTTTGACGCTCTTCGAGGGCGGTGTGCCCCACTGCTGCACGGGACCCGGGTAGTGCGGCAGATCCGGTGCCAGGTTCGGGTAGGCCGCGGCGAACGCCACTGCCGAGGGCCGCGTCGGGTTGCGCACCGTCTGCTCATTCTTGGCCAATTCCATGCTGAAATCGGCAAAGCCCTGCGAGCCCAGCGGCAGGCCGACGTTGAGCGCGATCTGCCCGTCGCCGCCGTCGCGCGCGTAGCCTTTCGGGAAGTATTCGCCATAACGGCCGGTGATTTCAGCGCCTGTGGAGTCGGTTTTGAACTGGTAATTGAGCACGCCGGCGATGGCATCCGATCCGTACTGCGCCGAGGCGCCGTCACGCAGAATCTCCAGCGACTTGACGGCGATCGACGGGATGGAGGCCAGGTCCGGGCCTTGCGAACCGAAAGCCAGTTCGGTCTCGCCGCCCTGGTAGACCTGCACCAGCGCGGAACGGTTCATGCGCTTGCCGTTCAGCATCACCAGCATCTCGTCTCCCGGCAGACCGCGCAAGGAGGGCGATCGCACGAGACTCGAGGCATCGGAGATGGAGTTCTGTCCGACGATGAAGGACGGCACCAGGTTGGACAGGGTGTCCAGCATATTACCGGTGGGCTGGGCCGCGAGCTCTGAGCCGCTCAATATGTCGATGGGTGCCGAGGATTCCGCGGCCGTGCGGTCCGTGCGGCGTGTACCCGTGACGATGACTTCGCCGAGCTCGGTGGCCGCTTCACTCGGAGCGGCATTTTCCGCGCCCGCCGCCGCGGCTCTGGCAGTGCCGCCATTCATCGCTCCCGCGAGGACCAGAGCGGCCCCCAGTGTCAGCAGTGTTTTCATGCGTTGTCTCCCTAGATTTTGATTTACTTGGCTGTCCGATGCCCGGAGTGCTCATAGCTCCCCCTTCGCGCCCCATTGGCTCCCTCGCGAGCATCGTCTGTCCTAAGACAGGTTCGCGGTGGAAACCGGGCACCTAAGGCCGCGCCGGCCCGTCCGCCATCAGAACTGCAAGGAGGCCTTGGCGAAGTAGTAGCCGCCGTTGATACCGAAAGGGGAAAACGACGGGTAGTGCTGGACGCCCAAGTTGTCGCCGTAGTCGAAGCTATTCACGTGCGCGAGCAGCGTGGCATTCAAGGTCGGAGGAAACCGGTTGAAGAGGTTGTCGGCGCCGACGGTGACCTTCAGCCGCGGGGTCCACTGGTAAGACAGGTCGACATTGGTGATCGGCGTGACGCCCATCCGCGTCCGGAAGTACTGCAACAGGCCGGTCGGATTATCGCCGTCATCGTTCTCGTACTCCGAGGAAGGTCCGTAGATCTTCTCCACGAGATTGAGGGTTACATCGCCGAGTTGGGCCAGCGCACCCAGGTTCACGATGTACTTCGGATTGGCGGTCGTGAGATCCGATATGGCCGTGGCATCGAACAATGGCGTGCTCCCGAGCTGCGGCGGGGTCGCCCGCACGCGCGTGATGGACGTGTCGTTGTAGGTCGCACCGATCGAGTAGGTCAGGCGGCCGAGGCTCAACTCGGTCGGCAGCGTCAGGTTGAAATCGGAGCCGCGGGTTCGCGTGTTGATGCCATTCGTGAACATGTTGATTCCCGTCACGCCCCTGGCCATCACGTCCGGGTCGAGCTGATTGCCGTTCGCAGCGATGGCATCGATGATATTGGGCGCAACGACGACGCCATACGATGAGCCCACGAGATGGCCGCTGCCGACGATGCGGCTGCTGATCGAGATTTGATACAGATCGAGACTCATGTTGAGTCTCGCGGAAGGGCGGAACACGATCCCAAGGCTTGAATTGACCGACTTCTCGGGCCGCAGTCCATTGCCGAGCCCGAGCAGCTTGCCGCCGGTTGAATTCGGCGGCATTTGCACGAAGGCCGTGGTCGGCGTCACCGTGGTCGATGAGTAGAATTCCTCGGCCATGGTGGGCGCCCGGAAGCCGTCGCTCAACGTGCCGCGGATCGCGAATGCCGGGCTCGCATCCCAGCGTCCGGCAAGCTTGAAGACCGTTGCGCTGCCGAAATCACTGTAGTGCTCGAAGCGCCCGGCCGCATCCAGGCTCAGGCGATCCAGGAGCTTGCCGGACAGATCCGAATAGGCCGCCACATTCCGGCGGCCGTTGCTGCCGGCGTCGGCGGGAGAAAACCCGGGATACGACTGGGCCCCGCCGAGCTCATAGGAAGCTGGTATACCCTCGCCGATGCCGTAGGTCTCGCGGCGATACTCCCCGCCGAATGCCACATTCAACGGCGCCGCGAGACCGGCATCGAAGTCGCGATCCACATCGATCGTCGTGGTCCACTGGGTCATCTGCAATGTCCCGTCGTAGTACGTCGAGGGCGTGGCGCTTCCTGAGGAGTTGTAGATGCCCGCATTGGCCGAGTCGCGGGTATACAGCTCGAGTCGGTCCCGTCCGTACACCGTGCTCAAGTCCCAGCGCCAGCCCGAGGCCGCGCCCTTGGCGCCTCCGGTCAGGGAGAAGTCTTGTTCGCGCGTGGCTTCCTGCGGATTGAAGCCCAAGGGATAGGGATAGCGGGTGATGCCGGTGACAGGATCGGTGTAGTGAAGCTTGGTGGGCAGCCGGTAGTTCTCATAGGACGCGGCTCGTTTGTCGCCGTAGGTGGCGAATAGGTAGAGCTCCGTGCCGCCCGCCATCTCCCAGCCGGCCTTGATCGAGGCCAGCGCCGTATGAATCTCGGCGTCGCCTTCGATCATATTGATGTAGGGGTAGCCGGGGACCCTGGGCATGTTCGAGCCGGGATAGGACCCGAGGTTGCTGGGATTGATGACGCGCTCATCGATGCCGCCTTGATTGCTGCGGCCGTGGCTGCGCACCTCGCCCGTGACGTTGAGATAGCCCGCGTTCGACGGCTCGAACCCCAGATTGCCGCTGACATCGCCGGTCTCGCCGCCGCCCCCATCGTAGCTGCCGTACGTCCCGACGAGACCCCCGCCGCGATAACCCTTCTTGGTGATGATGTTGATGACGCCGGCGATGGCATCCGTACCGTACTGCGCCGCCGCGCCCTCGGTCAGTACTTCGATGTGATCGATGGCATCGAGGGGGATGAAGTTAAGGTCGACCCCCGCTCCGCCCTGATAAGCGGAGCCCGCCGCCACCGCGATGTTGGCGGTGGTGTGGCGCCGTTTGCCGTCGATGAGCACCAGCACGTGATTGGGATTCAACCCGCGCAATTTGGCCTGCAGCGTCTGCGCCGCCATGTCGACGCCGTACGCCTGCATGGTCATCGAGGGAATGAGCTGCGCCAGCGTGCTCATGAGGTCAGCGCCGGAGGCGGCCAGCTGCAACGCATTGCGGGATATGATCTGGATCGGTACGGGGCTGTCGGCCGCCTGCATCGCGCCCTGACGCGTGCCGGTGACGATGATTTCCGCCATCGATGCCTCCGCACGCGCCGTCTGGGCCTCGCCGCTCGGCCGGCCGTCGCACCCGGGTGCGGCCTGCGCAGCGGTGCAGCCTTGAAATAGGGCCGCGAGGCGCGCAAGCACGCCCTCCTTTGACTTGAGATTGCCCCCGGCATCTCGATCGACGGCCGGTGCCTGATTCAAGGGCCGAGCGGACGGCGGCTTCGGTGAATCGGGCGGCGATTTGATGATGGCGATGGTGTGATCATTGACGAAATTGAAGGCCAGTCCGGTTCCGCGCAGCAACTGCTCGAGCGCATCCAACGCCGGGAGATGGGCATCCGAACCGCGGCTGGCCGAACCCGCGGCCAGATCCGTGCGGTACACGAGCTGGTATCCGCTCGCCGCCGCAAACGCCTCCAAGGCGTCCGCCAGCGGTTGGGGCGGAATCGCGTCCGGCAGATCACGGGCGGGCGCGGCGGTGCAGAAAAGCGTGGTCGCGAGCGCGACCGATATGAAAACCCATTTTGCTCGCCGCGCGATGCACCGTTCCCTCAATACGTTCCCCCCGGATAGGGTCACCGATCTCCGTTCGATACTAACTCCAACCGGGCTAGCGCGTCCCGCGAGTCAAATGCTCGCTCCCATCGCCCCGTCGTTCGACCTGAACCGATTCGAAGTTGCGCAGATAGGCAACGAGCGAAGCGGGATCGTCCAGATCGAATACGCCGTTGATTCGAATTTCGGCGAGGCTCGGATCATCGACGATGAGCGCCTGAAGACGGTAGCGATTGAATTCCGCCACCACCGCGCTCAACGGCTCGCCCCGAAACACCAGTCGACGCTCGGTCCACGCCGCGACCCGTTCTATGGGCGGTCCGACATTGGGCTCCACGCCGCGCCGGGTCACCGCGGCGCGCTGGCCCGCCGCCAGCAGCAAATCGGGCGTCATCTGGGCGGCCGGCCGCCCGGTGTCGCGCGTCGGATTGTGGTTCGCATCCTGTACGCGGGGGATTGCATTCACTTCGACCCGTCCTTCGAGCACGGCAACCTGCGTCATGGCTTCGCCGGTCCGTATGTTGAATACGGTGCCGACGGCCCGAACCGTCGCCTCCTGCGTGGCCACCACGAAGGGCCGCGCGGAGTTTTTCGCAGCCTGGAATCGGGCTTCGCCTCGCAATAGATCGATGCGCCGCTCGCTTTTGGTCCAGTGCAGCCTCAGTTCGGTATTTGTGTTCAAGAACACCACCGATCCATCGGCGAGGGTCACGCTGCGCTGTTCGCCCACGCTGGTCTTGATGTCATTGGCCGACGGCCAGTATCCCTGGAAAAGCCAGGCGGCGGCCGCGGCCACCAGAGTGGCGGCCGCAACGCGAGCGGGCCAGCGCCGGCGCGATGGGGCGAACCGCGTTGGGCGTTCCGTGAAGACGCGCGAGCGATCCACTCCCCGCAGCGGGATCACATTGCCGGACTCGGTCTCCCGTTGCGCGGCGGCAATCAGCGCCTGCGTCGACCACTGATGCTGATTCGGCACCGCCAGCACGTGCCAGGCCCGCGACACGGCCAGGTACGCCTCGATATGAGCGGGCGATTGCATCAGCCAATCGGTAAAGGCCTCGCAATGCGCCTGCGAAGGATCGGCGGCCTGCAGTTTCAACAGCCACTCGTCCGCTTCGGCGGCGATCTGATCTCGGATGGAGGGCGGTGTTTCCACGGGATTTAGCGAGCTTCCGCGAGCCGCTCGCGGCAATGGCGCAAGCCGTGGCTCAAGTATTTCTTGACCATGCTCGCGGAGATTCCCATCCGCGCGCCGATTTCGTCGTAGGTCATGCCATCGCGCCGGTGCAATATCAGTACGGCGCGGCATTTTGGCGACAATTCGCCGAGAACGGAATCGAGCCGGCTGCGCAGAGCCGGATCCTCCGCATCGCTTTCCGCGCGGCCTGAGTCGCTGCCCAGCTGCTGCTCTTCGGTCCAACGCGCCAGGCCCGCAACGTCCGCTTTCCTCTTCAGTTCGAACTCATACAGAATATTGGCTGCGATCCGGTAGAGGTAGGCCCGGGGATGGCGGATCAGGTCCTTTCTTTCCATTCGCAGCAGCCGCACGTAGGCCTCTTGCGCCAGATCCCGAGCATCCGCCAGCGTGCGCACTCGCTTCGCGATGAAGCGGATCAGGTCGAGCCCGTAGTCATTGGCCAGACCTTCGACCAGCGGGTCAGCGTCGTTTCTTCTGATCTGCTTCAAGCAGCTCCCCATTTTGACGGGCGCGACTGGCAAAGTATCGCATTCCTTTTGTACAAAGACAGGGTTTCGCGAAATTTAGGGTACCTTCGGCAGCGATTGCAGCCTTATCGCAAGGTCAACACTTCGCGGCGCGGCGAGACCACCATAGTGCGTATCTACCTTGTCAAGCAACCGCCTTGCCCCGTCGGCGTTGCCGGCGGCAAGCAGATCGTTGGCCTGATCGATTTGTTTCCCCAATTCCCGTTCGATGCGCAGCCGACAGCTGTTCAATCTGGCCAACTTGGGCTCCGCGTGACTATCCAGCATATCGAGCGCCCGGCTAAAGACAGCGGGGCCCGCCACCTCATGGCCGGTCCACGGCGACCGCTCCGCGTACCAATCGAACACGCACCACTCCAGCATGGACCGAGTACTCGCGGCATCCTTGTCGACGTTGGCGGCGTCATTTTGACCGCTGATATAGACCAGGCGCGTCGTCTCCTGGAAGCGTGAGAATATTTCGGGGGGCGGCAGCGGCGTCTGCGCGTCGCCGATCGGATCGCTTCCCGCATTGAGGAGTGCGCCCCGAAAGACGTCCGGATAAGCGAGCGCGAGACGCATCGCAACCCGCGATCCGCCGGAATACCCGCCTATGTAGATACGCTCCGAATCCACGCGGAAGCGCTGCACGATGTTATGCGCACCCAGCAATGCCAGGGGTTCACGGCGATCGAGGACGTTCGCCGCGTTTCCCGAATTCGCGGCACTGACGAAAATTACGCCGTGGCGATCCAGTATCGCGGCCCAACCTCGGGGCAGCATTGCGTTTTCCCACGGCGGTACGAACACCAATACCCCAAACCCGCGGGCCGGAGACTGCGGAGGAACATAGACGGTGAACCTCTCCTGCGCCAGGTCGATCGGTTGATCGCGAAGCGCCACGGCCGGGTGCGCCAACTTCTTGCCCACCTGAAGCGCGTTCAATGGACTGAGGAGGCGGCGCAGTAATTCCGCGCTGCTCGCAAGCGGAGTGTAGTCTGAAAACACCACATCGCTCTGCAGTCCAGTGGCCGCAGTCTCGGCGTCCGCGATCGCGGGCCACAGAAAAATCATGGCCATGAGCCGGGGCAAAAGGCGCGCGATGCGTCGGGCTCCTCTGTTACCCCGCCAGCCGCTCGAATGCCGTCGCTATGTGCATCCACGTGGCCGTCGCGGCGAATGGGACCGTCAGCAGCTGCTGCGCGAGCAGGACGAGTCCGCCGTAAACATAGACGGGATGCGGTTTTCCCAGCACTCGCCAATCACGGACGATGGCGACGACCAGGAATAAATCCGCCGCCAGCGCCGGCGGTATGGAAACGAACGGCGGCGGCGGCAAATTGTCCGCGCCCGGCGGGGCGAACAGGGTGAGGAACACCCGCGCTATGGCAGGCGTCATCATGCCGGTCAGGAGCACCACCATCCAGCGCTTGTGGATCTGCGGCCGGCGCGAATAGGCGATGCCCATGGCGAAGAAGGCCGCCATGACAGGCCATGCGCACAGCGCGACCGCCGAAAATCGGCGTGCCGCATCCCCCACCCCGTGGGCGTCCGCGACCTTCAGTATCGCCATCTGTCCGGCCAGTATTGAGCACAGTACAAAGCTGAATAATGCGATTCCGGCCAATCCCCAATTGCGATGATCCATGGTGCGGCCTGTCGCGATGAGCGTCGTCTGCACAAAAAAGAAGCAGACCCAGCCAAACAGCATGAACCCATGAACGTGGATGATGGGCGGGCCATGAAAGCTGCCCGCGGCAATTTTCGACCAATAGGTGGGCGTAAACCCGCCGAACGCGACCGCCAGAAAGCCGATTGCCATCCAGAGGTAAAAATATCGGCCTTCGGTTCGAATGCCCTGCGCATCGACGGTAGTCGCGCTCATCCCCTCTCCGTACAATTTTTGGCTTCGCCCGCGCGAATCGCGCTCGCCATCCTACGCTCCGGCGCGTCGATCGGCCATGGCGCCAACCCGGCTCACCCCCCGGGCGCCCGTTCAGCCTAGAACAGTTCAACTTTGGCCGCCCCGCCTCCCTGATGCTGCGCTTCACGGACACGTTGCTTGAGCTCGCTCCACTCGGCCGCCGACTTTGGCGCGCCGTCGGACGACAAACATTTCGCAACCAGCGACAGGCTCGAGCAAACAAGCGTCAGGCTTTGCACCAGACGATCATGGAACTGTATGGCTGTGGCCGCCTTGCCTGCCCGAGCATGGAGATCGTCGTGCAAGAGCATGAGATCCCCAAAGACGCGCGCCGGTGAGCCGGAGAAGTCGGAAAGGCAGCGCGCGATAATCTGAGTCGCACCGCTCATCGAGTGCGCCGTTTCAACCAACGTCGCCGCGGGAGCATCGGTCTCGTGCATCGCGGTCTCGATTTGCGAGACGATCACATCGAGCAGCGCGGCGACATTATCCGATTGTTCAAGGTGTGAGGCGTCCGGCTGCAATCGTAGATCGTGCATGTGAGTCCATTTCGGCGTCGAACGATTCGGGTTACAGCACCCGCGCGATCGTTGCCAGCAGTTGTTGCGTATTGAACGGTTTTACCAGCCAGCCGGTCGCTCCGGCCTCCTTGCCGAGCAGTTTCCTGTCCAACGTTGCCTCGGTCGTCAGCACCAGCATCGGCACGCATTTGTAAGCCGGAAGCAGGCGCAGCTCCCGAATCAACGTGAGGCCGTCCATCCGCGGCATGTTGATGTCCGTCAGGACGAGATCGGCCTTGTGATGGCGCGCGAATTCCAACGCTTCGACACCGTCGGTTGTTTGCTTTACCTCGTAACCTTCAGCGGTCAGGGTCAATTGCATCATCAGACGAATGGATGGGGAATCGTCGACAGTCAGTATCAATCTAGCCATCTACGTCATCTCCATTAAACGCCCCGGCAGCACCAATTCACGCTCCATAGTGCTCACATTCCGACTCGAGAGGTGGGGCGGTTTCACACATTTGGCACACCGCTTTCATTCCGCAGGTCGCGCGATTGCCGAGACGTA